>OIWT01000108.1_pt1 | contig 115178 bp, 93 predicted proteins | sample 1587701 | NCBI WGS metagenome assembly OIWT01 (sample SAMEA3888904, study PRJEB22519) | human gut metagenome | biome: human gut; feature: human-associated habitat; material: faeces | place: Denmark | collected 2009
CCGCCCGCGAGCAGCTGCGCGAGGCGGTCGTCCCCCACGTCCGCGACGGCGGCGCCCGCCCGGGCCGCGCGCCACGCGCCGTAGGGCGCGAACTTCGCCTTGACGACGGCCCAGTCGGCGCGCGTGATGGATTCGACGCCCGCCACGCCCAGAACAGGCCCTGCGGCCTTGTCCGCGAACGTCTGGAACCGTTCGGCCCAGAGGGGGTTCACGCCCGCCGTGAGCGGCAGGACGGGCGTGGGGTCCTCGGCGACGAGCGGCAGGTCGGCGGGCGGCGTGAAGTAGGTGTCGATCTCCGCCGCGACGGCCTCGTAGGCGGCGTAGGCGGTCGCCGTCGCTTCGCCGAGAACGGCGACCTTCGCGCCGGCGGCCTTCCAGGCGAGATGGGCCCGCGCGTCGGCGAAGAAGCGGTCGGCCGCCGCCTGGTCGATGCCGTCGTCGCCCGAGCGGTCCCGCGTCGCGCCCTCGCATGCGGCGATCTGCGCAACCACGGCGGCAAGCGCCGCGTCGGCGGTCGATTTCGGGGTGACGACGCCATCGCCGTTGAACGGCTGGGCGTTGAAGAGGGCCGTCGCGCCCAGCACGTCCGCAAGGGAGATCGCCGTCGCGTCGGCGCGGTCCTCGCGGGCGAGGATGCGCGTGAAGGACGCGAGCAGGGTCTTGCCCTCCTCCGTCGTCGCGTCCACGTCGGCGAGGGACACCTCGGCCTTGCGCGCGAAGAGGACGTCGAGGCTGCGGAAGCGCGGACGCAGCCAGGCGACGGCGGCGAGCACGTCGGGCGCGCGGATGCGCCCGTCGCCGTCCGCGTCGAGGAGGCGCAGGGTCGCCGCGTCGAAACGCAGTCCCTTCGTGGAGGCGGAAAGGACCGTCCAGAGCCGCTGGTCCAACTCGGGGAGCGCCGCGAGGTCGGCCCCGGTCTCCAGCTTCACCTGCACGCAGCGGGCGGACTTGAAGAACCGCCATCTGTACGGTGCCGCATCCCCTCGCGTCACGCCATCACCGCCTTCATCTTCGCAAGCCCCGTCTTCAGGGTCTCAAGCGGCGTCGTGGTGCAGTAGGAGGCGTTGAAGAGTTCAAGGGAGAGCCAGGGGTCGAGGCCGCCCGCGCGCAGGATGCCCTTGATCTCGCGCCACGGCGCGATGCCGTCGCCCGGCCAGACGCGGTCGGCGTCCTTCAGCTGCGCGCGCGCGGGCGTCGCCGGCACGTCGTTCATGTGGAGGACGGGCAGCGTGGACTTCGTGCAGAAGCGCAGGCCCTCGTAGGGGCTGCCCCCCCGGTACATGTGGTAGACGTCCGCGAGGACGGCGGCCTCCGCATGGCCCGAGGCCGCCGCGACGTAGAGCGCCTCGTTGAGGCGGCTCAGGTTCGCGGAATGCCCCCAGAATTCGAGGATCGGCACGACGCCCATGCGCCCGCCCAGTTCGAGGACGGCGCGGTAGCCGTCCGCGAAGGCGTCGAGCGACACCTTCGGGCTACCGGGCTTCTGGAGGCCGAACGGCGGCGCCGCGATGAAGCGCCCTCCGAGTTCGGCGACGAGTTCCATGTCGGCCTTCATCTCCTCCATGCCCTTCCGGCGGTCTGCCGGGTCCGGCATCGCCCAATGCGCGAAGCCGATGCCGTTCACGACGGCGAGACGGCCGTCCTCGCACATCTTGCGGATGTCGCGCAGTTCGCCGGCGGCCTTCGCCGCGCGGATGTCGGCGAGCCAGGGCTCGATGCCCTCGTAGCCCGCCGCGACGCACAGGCGCACCTGTTCCTTCAGCGGGCATTTGTACGTGCGGATCGTCGCAGGGTTCAGCGCGTAGCGGAACGCGCCCGCCGGGCGTGCCGCCCCCTCTTCGCGCCCGCCCGTGCAGCATCCCGCCACGAGCGCGCCGGCGGCGGCCGCGACCAGGAACTCCCTCCGGTTCGCAACGCCTACGTCTTTCTGCCTTGTCATGGTCTCTTCTCCTTTCCTCGTCCACGCTTACGACCAGCGCCGGTCGTTGGCCCACTCGTGGTCCCATTCCTTCGTGGGCGTCCACGGCGGCGGGAAGTCGGGGCACGCATGCTTCAGGATGAGGTCTTCGTCGAGGTCGTCGATGCCGAGGCCGGGCCGCGTCGGCACCTCGATGAAGCCGCCGTCGTAGCGGAGTGCGGGCTTCACGAGGTCGCCCCACCACGGCACGTCCACGCTGTGCAGTTCGAGCGCCATGAAGTTGCGCGTCGCCGCCGCCACGTGGACGGCCGCCATGCAGGCGATCGGGCTCTCGGCCATGTGCAGGTTCATCTGCACGCCGTAGTCCTCGGCCATGTCGCCCACCTTCTTCGTCTCCAGGATGCCGCCGGCCGTGAGCAGGTCGGGGTGGACGACGGCGAGCGCATGCGATTCGAGGAGCGGCTTGAAGTCCTCCTTCAGGTAGATGTCCTCGCCCGTTCCGAGCGGCGTCGTCGTCGCGGCGTGCAGCTGCCGCCACTGCTCGACGTTGCGCCAGGGCAGCACGTCCTCGGCCCACGAGAGGTGGTACTTCTCCAGGCGGCGCAGCAGCTGCACGCAGTCCTCGTAGGGGATGTGGCCGAGGTGGTCGATCGCGATCGGCACCTCCCAGCCGACGACGTCGCGCACGTCGGCCATGTACTTCTCCAGGTAGTCGAGGCCCTTCTCGGTGATGTGGATGCCCGTGAAGCCGTGCGCCGTGTTGAAGAGGTCGTAGGCTTCGCCGCGCATCGCGCGCGGGTCGATGGAGCCGTGCGGGGTCTGGACGACGTGCTTCATCTTCTTCATGTAGTCGAGGTAGCCGAGCGGCGCGATGAGCGCGCCGGGCACGTCCATCACAAGCTCGATGCCGAGGTCCATCTTGAGGAACGTGAAGCCACGCGCCATGCGCTCCTTCAGGGCCTGGCCCATGTCGCGGCCGCCGCCCTCCGAATCCGTGTCGCAGTAGCAGCGGATGCGGTCGCGCCACCGGCCGCCGAGCAGCTGCCACACCGGCACGCCCCACGCCTTGCCCGCGATGTCCCAGCACGCGAGCTCGATCGCGCACACGCCGCCCGCCTGGCGGCTGTCGCCGCCGAACTGCTTGATGCGGCGGAAGATCTTCTCGACGTTGCACGGGTTCTCGCCGAGGATGCGGCTCTTCAGGATTTCCGCGTAGGTGCGGCTGGAGGCGTCGCGCACCTCGCCGTAGCCGACGAGGCCCTGGTTCGTGTAGACCTTCACGAGCGTGCAGCGCTTCGGCGCGCCGTCGATGTCCGCGAAGCGGACGTCCGTGATCTGGAGGGTGGACGGATTGACTGTGTTGATGTTCATGTTTCCGTACTGTATGGGGTTGTTCGTTGAATCGTTGAAGTTGGGAACCGGAAGTCGCCTAGTCCTCGCGCGTCACGCCCGTGCGCAGGAGCGGCAACACGCGCTCCGCGCGCCGGTCGAAGTTGAAGACGGTGAAGCCCCCGAGACCCAGTTCCCGCACGGCCTCGATCTGCTTCGCGAGCCGCACGCCGTCCGTCCCGTCGTTCTCCCAGCAGGAGAGGCCGATGCCGGGGTAGAGCTTCACCTTCTTCCCCACGGCCTCCATCTGCGTGCGCACCTGGCTGCGGAACATCGCGGCGGACTCGACGTAGTCCATGTGGCACGCGAAGTCCAGCCAGCCCGCGCGGCACCACGCCGGCCAGTCCTGCGCCACCGTCTCGGGATCGCTCGCCGGGTTGCGGAAGAGCGCCGCCGAGACCTGCACCCCCGGCGCCTCCCTGCGGACGCGCGTGGCAACCGTCTCGACGACCCGGGAGATGTTCCCCGTGCGGAAGCGCGTCCATTCACGCTTCAGCGTCGCCTTCGCGCCGTACACCGCGCCGGGCCAGTTCGTGACCGCGTGGCCGAGCGCCGCCTCGAAGCGCGCGCGGCACCCCGCGCAGAAGCAGCTCTCGCCGCCGGGATAGCGGATGTAGTCGAAGTGGACGCCGTCCGCCCCCTTCTTCGCGAGTTCGACCATCGCGTCGATCTCCAGCTGCTGGTTCGCGGGGTGCGACGGACAGAGCCACCGCCGCTGTGCCCTGCCCTTTGCGTCCACCTGCGTGCGCCCCGCCGCCGCCATCTGATCCTCGAACGCCTTCGACGTGTACGAGCCCATGTTCCAGCAGACCTTCCACACGTGCATCTTCACGCCGTACTTCCGGCACGCCGCCCGGCACTGCGCGAACGCATCGCCCTTCGTCGCCACGTCCGCCGCCACCGGCAGCACCTGCGAGGAATAGAACGCCACGCCGCCCCACGCGAGGTTCGGGATGACCGCGTTGAAGCCGTTCTCCTTCAGGAAGCGGATGGAGGCGTCCCAGTCGCGGTCGCCGCCCAGCCCCCGCGCGCTGTGGCACCAGAACGCGCGGTGTTCGCCCGGCTTCGACGGACGCTCCGCCAGCCACGCGCGCATCTCCGCCGCCCTCTTCTCCGCCGCCGCCGTCTGCGCCTCGATCTTCCCCTTCAGGGACGGCGCGAGCGCGTAGGCGAGCGCGCGCATGAAGTCGGCCTGCGCCCCCTCCGTGCCCCCCAGCCACACATGGCTCATGAAGAGACCCGCCTTCGTCCTGACGAGCGCGGGGATGCCGAGCGGCTTCCGCGCGCCGTCCGCCCATTCCGCCAGCACCTCCACCCCCGCGCGCCGCGCGGGCACATACGTCATCCACGACGCCTGCGGCACGAACGCGGGCTGCCCCGCAAGGCCCGTCCCCGTCTTGAGGAAGCCCGCGATCGCCGCGCCGCCGTCCTCGCCGGACCGCCGCATGCCCGCCATCTTCACGCCCAGCAGGTCGAAGACCTCGCGCGGCTGCGAGTAGCACGCCAGGATCCGGCCGCCCCCCTCGACATAGGCGCGCAGAAGCGCCAGCTTCTCAGGCGGGATCTGCGGGTTGTAGGGAAGGACGACGGCAGCCATGCCCTTCAGCGCCTCCGCCGTGAGGTCCGTGTCCGCCACGATCACCGCCTCCACGCCGATGGCGCGCAGGGAGGCGCTGACCGTACCCGCGAAGCCCAGGAAGCTCTTTGCGTCCGCCCCGCCCTTCGCGGCGAGCGAATCCGCGTAGACGACCGCGACATCCGGCACGCCGCCCACCACGGCGACGTTCGCCACCGCGCACCGCGTCCGCCCCGTCCCCGCGCGCCACCCGGAAATGCGCACGGCGGTGATCCTGCCCCATCCCGCCGGCGTCCCCTCGGGCGCGCATTTCGACTTCATCACCGTCACGCGCTGCCACGCGCCGCTCTCCTCGGGGGAGAAGCTTCCGTGGTACCAGCCGTCCCCGCTGCGGAAGTAGCAGCTGAAGGAAGTGAATGCGGAAAGGTCGTCGCAGTAGAAGTCGAACTGGATGCCCGGCCACAGGCGCAGATCGCAGGGGAGTTTGAAGTCCCAGTTCGCCCGCGCGGGCGGCTTCGCCTGGGTGAAATCCGCCGTCATCTCCACCACGCCCGGCGCCCGGAACCGCGCCGGCGGCGTCGCCTCGCCGCTCAACACCGTCGCCTTCACCGCCGCCGCGTTCGTGACGGCACTCCAGGATGCCAGAACCTGTGCCTCGCCTGCGGCGGGCGCCGCGGGCAGGGCGGGCGCCTCGTCCGAACAACCCACGGCAAGGGCCAGGCAGAATCCCAGAACCACTCCGACGGCGCGTGACAGTCTCGCAGAATTTCGCATACGCGGATTATACCACAAAACCGCGTCCGCTACCGAGACGGTCCGCCGCGTTCGCGCATTGCCGCGCGGCGGCGCTTCTCCTGCTCGATCTCCTGAATGAGCGAAATCGTCGCGCGGGCGCGCACATGCTCGCCTTTCTCCGCGCAGCGCTTCGCCAGCACGCGCAACATGCGCAGCTGCTCGTTCAGCTGCTCCTCGCGCATCTGGTCCCACACCCGGCGTCCCGCCGCCAGTTCCTCCTTCACGTGGGCGAGCGCGCCGAACTGCGGCGCGTCCTCCCGCCGGGCGCGTTCGTCCCGCGCGGCGGAACAGCGCAGATCCAGGAGGCAGACGAGGATGACCGCCAGAATCGCAAGCAGCACCCAGCAGATTCCCTTCGTGTCGAAGAACAGCGCCATCGCGACCTCCTTTTTCCATGTGTTTCCCGAAACGGACCTTGCAGGCTTCCGATACCGCCCCGTTGAGACCGGCCCTTCCGTAATCTGCGCGCGACGCCCGCCGCCTGCGTTTCCGAAAACTCCAGGGAAACAACGAAACAGGCCGCCCCCAAGGTGGAGACGGCCCGTTCCATCCGCAGACGCGCCTACTTCGCGAGCGCGGCCGTGACGTCGGCGAGCACCTGGCGGAGCGCCTTCGGGACGCGGTGCGCCGTCTTCGAGACGACCTTCGAGTCCTTCGACGGCTTCGCGTCGTATTCGTCATAGGACGCGCCGATCGTCTCGATCTCCTTCTTCCAGCCCTCGACGTCCACCTTGAGGATCTCCTCCAGGTCGGCCTTGACGACGTGGAACTTCGCCGTCTCGTCGTTGTTGGCGAGGTCGATGTCCTCCGCGAACGGGATGTTGCCGATCGCCGTCTCGTTCGCCTTGACGGCGCCCTCGATGCGCTGGCAGATCCACTTCAGCACGCGGCTGTTGTCGCCGAAGCCCGGCCACATGAAGCGGCCGTCGTCGCCCTTGCGGAACCAGTTGACGAAGTAGATCTTCGGCAGCTTCGTCGCGTCGGCGGAGGTGCGCTCCATCTCCAGCCAGTGCTGGAAGTAGTCCGCGACGTTGTAGCCGAAGAACGGCAGCATCGCCATCGGGTCGCGGCGGACCTGGCCGATCTGGTCGGAGATGACGGCGGCCGTCACTTCCGAGCCGGCGGCGGAGCCCATGAACACGCCATGCGTCCAGTCCTTCGCCTCGTTCACGAGCGGAATCGTCGACGGACGGCGCCCACCGAAGAGGATCGCGTCGATCGGCACGCCCGTGGGCTTCTTGTTGAACTTGCCGTTGAAGCCTTCCTTGTCGAGGACGGGGCAGTTGACCGCCGGCGCCGTGAAGCGGCTGTTCTTGTGGGCCGCGACGTACTTGGACTCCTTGATCTCCTTCTTCGTCATGCCCGGCTTCGGACCCATGCGGTACGGATCGTCCGCGCAGACGTAGCAGGGGTTGCCCTTCCAGTCGATGCCTTCCTTCGGAGCCTTGATGCCCATGTCCTCCCACCAGATGTCACCGTCGGGCGTGAGAACGACGTTCGTGAAGATCGTGCCCTTCTTGCAGCTCTTGAGCGCGTTCGGGTTCGAGTCCATCGACGTGCCCGGCGCGACGCCGAAGAAGCCGTTCTCCGGGTTGATCGCGTAGAGGCGCCCATCGTCGCCCGGCTTGAGCCACGCGATGTCGTCGCCGATCGTCTGGAGCTTCCAGCCCGGAAGCTTCGGCAGCATCATGGCGAGGTTCGTCTTGCCGCAGGCGGACGGGAACGCCGCCGTGACGTGGTACTGCTTCTTCTCCGGCGAGGTGAGCGTGAGGATGAGCATGTGCTCGGCCATCCAGCCCTGATCCTTCGCGAGCTTCGAGGCGATGCGGAGCGCGAAGCACTTCTTTCCGAGGAGGGCGTTCCCGCCGTAGCCCGAGCCGAACGACCAGATCTGGCGCTCTTCCGGGAACTGCGTGATGAACTTGTCCTCGATCTTCTTCGCGCAGGGCCACGCGACGTCCTTCTGGCCCTTCTTGAGCGGCGCGCCGACGGAGTGGATGCAGGGGATGAAGTCGCCGTCCTTGCCGAGGTGGTCGAGGACCTCCTTGCCCGTGCGCGTCATGATGTTCATGTTCACGACGACGTAGGGCGAGTCGGTGACCTCGATGCCGTACTGGGTGATCGGGTTGCCGATCGGACCCATCGCGAACGGGATCACGTACATCGTGCGGCCCTTCATGCAGCCCTTGTAGCTCTTGAGCATGAGCTTCTTCATGGCCTCGGGCTCCATCCAGTGGTTCGTCGGGCCCGCGTCGATCTCCTTCTTCGAGCAGATGAACGTGCGGCCCTCGACGCGCGCGACGTCGCTCTCGTGCGAGCGGGCGAGGTAGCAGCCCGGGCGCTTCTTTTCGTTGAGCTTGATGAACTGGCCGTTCTTGACCATCATCTCGCAGATCTTCGTGTGCTCTTCCTTCGTGCCCGTCACGACCACGATCTTGTCGGGCGTGCAGACCTTGTTCCACTTGTCTACCCAGTCGAACACCTTGGCGTTCGCGAATTTCGGCGTCTTGGCCATGTTCTTCCTTGCTCCTTAGATGTGCCGGGAACTACCCGGCGGAAAAGTTGGCACATATTATAGAGGTTTACGGCGTTTCCCGCAAGGGGGAAAATGCCGTAAACAATGGGATGGGTGCAATTAATTCATTTTATGTCCAGCGCGCCGATTTAGGACGCGGGGATTGGGAAACGCGAAAGGGCGCTCCCGGCTTCCCGGCACGGGCGGAGACCGCCGCTAGCCGCGCGGGCGCAGCGGCACGTCGCGCACGAAGCGGCGCGCGGGCAGGCGCGTGTAGACAACCGCGCCGTTGCGCTCTTCGGCGACGGCTCGGTCGTAGACCGTGAAGCGCGCATGGTCCGCATGGATCTCGACGACGGCGAAGGCGCCCTTCTCGGACGTCACCGTCCCGCCGTTCACGTCCGCAAGCGGCCCCGCGCGCCCGACGGGCCACGCATCGTTGTGCTCGTGCCCGTTGATGAAGAGGTCGCAGCCGTGGCGCGCGCACAGCGCAAGCAGCCGGCGGCGGTTGTCGTTCTGCCGGTTCGACGGACAGGCGTCGATGATCGGATGGACGAAATCGCGCCCCGCCGGCGCAATCGCCCAGTGGCAGAAGAGGACGATATGCCGGATCGCCGGATCGGCCGCCGCAGCCGCCATCTCGCGTTCGAGGAAGGCGAGCGTTGCGTCGGAGATCGCGCCCGTCGAGTGGTACTTCTTCCCGGGTGGCGGCGGCAGCCCCACGTAGGAGGCGAAAAACGCGAGGAAGCGCGTGTCGCCGCACGTGAAGGCGCAGTCGCGGTGGAAGTCGGCGACGCCCGTGTCGTGGTTGCCCTGGATCGCAATCGCGCGCGACGTGAGCGGCGGCGGCGTCACGTCAAACGACTTCTGCCCGCGCCCCAGGTTCTCGCGGCACGTCCACGGGCGCGAGACGAAGCGGAAGGACGACAGGTCGCATCCCAGCGACCGCGTGTGGACGTCGAGCGTCGCAAGCGTCCGCCGCCAGATCGCAAGTTCCGCGTCCAGCTCCGCCTGCGCGCGCGAGTAGCCCGTGTTGAGCTGGTCGCCGCAGAAGAAGGCGAAATCGACGTCGCGGCAGAAGGGGTCTTCGTTGATAAAGGCGTAGGTCCGCACGAGCGCGGCGTGGTTGCCCGGCTTCCAGCACGTGTAGACCGGATGGTCGTGTTCCCAGAAGTCGCGCTCGATGTGCGTGTCGCTCATGAAGAGGAACTTCACCGGGCGGCCCGGCGGCACCGCCGCCGCGCGCCCCGCAAGGGCGCCGAACGCCGCCGCGCCCGCCAGGAACCTGCGCCGTCCGGTCATCGCGCCCCCTCCTCCTGAAGGTCCTTGCGGAACGGCCCGAGCGGCAGCCCCGCCTCGTTCTTCAGGAAGCCGTGGACGCAGCTCTTGCGCATGTAGGCGACGCGCTTCGGCACGAGCCCGTCGGGCACCGTCAGCTCCACGCGGTTCGTCTTTGGGACGGCGCGGCTCTTGACGAGGACGTACGTCCCGTCCGCGCCCGCCAGCTCGAAGCGCGGCTGGTAGGTCCCGTTGAGGCACCAGTCCTCGACGTTCCGGAACGTGAGCGTGACCGTCCGGCCGTCCGCCGCCACGGTGGCGGCGTCCAGTTCCGGCGCGTCGCACTTCAGCTGCGCGAAGCCGTAGAGGCGGTTGAGGGCGAGCGCGGCGAGGCGCGTACCCACCGTGCGCTTGTCGCCGGGGTGGATGTTGTCGATCTCGCCCACGTCCGACAGCACGGCGAGGCCCGCGTGCGGCGCGTAGTCGCGCGCGAAGCGCGCCATCTCCTCGCGGATCTGCGTCTCGCCGTTGTCCCTCTCCTCGCTCGTGTAGCCGTAGGGGGCGATCTGGCAGAGGAAGAACGGCATGTCGGGGCACTCGAACGCGGCGCCCCAGCCGGCCCGCAGCGTCTCCAGCATCTCGTAGTATTCCCGCCACTTGCCGCGGTTCGTGCAGCCCTGGTACCAGATCGCGCCACGCAGGGCGTAGGGCGCGAGCGGGTGGATCATCGCGTTCCAGCACGCACGCGGCTGCTGGTGGAGGCTCGGGCCGCGCCCCGTCTTCTTCTGGTGCGCCTTCTCCTGCTCGTTCGGCTCCGTGCGGATCGGGCGCGTCGCGAGGTCCTTGAAGCTTTTCGAGGCGGCGTAGGCGGCGGGCGGAATCCACGTCTCGATGCAGGAGCCGCCCCAGGCGCTCTCGATCACGCCCACGGGGACCTTGAGCGCGCGGTGGAGGCGCATCGCGTAGTGCCACGCCGCGCCGGAGAAGTTGCCGCCGTTGCCGGGCGTGAACGCGAACCAGGCGAGGCGCGCGTGGTCCTTCGGCTCGGCGCTCCAGCACTCGTTCATGCGCACGCCGCGCACGGCCGGCGCGTCCGTGAGCATGATGTCGTAGTAGCCGTTACGCTCGCGCCCCGCGTGCTGGCCGACGCTCGGCCGCGGCCACATCGCGAACGTCATGTTCGACTGGCCGCCGCAGAGCCACACCTCGCCCACGACCGCGTTCGTGTAGACGAGCGTGTCGCCCTTCGAGGAGGAGATCGTCATCGCGCGCGGCGTCGCGTCCGCCTGCATGGGCGGCAGATCGACGCGCCAGCGACCGTCCGCGCCCGCGCGGCCCTTGGCGGTCGCGCCCGCGAAGGCGACCGTCACGTCCGCACCGGCGTCCGCCGTGCCCCACACCGCAACCTTCCTGTCGCGCTGGAGAACCATGTTGTGGTTGAAGAGCGCCGCCGGCACGAGCTCGGCGGCAAGGGGCGCGGCGGCCAGGACCGCCAACGTGAAGGCAAACGCATTGTTCTTTTTCATGTCTTCAGTATACCATATCTGTCTGGGTGTTGAGAAAACCTAGAACCTAAAACCTAGAACCTAGAACCTAAAACCTAAAACCTAAAACCTAGAACCTAAAACCTAATCGTCCACACGACGCGCAGCGGGCTCGTCCCGCGCGCCTCGTAGCGGCGCGAGAAGCCGTTGCGGTTGCCGTACAGCCGCTTCGTGTCCACCACTTCGCCCGTCGTCTCCGTCCGGCTCGTCCACCCGCCGAAGCCCACCTCCAGCGTGTGCGCGGACGCGCGAATCGCCGTGTGCGCCTCGCCGTCGAAGGCGAAGGCCGGCAGCGTGAGCGCGAGTTCCTCGCCGGGCGCGCCCGTGAGCGTGAGCGTCAGGCCCGTCGGGACGAGGTCGAGGTCCCAGACGAGCGGGGGGCGGTCCGCGCGCCCCACCTCCACGACCGCGCGCGCGCGGTCGCCCGCCGCCTTGAGCGTGCGCACCGCGTAGGGGCCCGCGTCGGCATACGCCCAGCCCTCCGCCGTCCTCCAGCCCGGCAGGACCGCAAGCGGCGTCGCGTTCGTGAGACCCGTCTCATAGCCCGGCCTGCGCGCCGCACCGTCCGGGAACGGCACGGAGAGCGCGAGCATCGGCGGCGCGCCGCGCCGCTGGATGCGCCCCACGCCGTTCGCGTCGTAGGGCGCGTCGCACGCCGTGTCCAGCTGCACGCCGTAGTCGCCCGCCCGCAGGAACACGCGGTGGAAGGCGGGCGAGGTCTGGAAGACCGTCGCGGCGGGCGTCTCGTCGGTGGCGGGAATCGACTCGTCCGCGAAGAGGCATCCAAGCCACGCCCACGAACCCATCGTCACCATGTACTTGTCGAAGTAGCCGTAGCCCTCGCACCCCTGGCGCGTCGCGAGCGGGAAGCGGTTCTTGATGTGGCGGTAGTCCGGCTGGCCCAGCCAGTAGCCGAGCGAATCGACGGCCCGCCGCGCCGCCAGGCGGAAGCGCGCCGCCGTCTCCCTGTCGCCCCGCCGCTTGAACCAGGCCGCATACCATTCGCACACCGCCGCGTAGAAGCTCTCGCAGTGAAGGAACTGGTTGCTCCGCCCGCCGTAGGGCAGCTCGCCCGTCGCGGCCTGCATGAGGAGCGTCGGCTCGGCGGCCCGGAGCAGCCGCTCCTCCAGGGCCGCGCGCGAGGGCCCGTCGTAGCCATACGAGAGGGCGGTCATGAACTGGAGGCGCGTGACGGCGTCGTACACCATCGGCTCGTGCGGGTCGCGGTACATGCCGTTCACGTCGAAGAAGCGCAGCTGGTCCGAGATGTGGCGCTCCACGTAGGCGGCGCATCCGCCAAGCCCCGCGAAGACGCGCAGCTGCTCGCTCGCGGCGCCGAAGACGGCCCAGTTGTGGGCGACGGGGTCGCCCGGGCGCGGCTGGCAGCTGTAGGTCGTCTCGGGGACGGCCCGGCGGATGTCCGCCCGCCAGGCCTCCGTCACCGCCGCAGGGTAGACCTTCGCCTTCTCGACGGCGAGGAGGCAGAGGACGATCTCCTTGACGGAGAAGTCGTTCCCGACGCCATGCGCGCGCTTCCCGTTCCGCCGCGCGGCCTCCAGGGCCGTCGCCATCTGCGCGCAGCAGGTGTCCATCATCGCGCGGAAGAGGGCGCGGTCCGCCGGCCGCCGCCCATGCGCGACGAGGACGCCGAGGTTCGCGGCGAGCCGCGGGAAGCCGTGTTCGAGGATGCCCTCCTTCTGCACCCGCGCGTGGTAGGCGCGGATGTGATCCGGCGTGTACGCCCCCACCGCCGCCTCGACGAGATCGAGGTATTCGCCCTTCGAGACGCCCGTCGCCGCCCGGCCCGCCAGGGCAAGGCCGCACAGCGCACCGATCATGACAAGATGCCGCATGGTCCGCATTCTCCTTGTCGATTTGACCGTGGAACAGCCGGCGGCCGCATGGACATCTTTGAGCGGCTTTCCGCCGATGGCGAGACCGTCCTCGACGACCGCCTCAGCCGGCGGCCTCGGTCTTCCTGACGATCGCCGTGCAGGCCTTCAGCACGCCCGCGACGTTCGCGAGGTCGCTCGGGATGATCATCGTGTTGTTCGTCTTGGCGAGGTTGCCGAACTGCGCGAGGTACTGCTGCGCGAGCTGCATGTTGACGGACTCGATGCCGCCCTTCCCGTTGATCGCCTCGGCGACCTTCTGGATGCCCGCCGCCTGCGCCTCCGCGACGAGCAGGATCTCCTTCGCCTTGCCCTCCGCCTCGTTGATCTTGCGCATCCGCTCGCCCTCGGAGAGCGCGATCGCCTCCTGGCGCTCGCCCTCGGCGCGGTTGATCTTCGCCTGGCGCTCGCCCTCCGACTCGGCGATCATCGCGCGCTTCTCGCGCTCCGCGCGCATCTGCTTCTCCATCGCGTCGCGGATCGTGCGCGGCGGCGTGATGTTCTTAATCTCGTAGCGCGTGACCTTGATGCCCCACGGGTCGCTCGCCTTGTCGACGGCCGCGACGATGGCGGCGTTGATGGATGTGCGCTCCTCGAAGGAGCGGTCGAGGTCGAGCTTGCCCATCTCCGAGCGCATCGTCGTCTGCGCGAGCTGCGTCGTCGCGAAGAGGTAGTTGCCGATGCCGTAGGAGGCCTTCGCCGGGTCCATCACCTGCATGTAGAGGATGCCGTCCACCGAGACGGCGATGTTGTCCTTCGTGATGCACTCCTGCGGCGGCACGTCGATGGCCTGCTCCTTGAGCGTGTGCTTGTAGGCGATCTTGTCGAAGAACGGCACGAGGATGTGGAAGCCGGCCTCCAGCGTGCAGCGGTACTTGCCGAGGCGCTCCACGATGAAGGCCGTCTTCTGCGGCACGACGATGGCCGTCTTGAGAATCGCCACGATCACGATGAGCGCGATGATCGCGAAGAGGATGAAGGGGGCTGTCATGGTTGTCTCCTTTTCTTGGGGGGTGGTTGGTCTTCCGTTTTTTTTTTGATGTTTTCAGACTGTTGCCGTCAAACCCGCTCGACGGTGAGGGTGAGGTTCTTCTGGGCGACGACACGCACCTCCGTGCCGGGCACAAGGCCCTCGCGGGCGACGGCCGTCCATTCGGCATCGCCCAGGAGGATGCGGCCCGGGACTTCCGGGCGGATCGCTTCGACGACCTTCCCGTGACGCCCGACGTATTCGGACGAAATCGCCCGCGACTCCGCCGTCTCGCCCATGAAGAGCGCCTTCATGAACCGCCGCAGCCCGACGATGTAGACGATGCTGAACGCCGTGAAGAGCGCCATCTGGGCGGTCGCCGAGAAGTCGAATGCGAAAAGCGTCAGCCCCACCGTCGCCGCCGCCAGGCCGAAGAAGAAGATGACGAAGCCCGGCGCCATGATCTCCAGCAGCATCAGGAGCGCCCCCGCGTAGAGCCACAGCCATTTGACACTCAGAAACTCCATAGGACCTCCTTTGGTTGGTTAAGTCGCCGCTTCGCGGCTTTAAGTAGTTAAGTAATTGAGTCGTTAAGTGGTTGAGCAATTGAGTCGGTAAGTGATTAAGTAAATAAGTGGTTAAGTGGCGGAAGGAGCGCGTCCTCCCCATTTCGTCCCTTCATTGACGTTGACCCGAACATGGCACCTTAACCTCTTACTTAACTTAACTACTTAACCACTTAAATACTTAACCACTTAAAGCCGCAAAGCGGCGACTTAACTACGTCTCAATGACGGCGAGCGTCTGCCCCTTCTGGACCACCTCGCCGTGCTTGGCGAGGAAGGTGATCGTTCCGGCGGCCGTCGCCTTGATCGGGTTGAAGAGCTTCATCGCCTCGACGATGCAGCACGGTTCGCCCGCCTTCACCGTCGCGCCGTCCGCCGCGAGTTCAGGCTTGCCCGGCCCCGCGCTGCGGTAGAACGTGCCGTTGAGCGGCGCGGGAACGGGCGTGCCCGCCGGGACGGCGGGCTTCGCCGGAGCCGCTGCGGCCTGCGCCGCCGCAGGGGCGGAGGCCGCCGTCAGCGCGGAAACCGCGAGCTTCGCCGCGTCGAAGGTGCCGCCACATGTGGCGAGGAGCGCCGCGAAGGCCTTGCCAATCTGCGCGAACTTCGCCGTCTCGGCGTCGACCTCCGGGGCCGCCGCCGCCTCGTCCCGCGTCTGCATCTCGACGTCGGCGGGAATCGGGTCCTTCGCGTCGGCGGGCAGCGCGCGCCACTTGAAGTACCCCAGCGCGACCTCGGGGAAGAGGCAGTAGCTGAGGATGTCCTCCTCCGCCTGGATGTACTTCGCGGGAATCTCCTTCGCCGCCGCCGCGAGGCCGGGCTTGAGGAGGTCGGCCGGACGGCACGTGATCGGCTTCAGGTCGCCCATGAGCTTCTTCTGCAGCTTCTTCTCGATCGGCGCGGGCGTGCGGCCGTAGTAGCCGGCCGCGTAGTGCTTCGTCTCGTCCGTCACCATCGAATAGCGCTTGCCGGAGAGGACGTTCAGGACGGACTGGACGCCGACGATCTGCGACGTGGGCGTGACGAGCGGCGGGTAGCCCATGTCCGCGCGCGTCTTCGGCAGTTCCGCCAGCACCTCCGGGAGACGGTCGAGCGCGCCCTGCTGGGCGAGCTGGCTGCGGAGGTTCGAGATCATGCCGCCGGGAATCGCGTGGACGAGCACGCCCGCATCCACCGGCTCCACCTTGCGCGAACTCTCCGGCTGGCGCTTCGCCTTGACGGACTTGAAATAGTCGTTGATCGCCGCGAGCTTTCCGAGGTCGAGCCCCGTGTCGAAGCCCTCGCTCTCCAGGATCGCGACCATCGACTCGCAGGGCGGCTGGCTGGAGAACGAGCTCATCGTGGAGATCGCCGTGTCCAGGCAGCCCGCGCCCGCCTCGGCGGCCGCAAGGTACATCGCCGCCGCCATGCCGCTCGTCATGTGGCTGTGGACCTGGATCGGCAGGTCGGGGCACGCCCGCACGAGCGCCCCCACGAGCGCGCGCGCCGCGCCGGGCGTGAGGATGCCCGCCATGTCCTTGATGGCGAGGGAGTCGATGCCCATCGCGACCTGCTCCTGCGCGAGCTTCACGTAGGCCTCCACCGTGTGGACGGGCGAGGTGGTGTAGCAGATCGTGCCCTGCGCGTGGCCCCCGTACTTCTTGACGCTCCTGATGGCCTGTTCGAGGTTGCGCGGGTCGTTCAGCGCGTCGAAGACGCGGAAGATGTCCATGCCGTTCTCGCACGCGAGCGCCACGAAGCGGTCCACTACGTCGTCCGGGTAGTGCTTGTAGCCGAGGATGTTCTGGCCGCGCAGGAGCATCTGGAGCGGCGTCTTTTTGCAGACGGCCTTGATCTGTCGGAGGCGCTCCCAGGGGTTCTCGCGCAGGAAGCGCATGCACACGTCGAACGTGGCGCCGCCCCAGCATTCGAGCGAGTAGTAGCCGGCGCCGTCGATTGTCTCGGCGATCTGGAGAATGTCGTCCGTCCGCAGCCGCGTGGCCCACAGGGACTGGTGGGCGTCGCGCAGCGTCGTGTCCGTGATGCGGATCTTCTTCTTGGTCTCGGTGTTCATGGCGTCTAGTTTACCATATTCCGTCCGCGCAGGGGGGAAACTTCTCAACGCCATTCTGGAAGGTCCATTGTAGATTGAGAGGAGTCGCGGAGGCGCGACCTTACGGCCGGGTTGAAGACGTGTCTCAATAGCCTTTCGGCTGAATGCTCGATTTTCCTGCCCTGCCATACCCGTCTGCCCCTTTCTGGACGGCAGTATAACAAAAGCACGGAAAACGCGCAAACGGACAGGTCCGAAGCGTCAGGGCCGGGCGGCGGGTAGGTTGGACGGGGAGGACGCCACGCCGAACTGGATGTCGAATGCGCGGCGGCGCAGGTCGGCCAGGCGGTCCGCTTCCCGCTCACGCGCGTGGGCAAGCTCCCCCTCCCGGAGCTTCGCGACCTGGTAGGCGCCCTCCACCTCCTCGTACGCACGCGCCGCGTCGGCGGCTTTCGTCTGCAATTCAACAAGCTGCGCCTCCTGTGCGGGCAGGGAGGTCTGGACCTGGTCCAGTGCCCGGGCGACGGCTGCCCGAAAGCGACCGAGCGCCGTCTGCATCGCCTTGCGCTGCGCGATGACGGCGGGATGCTTCTCGGTATATGTGCCGGACAGGGCGTCCAGCTTCGCCGCCGCCCCCTTCAGCGCCTTGTAGGACACCGCCACCTCGCTGTCCTCCGGGATCTCCCGCGCCACGCTCCCGTAGGCCATTGCCTGCATCTTCAGCGCCGACAGGGCCCGTTTGAGCCGCTGTGCGGCCACGACCTCCCGCTCGCACGCCGCGACCTCCTCCTGCGCCTTCCGGCGCGCCTGGTCCATCGTCTCGCGCCGGACGGTCAACACCGCCGTTCCGCCCGATTCAAGAAAGGCCTGGTAGTCCTTGAGCGCCTGGTCGGCCCGCTCCTTCTGCTGCGCAATCGCGGCGCGGATCCCGGCCAGCCGGGTCTCCCGCTCCTGTTCGCGGGCGGCGGACTCCTGCGCGCGCAGCTCCCGCAAGGCTTCGAGGCGCCGCGTCTGCGATGCCGGACGCGGACCGCCAACGGCACGCTCCAGAAACCCCGAACGGACGCCCCAGGCCAGTCCACCCGCCCCGACGAACACCAACAGCAGCCACCACCCGAAGACCGACCGCCGGCGCCGGGCCGGACGGTGGTGAGGGTGGTGGTGGTGCCGCGAAGCGTGCGGAGGACGGTGGTCGTCCACGGCGGCGTCTCCCGTCAGCGGGCCTCCATCGGAACGTAGTCGCGGAGGCTGAAGATCGGCTTGTAGGCGGGCCGGATGATGGGTCCGCCGTTGTCCAGCTCCTCCATGCGGTGCGCGCACCAGCCCACCACGCGCCCGACCGCGAAGAGCGGCGTGTAGAGGTCCTGCGGGATGCTCAGCATGTCGTAGACGAAGCCCGAATAGAGGTCCACGTTCGCGCAGACGTCCCGCGCGCCGGGATGGACGGACTTGATGATCTCCGGTCCCAGGCGCTCGATCGCGTTGTAGAGCGCGAACTCCTCCAGGCGGCCGTCCACCTCGGCGAGCTGCCGCGCCTTGTCGCGCAGAAGGAGGGCGCGCGGGTCGGAGACCGTGTAGACGGCGTGCCCGAGGCCGTAGACGAGGCCCGTGCCGTCGCCGGCCTCCTTGCGGACAATCTTTGCGATGTAGTCGGCCACCTCGCCTTCGTCCGTCCAGTCCCGGATGTTCTTCTTCATCTCCGCCATCTGGCGCATCGTGCGCAGGTTTGCGCCGCCGTGGCGGCTGCCCTTCAGCGAGAGCGTGGCGGCGGCGATGGTGGAGTACATGTCGGAGAACGCCGAGGTGACGACGTGCGTGACGAAGCTGGAGTTGTTGCCGCCGCCGTGCTCGGCGTGGAGGATGAGCGCGAGGTCGAGCGTCTCGGCCTCCAGGCGCGTACACTGGCCGTCCTCGCGGATGAGGGCGAGGATGTTCTCAGCCGTACTCTTCAGGGGGTCCGGATAGCGGAGCATGAGGGAATGGCCGAGGTGGTAGTGGGCCTTCGCCTGGTAGGCGTAGGCGACCATCGTCGGGAAGCCGGCGATGAGCTCCACGGCCTGGCGTAGGTTCGTCTCGATGTCGAGGAGGTCGGGCGCCGTGTCGTAGGTGTAGGCCGTCAGGACCGCGCGGGCAAGGGAGTTCATGAGATCCTTGCCCGGCGCGCGGATGAGCGCGTTCTCCTTGAAGCCGTCCGGCAGGCGGCGGTGTTCCGCGAGGAGGGTCTGCCATTCAGCGAGCTGGCTCCGGGTGGGCAGTTCGCCGAACAGGAGCAGGTACGCGCATTCCTCGAAGCCGAAACGCTTCTCGGCCTCGCAGTTCTTCACGAGGTCCACCACGTCGATGCCCCGGTAGAAGAGCTGGCCCGGCACGGGCACCTTCTCGCCTTCGCTCACCACGTAGCCGTGGACCGCGCCAATCGTGGTCAGCCCCACGAGGACGCCCGTCCCGTCGCCATTGCGAAGCCCACGCTTGACGTTGTACTTCTGGTACAACGCGGGGTTAAACGTATCTGCGCGCCTCACATCGGCGGCACGTGCCTTCAACCAGGCCGGATCAATCATCGTCTTCGCCCTTCTCTATCTTCTTACTTCTTCCAGTCGCCATTCGCTGTCTCGAAAGTGGTAGTATAGCAAAAAAGTCGGCGAGTGGAAGCGTTCGCCTCACACATCGATGCAGCCCACGCGGCGGCCGCAGCGCGGACAGTATTCGGCGTCGTCCGGCAGACGTGCGCCGCAGCGCGGGCACGTGAACGCGGGTGGCGGGCGCCGCTCCACCGTCCCCTGCGCGCGCTCCGCGCTTTCCCGGCGCAGGCGCGCCACGACGCGCACGAGGGTGAGAATGACGGGGCGGAAGAGGATCAGCACCAGGACGCCCCAGATGACAAGCTGCCAAAGACCCGCTTTCATAACGCACTCCTATTCCATTCCACGGGGTCAGGCGTCCTGCGCGAGGCCGTCCGCGACGCACGCGGCGAAGCCGGGGATGGCGGTGAGGTCCAGGCCCCAGAGGTCGGTCCGGCGCATGACGTCGTCCGGCGAGGGGTTCGACTTGAAGTAGGCCATGACCGCCGGGCTGTCGTTGACCTTGTCCGTGCGGTAGAAGCGAAGCAGCCATGCGAACGAGCGCGTCAGGTTCTCCGGCAGCGTCCCCTTCAGCCGCACGTAGTCGAGGATCGTCGGCAGCACGCGCACCTTCCACTTCGAGACGCTGTTGAGGGCGATGGAGAGGAGCTTGTGGTGGGCGAACGGGTTCGCGAAGCGTTCGAGGACGCTTTCCGCGTAGGCGCGCTTTTCGTCCTCCGGCAGGTCCACGGTGGGGAAGATCTCCTCGAAGAGGATCTTCTTGAAGTGCGCGTTGAAATGCGGGTCGGCGACGAGTTCGGCGACCTCCGTGAAGCCGGCGAGGATGCCTTCCGGGATCGTCGCCGTGTGCGCGCCGTTGAGGAAGCGGACCTTGCGCGTGCGGTAGGGCTGCATGTCGGGCGTGTAGACGACGTTGACGCCGGCCTTCCGAAGGGGCAGTTCGGCCTCCAGGTCGAAGCCGGGGGGCGTCTCGACGACGAAGAAGTGGAAGGGTTCGCCGCAGACGAGCGCGTCGTCGCGCTCCCCGAGCCGCGCCGCATAGCGGTCCGCGCTTTCGGGGTCGGGACGGCCCGCGACGATGCGGTCGACGAGGGTGGAGCAGAAGACGCAGTCGCGCGCGATCCACGCGGCGAGCGCGTCGTCCCCCCAGTCCGCGACGTACTGCAGCACACAGCGTTTCAGCGCGTCGCCGTTGTGTTCGATGAGTTCGCAGGGGAGGAAGACGAGGCCCGGGAGGCCCGCCGCGAAGCGGGCCTTCAGGAGAAGGGCGACCTTGCGCGGGAACGTGTCCTCGCCCGCGCGGTACTCGATGCCGGCCTCGGTCGTGTTCGAGACGACGAAGCGCAGGGACGGGAGGCGCGCGCCCGCCTCCACCTCGTCCCACTGGGTCTTCGCGCAGAGGACCTTCTCGACGGCGTGGTTCTCCTCCAGGATCTCGACGGGCCTGCCGTCCACGACGCCGCGCAGGCAGGTGTGGTAGAAGCCGCCGCGCGCGTTGAGCGCCCGCGACGGGGGCGTCAGCGCGTCCCCGATCGGCTGGACGATGCGCACCAGCCCGTCGAACCCCGCGCGGTCGTTCATCCGCTGGACCATCCAGTCGATGAAGCAGCGCAGGAAGTTCCCCTCGCCGAACTGCAGAATCCGAACCGGCCTTTCCGTCATCGTCGTCACCATCGTCTTCCTCCTTGGCAAAATGTGTTTCTACATTATATACCAACCAACCGGGGAATGGAATATGGTAAAATAGGGGACGTGCCGAAAAGCGCCAACATCCATTTGATCGTCGGCGAGGACGACTACCTCGTCGAAGCGGCCGCCCGGAAGATCCTCGGGGCGGCCGTCGAGCCGTCGCTCCGCGCGACGGCGGTCGAGACGATCGACGGCGACGCGGGGAACCAGGAGGAGCAGCTGGCCGCCCTCGGCGCCTGCCGGGCCTCCGTCCAGACGCCCCCCTTCCTGGATCCCGTGAAGCTGACCTGGTGGCGGAACGTCACCTTCCTCCCCGGCGCCGCGCGCACCGGATCGCCGGCTTCGGACGTCAAGCAGGCGCTCGAAGCCTTCGCGGCGGACCTCGCGGCGCACCCCCTTCCCTCCAACCAGGTTCTCATCGTCTCCGCCCCGAAGCTGCTCAAGACGAGCGTCTTCGCGAAGACCTTCCGCACGTTCGCCCAGGTCGTCGAGTTCGCCTCCGGCGGCAAGAGCCGCGACCGCGTGGACGCGGCCCTTTCGCGCCTCCCGGACCTCGCCGCCGAGGAGAAGCTCACCTTCGCCCCCGGCGCCGACCAGGCCTTCATCTCCAAGGTCGGCACTGACACGCGCATCATCGTCTCGGAACTCGCGAAGATGCGCACCTACCTCGGCGACGAGCGGAGCGAGGTGACGGCCGCCGACGTCGCGGAGGTCTCCTCCGTGGGCGGCGAGGAGCCCGAGCTCTGGGACGTCACGGACGCCTTTGCCCAGCGCAGCCCCGTCAGGCTTCTCAAGACGCTCGCGCGCTTCGACGGCGAGCCGGGCTTCGGCATCCTCCTCTCGACCGTCACGGAGAAGTTCTTCCGCGAACTCATCGTCTACCGCGACGCCCTCGACAACGGCTGGCTCACCCCCTACGGCAGCTGGGCGAAGAACGTCCCGCCGGATGTCCTGGCGGACCTCGACGCCGCCGGGATCGGCCCCAACGCCGCCCGCAGCCCCTGGGCTGTCAAGAACGGCGCGCGCAACGCGAAGGCCTTCACCCTCATGGAGCTCCGCACCGCGCGCTTCCGCATGCTCCAGGCGCGCGAGCGCCTCGTCTCCTCCGCCGCCGACGATGCCTTCGTCGCTCAGGAGCTCCTGCGCATCGTCGCACGGCCCACGCGCGCCTAGCCCTTTGACTTTCCACCCGACCTACAGGACCATACATGAAGATGTTCAAGAATCTCTTCTCGATTGAGACGAAGCCCGGCGCCTACTTCCGCCGCATCGACTGGACCGCCTTCTGGGGCGCGACGCTCATCGCGTTCCTCGTCTACTTCTTCACGCTCGGCCCGAGCGTGGGTCTGGAGGACTCGGGCGAACTCGCCACCGCCGCCGACCACCTCGGCGTGCCGCATCCTCCGGGGTACCCCTTCTGGTCGCTCTGCAGCTGGATCTTCTGCCGCCTCTTCTCGTGGGTCACCTACATGGGCCAGCCCACGCCCGCCTGGGCCGTCTCGCTCTTCTCCGCCGTCGCCGGCGCCTTCGCCGCCGGCTGCACCGCGATGCTCATCTGCCGCTCGGGCAGCGACATGCTCGACTCCGTCCCCGCCGAGGGGGAGGCGGACGACGACCGCGCGCGGAAGAACGCCCTCATGTCGCTCGCGGGCGGCCTCGGCGGCTCGCTCGTCTTCGCCTTCTCGCCCGTCGAGTGGTCGCAGTCGACGATCGTCGAGATCTACTCGCTCAACGCGCTCTTCCTCATGGCGGTGTTCCTGCTCTCCTACCGCTGGATGCGCTGCCCCTCCGACCGCATCCTCTGGCTCACGGCGTTCGTCTTCGGCCTCGGCCTCACGAACTACCAGGTGCTGCTCCTCGCCGCCATCCCGCTCGCGATCATCATCGCGCTCCGGAACATCCGCATGTTCCGCGACTTCTGCCTGATCCTCATCCCGATCGGCCTCACCGCGAAGGTCCTCCAGATCGGCAGCCTCCTGCGCGCCGACCGCTACATGTCCGCCGACGTCATCAACAAGTTCCAGCCGCTTGCGAAGACGGACTCCTGTCCGAACGGCGTCTTCCTCGCCCTCGGCTGCCTTCTGCTCGTCGCGGCCCCGCTCGCGGGGCTCTTCCTCGCGCACCGCCGCGACGCGCGCGCGCAGCGGATCGCCGTCGGCGTCGGCGCGGGCGGCATCGCCCTCATGCTGCTCGCCGCCACGCTCTTCGCCGCGCCGGCCACGTGGGCGACGCCGAACGAAACCGCCGTCGCGCCGCTCCTCGAACCGACGACCTATGCCTGGATCGGCGCGCTCCTCGCGGGCGCCTACGTCTGCGCGCTCGGCGCCGTCTTCGCCTCGAAGGACGCCACCGTGCGCGACGCGGCGGTGTGGAAGTGGCTCGCCGGCGCGGGCGCCTGCGCCCTCGTCGCCGTCCTCGTCGCGGGCGGGCTCAAAGCCGCCGACGCCGCCGGCTACCAGGGCGTGCCCTTCTCCTACACGAAACCCACATTCCTGCTCCTCGGCGGACTCGTCGCCCTCTTCGCGCTCGTCCTCACGACGCCGCGCGGCCTCGCCTACGCGATTCCCGTCGCCGCCGTGCAGCTCACCGTCTACGTCCTCCTCTGCAAGGGCGCGATGAACGGCCTCACGAACCCGCACTCCTGGTGGTTCATCTGGCCCGTCGTCTGGAACTTCCTCATCCTCGCCCTCGCGCTCGTCGCCCTGCCGAACGGACGCGCCATCGCCGTCGCGACGTTCCTCGCGGAACTCGGCGTCTCGTTCTACGCCTACATGCCGATCGTCTCCGACCTGCGCAACCCGCCGATGAACTGGGGCTACCCGCGCACGTGGGAAGGCTTCAAGCACGCCATCATGCGCGGCCAGTACGAGGCGATCAAGATGCCGGACTTCTTCTCGAAGAGCGGCTTCGCGCTCTTCCTCAAGCAGCTCGGCTTCTACTTCCAGGACCTGCGTATGCAGTTCACGCTCGTCGCGGCCGCGCTCGCCCTCATCCCCTTCGCCCTCTGGAAGGCCGTCGTGCGGAAGGCGAACGGCGCGAAGCCGCTCGTCCTCAACGCCACCTGGCTCGCCGCCGGGCTCTACGTCGCCGTCGCGGGCCTCGTCATCGTCTTTTCCGAACTCTTCGAGGGGCTCACGGACGGCGAGGTGCCGCTGCGCCTCGACAAGCTCCTCCTCCTCTTCCTCGCCCTCCTTGCGCTCGTCGGCTTCGGCGCGATGCTCGTGCGCCAGGCGCGCGTCGTCGTCTGCATGATCCGCGGACGGGCGGACGGTGCCACGGATGCCGCCCCCGCGCCCTTCTCCCTCCGCTTCAGCGCGGACGACGTCTCCCAGCAGTGGCTCATCGCCGTCGGCGCCTGCTTCGGCCTCATGTCCCTCTTCCTCGTCGCCCTCGCCGGCGTCAAGGGCGACATCCAGGACGGCTTCATCCAGAAGGTCAAGTTCATCTCCTCGCACGGCATGTTCTCCCTCTGGATCGGCTACGGCCTCGCCGTGGGCCTCGCCGTCGCGAACACGCTCCTCAAGCGCTTCTTCCGCGACAATCCCACCGTCCAGCGCCTCGCCCTCGGCCTCCTCTGCGTGGCCGCCGGCTGTACGGCCCTCATCCCGGTCTACGAGAACTACACGAACGACCGGCTCGTCTTCGCGATGGGCTCGGCCGAGCAGAACGGCCACACCTTCGGCTGGCAGTTCGGCAACTACCAGCTGCGCGGCGCGAACGCGATCCGCGAGGAGCTGGCCGACGACGAGGAGCCGCTGCCCAACCCGATGTGGCCCGAGGAGATGGCGCCCGGCGCGGTCTTCTTCGGCGGCACCGACCCGGGGCGCTTCGTGCCCACCTACATGATCTACTCCGCGCGCGTGCGCCCGGACGTCTACCTCATCACCCAGAACGCCCTCGCCGACGACACCTACATGTCCGTCGAGCGCGACCTCTACGGCGACGAGATCTGGATCCCCTCGAAGGAGGACTCCGCCGAGTCCTTCAACATCTACGTGAACGAGGTCCAGAGCGGCAAGCGCCCCGCGAACGCCGACCTCAAGATCGAGAACGGCCGCGTACAGGTCACGGGCGCGCTCGGCGTGATGGAGATCAACGGCGTGCTCACGAAGATGATGTTCGACCACGAGAAGCGCCGCCGCGCGTTCTACGTGGAGGAGTCGTACGTCATCCAGTGGATGTACCCCTACCTCACGCCGCACGGCCTCATCATGAAGATCAACCCCGAGCCGCGCGCGATGAACGCCTCCATCATCCGCAACGACATGGAGTTCTGGGACTGGTACCAGCGCCGCCTCCTGCGCGACCCCGCCTTCCGCCGCGACTTCCCCGCGCAGAAGAGCTTCTCGAAGCTGCGCGCCGCCATCGCCGGCCTCTACGCCCACACGGGTTACTTCTCGATGGCCGACCAGGCCTTCCGCGAGGCCGTACACCTCTACCCCGCCTCGCCGGAGGCGACCTTCCGCTACGCCCAGGAGGTGCTGATGCCCGCGAGCCGCTGGGACGCGATCCGCGACCTCCTCGACTACACGGACCGCGTGGACCCCAACAACAGCCGCACGGGCCAGATGCGCGGCTACGTCGACAGGCTGCAGACCGTCACCGCCACCATCCAGCGCCTCCAGTCCAAGGCGGCGAAGGCGCCCCTCTCCGCGTATGAGAACCTGTCCCTCGCCCAGAGCCTCCTCTCCCTCGGACGGAGCGGTCCGGCCGCCGAGGCCGCGCGCAAGGCGCTCGCCCTCCCGGACGCCGCCCACTCCTTCGACCTCGCCTACTCCGCCGCGCTCATCCTCTCGCAGTGCGGCCAGCGCGGCGACGCCGCCAACGCGATGAAGCGCGCCGCCGCCGCGATGCCGCCGTCGGCGGATGCGCGCATGCGGCGCGAAACGGCCGCCGTCCTCTCCGAGGGCGGGCTCAACGCCGAGGCCGAGACCGTCCTCAACGCCTACCTGCGCCTCCAGCCCCAGGACGTCGAGGCCTGGCTGCAGCTCGCGCTCGTGAAGGACGCGCTCGGGCAAACCCAGAATGCCCAGAGCGCCATCCTCCAGGCCTACAAGCTCAACCCGGAACTGACCTCCCAGCGCCTCGGCGCCAGCGAACCGCTCCAGAAGGTCGCCGCCCCCCTCTTCCGGCGGAAGTAAGCCCCTCCGATTTACCACTGGACACACTGAAGCCGCCTCCGGCGGCACACGGAAAGCCGAGCCTCTTACGCCTACATCCCCACTACTTCTGCGTGTTCTGTGTCGGCCGCAGGCCGTTCTGTGTGGTCAGTGGTCGAGACAGGGGGGCTTCAGCCGCGCAGGAGCGTACCGCTAAAACCTAACACCTAACACCTAAAACCTCCATCCCGTTCCCTCATGTTCTCACGCACTTTCCATCCCGACGAGGCGAACCAGGCGTTCACCGTCGGACGGCTTCTGGAGACGGGGCACTACACGTACAGGCCCACGGACCACCACGGTCCCACGCTCTACTACGCCGCCGCCCCGCTCCAGCGCGCGTTCGGCCACACGACGACCGCCGACCTCGACGGCACGCTCCTCCGCTGCACGCCGCTCCTCTTTGCCGTCCTCGGCCTCCTCCTTCTCGCCCACGCCGTCTTCCGGCTCTCCCGTTCCTGGCTGGGCGCGCTCATGACCGTCCTCCTCGTCGGCACCGCGCCGCTCTTCGCGTTCTTCGCGACGGACTTCATCCAGGAGATGCTGCTCGTCTGCTTCACCGTGATGATGCTCTGGGCCGGCGTCGGCTACGAACGTGCCCTGCATCCGGACGCTGCGGCGCCGCGCCGCCTCAAACCGGGCTCCTGGGCCCTCCTCCTCGGCATCGGCGCCGGACTCGCCTTCGCGACCAAGGAGACAAGCCTTCTCACCTTCGCCGCCGCCGGGCTCACGCTCTGCGGACTGTGGGCGTTCCGCGTCTTCGGCCTACGTGCCGCGCCCGCCGCGCGCCCGACGTGCCAGCACGTCGTCCTCGCCGCGCTCGGCTTCCTCCTCACCGCCGTCCTCTTCTTCTCGTCGTTCTGCCAGGATTGGCACGGCGTCTACAACGCCTTTGTCGCCGCACCGCTCCACTACCTCGGACGCGCCGTCGGCAACGCCGCCGCTTCGGAGGGCGCCAACTGGCACATCCACCCGTGGTGGCAGCATCTCCAGTGGCTTTTCTGCGGAAACGCCCCCCTTCCCCGTTCCAGCAGCGGCTTCACGGTTGATCTCGCCTTCGCGAACATCCTCCCCCTCACGCAGTTCGTCTTCACGGTCCTGCCCCTCGCGGTGTTCGCCGTCTGCCGGAGGAACCTGCGCGAACGCCTCAACCGTCCGCTTCTGTGGGCCTTCTTCGGCACCTCCCTCTACACGGCCCTGCTGCTTTCGTTCTATTCGATCCTCCCCTACAAGACGCCCTGGTGTACGCTCCAGCTGCTCGTGCCGTTCCTCGTGAGCGTTTCCCTGGGGCTGATTCTCGGGCGCGACATCGTGCGCGCGGTGGCCGTCGCACGCGGAGCCTCGCCGCGTACGGCCCAGGTCGTCGCCTCCCTCTTCTTCCTCGTCGCCCTGCCGCTTGCAAGCCTCCTCGCGGAACACGTGCCCGGCCTCGTGCGGATGGCGCGCGACCCCGATTCGCCGGCGATCCCCTACAACTACGCCCACGCCTCCCCCGAGGCGCGGCAGCTCGCCGCATGCGTCGCCGAGGCCGTGGCCGCGTCGCCGTCGAAATCCCCCTTCGTCGCCGTGGCCCTGCCGCCCGCCGACACATGGCCCTTCCCGTGGTACAACCGCACGCGCGAGCATCTGACGGGCTACTGGACGAAGTTCGACGACCTCGTGGCGCTCGCGAAAACGGGCGCGAAGCCAACCGTCGTCGTCGTCCCCATGACCGAAGGGCATCTCGTTCAGCCCCTCTTCCCGCACCTCACGCACACGAAGCGCTTCTACATGCGCCCCCGCGTCCGCGCCCGCGTCTTCTGGTAGCCTCAGAACGGATCGGCGCGGCGCAGACTCGTCGAAAAGAGGTCGCCGCCCCGCACGGCGGGGGGCTGCGGAAGAAAACGGCGCGCGTCGGCAAGCGGACGCTCCCCGATCACGAGCGGACAGAGGATCGAAACCCATTCGTCGACGAGATCCGCGTCCGCGAGCGCGCGGGCGAGGCCGAACCCGCCCTCGCAGAGGACGGACATGAAGCCGCGCGCGCCAAGATCCCTCACCGCCTCGACGGGATCGCGGTAGACGAGCGTGCGGTCCTTCGCCGCATCCGTGAAGATCTGCGCGTCCTGCGGCAGATTTCCGCTGCGGGAGACGACGGCGCGCCAGAGGTCGTCGTTCCGCCGCGTGTGGCAGAGGAGCGAAGGGTTGTCCCGCCGCACCGTCTCCGCGCCCACGAGGACGACATCCGCCCGTTCCCGCCAGGTCGCCGTCTCGCGCAGGGACGCCGGCCCGGAAATCCACCGCGCCTGTCCCATCGTGTCGCAGATGCGTCCGTCCAGCGACAGGGCCAGCTTCACCGTCACATAGGGAAGGCCCGTCGTGACGTGCTTCGCGAAGGGACGCAGCGTCGTCGCCCAGATGTCCCGGGCGAGCGTGCGCCGGGCAACGCTCCGCTCCTGCGCCCAGCAGGCCGTATCGATGCCCGCCCGGCGGAGGACGCGCGCGGCACGGCCCCGGTTCGTCGGATTGGGGTCCGGGCACGCCCAGACGACCCGCTTCACGCCCGCCGCGATGAGGGCGTCGCAGCACGCCCCCACGCGCCCGGGCTTCGAACACGGCTCCAGCGTGCAGTAGACGGTGGCGGGCGCCGCCGTGTGGAAATCAATCCCCGGAAGCCGGCGGGCGGCGTCCTTGAGCGCGGCGGCCTCGGCATGGTCGCCGCCGCAGCGGCGGTGGCGGCCCTCGCCGACAATCCGTCCGCCCTGCACGACGACGGCGCCGACGGGCGGGTTCGGGCGCGTGTGCCCGCAGCTCTTCAGCGCGAGCGCCCACGCCCGCGCCATGAACGGCTGTTCCTGGTCTCCTTCGGCTTTCATACGGGCGCGCCGTCTCACGCCCCAGGCGGCGTGAACGTCTCGGCCTTCGGGCTGCGGAGGTCCTTTGCGAGCTTGTCGAGGACGCCGTTCACGAACTTGCCGCTCTTCGTCTCGGAGAAGAACTTCGCGAGATCGACCGCCTCGTTCACGAGAATCGGCGCGGGGATGTCCGGGCAGTGGATCAGCTCCCACGCGCAGATCCGCAGCACGTTGCGCTCCACAGTTCCAAGGCGGTAGAGCGCCCAGTTGCGGAGGAAGAGCTCGATCTTCGCGTCGAGCGCATGCCGCTCCGCCAGCACGCCGCGCACGCGCTCCTCGGCGAACGCCTTCGCCTCGGCGAGCGAGGCCTGGACGCGGGGGTCGGCGTCGGTGAAGACGGCCTTCACGCCCTCTCCCTCGGCCCGCGCCTCGGCTTCAAGCTCGGTCTGCAGTTCCCAGAACACCGGGATGTCGTTCTCCGCCATGAGCGGCGGGTTCAGGTCGAACTGGACGAGCAGCTGCAGCGCCCATTCGCGTCCCTGTCTTCGCGTCACCATCTTCAATCTTCGGTCCTCTCTGATCGTCAATGTCCCGGGAAGCCGATCACGCCGTCCACGGGGTACTTCGCGAGCTTCACGCGGCCGCCAAGGTCCACGAGCTCGATGAGAAAAGCCATCTTCACGACCGTGGCGCCCAGCCGCTCCACGAGCTTCGCGGCGGCCTCGGCCGTGCCACCCGTCGCGAGCAGGTCGTCGATCACGACGACCCGCTGTCCGGGATGGATGTCGTCGCGGTGGACTTCGAGGCGCGTCGTGCCGTATTCGAGCACGCAGTCCTCGGCGATCGTCGCGCGCGGCAGCTTGCCGGGCTTGCGGATGGGCACAAAGCCCTTCCCCAGGCGGCACGCCACGGGCGCGCCGAAGAGGAAGCCGCGCGATTCCATGCTCACGACAAGGTCGAAGTCGACGCCCTCCAGACGGCGGCAGAACGCATCCACCGCGAGGCGGAAGCCCTCGCCGGAGGCGAGGACGCCCGTCACGTCGCGGAACAGGATGCCGGCCTTCGGAAAGTCCGGAATCGAGAACACATACTCCTCAAGCTTCTTCACGGCTCGCACCCGCCCTCATTTCCCGGCCTTCGGCCCGCCGAAGCGCTCGGGGTCCTTCATGTTCGGCTCCGTCTCCGAGAAGGCGTAGTCCTTGCCCGGCAGCGCCGCGTTGAGGAAGATGCCGATCAGCGCGCCCACCGCGAGGCCCGAAAGGGAAATCTTCGCCGTGCCGAGGTCGAACGTGACCGCGCCCGCCTTCGAGAAGCTGATGCCGAGCGTGCAGACGATCGAGACGGCGCAGATGAGCATGTTGCGCGGCTTCGAGAAGTCCACCTGGTGTTCCACGAGGTTGCGCACGCCCACGGCGGAAATCATGCCGTAGAGGATGAACGAGACGCCGCCCACGGTCGCCGCCGGCAGCGTCGTGATCACCGCCGCGAACTTCGGGCAGAACGCGAGCAGGATCGCGAGGACCGCCGCGATGCGGATCACGCGCGGGTCGTACACCTTCGAGAGCGAGAGGACGCCCGTGTTCTCGCCGTAGGTCGTGTTCGCCGGCGCGCCGAAGAGCGCCGCGAGGAGCGTCGCGAGGCCGTCGCCCGCGAGCGTGCGGTGGAGGCCCGGGTTCGCGAAGTAGTTGCGCTCCACCGTGGAGGAGATCGCCGAGATGTCGCCCACGTGCTCCATCATCGTGGCGGCCGAGAGCGGCGCCACGATCAAGACGGCGGAAAGGATGCGCCCCGCGTTGTCCCCCGCGTGCGCGAGGACGGGGAACACCGTCTCGTTCCAGTGGAACGGCAGACCGATCCACGGCGCCGCGCCGATCTTCGAGAAGTCCACGGCGGCGGATGCCACGCCGCACCAGTTCCCCAGCACGACCGCCGTCAGATAGGAGACCAGCACGCCGATGAGGATCGGGATGATCTTCACCATGCCCTTGCCGAACACGGACGCCACGATCACCGCCACGATGCCCGCGAGCGCCACCGGCCAGCACGTGGACGCGCTGTTCACCGCGACGGGCGAGAGAACGAGCCCGATGCCGATGATGATCGGCCCCGTCACGACCGGCGGGAAAAACCGCATGACCGTCTTCACGCCGAACGCCTTCACGAGACCCGACACGACCACGTAGATGAACGCGGCCACGCACACGCCCACCGAGGCGTAGGCCAGGAGCGTCGTCTTGTCAAGCCCCTCCCAGCCCGGCTTGCCCGCCATCCCCGTCAGCGCGAAGTAGCCCGCGAGGAACGCGAAGCTCGACCCGAGGAACGCCGGCACCATCCGCTTCGTGAGGAGGTGGAAGAGGAGCGTGCCGAGACCGGCGAAGAGAAGCGTGGACGAGACGCTGAGCCCCGTCAAAAGCGGCACGAGCACCGTCGCGCCGAACATGGCGAACAGGTGCTGCACGCCGAGGAGCCCCATCTTCGGGAGCCCCAGCACGCGGGCGTCGTAGATGGCGTCCGAAGGCGCCCCCGCGTTCGTTGATTCCGTTCCATGCGCCTGCGGCGCCCTCTCCTGTTCCCGTTCCATCGCTTCTTCTCCTTATTTTCAAAGATCTCCGTGTCGTTCCAGTCCCTCGCCCGCCTCACATGAGCGCGTACTTCGCGATGAAGACGACGGTGAGGACGTACATGATCCAGTGGATCTTCTTCGTCTTGCCCGCGATGAGGTTGATGAGCGTGTAGGAAATGACGCCCGCCATGATGCCGTCCGAAATCGAATACGAGAACGGCATCACCGCGACCGTCAGGAACGCGGGGATCGCCTCGCCGGCGTCGTTGAAGTCGATCTCGACGACGGACGAGAGCATCAGGTAGCCGACGATGATGAGCGCGGGGGCCGTCGCGAAGGCCGGCACCGCGAGGAAGATCGGGGCGAAGACGATCGCCGCGAGGAAGAGGACGGCCGTCGTCACGCCCGTGAGGCCCGTCCTGCCGCCCACCATCACGCCCGAGGCGGACTCGACGTAGGTCGTCGTGGTGGAGGTGCCGAAGACGGCGCCGACCGAGGTCGCGATCGCGTCCGCGCACAGGGCGCCCGAGATGCGCGGCAGCTTGCCCTCCTTCGTGAGGAAGCCGCCCTTCATCGAGACGCCGATCAGCGTCCCCAGCGTGTCGAAGAGGTCCACGAAGAAGAACGCGAACATGACGACGAAGAAGTCGAGTCCCTTGACGAGCGCCCAGCCCGTGTTCGGATCGCCCTTGTGCGTCCAGCCCGCCGGGTCGAACACGGCGCAGAAGGTCTGCTTGAACTGCGCGAACGAGTCGGCGATGCCCGCGAACGTGAGGACCGGGTAGAGCGAGAAGTAGCCCTTTTCCGCATCCGGCACGTAGACGCCCAGAGCCTGGCAGAACATGCCGAGCCCCCAGGTGAGGAAGATGCCGAAGAGGATCGCCCCCTTCACGCGGTGCGCCATCATGACGCCCGTGAAGACCGTCCCGACGATCGCGAGGAGCGCGCAGATGCCCTGCGTGTGGAACGGCGCGTTCTTGAAGCTCACGAGCCCCACGAGCACGGCGTCGTTGTTGACGATGATCTTCGCCGTCTGCAGCGCGATGAAGCAGATGAAGAGGCCGATGCCGGCCGCCACCGCCTTCTTGAGCGTGAACGGGATGCAGTTGAAGATCGCCTCGCGGACGGGCGTCAGGGAGAGCGCGAGGAACACAAGGCCCTCCACGAACACCGCGAGGAGCGCGAACTGCCAGCTGTAGCCCATGCCGAGGCAGACGCCGAAGGTGAGGAACGCATTGAGGCCCATGCCCGGCGCGAGCGCGAACGGGTAGTTCGACATGAACGCCATCAGCAGCGTGCCGACAACGGCGGCCAGGCACGTCGCGATGAACACGCCCCCGCGCGGGATGCCCGCCACCGAGAGGATGTTCGGGTTCACGGCGAGGATGTACGCCATCGTCATGAACGTCGTGAGGCCCGCGACGAGTTCGGTCCTGACCGTCGTCTTGTTCTCGTCGAGCTTGAACAGTTTCTTGAGCATGTCGTTCTTCTTTCGTTGTGGTTGGTCAATCCATCAGGCCAGCGTGAGGATGCCGCTGAAGCCCGTGATGTCGAGGACTTCCCGCACGGCCGGCTGGACGCCCACGATGGTCATCGAACCGCCGCCCGCCATCATCGTCTTCTGGGCGGTGAGGAGGCAGCGGAGGCCCGCCGAGCTCATGTAGGGGACGCCGGCGAGGTCGAGCGTCAGCGTCTCGGTCCCCTCCAGCTTCAGCCCGGCGTCCAGCTCCGGCGCCGTCGTCGTGTCCACGCGGCCCGTCACCGAAATGACCGTCCGCCCGCCTTCCGTCTTCTTGGCAATGTCCATGTTCTGTCCTACCTCTTTGAGATCCTTGTTTTCCGGTTCCGCGTCATGTCCCGTACGTCAGCCCCATCGTCAGCACGTTGTGTCCGCACCGTCGCGAGTAGGTGACGGGGGACATCGTCTTCTTCACGATGAGGATGCCCATGCCGCCGACCGTGCGCTCCTCGGCGGAGAGGGTCGTGTCGGGGTCGCGCTTCGCGAGCGGGTCGAACGGCGTGCCGTCGTCCGTGAAGACGAGCCGCACGCTGTCGGGATGCCGCGAAAGCTCCACGCGCAGCGACCAGGCCGTCGCGCCCGAATAGCGCACGATGTTCGCGAAGATTTCGTCCGCCGCGACCATGAGCGTCATCTGCTGCCGCGGCGGGACGTCCGCGAGCGCGGCCTCCAGGTCCGCCGTCGCCTGCTTCAGGCCCTCCATCGTCGGCTTGTAGGCGTGCTCGACGGCCTCGGCGCAGCCCCGGTAGCGGAGCGCGAGCTGCGTGCAGTCGTCCGCCTGCTCGACCGCGCCGGCGTGCGCGGCGACGGCCGCGAGCACCTTCTCCAGAAGCTCCTGCTGGCGCGGCGGCGCGGCCTTGAGGATGTCGAGGAGGCGCGCCTCGCCGAACAGCTCCCCGGCGGCGTTCGGCTGCTCGGTGATGCCGTCCGTGTAGAGGTAGAGCGCGTCGCCGGGGGCGAGCCGCACCTCGTGGCTGCGGTAGGGGACGCCCGCCATCGCGCCGAGGACGAGCCCGGGCGTGCCGCGCAGGTAGGTGACCGCCCCCGCGCTCCGCCAGGCGGGCGGATTGTGGCCCGCGTTCACGTAGACGACGACGCCCGTGTCGAGGTGGAGTTCGCCGATCCAGGCCGTCACGAACATGTTCGCCTCGTTTCCCTCGCAGAGGGCGTCGTTCGTCTCGGCGACGACCTGGGCGAGCGGCTTGCCCGTCTGGGCCGCGCCCTTCAGGAGCGTCTTCGCGCGCATCATGAACATCGCCGCCGGCACGCCCTTTCCGCTCACGTCGGCGACGAGGAAGACGAGCGTCTTCGGGCCCGTGAAGTAGAAGTCGTAGAAGTCGCCGCCGACCTCCTTCGCCGGCTTCATGCCCGCGTAGACGTCGAACGCCGTCTCGTCCGGGAACGGCGGGAAGACGCTCGGCATCGCGGAAGCCTGGATGTCCGCCGCCATCTTGAGGTCGCGTTCGGTCTGCTCGCGGATCTGCCGCCGCACGAACGCGGAGATGACGAACCCGACGAGAATGGCGACGAACGCGAGCGCGACGGCGTTGAGGACGGCCGTCGCGCCGATGAGGACGTTGCGCGTGACGGCGGCGGCGGCCCGCGGGATCATCACGTAGACGGGGAAACTGTCGATCTCGCGCCGCTTCCAGTGGAAGCCGGCCTCCGGCCCCGTCCACAGCGTCCCCTCGCGGTTCGGACGGGCGTAGTCGGAGAGGACGAGGTCGGACGGCGTCGTGACGACGATGCCGCCCGTCCCGCCGACGTGCCAGTTGCGGGAGAGGCCGACGAGCGACGAGCGCGCGAGCGCGCGCAGCGAGGCGCCGTCGCAGCCGATCTCGACGAAGCCGCCCTCGGGCCGCCACACGCCAACGTACTTGCGCCAGGAGCCCCTGGCGGAATTGGGCTGGAAGGCCTGGCAGAACTCCGTGACCTGCCCGTCGATCAGGCACATCATCTCGGCCGCCTGCCCCTCCGCCTTCGTGAAGTCGAAGCCGAGGTAGACGGGCTCGGAGGACTGGACGATGACGCCCTTCGCGTCGGCGATGCAGATCTCGGTGAGGCGCAGCTCGCGCGCGAGGGCGCGCAGGGAGAGGACGTCCGTCTTCGCGCCGTCCTCCAGGCGCTCGCGCACCGCCATCGCCTGGCGGACGAGGCGCGCGTTGACGCGCGAGCGGATCTCCATCTCCACGTCCGAAAACGCGCTGTCGATGAGGCGGTCGGCCTCGCGCGCGGCCAGGCGGTCGTGGACAAACCACGTCACCGCCATCGAGACGGCGAAGGCGAGGACAATGCTCAGCGCGAGCTTGAGGTTCAGGCTGCGGCGTGCGGTCATTTCGCCTTCCCCTCCGCAATGACGGCGTTCGCGGCGGCCAGCACGTCCGGACGGCGCCGGTTGACGGCGACGCCGTAGCCCTCGCGCGTTTCGAGGGGGGAGGCGACGAGACGCCCGCCGGACTGCGCCGCCCAGCTCCTAAGGGGCACGGCGTCGAAGAAGATCGCGTCCACCTCGCCCCGCCTCAGCGCGGCCACGGCGTCCGTCACGCGCGCGAAGCGCACCGGGTCCGCCCCGTGGTTGCAGAGGTAGAGGTCGCCCGTCGTGCCGGGCTCGGCGCCCACGCGGAGGGACGCGATCTGCGACATGCGCGGGCGCGGACCGTCCGCCCGGTAGAGGAAGCAGTTCCCGCCCGTCGCGTAGGGGACGGAGAACTCGACGTCGCGCCGCCGCGCCTCGGTGATCGTGATCGTCGCGATGCCGAAGTCGGCCGTCCCGGCCTTGAGCCGCGGGATGATCTCCTCGAAGGCGACGGCCTCGACGACGAGCGGACGCGCGAGACGCGCGGCGATGCGCCGCGCGAGATCGACGTCCGTCCCCTCGCACTGCCCCGCCGCGTTCGTCCAGCAGCACGGCGGCGTCGTCGGGTGCGTGAGGAAGACGAGCGGAGCCGACGGATCGACGACCGGCGCGGCCGTGTCGGAACACCCCGCGACGAACAGCCCGACCAGCGACAGCAGGAGGGAGAGACGGAGCATCGGGGACAAGAAGGACATGGCGCGCCAACCGGTCATTTTCTACAGCGTTCCGAAGATGCGGTCGCCCGCATCCCCCAGACCCGGCACGATATAGTAGTGCGCGTTCAGCCGCTCGTCCTTCGCCGCCGTGTAGACGGGCACGTCGGGATGATGTTCCTCGAAGTGCGCGATCCCTTCCGGCGCGGAGACGAGGTTGAGGAAGATGATCTTCTTGTAGCCGAGTTTCTTGAGCTGCCCCACGGCGTCGACGGCACTACCGCCCGTCGCGAACATCGGATCGATCACGATCGCGAGTTCGTCGTCCTTCGCCGGCGGCACCTTCGCGTAGTAGGGCACGGGCTCCGCCGTCTCCTCGTTGCGCTGCATCCCAAGCACGCCCACCTTCGCGTAGGGGAGGACATGGAGCATCGCGTCCAGCATTCCCATGCCCGCGCGGAGAATCGGCACGAGGACGATCCGCTCGTCGATCCGCCGCCCCGTTGTCTTCGCGACGGGCGTCTGCACCTCGACGGGCTTCGTGCGAAGATCCTTCAGCGCCTCGAACGCCAGGAACTCGGTGATCTCGTTCACAAGCTCTCGGAACAGCTTCGGGGGCGTCGACTGGTCGCGCATGAGCGTCATGCGGTGGTCGACGAGGGGATGGTGGAGAATCGTGGTCATGGAGAATTAAGTGGTTAAGTAGTTAAGTGGTTAAGTAGTTAAGTGGTTAAGTGGTTAAGTGTTAAGTGGTTAAGTAGTTAAATTATTAAATGGTTAAATGGTTGAATTATTTTCTGGGCTGGGTTAAGAGGGGGAGCGAAACGGGGAGGGCCGCGCTTGTCGCGGCCGGGGGTCTGCAATAACGAGAGGCGGAAAGGGAACCCTCCCCCTTCCGCCCGTCGTATGTTCACGGCTTCACGTGCAGCGTCCCTTAGAATTTGACGGTGATGCCGAAGCCGCCCCAGGCGAAGTCCTTGTACTGGCCGTAGTCGGCGCCCGAACCGTGGTCGGCCGCGTCGCGCAGGTCGCTGTCGATGATCGAGCAGTAGGCCACCTTCGCGAAGAGGCCGAAGTGTTCCGTGAGCTGGTAGTTCGCGTCGAGCATCCACTTCATCGTGGCCATGCCGCCGTTGTGGAACTCCGTGAAGCCCGCCGTCGGGAAGCACCAGTTGTAGCGGTGGTCGCGGTAGACGAACGTGACGGACGGCGTGAGCGTGAGCTTGTCGCAGGGCTTGAACGCGCGCTTGACGCCGAACTGGATGAGGTCGGCGTTGTTCTCGTGGTACTCATGCACGAAGTCGACGAACGGCACGAGGTAGGGGTTGAGGAGGGCGAGCGAGTGGTTGAAGTCCATCGTCGTCGCCGTCGAGCCGTTCATCTTGTGGTGGCGGCGGTGGGGATAGTAGTACCACACGACCGACGCGCGGTAGTCGAGACCCCACGTGTCGTTGTCGTCGAACCAGAACGTCTTGCCGTAGTGGACGTTGTAGTCCCATTCGTTGAACGCCTTACCGTAGCTGTCGCGGCGCTTGTCCGTCAGGTCGGTGTTCGACCACACGCCCACGCCGAGGTAGCCAAGATTGCCAAAATAGTCGATTTCGCCAGGAATGTTGAAGTTGATTTCCACGTACCCCTGCATCGTCGGCTCGGAGTTGACGAGCGAACCGTAGAGCTGGTAGCCCGAGTACATGCCGTAGTTGCCGGAGCCCCACACGATGGGATCGTCCGACTTCTCCAGCACCGGCTCCGCCTCGGCGTTTTCGGTCTTGGTCTCCGCTTCCTGCGCACACACCACGCCGGCCGTCAGGACGGCGGCGACGATCATCAACTTCTTCATGACTATCCCTTTTATGGTTTGTGGGCCCCGTGCCATCTTCGCACGGAGCCGTTGAAAGAAAGATGGGGATAGTCTATCAAAATGGCCCCCATCTGGCAAGTACGCAGACGGGGGCCACCAAGGCCGCATCGTCCTACTGGAGGACGAGCGCGCCCGCGCGGGCGGAGACCTTCACGGTCGAGCCGGGCGGGTACTTTCCGGCGATGAGCGCACGGGCGACCGGCGTTTCGAGGTCGCGCTGGATCGCGCGCTTCACGGGCCGCGCCCCGTAGGCCGGGTCATAGCCGTCCTTCGCGAGCACCGCAAGGCCCTTTTCGTCGATTTCGAACCCGACCTCCTGCTCCGCCAGCCGTTTCGCGAAATCCTTCAGCTGCAGCTTCACGATGGCCTTGATCTGGTCCTCCGTGAGGGACTTGAACTCCAGGATCTCGTCCAGGCGGTTGAGAAATTCCGGACGGAAGATCGTCTTCAGCGATTCCTTCGGCGCGTTGGAGGTCATGATCACGACGGCGTTCTTGAAGCTCACCGTCCGCCCGTGCGAGTCGGTCAGGCGGCCGTCGTCCAGCACCTGCAGCAGCAGATTGAAGACGTCCGGGTGCGCCTTCTCGATCTCGTCGAGCAGGACGACCGAGTACGGTTTGCGGCGCACGGCCTCCGTGAGCTGGCCGCCTTCCTCGTAGCCGACGTAGCCGGGGGGCGCGCCCACGAGACGCGACACGTTGTGCTTCTCCATGTATTCGCTCATGTCGATGCGCACCATCGCGCTCTCGTCGTCGAAGAGCTCGCTCGCGAGCGCCTTCGCAAGTTCGGTCTTGCCCACGCCGGTCGGCCCCAGGAAGAGGAACGCGCCCACGGGACGCTGGCGGTTCTTGACGCCCGCGCGCGAACGCAGCACCGCGTCCGCCACGGCGTCCACCGCCTCGTCCTGGCCGATGACCCGCTCGTGCAGCGTCTCGGGCAGCTTCAGCAGCTTCGCCCGCTCGCCCTCCATGAGCTTCGTCACGGGGATGCCCGCCCAGCGCGAGACGACCTCGGCGATTTCATCCGCCGTTACCTCCTCGCGCAGGAGCTGCGAGCCGCCCTCCTTCTGGATGTCCGCCTCGTGTTCCCGCAGCTTCTTCTCAAGGTCCGGAATGAGGCCGTACTTGAGCTGCGAGGCCTTCGCGTTGTCGCCCGCCGCGAGCGCGGCGTCGAACGCGAGGCGCGCCTCGTCCAGCTTCGCGCGCACGCTCTTCACCTCTTCGAGCGAGGCCTTCTCGTTCTTCCAGCGCGCCGTCATCGCGTCCGCCTTCGCCTTCTCCTCGGCGAGTTCCTTGCGCAGTTCGTCGAGGCGCTTCTTCGAGGCGTCGTCCGTCTCCTTCGCGAGCGCGATCTCCTCGATTTCGAGACGGCGCACGTGGCGCGAGATCTCGTCGAGTTCGGCCGGGCAGGAGTCCATCTCCGTACGGATCGAGGCGCACGCCTCGTCGAGGAGGTCGATTGCCTTGTCCGGCAGGAAACGGTCCTGGATGTAGCGCGCGGAGAGCGTCACCGCGCTCACCAGCGCCTCGTCGCGGATGTGGACGTTGTGGTACTTCTCGAAGCGCTCCTTGAGGCCGCGCAGGATCGACACCGTGTCCTCCTCCGAGGGCGGATCCACCTGCACGGGCTGGAACCGGCGTTCAAGCGCCGCGTCCTTCTCCATGTACTTGCGGTACTCGTCGAGCGTCGTCGCGCCCACGCAGTGCAGCTCGCCGCGCGCGAGCATCGGCTTGAGCATGTTGCCCGCGTCCTGCGAGCCTTCGGTCTTGCCCGCGCCCACGATCGTGTGGATCTCGTCGATGAAGAGGATGATGCGCCCGTTCGCCGCGCGGATCTCGTTCAGGACGGCCTTCAGGCGCTCCTCGAACTGGCCGCGGTACTGCGCGCCCGCCATGAGCGCCGTCATGTCGAGCGAGAAGACCGTGCGGTCCTTCAGCCCCTCGGGCACGTCGCCGCGCACGATGCGCTGCGCCAGCCCTTCCACGATGGCCGTCTTGCCCACGCCGGGCTCGCCGATGAGGACCGGGTTGTTCTTCGTCTTGCGCGAGAGGATGCGGATGACGTCGCGGATCTCCGTGTCGCGGCCGATGACCGGGTCGAGTTTGCCCGCCCGTGCGAGTTCCACGAGATCGGTACCGTATTTCTTCAGCGCCTCGTACTGCCCTTCCGGGTTGTCGGTCGTGACGCGCTGGTTGCCGCGCACGGCCCGCAGCGCCTCCAGGAAGTTCTTCTTCTCCACGCCCGCGTCCTTCAGCATCTTCGCGCAGGGCGTGTTCCCGTCGTCCAGCATGCCCAGGACCAGATGCTCCACCGAGACATACTCATCCTTCATCGTGCGCGCCGCATCCTCGGCGTGCATCAGCACGTTCGCGAGGTCGTTCGAGATGTACACCTTGTCCATCTCCACGTTCCCCGTGATCCGCGGCTTGTCGTTGATCGCCTGTTCAAGGCGCGCCGTGAGCGGACCCGTCCCCGCGCCCATTTTCGCAAACAGGTTCGGAATAAGCCCCTGCGAGTCCTTCACAAGGGCAAAAAGCAGATGTTCCACGTCGATCTGCTGCTGGCCGTGGTGTCGTGCCACGTTCTGCGCCGCCTCGATCGCTTCGCGGACCTTCGTCGTGTATTTATCAGCATTCATGTTTTCGTCTCCTTCGCCCTTTCACAAGCAAGAACCGTGCCAGCGCTCCGAAACGAAATCCCGCAGTTCAAAACGGCCTGTCAGTGAGCCGAAATGGCATACTGTGCGGGCATGGCGCACACTCCGTTGTACCCGCGCCGCCCCGGCGCGTGACGTCAATCTGGGTCCTCCCCCTCCCTTATGCCTTTTGCAGACCCTTTCTCCGCCACGCGCCGGGGCGGCGCGGGTACATGTTCCAGACGTGGAAGTGCTTTAGGTCCCTCTCCCAGGATGCGGCCCTGTGCATCACGGCAGACGGTCTTTCCGAGGTGATCCGCCGTAGACGAACCAATGACTCGCCCGCATGCGTCGTAATAGGTTGTCCTACCGTAGCAGTCGGTCAGGGCGGATCCCATGTCCCGCCCCTGCGCATCACGGTAGATCGTCTTGCCGTAGCTGTCAGTCAGGGAAGCCCCCACGTTCTCCCCCCGCACATCGCAGTAGACCGTCCTGCCATAATGATCCTTGGACGCGGTTCTCGGGATCCGCCCCTGTGCATCGCGGCAGATCTGCCGACCCGATGTGGGCCGCAGACCGGCCACCGTGCAGGCCGCCGCCAGTGTCAGGAATGCCTGAAACAACTCCATCTCTCTCGCTCTCTTCATACCTATTACACGTTGAGAGAGGAGAAATCTTACAGGCATTCTGACAAATTATTTTTAAATTATTTTGACGCTTCCACCAGATCGACGTATCCGCCGTTCCATGCGCCGATTTCGGGGATCGTCACCCGGGACAGCGCGCCCTCGCGGGAAAGGACGAGCGGAACCGGCGCACGCCGCATCTCGCGCCACACGGCCGTCGCCCCCGCCGGGACGCCGCGAAGGCGCAACGTAAGCGGGCCCTGCACGTCAATGCGCGTATTGAGCAGCGCCACGGTGCGGAGCGCGCCGGTGGCCGCCGTGACATGCGGCGCCATGAGCCCCACGAACGGCGACTCCACGACGGCAGGCGTTCCGCCCACGCGCGCATCAAGCGCATCGCGCAGGGACTGGACGGTCTTCGATCCCGTCGTGCAGACGTCGAGCTTCAGGTCCGCCGCCGTCAGCGCGCCCAGGCTGCGTCCCACGCCGGGCAGCACGGGAATGCCCGAAAGCGCGAAGCGGTAGAGACGGCCGGGCGCAAGGGCGTCCGCCGAAAAACCGGCGGGCACCGTCCCCTCGTTCGCCTGTGCGTAACCGACGAGGACGGGGGCGGCCGCCGCAAGCGGCTTCAGGATGGTCCGCGCATAGAGGTCGTCCGTTTCATAGCGCGTGTCCAGGAGCAGCAGGCTCGTCGAATTGAAGCCGTAGGCGAGTGCGGTGAAGCTCTCGACGAGCGCGCTCTGCGCACTGCGGCTCCCGTAGGCGCGCGGCCAGCTTTCGACCTCGGGGCACCATGTCCCCACGTCCGGCAGATCGGCGACACGCGCGCGGAAGCGCGCGGCGGTGAGGCTCTTCACCACCTGGTCCGACGGATTGAGGTCGTAGTAGAAGCCGCCTCCCGGACGCAGCCCCGTCGGCCGTCCGCTCGCCTGCGCAAGCGCCGCCGTGACGGCGCGCACCGTATCGACCGACCCCTCGTCGAAGCAGTGCTGGTACGCCATCGTCGTTTCGGGCGAGAGCCGGTGGAACGTCTCCGCGATCACGCGCGCGACCTGCGCGATCGACTGGACGGAAAAGGCCTTCCAGCGGGCGGCGAGCGCGGCATCCCGCGCCAACGCCGCATCGAGCGACGTCCGCGTCCAGTTCCCGCCCGTCTCCGCGTTGAACGCCGCCAGGCAGGTTGCGCACCAGCAGCCGAGGCGGGACTTCACCGTTGCGGGGGCGTGGTTGGAGATGCGCAGGTCGTCGTCGATCCACACGCTGCCCGGACGGAACGCCGCGTAGATCCGCGCCATCTCGCGGACGTAGGCGAGAAAGGCGGGCTGGCGCGGACAGTTGCAGTACCGGTCCTCGACGCCCGTCGACCCGGTCCACCCCGTCCAGTCCTTCGCCGAACAGTCCTCGCTCGCGGAAATGGCGTCGGAATGCCCCAGCGTCGCCTGGAACTGGAGGCTCGGCATCACGCCGATCTTCCGCAGGTCCCCGGCCGCCTTCACGAGGCGCGCCGCCTGGGCGCGGTGCCAGGCGAGCGGCGGCACGCCGATTCCCGTCGAGAACCACACTTCGTCGCAGCAACCGGGGTTCGCCGCGAGCGCCCCATAGGTCGCCCGCCATTGCTCCTCCGTCGCCGTATGGGGGCCCCGCAGCCGCAACGACATGCGCGGCGTGGCCGCCACCGCCACACCCGAAACGACCAGCGCGCACAGGGTTCCGAACAGGTTCTTTCTCATCATGTCCTCATCCTTTAGATCATACGTTTCATCATCCGTGTTTCGACAGTTTACACAAATCACGGCATCCCGGCAACAGGGCACCCCGGACGCGCGTGGTGTCCGAACGCGAAGGACCCGCGCCGCCCTCGGCGCGTGGCGTCCGAACGGGCCGCCCCACAGCGCCACGCACCGAGGGCGGCGCGGGTATTTCGCGTGCCGGGCCGTCCGGACGCGCAGGAGCGCGTCCCTCCCGTAGCTAAAACCTAAAACCTGAAACCTGAAACCTGAAACCTGGGCCCCGTGCGGGTGCATCGCAGCGAACGGAAATATGGTATCATATCGCCATGTTTGAAGAAGTGCTCAGGGAGTTCAACGATCCACGCCGCTACTTCGTCGTGCCGGGCGGCCTGCGCGACGTCCACGTCCATTTCCGCGACCCGGGCCAGCCGGAGGCCGAGACGCGCGCGACGGGCGCGGCGGCGGCGGCGGCGGGCGGCTTCACCTGCGTCACCACGATGCCGAACACGACCCCCGCCGGCGACACGTCCGCCTGGCTGCGCGAGCAGATCGAAGATACCGCCCTTCCCGTGCGCATCGCCCCCTCGGCCTGCATCACGAAGGGACGGCTCGGCCGGGAGGTCGCCGACCTGGAGGCGCTGGCCACCGCCGGGGCCGTCGCGTTCACGGACGACGGTTCGTTCGTCGAGGACGCCCATGTGATGGAGGCGGCCATGCGCCGCGCCGCAAAGCTCCACCGCCCCGTCATGCAGCACGCCCTCGCGCCCGCCCGCGCGGCGGGCGGCGTCCTGCGCGACGCGCCCGTCGCCCGCCGTTTCCACCTTCCCACCCTGCCGCCCGCCGCCGAGATCGAGGCCGTGCGGCGCGACATCGCCCTCTGCCGCGTGACGGGCTGCGCCCTCCACATCCAGCACATCTCCTGCGCGGGGACGGTCGCGCTCATCCGCGACGCCCAACGCGAGGGGCTTCCCGTCACCGGCGAGGCGACCCCGCACCACCTGCTCCTCTCCTGCGACGACATCCCCGGCGACGACGCGAACTGGAAGATGGCCCCGCCCCTCGGTTCCCGCGAAGACGTCGCCGCGCTCCGCGCCGCCGTCAAGGACGGCACGATCGGCGTTCTCGCGACCGACCACGCACCCCATTCCGCCGCACGCAAGGCGGGCGGCTTCCGCGCGGGCGCGAACGGCATCGTGGGCCTCGAAACCGCCGCCGCCATCACCTGGCAGGTCCTCGTCGTCGAAGAGGGCATGGCCCCCGCCGACTGGGTGGCGCGCTGGACGACCGGCCCCGCCGCCCTGCTCGGCGAAGAGATTGCCGACCCCGCCGCCAACTTCACGGTCCTCGACCTCCACGCGGGGAAGGCCGTCGATCCGGAAACCTTCAACACCCGCTCCACCAACCAGCCGTTCACGGGCATGCGCTTCGACGCCTGGCCCGTCCTGACGGCCTTCAACGGAAGGATCACCTGGAATGGACAGAACGTTCTTCGATAAAGCCGCCGCCGCGCTTCCCGATGCCTGCTTCACCCGCCCGCCCGACCTCGCCATCGTGCTGGGCAGCGGTTGGGGCGACGCGCTCACGTGCGACAGGACGCTCGTGCGCATCCCGTATTCGGACATCCCCGGGTTCGGCGTCCCCACCGTCGCCGGGCACGCCGGCGAACTGCGCCTCTACCAGCGCGGCGGACGGCGCGTCCTCGCGTTCTGCGGCCGGCGCCACTGGTACGAGGGCGTCGGCTGGGAGGCCGTCGTCCTCCCCGTCGAACTCGCCCGGCGCATGGGCTGCGGAAAACTTCTGCTGACCAATGCGTCCGGCGGACTCAACCCCGCGCTCCGCCCCGGCGACTTCGTGATCCTGCGCGACCACATCAACACCGTCGGCCTCAACCCGCTCATCGGTCCGCACAACCCCGACTGGGGCCCCCGCTTCCCGGACATGACGGCCGTCTACACGCAGCACCTGCGCGACGTCCTCCACGCCGCCGCCAACCGCCGCGCGCTGCGCGTGATGGAGGGCATCTACGCCTTCACCTCCGGACCCGTCTTCGAGACGCCGGCGGAAATCCACATGTACGGCCACATGGGCGCGGACGTCGTGGGCATGAGCACCGTCCCCGAAGCCGTCTTCGCCCACGCCTGCGGCCTCCAGGTCGCTGGGCTCGCCCTCGTCTCGAATCTCGCCGCCGGCATCTCCCCCTCCCCGCTTTGCCACGAGGAGGTGCTGGCCGCCTCGCAGGCGGCCAAGCCCGCGATGGCCGACCTCATCGACGACTTCGTGGCGGCATGCTAGCGGAATAGGGGCCTCACGGTTCGCGCGGGAAGATCACGAACGCGGGGAAACCCTTGATGCCGAGACCGGCGAAGTCCTTCAGCTTCTGGAAGGCGGCGGGATCTTCGGCCTGAAGGCGCACGACCGTGAACGGCGCGAGCGCCCGGACGACCTCGGGGGCGCGGAAGGTCGTCCGCTCCATCGCGAGGCAGTTCTTGCACCAGGAGGCCCACACGTCCACGAACACGGGCCGCCCTTTCGCCTGTGCCCCGGCGAACACGGCCTCCCACGTCTCCGGCGTCGCCGCAAGGTGGTCGGCCGCCGTCTCCGCCGCCGGGCCCCGGAATCCCGTCCACGCAAGCCGCCCGTACCAAACGGCCATGCCGAAGAGGACGAGGGCGAAGATGCGGTTCACCCAGCGCATCCACGCTCCGGGCTTCGGTAGAACGGAGAGTCCGGCGGCGGCGAACGGCCAGGGGAGGCCCATGCCGACGCCGAGGATGAACGGCAGCACGACCGCCCAGGTCTTCCCCGCCGCGCACCACTTCGCGGTCAGCACGAGCGTCGCGAGCAGGATCGGCTCCACGCACGCGCCCGCAAGGACCGCCGCCCCCACGCCAAGCAGGAAGACACCGCCCAGCCCGCGCACCCGTCCGCCCGTCCCCGTCACGCGCAACCGGTATTTCGTGAAGTCGATGAAGAACACCTCGCCCATCGCAAGGCCCAGCACCGTGAAGACGACGGCGACGAAGGCGTTGAACCACGGGTTCGACTGGATGGCGCCGAACGCAAGCCCTCCGAACGCCGCCGCAAGCCCCAGCGAACCGTAGGCGAGCGCGATGCCGAGCCCATAGGCCGCACCGCGCCGCCAACCCCGCCCGACAAGGACGAGGTTGACCGGCACAAGCGGCAGCACGCAGGGCGTGAGGTTCGCGGCGAGCCCCCCCAGCAGCACGAGCAAAAGGACGACGGCGAGGGAATGGCGCGCGAGCGGGGCGTCGGCATCGGCCGCGGGTCCGCCGCGAAGGAAGGCGAGAAAGGCGTCGGGCTTCATGTAGCCCATCGCGACGCGCGGAGCGGACGCATCGGCCCCATGTTCCTCCTGCAGGGCCCGCGCGATCGTCTCGGACGAAACGCCGGCGGCGCGCGCCGCCGCCTCGGAGGGATAGCAGATCCCCTCCAGGCACACCGGCCGGGCAAACGCGCAGAGGCACGCGCAGAGACCTGCAAGGAGAAGCGCGCGCATCTTCAGGGCGGGGGCGCTCATCGGCAGACCCCCAGCGTGAGGACCGCGAAGGAGGTGGCGAGCACGGGGTCGTTCTCCCAGAAGCGGTTGTTGTCGTTCACCCAGCTGCCGTCCGGCCTCTGGAGCGCCAGCAGCTTCGCGGCGAGCTCGCGCCGCCAGTCAACGCGGCGGCCGTCGGGCTGCACCAGCTCGGCGACGCCCGCGACGGAGAGGGCGCGCGCGAGGATGTCGTAGTAGTAGTAGAGGCCCTGGCTGCCCATGCCGGGGTTCTCGTCCACGGTCCAGAACCGCGAACAGTAGTCGAGTGCGCTCTTCACGCGGGGATCGGACCGCGTGAGCTTCGCGTGGCACATCGAGAGAACGGCCGCGTAGCTCATCGAGCCGTAGGCGCGCAGCGCGACGCGCCCGGACCGGTTCGTCTCCGTGCCCGCCTGCGCCGTGCGGAGGTTGTACGCGGCACCCCCCGCGCGCTCCCCCTGCGTCTCCTGGAGGCGCGTCACGAACTGGAGCGCCTTCTCCCAGTTGAGGTCCGCGCGCGTCTCGCCCTTCGGACGGAAGTCCTCGGCCCCCTCGGTGCGGCGCATCGCGTCGAGCGCGTAGGACGTGTTCGAGAGGTCCGCGTAGCGCCGGCGCGACGCGCGGTCGTAGCCGAACCCGCCCGCCATCGTGTCGTCGCCCGTGAGCTGGCTGCCGGCGATGTACGTGCGCGCGGCGAGGATCGCCTTCATCGGGGCGAGCCCGCTCTCGAAGAGCGCGCTCAGGCAGACGCTCGTGTTGTAGTTCCCGAGCCCCGAGCCGCCGCGCCCGGGCTTCGGCACGTAGAAGCCGCCGTCGGGACGCTGCGTGGAGAGGACGAACGCGGCCGCCTTCTTCGCGCCCTCCGTCCTCCCCTCGCCGCCGCAGACGAACGCCCAGAGCGGCAGGGCCGTGAGGGCGGGCATGTGGGGGTCGCTGAAGTGGCCGTCCGCCTCCTGCTGCGTCCTGAGGAAGGCGACGCCGCGCGCGATGGCGGCGGCGACATCCTTCTTCCCCTCCGCGTAGACGCACCCGCACACGGCGAGCATGCAGACCAGAATCGTCTTTTTCATCTTGAATCTCCTTCGAGGGATTGAACGCGCCGCCGGACGGGAAGGTTCAGAAGAGCGGGTCCTGCGTGAGGTTGACGGGCGCGTCGCCGGGGAGGGCGAACGCCTCGCCCGGCACCTCCATCACCTCCTCGGCCGTCGCGGCGTCGGCCTCGGCGGTCTCGGCGTCCTGCGCCTTCTGTCCGCGCGTTCCCGGCTTGCGGTCGCCGAAGCGCGTGCCCTGCTTGTAGAAGTTGAGGTCGACCTCGCCCGTTTCGCCGTTTCGGTTCTTCGCCACGTCCACGATCGCGAGCAGTTCGTCGTCGTGCCACTGGGCGGTCTTCGAGCGGCAGGGGCGGCGCAGCAGGAAGACCATGTCGGCGTCCTGCTCGATGGCGCCCGAGTCGCGTAGGTGCGAGAGCTTCGGCACCTCGTCCTTGTCGTCCCCCTTCTCGTTCGCGCGGGAGAGCTGCGAGAGGACGATGACCGGCACCTTCAGCTCCTTCGCCATCGCCTTGATCTGGCCCGAGATGCGGCTCGTCTCCAGCTGGCGACCCTGGCGGGCGAACTCGCGGCAGTTCGCAAGCTGCAGATAGTCGATCACGATGAGTTCGATGTTGTGCATCCGCTTCATGCGGCGCGCGCGCGCGCGCATGTCGGAGACGTCGATGGCGCTCGTGTCGTCGATGTAGATGGGCGCGCCGCGCAGGGCGCCCATCGCGCTCATCAGGCGCTGGCTCGCCTCGACGCGCTGGTCGTGGGTGAGGAGGCCGCGCTGGAGGCGCCAGGTGTCCACGCCGGCGCGGCCCGCGAGCATGCGCTTGGCGAGGGATTCCGTGCTCATTTCGAGGGAGAACATCAGGACCGCGTGCGGGCGGTTGTGTTCGCCCTTCATCGGCATGCCGTTGATGTCCTGCCCGAGCGCGATGCACTCGGCGATGTTCATCGCAAGCGAGGTCTTGCCGACGGACGGGCGGGCGGCGACGACGATCATGTCCCCCGCCTTCAGCCCCATGATCTTCTCGTCGAGGTACTTGAAGCCCGTCGGCAGGCCGTCGAACTGGTCGGCGCCGCCGTCGAAGAGGCGGTCCATTGCCTTGAACGTCGCCTCCACCGCCGTCTTCCAGTCCGCCCGCACCGTGGTGGACCCGCCGATTTCGAGGAAGTTCTTCTCGACCTCGCCGAGCAGGATGTCCGCGTTCGCGCTCTGCGCCTCGTCGAAGCACTTCGCCTCGGTCTCGCGGGCACGCTGGATCATCGTGCGCAGCAGGTGCTTCTGCCGCACGATGTCGATGTAGTATTCGGCGTGCGCGCTCGTGGGCGTGTTGTCGACGAGGGCCTGGATGGCGGCCACGCCGCCCACGGCGTCGAGCCGCCCCGTCGCGCGCAGGCGGTCCGTCAGCGTCACCGCGTCGATGGGCGTGGAGGCGCCGCTCATCTCGCGGAAGGTCTCGTAGAGGATGCGGTTGCGGGGCTCGTAGAAGGATTCGGGCGTGAGCCCGCGCGCCAGACAGAGGTCCAGCACGCGGGCGTCTTCGCCGAACTGGGTGTCGAGCAGGATCGAACCGATGATGCCCCGCTCGGCCTCCGCGCTGTGAGGAGGCGTCTTCAGTTCGTCCGCCACGTCCCTACTCCCCGGCCTTGATGCGGTCCCAGGCCTTGTTGTAGAGCCCCTGGACCTCCGGCTTGTCCTGGAAGCCGCGCAGCACCTGTCCGCGCGCGATCTGCGCCTCGTCGAGGACGATCAGCCTGCGGTAGTCGGGTTCGAGCCGGTCGATGCCGGGCTTCACCGGGTTCGGTCCGCAGATGTACTCCATGTTGACCTTCGCGACGTCGCCCTCGTAGATGTAGTTGATGAAGGCGTAGGCGAGGTCCTTCCGGCGGGCGTCCTTCGCGATGACCATTTCGTCGAACGCGATCGTGAAGCCCTCCTTCGGCAGCGCGAAGCCGATGTCGTCGCGCGGGGCCATGCCCTCGTCCTCGTCGCCGACGATGATCTGCGTCGCATCGGTCGAGTAGCCGTGGCCGATCCACGTCGCGCCGCTCGCGACCTCGGTCTTGTAGCTCTCGGCGTCGAACTTGCGCGAGTTCGCCTTCCACTTGAGCACTTCCGCGACGGCGGCGTCGATCTCCTTCGGATCCGTCGAGTTGATCGAGTGGCCGAGGCTCATGAGCCCGCCGCCGATCACCTCGCGGATGTCGTCGAGGAGCGTGAGGCGCCCCTTGAACGCGGGGTTCGCGAGCGCCTTCCAGCTCGCGACGTCCACGCCGGCGGGCACCTTCCACTTCGCGTACATGAAGCCCGTGTAGGTGACGGCGTACGGCACGTTGTAGGCGAACGTGGGGTCGATGATCTGCTTCGTGAAGGACGGGTCGAAGTTCCTCTTCACGTTCGGGCACTTCGCGTGGTCGATCTTCTCCAGCATGCCGTCCTTCGCCATCTGCGCGATCTGGTAGGAGCTGGGCATGAGGATGTCGTAGCCCGTGCCGCCGGCCTTGAGCTTCGCGTACATGGCCTCGTTCGAGTCGAACGTGTCGACGACGACCTTCACGCCGAGCGCCTTTTCGAAGCCGGCGAGGACGTCGGGGGCGATGTAGTCGCTCCACGTGTAGACATGGAGCTCGCCGCCGTCCTTCCCGCCGTTCGGGGGCACGTACCCGCTCGCCTCCGCGGCCGCGCGGGCCTGGGCGGAGAGGTCCACGCCCTCCACGGAGGATTCGGACTGCGAGCAGCCCGCGACGAGGGCGCCCGCCGCGAGGGCGGCGGCGATGTTCCTGAGTTTCAGCGTTTTCATTCCGATTTTCCTTTCAGTTTGGTTTGGTTCTTCGCGGTCAGCAGCTTGGAGAGTCCTACGAGCGTACATGTGAAGAGGAGCATCAGCGTCGAGAGCGCGAAGACCGAGGGCAGGTTCTTCGAGTGCTTCGTCATCGACGACACGTAGGTGGGAAAGGTGTTCGTGCCCGCGCCGTTGACGAACGAGGTGATCACCACGTCGTCGATGGAGAGGGTGAACGCGAGGAGGCCGCCCGCCACGATGCCGGGGAGGAGGATGGGCAGCTCCACGTGGAAGAACGCATACCACGGCCCCGCGCCGAGGTCGTAGGCGGCCTCGGTGATGCGGTCGTCGAAGTCCTGGAGGCGCGCGAGCACGGTCATGACGACATACGAGACGCAGAACGTGACGTGCGCGATGAGGATCGTCCAGAAACCGCAGGCGACCTTCGCCGCGACGAAGAGCATCAGCAGGGAAATGCCGATGAGGATGTCCGGCATGATGAGCGGCGTGTAGACGAGGGCGTGGTGGATGGACTGCAGACGGTCCCGCCAGCGGTGGAGGGCGAGCGCCGCCGTCGTCCCCAGCGCGCAGGAGACGAGCGTGGAGAGCCCCGCGATCGTGAGCGAGAGCCAGAAGCTCTGCAGCAGCGCCTTCACCGCGTGGTGCCCCGCGAAGAGCTGCCGGTACCACTTGCCCGTGAACCCGGCGAACGCGCCGTCCGCGTCGAAGAAGCTCATCGAGAGGCCGTTCGGCACGAAGCCGTAGGCGACGACGAGCAGGATCGGCACGTAGAGGAACGCGAGCACGCAGCCGAGGACGGCGACCGAGAACATCGAGCGCTTCATGTCTCGTTCCCTCCCTCGGTCGTCATCACGAGCCGCGCGGTCTGCGCCTCCAGGCGCCTGCGCCCGCGCACGTCCTGCCGCCGCTTCCACCACATCGCGAGCCCCAGCGGGATGAGCACCGAGACGGCCATCAGCACCGCGAGCGCCGAGGCGTGCGGGATGTTGCGGTTCTGGATCGCGCGCATGAAGATCTTGTTGCCGATCAGCACGCAGTCCGTGCCGCCGAGCATCTGCGGGATCACGTACGAGCCGATCGCCGGGATGAACACCATCAGCACCGCCGAGATGATCCCCTGCTTCACGCCCGGCATGAAGATCTTGCGGAAGGCGTAGAAGTTCTTCGCCCCCAGGTCGCGCGCGGCCTCCAGGAGCGAGAAGTCGAACTTCTCCGCCGCCGTGTAGATCGGCATGATCGCGAACGGCAGGAAGGAGTAGACCGAGACGAGGACGACGGCCGCCTCCGAGTCGAGGAGCGTCGACGTGGCCGGATCGACGCGCCCCGCCGACGCGGCGCCCAGCCAAACGAGGGCCTGCTGCACGAAGCCGGGCAGCCAGTCAAAGAGCCATTCGCGCACGCGCAGGAAGACGAGGTAGCAGGCCTGCAGCCAGCCATCCGGGTGCAGCATCGTCTTCCACGCGAAGACCCGCACCACGAAGCTCGTCCAGAACGGCAACATGATCGACCCCGCCACGATGGCCCGCCAGCGCGGATTCATGCGCGCGATCGCGTACGCGCACGGCAGCGCGAGGATGATCGACCACACCGTCACCTCGAAGGAGATGCGGATCGTGTTCCACACGATGGCCGGATAGTCGGGGTCCACCAGCTCGCGCCAGGTGGAGAACGACCAGTCGCCCACGCCGCCCGAGGCGTCGTGGCCGTGGAACGTGAACGCCAGCACGATTACGGCCGGGATCACGAAGAAGACGGCCAGCCAGGCGAAGGACGGCAGCGTGAGCAGCCATTCGGCCTTCCGGGACCTCAGCGGATTGTCCATTTCGCGCCTCCCCCGCCGTTCAGTTCTCGGCGGCCACCATGTAGCCGTCGTCCGGATGCCACCACACGAACACCTCGTCGTTCCAGGTGATGGGTTCCTGGTCGAGGAGAAAACGCGAATGGGGCTTCAGGGACTGGATCTGGAGCCCGGACGACGTCACCCAGAACTTCGTGTAGACGCCCTGGTAGACGATGTCCTTCACCTTCGAGGGGAAGACGTTGATCGAGGCCCCCTTCTCGGGCGGCGGCGGCGTGAGGGTGACGCGGATCTTCTCGGGGCGCACCGAGAGGTCGATCTCCTGCCCCACCGAGAGCCTGCGGTCGTTGTACGCCTTGATCTGCGGGAAGCCCTCCACCTGGATGAAGCAGTAGTCGCCGTCCACCGAGACGATCTCGCCGTGGAAGAAGTTCGTGTCGCCGATGAAGGACGCGACGAAGCGCGAGGCCGGGGCCTCGTAGATCTGCGCCGGACCCGCCAGCTGCTCGATCTTCCCCTTGTTGATGACGGCGATGCGGTCCGAGAGCGACATCGCCTCGCCCTGGTCGTGCGTCACGTAGAGGAACGTGATGCCCACCTGGTCGTGGATCGTGTCGAGCTCCAGCAGCATGTGCTGGCGCAGCTTGAGGTCGAGCGCCGCGAGCGGTTCGTCGAGGAGCAGCACCTGCGGACGGTCCACGAGCGCGCGCGCGATGGCGACGCGCTGCTTCTGCCCGCCGGAGAGCTGGTTCGGGTACTTCCAGGCATGGTCCGCCATGCGGATCATCTCGAGGATGTTGTCCACCGCCTCCTCGATCTCCGCCTTCGGCTTCTTCGCGAGCTTCAGCGAGAAGGCGATGTTATCCCAGATCGTCATCGTCGGGAAGAGCGCGTAGTTCTGGAACACCGTGTGGACGCGGCGCTGGTTCGGGGCAAGGTCCGTGATGTCCTTGCCCTCCAGGTAGATGCGCCCCGAATCGGGCCGCTCGAACCCGCCGAGCATGCGCAGCAGCGTCGTCTTGCCGCAGCCCGACGGCCCGAGGAGCGAGAAGAACTCGCCCCTCTTGATGGAGAACGAAACGTCGTTGACCGCCGTGAGCGCGCCGAAGCGCTTCGTCACATGGTCAAAAACAAGGAATTCGCTTGCCAACTCGACTTTCTCCCTTCAATGGTGAACATAGGGGGAAAGTATAGCAAACCCCCCTTGGATTTGAACCCCTAAATGCGAGAAATGTGCGAGGGCGCGGATCTTCCCCGGGAGGTCAGAACTGACCGCGCCCGCAGCATTTCTTGTACTTCTTCCCGCTGCCGCACGGGCACGGGTCGTTCCGCCCGACCATCGGCTGCGCGCCGGCGGCGGCCGCGCGCGGCGGCCGCTTCACCACGCGCACCTCGCGCCCGGAGACCTGCGACATCATCGACGCGAACACGTCCTCCATCTTCGCCTTCGGCCTCTCCTCCTCGGCGGCGGGCCGGGGACGCGCCGGGGCGGCGGCGGCCGGGACCTCGCGGGGCTCCTCCAGCGGCGCCTCGACCTCCTCGGCGTTCGTCCGCTGCGCGCGCGCGGCCTCGGCGGCGGCCATCATCCGGCGCACCGCGAGTTCCGTGTGCGCGCGGAACTCCATGTTCGCGACGCCGGACTTGATCGTGTTCATCAGGTTCTCGAACATGCCGAACGCCTCGCGCTTGTACTCGACGAGCGGGTCGCGCTGGCCGTAGGAGCGCAGGTTCACGCTGTGGCGCAGGTCGTCCATCGCCCGCAGGTAGTCCTGCCACTCGCGGTCGATGCACTGCAGGAAGACGCCGCGCTCCATGTGCGGCAGCACGCGCGGGTCCTCGCTCGCGCACTTCGCCTCGTAGGCCTCCTGGACGAGCCCGAAGACGAACGCACCCGCCTTCCCGGGCTCGCCGAGGAACGGCTTAAGCTCCTCGGGCGTGACGAGGACGGGGAACGTGACGCCGAGCCACGCGAGGAACTCCTCCACGCCGCTCCCCTTCGGGTCCGACAGGAAGCGCTCGCACTGCATGAGCACGATGTCGTTGAAGACGTCGAGGATCGTGCCGTGGACGACCTCGGGCGTCCCCTGCAGGATCGTACCGCGCAGCTCGTAGACGATCGCGCGCTGCTTGTTCATCACGTCGTCGAATTCGAGCGTGCGCTTGCGGATCGCGAAGTTCTGCTGCTCGACGCGGCGCTGGGCCGTCTCCACCGACTTGTTCAGCCAGCGGTGCTCCATCACCTCGCCCTCCTTCATGCCGAGGCGCTGCATGATGCCCGAGATCTTCTGCGACCCGAAGAGGCGCATGAGGTTGTCCTCAAGCGAGATGTAGAACTGCGACCCGCCGGGATCGCCCTGGCGCGAGCAGCGGCCGCGCAGCTGGCGGTCGATGCGCCGCGACTCGTGGCGCTCCGAGCCGATCACGTAGAGGCCCTGCGGATGGGCTTCGAGCACCTTCTGGATCGTGTCCTTCGTGCCGGGCAGCTTGTCCTTCAGGGAAAGGTTGCTCTTCACGACCTCCGGCGGCAGCGTCACGACGCCGGGCCCGAGCTTGATGTCCGTGCCGCGTCCGGCCATGTTCGTCGCGATCGTGACGGCCCCCGGCTGGCCCGCGAGCATCACGATCTCCGCCTCGCGCGCGTGGTTCTTCGCGTTCAGCACCTCGTGCGGGATCTTCGCGACGGTCAGGAGGCGGGAGAGGACTTCGGAGGTATCGACCGTCACGGTGCCGAGCAGCACAGGCTGGCCGGCCTTGTGGCGGCGGCGCACCTCGGCGATGATGGCCTTGTACTTCTCGCGCTGCGTGCGGTAGATCTGGTCGTTGCCGTCGATGCGGCGGATGGGGCGGTTCGTGGGGATCACCACGACGTCGAGCTTGTAGATGTCCTTGAACTCGCGCGCCTCGGTCTCGGCCGTGCCGGTCATGCCGGCGAGCTTCCTGTAGAGGCGGAAGTAGTTCTGGATCGTGATCGTCGCGAGCGTCTGCGACTCCTTCTCGATCTCCACGCCCTCCTTCGCCTCGACGGCCTGGTGGAGGCCGTCGCTCCAGCGGCGGCCGGGCAGGATGCGGCCCGTGAACTCGTCCACGATGTAGACGTGGTTGTCCTGCACCACGTAGTCGACGTCGCGCTCGTAGAGGCAGTAGGCGCGCAGGAGCTGGTTGATCACGTGGACGCGCGCGGAGCGCTCCATGAAGTCCGCCTGCAGCTCGCGCCGGCGCGCGGCCTTCGCCTCCGGGTCCATCTCCTTGTCGCCGTCGAGCTGGCTCAGCGCGCCGGGCAGGTCGGGAATCACGAACGTCTCGGGGTCCTTCGGGTTCATCCGCTCGCAGCCCTTGTCCGTGAGCGCGACCTCGCGCGAGCGCTCGTCGATCGTGAAGTAGAGCTCGGCCTTGAGGGCGCGCCCCTCGTCGCGGTGCATCTCCGAGAGCATCTGCATCTCCACGTCCTCGTGGAGCTTGCGGATCGCGGCGTCCTCGTACATGTGGAGCATCTGCTTGTGCTTCGGCATCGAGTGGTAGACCTGGTAGAGCTTGCACTTGCACCCCCACTCGTCGCCGGCGGCGAGGCACTTCTTCGCGGCGGCGATCAGCTCGTTGCACTGCTGGGTCTGGATGCGCACGATGCCCGCGACGAGCGGGTTCATCGCGGTGTACTGCCCGCTCGTCGAGACCGTCGCCGGGCCCGAGATGATGAGCGGCGTGCGGGCCTCGTCGATGAGGATCGAGTCCACCTCGTCCACGATCGCGAAGTGGTGCCCGTTCTGCACCACCTGCTCGGGCTGCACGGCCATGCCGTTGTCGCGCAGGTAGTCGAAGCCGAACTCGCTGTTCGTGCCGTAGGTGATGTCGCAGAGGTACTGCGCGCGGCGCTCGGCCGAGTCCATCGTGTTCTGGATGCAGCCCACCGTGAGGCCGAGGTACTTGTAGAGGTGGCCCATCCACGTCGCGTCGCGCAGGGCGAGGTAGTCGTTCACCGTCACGAGCTGCACGTTCTTCCCGGCGAGGGCGTTCAGGTAGAGCGGCAGCGTCGCGACGAGCGTCTTGCCCTCGCCCGTCTGCATCTCGGCGATCTTGCCCTGGTGCAGGACGATGCCGCCGACGAGCTGGCAGTCGAACGGCACCATGTCCCACGTCAGCACGTGTCCGCACACCTCCTCGGTCGTGCCCACGAGGTGGCGGCAGGCGTTCTTGACGAGCGCGAACGCCTCGGGCAGGATGTGGTCGAGCGTTTCGCCCTCCGCCACGCGCCGCTTGAACTCCGCCGTCATGCGCGGGAAGTCCTCGTCCGCGAGGTTCTTCGCCTGGTACTCCGCCTCGATGCGGTTGATCTCCGCGACGATCGGCTTGATGCGCTTCAGGTCGCGCGCGTTCTTCGTTCCGAAAATCTTCTTGAGGATGTCCATGTCTCGTGCCTTGGTAAACGGTAAGCGGTCAAAGGGATGTCAGCGGACGCGCAGGAGGAAGAAGTTCTTCTTGCCGCTCCGGAGCACCGCCACGCGGCCCTCCACGAGGTCCCCCTCCGCGAAGACGCGCGCCGCGTCCGCCTTCGCGCCGTTGAGCGAGAGCCCGCCCTGCTGCGCCATCCGGCGCGCCTCGCCGTTCGACTTGAACATGCCCGCCTGGGCGGCCACGGCCCAGACGGGCTTGCCCACGACGTCCGCCCGCGCGCGCTCGGCGCTCTTCACGTCCTTGAAGATCGTCTCCAGCTCGTCCGCGCCCTTCCCGGCGACGTCCCCGCCGAAGAGCGCCTGCGTCGCGCCGCGCGCGGTCTCCAGCCCCTCCGCGCCGTGGACGAGCGCCGTCAGCTCCTCCGCGAGCGCCTTCTGCGGGATGCGCGCCTCGGGGTTCGCCTTCATCTGCCGCTCCAGCTCGGCGATCTCGTCGAGCGGACGGAGCGAGAAGACCTTCAGGTAGCGGATCACGTCCTCGTCGGCGGAGCGCAGGAAGAACTGGTACCAGTCGTACACGGAGGTCTTCTCCGCGCTCATGAACATGGCGTTCCCCTCGCTCTTGCCGAACTTCTTCCCCGTCCCGTCGAGGAGGAGCGGGAACGTGAGGCCGTAGACGGAACGCCCGCGCATCTTGCGCACGAGGTCCGTGCCCGCCGTGATGTTGCCCCACTGGTCCGCGCCGCCCACCTCCATCGTGCAGCCGTAGGCGTCGTAGAGGTGCAGGAAGTCGTTCCCCTGCAGGATCTGGTAGCTGAACTCGGTGAACGTGAGCGCGCCCTCGCTCGCCTCCAGGCGCTTCTTCACGCTCTCCTTGGCGAGCATCTGCGGCACGCGGAAGTTGACCGCGACGTCGCGCAGGAACGCGATCGCGCTCAGGCCCGAGTACCACTCGTAGTTGTCCACCATCCGCGCCGCGTTGGGTCCGTCGAAGTCGAGGATGCGCGCCAGGTTCTCGCGGATGCCCTTCTTGTTCTCCGCCACCTGCTCGACCGTGAGCATGTTGCGCTCCGCGCTCTTGCCGCTCGGGTCGCCGATGAGGCCCGTCGCGCCGCCCACGAGGGCGATCACGCGGTGTCCCGCGAGCTGGAGGCGGCGCAGCATCATGATGGAGACGAGGTTGCCCGCCTGCAGCGAACTCGCCGACGGATCGAAGCCGCAGTAGATCGTCTGCGGCGTCTCCAGCATCTTCTCGATTTCGGGGTCCGACACGGACTGCACGAGCCCGCGCGCAACCAGTTCCTGAAACAGCGTCATTTCTTTCCTTTTTACACGAATCGACCCGAATCCTCAACAGGTGGTCCACCCCGCCGACAATCCGCCCCCCAACCGAAGGGGAGTTGTAGTATAGCACAAAACGCCGCCCGGGAGGGAGTTAGGTTTTAGGTTCTAGGTTTTAGGCTTTTATAGATGTGTGGAGATAAACTGTCTCCCGGCTTCTGTGTGTTCAGTGGTAAAACGGAGGGGGAGAATTTGCCACAGAATACACCGAACGGCCGAAGGCCGTCACTGAACACACGGAAGGTGTTGGATATGTGGGGGAAGAGGGACCACGGATTTCTGTGCGAGATGCGCCGCAGAAAGCGAAGTTCAGATCCCCTGTGCGACCCTTTGTGGAAAAGAATCCTCTCTCTCGTTGCCGTATCTGCAGTTATGGGTCTTGATTGGTAATTGGATTTATTACGCACTGAAATCTCATCTTGAAGTGTGGGAGGGAATGACGGCTCCGGCTTCGCCAACACAGATGGACCCCGATCGACGGGCCACCTCTAACGGAAGGGCAAGATCGGTGCCATCGGTGTCCGCCACAGGCGGTATCCGTGCCATCAGTGCCCTCCTCTTTTTTTTTCGGGAAAAATAGAAACTCCGATGGCCGGGAAAGATGCTCCACGACCGTTCCGCCGCCGCCAAGAACCGGAACGGTGGGAGTCACCCCACAGCGCCACGCGCCGAGGGCGGCGCGGGTACTTCGCGTGCCGGGCCATGTTGGTGGGCATCCGGTCGCGCAGGAGCGCGACCTCCCGACCACGCGGGGCCGCGCAGATTCCTGCACCTTGGCAAAGACCGATTGTGGCGTAGCCCGGTATTCCGGGCGTCGTAGCCACATCGGTCTTTGCCAAATCTGCGCATGCGGAGCATCTGCGTTCCAAGACGGACGCGACGGAGCGCGTCCCTCCCGTATACTGCCGTTCGGACGCCACGCGCCGAGGGCGGCGCGGGTACTTCGCGTGCCGGGCCATGTTGGTGGGCATCCGGTCGCGCAGGAACGCGACCAAAGGCGGCGCGGTATGAATCTACCGCGTCACCGTAGCAAACGAAATGCCAGGATCCGGTTCGCCGCGCCGTCGTCGCCGTCCGAAATGAGGAGGACGCTCCGCGAACCGTCCGCAAGCGCGGGGCCGAGGCAGATGCCCTCGTACATCGCCAAGCCCGTGTACGCCCCGAAGAGACGGCGCTTCGCGACGGGGCGGCGCGCCGTCTCCTTCAGCGCGACGACATCGGCCACATTGTCCGCATGGTTGAAGTCGATCGCGTAGATGCGGCAGCGGAAAGACGGCAGGACCTTCCCCTTCTTGATGCTCATCTCGCGCTCCAGCACGAGGAGCGTCCCGTCGCCCAGGCAGAGGAGGCCCGACACGCCGCAACGGGACTTCCCCGCGAAGTCGCCGCCGCCCACGCTGTCCGTCACGTACATCCACTGCCCCGCCGCCGTCCATGCGGCCTCCGGCGCGGGCCGGGTGAACCGCAGCAGGCGCACGCGCGTCCCGTGCGCGCGCGTCGCGCGCGGGCCGTCGTCGACGTCCGGCGTCGTCGCCCGCACGGGCGCGGCCTTCTTCGCAGTACGCCCCTCGGCCTCGCGGCGGCAGAGCGCCTCCTCGTTGCAGGCCCACATTTCAAGGCCATCCGGACGCAGCGTCAGCGCCTCGAAGCTGCGGTTGTAGCGGAAGGCGTCGAACACGGCGGGCACGGCAACCACCGCGCGTTCCGCGCCCGTGGCGGGGTCGAACGCGCGGATGGAGCCATCGTCCTCGTCGCCGACCCACACCCAGCGGCGTGCGGCATCCCACGCGACGCATTCCAGGTCGCCGCGCCCCGCGAGCGCCGTCTGCCCCGTGACCACGCAGTTCGTCGGCATGCCCGTCGCGCGGTCGACGCCGATCGTCAGCGCGAAAAGCGCGCCCCCGCTGTCCCGGACGGCGTAGTAGGCGTCGTCCACCACGCGCGTGAGGCCGCTGAGGCCGTTCAGCGATGCACCGTTCCACGCGCGCGGAAACGCACGCTCCCCCACGGGCGCAAGCGCAAGGGACGCGGCGGCGAGGGCGGCGCCGATCACGCCTTCACCGCCGAGAGGACCCAATGGGGCATCGGCGGGGGCACGGGATGCGCCTCGCCCGGCTCGAAGCCCGTCTCGACGAGCCAGCTCTTCAGCTCCTCGTCCGAGAAGACCCAGCCGTTCGCCGTGGTGAGCGCCATGTTCACGGCGAAGAGCGCGCTGAAGGCGGGGGCCGTGTGCGTGCGGTCGGTCATGAGGTCGAGGATGAAGATGCGTCCGCCCGGCTTGAGCGCGCGGTGGGCGCGCGCAAGGATGTCGCGGATCTGGTCGGGACTCTCCTGATGGAGCGCACCGAAGATCGTCACGGCGTCGTAGGACGCGGCCTCGTACTCGTCGGTGTGGTAGTCGCCCGCGCGGCATTCGATACGGTCCGAGAGCCCCGCCTCGGCAACGCAGTCCCGCGCGACGGCACTCACGGCGGGCACGTCCACGGTCACGCACGTGAGGCCGGGATTCGCCTGGACGATCAGTTCCGCATAGGCGGCGGGGCCGCCCGCGAGGTCGAGGAGGCGCGTGCAGCCGGAGAAGTCGAGCATCGGCACGACGCCGCGCCCGATCGCGCGGGCGCGCCCACGCATCGAAAGGGCGAACCGCCGCGTCCGGGCGGGGTCATCGCCGAGGTGGAGCTGCGGCGGCTCGACGGGTTCGCCCGTGCGGACAAGCTGCGCGAGGCGTCCCCAGGCCGGATAGACGTCCTCATTGTAGCGGACGGCCTGGGAGAGGTCGGCGGGGCCGCCGGGCACGAGCGCGAGCTTGCCCGCCTGCGTGTTGAAGTAGGTCTCCTCCTGCTTGCCGAGAAGCCCCTCGGCGACGCAGGCGTCGAGGAGGAGGCGCAGGGCGCGCGGCGCGGCCTCCGTCTCCGCCGCGAGGGCCGTCAGGTCGGCCGAGCCGCCCAACGCAGCCAGCGCCTTGAAGACGCCCACGTCGAGGGCGGCGAAGAGGACGGCGCTTCCGTAGAACGCGCTCGCGAGGTCGACGATTTCGGAAACGGATTTTTCAGGCGGAGGGAGCGTGTTCATGATGTCGTCCTGTTGTCATGCGGTCGCCCGCACGGCGCGGCGGGCATCGAGGAGCTGGGTGAAGAGGATCGCGGCGAAGACGAGCGCGTAGCCGGCGAGGCGGCGGGGCGTCATCTCCTCGGGCGTCGAGAGCCACCCGCACGTCCAGGCGAGCCAGCCGAAGAAGACGCCGAAGACGGATTCGAGCGAGAGGAGGATCCCGGCGATGGCGGGCGAGACGAGCTTCTGTCCCGCGTTCTGGAGCGTGTAGGCGACGCCGGAGGAGAGGACGCCGCAGAAGGCGATCGCGATACAGGCCGCACGGATGTCGGCGAAGTTGAGATGGACGGCCTCGGAGGGCAGCGCGAGGAACGGCAGGCCCAGGACGGCGCCCGTGAAGAACTGGACGCAGCTGAGCGCAAGGACGTCCGCCTTCGCGACGAAATGGTCCACCACGAGGATCTGACCGGCGTAGAAGACGGCGCAGAGGAGCGTGAGCGCCTCGCCGCGCCCGAGCGCGAACTCGCCCGCGCCCTTCAGGCAGATGAGGAACGTGCCCGCGAGCGCGACGGCGACGCCCGGCCACACATACCACGGCGGCCGTCGCCCGAGCGCAAGGCCGAGGAGCGGCACGACGAGCGCGTAGTTCGCCGTCAGGAACGCGCACGTCCCGGGCGAGGTGTCGGCGATGGCGATCTGCTGGAGCATGGACGGCACCCAGAGCGCGAAGCCGCACCACGCGCCGCCGACAAGCTCCGCGCGCCCAAACGCGAGCCGCCGCCGCGTCGCCATCACGCCGAGCAGGAAGACGCCCGCGAGGACGTTGCGGTAGACCGTGAACGCGAACGGCCCCACATGGTCGCCCCCAAGCTTCTGGAAGAGAAAGGCACACCCCCAGATGAGGGCCGTCAGGAAGAGGAGGATTGCGCCCATGGGGGAGGGAATCAGGTCTCCGAGAAGTCCTTCACGAGGTCGCGGTGGAGCATCCGCTCGTAGAGCGCGATGTACTGGCGCGCGCAAATCTCGTGGTTGAAGCGCTTCAGGGATTCGTCCATGATGCGCGCGATCTCGGTGGCGCGCACCTCGGCGGGACGGTTCCAGAACGCCATCGCCTGGTCCATCGCCCAGAAGAGCCCGTTCGAATCGTACGTGTCGAACACGAAGCCGTTGCCCGTGTGGGCATCGACGTCCAGGGGCTCGACCGTGTCGTGGAGGCCGCCCGTGTTGTGGACGACCGCGAGGGAGCCGTAGATCGGCGCCTGCATCTGCGGAAGGCCGCAGGGTTCGAAGAGGGACGGCATGAGCATGAAGTCCGACCCGGCGAACCCGAGCTGCGAGAGGCGCCCGTCGAAGTCCCGCACGCCGAGGCGGCGTTCGATGCCGTGGAAGGAGCGGATGTCCCAGAACGGCTTCTGGAAGGCGCCGTTCGCGATGATCGCGATCTGCGCGCCCTTGCTCCAGTGCTTGTCGAGGAAGCGGTAGCAGATGTCGGCGAGCAGCTGGGGGCCCTTCTGGACGGGATCGAGGCGCGAGGGCCAGAAGAAGAGCGGCGCGTCGGGGTTGACCTCCAGGCCGAGGGCGCGCTGGAGTTCCATCTTGTTCTTCCGCTTCGCCTCCGCGTGGTCCGCCGGACCGTAGCGGAACGGGATCTTGTCGTCCGTCGCCGGGTTGTCCGCCGGGTCGGGCGCGTTCAGGATGCCCGTCGCGCAGCCGGCGTTGTACTTGTTGCGGATCTCGTTGCGGATCGAGTCGGGAATGAAGGAATGCCAGCCGTTCACGATCTCCTTGAGGAAGGTCGGCGAGACGGTGTTGATGAAGTGCGCGGCGAAGATGCCCGAGGCCTGCAGGTCGATGGGATCGGTGTCGTGCGCGCTGAAGTAGTCGGCCGGCGGATACTCGTAGTAGAGGTTGCCCCAGAACTCGGCCGCGTCGATGCCGGCGTCCTCCACCTGCGCGAGTGTGAGCTTGTGCGTGTGGATGTTGTGGACGGTGAAGAGGCAGGGGATGCCCATGCGGCGCGAGGCGGCGGGGATGAGGCCCGTCATCCAGTCGTTGCAGTGGATGAGATCCGGCTGCACCTCGGGGATGATGTGGTTGATCACCTCGCGCTGGAAGGCGAGCGAGAGGCGGGGGTTCGCGCCGCTCTGCGAATAGACGCGGTCACGGTAGTAGAAGCAGCGGTCCTCGGCGAGGTGGATGTGTTCGTCGGGCATGCGGCTCTTGTAGACGCGCAGCTCCGAGTCGACGAGCTGGGCCGTCTCCTCGTGGAACATACGCCGGTAGTGCGGCAGGGCCACATGGACGTCCGCGCCCAGGTCGAAGAGGGCTGCGACGAGCGAGGCGGAGACGTCGGCCATGCCGCCCGCCTTCGCGCTCATCTTGCCCGCGAGGTTGCCCATGCCCTCCGGAAGATACGTGATCTCCGGCGTGACGATGAGAATGCGGGGATTCGTCCCCTTCTGGCCCTGACGACGCACTGCCATGATCCGCCTCCTTTGCTTTTCCCCTACGCTTCCCCCTTACGCTTCGGCCCCCCAGAGTCCGTCCAGGGCGTCGCCCATCATCTCGACCGCCTCCTCGATGTGCGCCTCGCTCATCGAGAGGGTGGGGAGGAAGCGCACCACGTTGCCGTGCGCCGTGAGGGCGAGCACGTTGAAGTCGCGGAACGCATCGACGACGGCCTTCGGGTCGCCGTCCACGACCATGCCGAGCATGAGGCCGAGCCCGCGCACGTCGAGCACCTGGTCGTACTTTTCGGCGAACGCCTGGAGGGCGGCCCGCAGCATCTCGCCCTTGGCGGCGGCGGCGGCGAGCAGCCCCTCGTCCTCGATGATCTTGATCGTGGCGAGCGCGGCCGCGCAGGAAAGCGGATTGCCGCCGAACGTGGAGGCGTGGCTACCGGGCTGGAAGACGTCCGCGAACTTCGCGTTGGAGACGAGCGCGCCCATCGGCACGCCGTCCGCGAGCGACTTCGCGCAGGTGAAGAGGTCCGGCTGCACGTCGAAGTTCTGCCAGCCCCACCATGTGCCCGTGCGGCCCATGCCGCACTGCACCTCGTCGCAGATCATGATCAGGTCCTTCTCGTCGCAGAGCGCGCGGATGCCGGCCATGAACTCCGGCGTCGCGGGCGTCACGCCGCCCTCGCCCTGCACGGCCTCCAGCATGATCGCGACGGTCTTCTCCGAGATCGCCGCCTTGACGGATTCGAGGTCGTTGAAGTCGGCGTAGGCGAAGCCGACGGGCAGCGGCTCGAAGCCGGCCTGGCACCAGTCCTGCCCCGTCGCCGCGAGCGTTGCGAGCGTGCGGCCGTGGAAGCCGTTGCGCATCGTCACGACCTCGTAGCGCCCGCCGTTCGCGGCGCCCCACTTGCGCGCGAGCTTGATCGCCGCCTCGTTCGCCTCGGCGCCCGAGTTGCAGAAAAACACCTTGCCGCCGAGGCCCGAGATCTCGACAAGCTTCTTCGCGAGCTTCACCTGCGGCTCGTTGACGAAGAGGTTCGAGCAGTGGCCCAGCGTCGCGGCCTGCTCCTGGATGGCCTTCACGACGCCTTCCGTGCAGTGGCCGACGTTGTGGCAGCTGATGCCGCTCGTGAAATCGTAGTACTGCGCCCCCTCGGGGTTGTAGACGCGCGACCCCTTGGCCTTCGAGATGACGAGGCCCGGCGCATACGTCGGCATCAGGTATTTCTGGTAGTCTTCAATGATCTCAGTGCTCTTGCTCATCGGTGATCTCCGTTCCCACACCCTCGCGGGTGAATATTTCCAACAACAGCGAATGAGGCATGCGCCCGTCCACGAGCTGCACCTTGTGTACGCCCGCGCGGATCGCGTCCTCGCAACCTTCGATCTTCGGCAGCATGCCGCCGGCGATCACGCCCTCGTCCTTCAGCCGCGCGACGTCCGAAAGGCGGAGCGTCGTCATCAGCGTCGTCGGGTCGGACGGATCCCGGAGCAGCCCCGGGACGTCCGAAACGACGACGAACTTCTCGACCTTCAGCGCCTTCGCGAGGGCGGCGGCGGCGCTGTCGGCATTGACATTGTAGAGATGGCCGTCGCGCCCCGTGCCGAGCGGCGTGACGACGGGGACGATCCCCGCGTCCAGCATCTCCAGCGCGGCGCGCGTGTCCACGGCGACGGGCTCGCCCACGAACCCGCAGTCCGGGATCGTGATCTTCTCGGCCGTGAACATCCAGTTCCCGTGCAGGGGGCGGGCGTTCGTCTTGAACGCCTGCAGTCTTCTGACGAGGTCCGCGTTGACGACGTTGTTCAAGGTGCGGCGCACGATTTCCATCGTCGGCTCGTCCGTCACGCGCAGCCCGTCGACGAACGTCGCCTCGTGGCCGCTCTCCCGGAGCGCCCGCGAAATCGCCTTCCCGCCGCCGTGGACGAGCACGACGCGCATGCCCACCGCGTCCATGAACGCGATGTCGGCGAGGAGGGAGACGAGGTTGGCCTCGCTCTCCATCACGCTGCCACCCACCTTCACGAGCACGGTCGAGCCGCAGAAGTCCTGAATGTAGGGCAACGCCTCCGTCAGAACGGCGGCCTTGTGCATTGCCAAGTCGAGTTTTTCCATTGGATTGGGAAGTATACCACAAACTCGCCGCAGTGACCAGCGCGCCGCCCGCCGGTCAGCGCAGGAGCGCCGCCTCGGCCCGGGCCGCCGCCAGCACCTCGTCCAGCGTCACCGCCGCACCGCCGCGCGCCTTGGACTGCGCGGCCGCCTCCAGGAAGGCGTAGATCTCCAGCGTCTCCTCCGGCGGAATCGGCACGACGCCCGTCCTGAAGAACTTCAGGATCTCCACCAGCAGCGGTTTGTAGCCCGCGTAGGTGCCCATGTCGACGACGCCGTAGTATTCGGTGAAGATCGTCCCGCCGTACCCCGCGCCCTTCTTCTTGTAGTTGAGCCCCCGCAGAACGCCCAGTCGGCCGTCCTTCCAGGTGCCGACCATCACGTCCTCGGTCTCCGTGCCCGTGCAGCGCACCTCCCGGCACCCCGTCCCCATGATCGTGAACAGCGGCTCCGCGCCGTGGATCGCGTACCAGAAGAACGCGCTCTGGGTGGGTTCGAACTGCTCGGGCGTCCAGCAGTTCGCGCCCCGGATCGGCCCCAGCTCGCCCTTGTTGGCCTTCTGCGCGTTCTTCACGTAGCGGAGGGAGGACGAGCAGAACCACTTCGCGCCCATCTTCTTCGCCGTGTCCACAAGCCGCACCGCGTCGGCGAGGCTCGCCGTCACGGGCTTGTCGATGAAGACGGGCTTCCCGCTCCTGAACACCTCGGTGGCCTGGGCGAGGTGCGGGCGCCCGTCGCACGTCTCCAGCAGCACCACGTCCGCCTCGGCCAGCAGGTCCGCGATCGTCGGCGCCATCCGCACGCCCATCCCCTCCAGCTGCGCGATGTACTTCGGGTAGCGGTTCGTCGAGCTGAAGATGTCCCGCGACCCCCACTTGTGGGCCACCGTCACCCTGAAACCCGCGCAGTCCGGATCGTTCTTCGTGTTCAACATCTCGGTGAATGCAATCGCGTGCGAAGTGTCGCATCCGATGATGCCCACTTTCACAACCTCTTCTCCCCACGTGGCCGCCGCCGTCAGCGCAACGGCCCACATCATCGTCTTCATCATTGTCGGCTGCTCCTTCCGGGAAAGGAACTGGAGCCGGCAGAGGGATTCGAACCCCCGACCAGCGGTTTACAAAACCGCTGCGCTACCACTACGCTATACCGGCCCAAAAGGAAAACAGACCGATTGTATCACATTCCAGAGGGGGTATCAAGGAGAGAAAACGCGCTTGGAGGCCGCGATTGATCCCGCCGCGCCCCTCATGGCGTCGCGCTTCTCGTCTGGCGTCGTGTCGCGGATTCCTGCGCGTGGCGTCTTCATGGCGCAATTTCTATTTTATTTTCCATTGGCAGGATAGCCGATGGGATGATTGAGATGGATGGCCGTCCTGCCGCCGAGCTTCAGGGACTTCTTGAGTTTTTCGCGGTCCATCGTCGCGCGGCAGACCGTGGCGAGGCCGTTTGCCGCGCAGTAGAGGTAGATGTTGCCCGAAACAATCCCGGCATCGTAATTGGAAAGAGCGCTTCTCGCACCCGTGTAGATCGGGTCGCTCAAATCCGCCGTGATGAGGAGCGAGACGGGGGCGGTCGCCGCGAAGGGCTGCTGTGCGGCGATCGCGGGACGCAAATCCCCGTCGCACACCCTGACGAGGGCATTTGCCTTGGCGTCGTAGCGGTATGCGCCGGACTTCATAATGGCATAGACAATGATGGTCTGCTTGTTCAGCCCCGTGGCGTTGGTTCGCTTGTTGGGGCGGTTGAAGCCGTTAGCCGCCCAGAGGACACCCGACAGCGTCTCCAGGGGGATGTCCCGATCCGAGAAAGTCCGCTCGGAATGCCGCGCCTTGAGCGCCTGCACGACCGTCACGCCTGAATCGTTGTCGGGCGCGGGGAGCTTGATCGTCTCTGCGCCAAGAACGCCTGTTGCGGCGAGTCCAAGAACAATTGCCATCATCGACTTCATTTCGGTTCTCCTTTCAGTAGTTCAAATCTCTTCATCGTCTTCCCTGCCCGCTCGATGCTCTCGAAGAACATCCTGGCCGGGCGCACCCACAGTCCACCTTCGCCATAGAGGGCGCGGTACACGACCATCTCCTCCAGCGTCTCGGAGTCCTTGGCAAAACCCTCAAGGCGGTAGTGTCCACCCTTGAAGTGTACGAACTCGCGGCCTATGAGATTATTGCGGTCTTCTGTCACGGCTTCCGCCTCCTGTTCTCGCGTTTCAGCTTGTCCTTGGGCGTCGGCGGCTTCATCCCCGCCTTCGCCCGTTGCTGCTTCTGCAGTGCGGTCAGTCGCCTTGTTTTTACCAGTCCCATATGCAAATCCCTCCTTGTTCAGACTTCCACCCACGTTGGCTCGTAGGCGATTTCGTAGCGTTCGTCGGAGACCAGCTTCGGCGGCTGTGCAAGCCGCGCATACGCGGCGGACGGCGCGACGAAGATGCCGCGAACGTCCGTATCGCTGTTCGCGTCCTGCGTTCCGTATGCCCGGCTCCCGACGATGCCCCTGAACAGCACAACCGGATTGTCCGCGATTTCAAGACTGTCTATCGAGCATGCCATTGTCGTCTCATGTCGTTGCAAGGTATGAAAGGATTGAGCGGCGGAACGCGCTCTCCCGTGAGGTGGCCGCGCGGTGCTTGAAGAGGTCGGACGGCGTGCCGCGCTCGCTGAGGCACATGTTGCTCGTCCGCCGCACGGGCAGATACTCTATCCACGGAACGGGCACCTTGTGCCACCTGCCGTCCCCGCCGTACACCTCTTCATAATCAACCCGCTCCACCCCGCGATAACCGTGCGCGGTGACGGCGATCGTGCTTTCGCCGCCCTCCCGCCGGACCACGCGCGTCTTGAGGATGCTGCGGGTGATGCAGCTCGGATGCGCGAACTTGTCCTCGCCGTGGTAGTTGGCGAGGGCCTCATGCTCCCAAAACGAGGACGCCTCGCGCCCGAGAACGTCTTTCCAGATGTCCTCGTGCGGCCGCATCTGCTGGTAGAGCGGAATCGCAAGAAGCGGCGCCAACGCGAAGTAGGCGTCCTTGAAGTAGCGCTCGTTGAACTGAACGAAGAAGGCGAACGCCGCATCGTAGTCCCAGTTGTGGAAACGCGATGGATCGGTGTCGATGGTCGCCGCGTTAAGGTGCTGCGAGAAGAGCACGTTGACCTTCTTCTGCTTGATGAACGTGAAATCGTCTCCGTAGCCGACCGTCGTGTCCTTCATCAGATTCAGCATCTGCGCCTGCGCGACCGGCGTGAAGAGCAGACGGAACTCGACCTCGTGGTCGCGGTCCTTTGCGTGGAACCACGTCTCAAACTCGTGGTTCCCCATCAGCGTGAAGTTTGAGTCGTCGTCGAGATTGCGCGAATACGCCTTCAGCCGGCTCAAGCGCCATTTCTTGCGGATCGCGCTCCAGAGCCCTCCGTCCTTTCCGGTCAGGCCGGACGGCTGGCGCGAAAACGAAAGATTGGGCGCGGCGTCGTTCCCGTAGATGAGGAGCTTCTGCTCGTCGTAGACGGGCATCGGCTTGGTGACATGGGCGTAGAGCGTCTCGTACCGCCTGACGCGGCGCCGCTTCCCGTCGGCATCCTCTTCCCACTCCGTCCACGAGATCTCCTTCGAGCCCTCGTAGGTCTTCTCGCCCCACGCCATGTCGAGGTAGTGCCCGAACACGAAGGGGTTCCCGTTGATCTCCCCGGACTGCGCAAAGATGATGGACTTGCCGTCGTTGAAGGAATCGTCCCAGCCAAACTGCCGATGCAAGGACGCGAGCCTGTCTGCGGTGAAATACGGGTCGAACGCCAGACGGGGCACGGTCGCCTCGATCAACTTGACGGTGACGTCCCACGTGTAGAGCCGGTTCAGCGGCTCCATCTGCTTCCATGCGGTTTCCGTCTTCGCGGCGATCTGCGCCTGGAGGCCGGCGAGCCGTTTCGCCACTGCGCCGTAGAGGGGGATCAGGACGATTCCCAGAACCAATCCCGCCACTATGCCGAGGATGCACAGGCCCTGCGTCTCGGAGTCCGTGCCGTTCGTGGCCACCGCGCCGATGAGCGCAGCCGCCGCCCCGACGAAACCGACGGCCATCAGGCACCCGTAGCACGTCTTCTTCGTGCTTGCGGAACCGGCCTCGCCCTGCAGTCTCCTGATCTGGGCCACGAGCGCGCGGTTCGCACGGGTGTCAACGCCGGAGCGCTGCGTCAGCTCCCTGAACTTCGCGCGCGCCAGCATGGCGAACGTCCTGCGGAATTCGTCACGGTAGCGCGCCAGAGGCTCATAGACGTCCGCGATCAAAAGAAGGTTCCCCTCGCCTGGGCCTTGACCTCGGACGACGCGGAAAACGGGATGCGCGTCGTGTAGCCGGCGCGCGCCGCGACGATCTGCTTCGTCGGCCAGTCGAAGATATCGGCATTCCACTGCATGACGGAGTCGTTGTACAGCTGGCGCGCAGCGGTGATCTCCTTCTGGAGATAGCTGTTCTGCTGGATGGCATCCGCGATCGCGGCGTGCGCCTTGAGGTCGGGGTACGCCTCGACCTGCGGGAAGAGACGCCCGAAGCAGCCGTCGATCTGGCTGGCGACGGCGTTGCGCTCGCCGTCGGGCAGCCTTCCGCCACGGAACGCGGCGACGGCCTTCATGACGTCCTTGTCGAGGTCGACGGCCTGTTCGACGAGCTTGGCGAGGTTCTTCAGGATCTGGACCCGCTGTTCCAGGTAGTTATCGATCGTCGAGGCGTCCGCCTGGATCTTCTGCTGGAGCTTTTGGAAGTAGTTCTGGGCGCCGATCTTCATGAAGAGGAAGATCAGCCCCGGAAGGACGCCGAGGCACCACAGCACGATCTCGAACAGGACCGAGCCCCAGCCGACTCGGATCGGGAGCTGCCTCTCGATCACGTTCACGTCTCTCCCGGCGCCGTTGACGGGGCCGGTCCGTTCGTCCAGTTCATTTGCCATTGCTTGTGTTCCTTTTTTGTGTTGAGAAATTCCTTCTCCCATGGCCGCCGTCGTTTCAGGCGCGCCACGACATCGATCCTGGCGGTATCCTTGAGCGTCTTGACATGGCGCGAAATTGAACATGCCGGGAGACCCTGCGTTCTCCGCGCGCTTGGCGGAGAGGACAATGCCTCACGCGGAGGCACGGTTTTTTCGGACAGTATTTACAGGGCTCACAGGATTTGCGCGTTGCAGACAACAAAGAAAACCACAAACAACATGGGCAGTATACCAAAAGGCAGGACGCGGGGGAACACCTCGCAGACCGCCAGCGCGAAATCCTCGGGACCGCCTGGAACCAGTACGTGAACCGGTGCGCCCGGATATCGCTGCGGCACTTCGCGAGAGTCCACAGCATCCCGTTCGCGACATGGCAGCGCGAGTTCAGGCGCGGGGCGGCCTCGCCCATCGTCAGGCGGGGGAACCGCTGGACCTACCCCGAGTACGACATGGACAAGGCAAGGGCCTCCATAAACGAGGGCAAGGGCTACATGGACGCCCCGATGAAGCTTGCGGTGGCATGACGGCCATCCTCTTCAGGCACGCGGTACTGGGCCTCAGCCCCCCCCCCGTACGACGCGAGGATGATGGTCAAGGAGGCCATGCCAGACAGGGACGTGCCCTACCACACGGGGGCCTACGCCTCCTACGGAAAAGGCGCCGTCGAGAACTGAAACCGCCTCGTCAGGAGATGGTACCCGAAGGGAACCGACTTCAACCGGCTCACAAGGCGCCAGATCCGGCAGCTTGAGGACTGGATTAACTCAATCCACAGGGAACGGCACGTGCCGCCCTTCAAGCCGGGCCCGCCGCCCGATCGGCCTGGGTGCGGCCGCCTACGGCGCGGCGGGTCTAAAGGAAGGGGTCGGATCTAAAGGAAAGGGTTCTGATGGAATCCTTGGGGCAGTCGATCAGCGCTTGGGGGTAGTGGGGGTTCTCGGTAAAGATGACGCGCGAGCCCGGCTCGACGTGAAAAGTGGGGAACAGCAGGGAATGCCCGCTCGAATCCATTGGATAGTTGAGCTTGAACAACGCGCGCGTGAAGTCGTTTGTCGGCACTGTCCCGGACGTGACGAATGTGGCGTTGGAGACGAGATAGACATCGTGCCCCACGATGAGAGGGACCTTCAGCGCACCCGGTCCGACAACGACAAAGGGCCGGCGGAAATAGCCAAAGGAGAGACGCGCCTCTCCCGGCTTACGGTAGTGTTCCGGCCCCGGATTCGAGACGAGAGGCCCTGGGTACGTGTAATGCCCTTCTTTCGGCAGGGTTACCCACGTTCCTTTGAGTTCTCGTTCCATGCCCTCCATCCGGATCACACATCGGTAGTCGGCGTCTACGGGCAACGCTTCCCATTTCGGGCGGCAGCAGGCGAAGATGCCGGCGACGAGGGCGAGGCACGCGCCGACCGCCGCCAGAACGCGCGCGCACGAAAGCGCCCCCAGCACGGCCAGCGCGCGCCGGACGGTGGCGAGCGAGTGGCAGCGCAGCGTCGGCAGCGAGCTGGTCATGTCCAAGATGAGGATGCGCCAGGCAAACGGCGGACGCCCGTCGAAAAGCGCGGCGAAGAGCGCGCCGAGGGCGTGGATGTCAGCGGCGGGCGAGATGTCCTTCCCCTGCATCTGCTCGGGCGCGGCGAAGCCGGGCGTGCCCAGTACGCGGCCGATGCCGCCCGCAAGCGTCGGGTTGCCGCGCCCGAGGCCGTGGATGAAACCGGAAAGCGCACCGTCCGAGAGGTGGGCGATGCCGAGGTCGGCGAGGACGTAGCGTCCGTCGGGCGCGACCAGCACGTTGTCCGGCTTGAGGTCGCGGTGGACGATGCCGTGCGCGTGGAGGCAGGCGAGGGCGCGGCAGAGATCCCGCCCCAACGCGGCGATGGAACGAGGAGACAGACTTTCCGGCAACGGTCGCAGCAGCTCCATCGTGAAGTAGGGTTCGCCGCGAAACGTTCCGGACGCAAATGCGCGCATGAGGTTGGGATGACGGAACGCGCCCAGCAGGCGGGCCTCGGCGCGGAAGCGCTCGCGCGCCTGTCCGGGCTCGACGCCGGCGCGCGGTCGGAAGAGCTTGAGCGCGAGGTCCTGCCCGGACGCCTCGTCGTGGACGCGCCAGACGTCGCCCGTCGCGCCGCGCCCGATCAGGGCGACCGCAACGAGGCCGCCGATGCGCTCGCCGGGGCGGAGGGCCGACGCGGCGACATCCGCCGAGACGTCGGCGGCGTCGGACGAGGCGAGATAGCGCCGGATATCGTCGGCGTTCATCGCGGCGCGGCCCCGTCTGCGATTTCGAGGCTGCGCACCTCGGCGGCCAGGCGTTCCGTCAGGCGGTTCTTGATCTGGTAGAGTGCGTTCACGGAGAGGCCGAGATCGGCGGCAACGCGCGCGGCCGGCTCGCCCAGGATGGCGTAGCGGCGGAAGGCGATCTTGGAGGACGAGCGGACGGACGGGTCGGCGAGGACGCGGCGGAGGGCCATCGCGCAGAGTTCGCGCCGCCAGTCGGCGTCGGACATTTCGAGCGTGAAGCTCGGCTCGACGGCGGCGGACGGCCCGGCGGCGGGGTCGGCGGCGAACGCCGCGTGGCGGTTCTGCGCGCGTGTCCTCCGACGCAGGAGGTCGTAGGCCTTGTTCTGCGCGATTTTGAGGACGAACGAGTGGAATGCGCCCTTCCCCGCACGGTCATGGCGGTAGGCGGGCATGATGGCGACGAGCGCGACCAGCGTCTCGTGGATGACGTCCTCGTACGGCGCGTAGTCGCGGTAGAACCGCGCCCAGCGCGTCTCGTCGTTCGCGGCAAGTCCCGCGATCAAGGTCTCTGTTGTCTGAAGCATGGCGATGAAGTGCGGCAATTATATCATTTCTTCCGCGTAAGAATCCGCAGTGGCGGACGAGTTGGTGTTGTGGCGAGGTCGGAGACGATTTTGCCGCGAAGGGAAACGCAGGGCGCGGCGTGAAGCAGTCCATTCCGCACGGAATGGCGGATTATGGTATACTTCATGCCGTCAGGCGGGGAGAAATCCGTCTGCCTTTGCGTCCAACGCATCGATGACATAAGTGAAACCTGAGAAATTTTACTGAAGATGTCACGGTTCGGAGGGTGCGCCCATGGGGGCGCATTTCCTTTCGCGGTATCTTCAGGGCTTCTCAGGGCCTCACTTAAAACCGCGACGGGAAGTGCGCCCTCTCCATTTCCCGGAGTGAAACAAGGTGGGAGGGTGACGAAGGAAAGAAAAAACGAAGAAATGGACTCAAGTATGCAAAAGCTCGTCGAGACTGTTCGTGCTTCTCGTAGCAAACAGGCGATTGCCCTTTGCGGCGCGGCTAACACAGGGAAAACGCATGTGCTCAAGAAACTTTCAAACTGGTTTCGAGATCGGGATGCAATCATCATTGCAATGAAAGACATGGGGAATGGACGCGATGAACTTTGGGCATTTGGCTACCAAGATGTGTGCATTGGAATTGCCACGGGCGGAGACAATCAGGAGTTGATAACGGCTGCATTCACATTTTTTGCCGCAAATGCGTGCGACATCGTCTATTGTTCCACACGATATCGCGCCGATTCTTCATCGTGGACGGAGTTCCAGAAAGAATGTTCTAGCAGAGGCTTTACCATTCATTGGACGAGTTCAATGGACATTCCTGAGGAATGCCATCTTGCCATTAATCAAGCCAGGGCCGCGCAACTCGCAGCCATGCTTTGATCAGAAAACCAAAAAGGAGCAGAAAATGAAGACAAAGCAGATCCTTGCATTCGTAATCATGCTCGAATGTAGTGCGAGCTATGCATTCTTGCCAAATTTAATTCAAAACGTGATTCAGTCCGCAGAGGACTCTCTCGTGACTGTTCGGAAGAGTGACTGTCAGCAAAAAACGCCCCAGTCAACAGAGGCTAATCAAGAAAACGGGCATACGGTTGACGAAAGAACACGAAGAAAAGATCAGACGCAGAATAATGGCGAAAGAATGCCTGATTCAGAACCCTCATGTGAACAGCAAGGAGGGAAATCAATAGAGACAAACGAAAGATTTGTAAAACAGCGCGAAGAACACGCAGGAGAAGAAAAGAAGCAGGAGGAGGATACGAGGAAGGAGGAGGAGAATAGCCAACATCAGGCGTATCAGGAAGAATTAGCCAAGAACCGCGACCGCATTGAGGCAATGGCGTCACTCACGAAGGAGCTGTCGGCGTATCTGCAAGGAGAGTTTACCAACAAGCTTTACTTCGTTTGCAAAATACACGATCAGTTATACGACATCACCAAGACAACGGAACAAAAAGATTTCCTCTGTAAGAAAGAATGGGATCAGTGGGGCATGGGTCCGCTTGCCAGATCTGAAAAGCTATTGCCCCCATCAGACTACTTGATCCGCGGCATATTGGAGGAAAAAACAAAAAAAGCCACCGAGTACCAGGGCATCAACGTTTCGATCAATAAGTCCAAAGAAGGGAAATCACTTGAGGAAGATTACCCTGGCACATTCAGAGTCAATGATATCACCTTTCGGCTTTGGAACGGACAATACTACTCCCTCACATTCCAGTTCAACGATTTGTCTCAGGCAAGCGAAATGATCGGAAAAGTGTCAATCAAAACAAAGGAACTCCTCAAGGAATGGCTTGATGAACAGTATATGACAGCCTGTGCGTTCGGCGAAACTAATGTGTGGGGACAGTATTTTTCACAGACGCACAAGAAGGAAACGGCTCCCGTAAAGATTCTGAAGGAAATTGCATTGGGAGATACCTTGATTGAGGTCTTGAAGAAAATCAGCCAGATAGATCCTTCCTTTAAGGTGGCCTATCATAATGGGACGCCGGATCCTTCTTTTACGGTGTCATCGCACAATAAAAAAGTCCAAGTACTCCCTCCCATGGCCTATGGCCGCCAGTATGATTTCACACTTAAAAATCACACCTTAACGTTCGGCTTCGGCGGCTTTGACAATGAGAGCGCCGTGAATCTGCTCTGGGCAAAAGTCGCGTTCAATACGGGATCCGTTGAAGTTGAGACGCTTGAAGAACTTCTGACGAAACGGTTCCCCGCCGGTTTTGCCCTTTCCAAGAAAACCAAGAAAGTCGGCATGCACTGGAAAGATCCGGAGAATACGCCTCAATTCATCGGGGAACAATATGCCGACGCGGCGCTCGTCATTGGGATGTCCGCCATGACACGTAAAGAAGGCGGCGAATTACTCGCGTCGGAGCGAGAGAAATACGCAAAAGCATTAAAGACGAAGGAAGAAATCGAGAAGAAGTACATGGAGCCCACTTATGTTTATTATATAGGAACCAACCACAGTGGCTATGATGTTGTGGTAAACACCTTGGAGAAAGTCCCCGGAATCGCATCCGACTATATCGTGTTCGACTTGGATACGCATAACCTACAGATCGATCTTTATAACAGAAATCTGCGGAAAAAAAGGGATGCGGCCAAGAAAGAAGAGCAGGAAAAGGCTAAAAAGGATGCAGAGGCCGCACTTGACATTTAACCGCCCGACGTCATCAACGAACTCACACTAGAAAGGAAAATCATGGTCACGCTCAATAACGTATTCGGAAACGAGAACATTCTCAAGAAGGAAACCAAGGGATGCTTCACGGTCTTGGAACACAAGTCCGACCGCAGTGTCAGCGCCAAAACCGCAATGCAGGAATACTTCAAGGGGAAAATGGGACTCAATCGCCGTCAGCTGCTCTGTAACCTCGACGGCAATGCCGTCAAGACCCAGGCGGGGGCAATGCAGTGGACGGCCGGTGCCGTCGAATCGGTGACGGGCATCACTGGCGCAGGACAGTTCGCCAAGAATATCCTGAAGGCAGCTGTCACCAAGGAATCTGCCGTGAAGCCCGTCTATCGCGGGAAAGGGCAGCTGATGCTGGAACCGACCTACCGTTACATTCTGCTGGAGGATGTCGCATCGTGGGGGGAGAAGGGAATCGTTCTCACGGACGGGCTGTTCCTCGCATGCGATGAGACGATCGTCGAGAAGGTCATCATGCGCAAGAATCTCTCTTCCCTGTTCGGCGGCAAGGGGCTGTTCAATCTGTCGTTGGTCGGGCAAGGGTTCTGTGCGCTTGAAAGCTACGTGCCTCGCGAAGAACTGTATGAATTCGACATTAAGGACGACACGGTTAAGATTGACGGCAACATGGCCGTCTGCTGGTCAGGCTCTTTGGATTTCACGGTGGAACGTTCATCGAAATCCCTGTTTGGTTCAATGATGAACGGAGAGGGTCTCGTCAATGTGTATCGTGGAACAGGCAAGATTTTGATGGCGCCTACGCTTCCAGGAGCTGAAGATGAAGGTTCCAACGCGCCCAAACGGAATGACTCCGTAGCCCAGAAAGGCTTCTTCCAATCGCTCATGAAATCGGCCAATTGACATTCAGCTTGTCCCTACGTCAAAAGGCGACCGCCTTCTCCGCCTCTTGACGAAAAGTAAAAGACGAGAAGGCAAAGACATACAAAAAGGAGAATGCGAATGAAAAAACTCATGTTCGTATTGGGCTTACCAATACTTATCGCAGGATGCGCGTCGCCGCTTCGGATCCAGACGACGGATTTGAGCGGCGGGGTTCGGGAAATCGAGGTGAAGAACCTCAGCGGCGAGGTGATCGAGGTCAACGACGGCTTCAGGAAAAAGCTCAACGAGCGGAAAGCGGCGCTGGAGGGAGAAATAAAGAACGTTCTTGAGGGCAAGGTCAAGAGCGGTGATTTCAAGAAGGACTATTCCATACCAGTGGAGGGAATCGTCGCAAAAGGCGGAAAGGAACCGCTGACCGAAGAGGAGATGGGCGTCTTTCGCGCGGTCGGCGAGACGTTGACACGTGAGTATGTGAAGCAAATCATCTACCCCGCCTGGGCAAAGAAAATCATCACTCCCAACGTATCTTCAGCCAAGGCAAGACTCGCGGACGGCGACTACGCGCAGGCCCGTGAAATCATGTGGGACGCGGAGAAAACCGGCGTCGCGGAGGTGGATGAGCTTGTCCGCAAGCTGGGCAACAGGTTCCTGAACAGGGAAGTGAACCCCGCCCAGTGGCTTTTGCTGGAGAAAGAGCTCAAGACCGCCTTTGATGCGGCGATGGCGGCAAAGGACTATGCGGGCGCAAGAAAGTCAATCGGCGACGCCAAGGGGATCCGCACGTTCTCCCAAAAGCTCGAGGCCGCACCGTCGCCGATGGCGGACGAGACGGAAGACACCCTGAAGGTCGCCGATGGCGTCACTTCGGGACTGCTGGGGACGGTGGCCGTGAACACCCGCCTTGAGGCATTCAAGGGGAAACTCCTGGACGAGATCGCGGCGGCGGAGAAGGCGGAGCTTGACGCCAAGATGCAGGCGATGCTCGACGAGCTGGGCAAGAAGGTGGCGTCGCTGGTCGAAGAGGAGAAGTTCGGCGAGGCGCGCGACGCGGTCGCCGCCGTCGCTCAGGTGAAAGACGGCGAATGGAACGAGAAGGTCAACGCGGCCAAGAAGAAGCTGCTGGACGATGTCGCAAAGGCCGAGAAGGCCGCGCGTGACGCAAAGACGCAGCGACTCCTGGACGAATTCACGGCCAAGGTCATCGCTCTCGTCGAGGAGGGGAAGTTCGGCGAAGCGCGCGACGCCATTCGCGACATCGCATTGGTGGACAACGACGAATGGGACGCCAAGATCTACGCCGTCCGCATCGGCCTGATGAACTCGGTCGTCAATCCGCGCCAGCTCAAGCACCTGAAGGCCGAGGCCGCAAAGACCATTGACGGCCTTGTCGCCGAGAAGAAATACGCCGAAGCCGCGAAGTTCATCGACGACTATCCGTACGTACATGACACGTTTGACCAGATAAAGGCGTCGTTTGGCAGAATCGAGAAGGCGATGAAGGCGCTGAAGCTCGAAGACGGGCAGGCTGCCGAATACGTCGCCTCGCGCCTGGCGACCGTCCGCGAGATGCTGGAGAAGCGGCTTGGGAAATATGACGGCAACGAGGACTACTCGGAACTTGAACGCGCGCTGAGCGAACTTGAGAAGGGGTATGTCGGGCAGCATTACGACGACACGGCGGCGACGGGCGTAACCAACGCCATCAAGGGCGAAATCGTCGCGATGGTCGATGCGAAATATGCCCCGCTCACGACTTGGGAAATGAACGAGGCGCTGCGGAGGTTCCTTGAGGCGAAACGGCCCCAAATGCCCGCCGACGACCAGGGGGAGGGACTCCCCGCGCCGACATTGGGCGTCATTTCCGATGAGGTCGACTACGATTCGCAGATCGCGATGGCGGAGGCGGCGATCGCCGAACCGTCGGCCGTCTACGGGCTTGCGGCCGTACTCGGCGACTACGCCCGGATCATGCGCCGCTGCAAGGCCGGGAACGCCGTCGCCCCCGAAGAGGCGAACACCATGCTCGTCGCCTCCGTCTTCCTCAACCAGCCGGAGATGTTCAAGCTCGCCTTGACGCTCAAGGCCGACGTCAACACGGCGGCGCGGCGTGACCCGCTCGCGCGCGCGCCGATCCTGCTTGCGGCACAGCTCGGGCGGACAGCGTTCGTCAAGCTCGTCCGGGACGCGAACGGCAAGCCTGACGTGATCGACGCGAACGGCAACACGCTTCTGCACTATGCAACGGAGCGCGGCAATCTTGCGCTTGCCAGGGCCGTTGTCCCCGCCGTCAAGATCGACGCGGCCAACAAGGCCGGCGAGACGGCGCTGTTCGTGGCCGTGCGGCGCAATCAGCTTGCGGCCGTAAAAGCCATTCTCCGGCTTGCCGGCGACGCGGCCGCGCAGAAGACGTACGTGGCGATCGCAAACGCCGACGGCCAGAATGCCTTTGACGTCGCATGTGTGTCGAATGCTCACATGCTGCTCGACACGCTCGCCGCCGCCGGCGCCGAATACGACGAACGGCATCTCGCCGCGGCGCTTGGTGCGGATTGCATCGGCGTGGCGCAGTGGCTCGTTGAAAAGGGCCTGGACGTCAATGCCGACATCGTGCAGCGTCTAGCGGCCAAGGTCAGGCCAGTGCCGCCGACACTGCCATCCGCCACCTATTCCTACCTTGTGGCTGAAGGCTTGAAGGTCGAGGCGGAAGAGGCACCGTCCAAGGACACGAAGCCTTCGGAGAAAGCGGCCGAATAATCGATTCGTCCGCACTCTATCCGGTTCGGACATGGACCGCCATGCCCGAACCGCCCTTCTTCTTCCAGAAAGGTTTCGCGTATGAACACGAAAGGGCTTTTTCTTCCCGCCTGTGCGGCTTTTGCGCTCATCGCTGCTGCGACGACGTATTGTGATGCGCCTGGTAGCCGACAATGGTCGGTTGACGCGAATCGAACCGGGAAGACGGTCTATCGTGACGGGCAAGGCCGGATAACCGGGTCTTATGAAACGGACAGGTTCGGGAAGACGACTTATCGGGACGGACAAGGACGGATACAAGGTTCTGTGACTTGCGACCCACGTGGAAAGACAACATACCGGGACGCCTCTGGGCGGTTGCAGGGGACGATGACGACGGATCGCGCCGGCACGACCACCTGGCGTGATTCGCTCGGGAGGGTTCAGGGTTCGCACTCTACGGACAGGAACGGCAAGACGACGTTTAGAGACGGCTCCGGGCGTGTCCAGATGACCGAGCAGACCGACCGCCATGGGAAGACGACGTACCGCGACCATCTGGGGCGGGTTCAAGGTTCGGTCCAGGTGGATCGGAACGGCAAGACCACCTGGCGCGACGCGCGCGGCCGCGTGCAGGGTACGGCCACGACAGACCGTTCGGGCAAGACAACCTACCGCGACGCGAAGGGACGCATAAGAGGTTATAGAAAGTGAGGGCAACGCCTTGCACGGATTTCTGACAAAATTTGCCGTGTCATGACCTGTGCCCGCGTAAGAATCCGCTGCGGTGGACGAGTTGGTAGTGACGTGTAATTGCGCCCAGAGACGGCTGTCTTCTCCGTCTTTTGGCGTGAAACAATACGAGAGGACAAAACAGAAAGGGAAGAAATGAGTACAAATGAAATCAAAAGCCACCTTGCGTGGGCGATTGTGTCAATTCTAATGTTTTGGCCGACAGGGATTCCTGCAATCATACATGCGCTGAAAGTCAACAAGGCATTGACTTCCGGTGACAGTACAGAGGCAATGAACGAATCCCTGAAAGCGAGGAAGTGGTGTAAGATCACGTTAATCACGTGGTGTACACTAATTCTGCTCGGCATATGTCTCGGTATTCTGGGTGCTTGTCTCGTCAGCCGCGCTTTTTGATTGCGAAAATAACTCCCCTTAGGTTAACCGTCACACAGACGGTTAACCCATTAAGTCCAATAAACACCCTTGAGAAAGGAATTTCAACAGAATGAAGATTTCAGTCATCTTGTCGGTAATTGCGGTTGCCGCGACTCTGTTTTCCGGCTGCGGCAACGACACAACCGCCAACAAGACCAAGACCAACGACACAACTGCCAGCGCACCCAAATCCGCAGACGAGTTGTTCGATGCCAAATACCTGCAGAACGTAAGAACTGTTACAAAAGTCCCGTCGCTTGAAATGGAAATTTATCGGAAATCGGCGAGGAAAGTACTTGCGCAACTGGAATCCGGCGGCGCGGTAGAGGCCGCAAAGGCACAAGGGATCTCGCAGGATGACTACAAGAAAATGGCGGTTGAAGGTCTCATCAAGGACTTGCAAGGAAACATGCGTAAGATGGTACGCGAGGTGTCTGGTGAGACACAGCAAAAGGTTGCAATGCAGCAAATGATCATGTGGTTGTAATCGACACATACTTGCGTAGTCGAATCGAACATCATGTGTCTGCGATACAGACGCATGATGTTCGATTCGATCCCGGTTTTTCGCTGACCGACGAGGTCGGACAGATGTTGCATAATATGGGAAATAATGTAATACGAAGGATGGATGATAAAATGGGAAAACGAACGTGGATATTGCGCGTTACGGCCTCCGCAGGGGTGTGCCTTCTGCTTCTTGCCGGTTGCACAACACCAAACAGGGACTCCGGCACGGAGGATCGCGACCGCTACATCGACTTCTGCCGCGAGCTGGCGACGTCGCCTGTGCCGGAACGGGAAGACCCCGACGACTTCATGTCGAAGCCGGACTGGATGGTGCATCCGTGTTCGACGACCGACCAAGAGTTCAAGAAGGAATACAACGTGGTGTATGCCGACCGGCAGTACCTCAGCTTCCGTTGTTCGGAATACGCCTATACGGGCGGGGCACACGGCAATACGCAGATCACGGTCGGGACAATCGACCGCAAGACGGGCAAGATCCTGACGCTTGCCGATGTTCCGGCATTTGCGGATCGTCATGCGCTGAAGAGGCGGCTACAGGATGACGTTGTCATGAAAATCGGCAAGGACGCCTTGCAGGGTGATGTCGGACCGCACGACAACTTCTACCTGTCCAAGGACGGCTGGCATTTCGTCTTCAACGCATACGAAGTCGCCTGCTACGCCGTCGGCGACGTTGAGGTGGTCATTCCGAAGTAAAGCGAAACTGGAGGCACGCAACCGTCCGTGCCCCGTTCCGCTTTCAACATCAATCACAAGCAACATAGATGATTTATTACGTGCTGAAATCTCAGGCAGAGGGGAGGAGGGAACTCGGCACAGGGCGTCCGAACGGGCCCGGCACGGGACGTCCGAGCGGGGGAGCGTTCCGCGTCCTTCGCCGTGCCACCCCACAGCGTCCCGTGCCGAGCCGTGTCGCCGAGCCACATCGCCGCGCACGCATCCCCGCACCCCGCCACGAGGCGCCGAGCCGCCGCAAGATGAGATTTCACCGCGTAATGAATCTGGGAACCCGTCGCGCCGCGCGGCGCGACGGGTTCGATACGTGCGGCCTTCTCCGGGTCTGTCTCGGCGGCCCGGGCGCGGCGAGAAGCGGACACGTTCCCGGTTCTTGCCCATCGTTTGCCTGTCAAGACCTACATCCCCTTGCGAAGCGCGGGCGGCGGGCGCCCCCTTTTTTTCGAAAAATAGGGATAAGGATGTCATTTCGCGCGACGTCCATGTTAGCATACTAGACGCCTTTCTCTTCCCTTCCGCGCATTTATCCTAACTGTCGCAGTTAGGATAATAGATTCGATCGGGAATGACGTTTTACGCACGTCATAAAATTCGGCCTTGCACACGGCTCTCTGCGATAAAGTCCTACAACATACGTTTTCCGGGGCGTCGGATTTCACGAAACCCCTGTAAAACAAGGGCGAAGCGTATCTTGTAGGTGCTACAACATACTTGAGAGAGGATTTCGGGTGTCGCGGAGAATCGAGGAGAGATTTTGTATCTCTCCCGCCGAAGATGGATGCGGTGGAGAACCACGGATAAGCGAAAAGAAAACCAAACCTTCGTATTACACGGTAATAAGGAGAGAAGAGTCTCTTAGTACCGTCTGGAAATGGTCGGAGCGGCGACATCTGAACCGTAGAGATTCTGCTACGCTTGAATGTCCTTGCGATACCGCCCATAAACCGAATAGAAGTGAATTATATCATATCGTGCTTGCCGGGTCAAAACGCACTTGAGACGCAACACTCGGCTGGGTGCACCGAGAGATTTATGCTGACACCCCACATTTCCCGCTTGATTTTCGCATACGCATATACGAGGGAAGAACCACTCGTTCTCCATTCCCGTGGACAAGGTCTCCGAGTTCAGGGCCGCCGTCGCCGCGAAGGACTGCGAGTCCGGGGAATCCGAGCGCAACGCCGGGAACCATCCGAAGCGCATCGTGACGCTCTTCGGGGAGCTCCCGCCCATCAGGCGCACCTACTGGTACGACGCGGACGAACGCAGGGGGCACTACCCCTTCGACGACAGGCTCGGGCTCGTCGGAAGGTACACGCCAGCCGCCTGCGCCGACATGATCCGCAGCGCGGTCGACCGCCCCTTCGCCGACGCCGCGAGGGACTTCTCAGCGAAGCACGCGTTCCGCGTCTCCGCCGACACCGTGCGGGAGATCGTCGGGCTGCACTACGATGCCATCCGCGACTTCCCGAAGGACGAAAGCCACGCGAAGGAGGATGCCGGGGGAGCGGCCCCGCTCGTCTGCGTCATGGCCAACGGAACGGGCATCCCGCTGCGGAAGGAATGCCTCAAGGGCGCCAAGGGCAAGGACGGGCGCGCGAAGACGCGCGAGGTCAAGGCCGCCGCGATCTTCAGGGCGTCGACGACGTCGGACAGCGCTTCAAGCAGTCCGGCAAGATCTGGTCGCTGAAAGGAGCGAAGGCGCTGCTGCCGCTGCGCACCCTCCACAAGTCGAACCGCCTCGAGGAGTTCTTCGCCTACCTCGTCAGAGACCTAAGGCATGTCGACTGCGCGGCATGAGCCTTGCGTTCTCTGCGGCTAAACCCTCTGACTCTGCATAAATATCTCGTTGCACTCGCTGTTCGATTCTAAGCGTGTGGCTCAAAATGAAGCGTGAGCGGGACGGATGCGAAAGCGTGGCCTACGATGAATGGGACGCGCCATGCGCGGGACCGTTGTGGAAGTCTGCACGAGGAGGAAAGTAATAAAGAAACATTGCCCGCCAACCTTGATGCATCGCCAAGAATTATGAGATAATATGCCTCAAAGATTCGCGTATCGACCCGACCAAGGGCGGATATTGGGAGGTAGGCGAATGACAGGCGATGAGAAAAGCACGAGGGCAAGAGGTTTGGTATAGTACATCCCACCAGAATGAACGATAAAACGACAGATTGCTCGCAACTTGAGCGCGGTGTCATAGACCCTGATTTCACACGGGATATCCTTGAATCGGAGATCCCGAGGGATGTTTTGCAGGTTTTGCTTGCGGATCGGACGACCGGCAAGAACATCATGTGGATGACCGACGGATACGCACATCTGAAATCCGTGTTCGATGTCAAGATGGGAATCCATGACGAAATCAATGCAGATGTGATTTCCCGTCCAGGAAACAAGATTGTCCGTCCTCGTGTTGACAAGAGCAAAGAAGAACAACGCAAACGTGTCGTTGGCAAGGCGGAGGTGTTCACGCCGTCATGGATCTGCAATGCCATGAACAACCTCATGGATGCCGCATGGTTCGAGCGAAAGAAATCCCCGTTCACGATTGAGGGCAACAAGTCGTGGCGGGCAACAAAGAAGCTCGTGACATTCCCCAAGAAGCTCAAGAAAACCTGGCTTGATTTCGTCACCGAAGTGCGCCTTGAGATCACATGTGGCGAGGCTCCGTTTCTTGCAAGTCGATACGATACCACAACAGGCGAGGTGATTCCGATTCCCGAACGCATCGGCATACTTGACCGCAAGCTGCGCATTGTGACGGAGAACGCAGGCGCGCAACCTGACGAATGGCTGAAATATGCAAAAATGGCCCTCAAGGCCATTCTGGGCTTTGAGTGGCAGGGCGACAACCTGCTCATCGCACGCGAGAATGTTCTTTGGACCATATTGGAGTATTACAAGTATTATTGTTCGCCAACGCCAATAAGCCACGATGACCTTCTGGAGCTTGCAAACATCGTGAGTTGGAACATCTGGCAGATGGACGGGTTGAAGTTCGTTGTCCCGCTAAGTTGCCATGATGAACCCATCGTCCCCAAGACGCCTAAAGCCGTGCAGCCGGATTTGTTTGCCACCGAAGAAAAAGGATTGTCGGAACAAACGCTACCGTTGACGAAGCCCTGTCCTGGCTGCGCGAAGAAACACATCCTTGACGGCGCGGAATTTCACAACGGCACCTATTGCAAGATCATGGATTGGGGAACCGGCGAGCCGCATGAATTCGTCTGGCATTATCTGCATCGGGATCGGGAATGCGTGGAAAAGGAAAGAAGGAAACCGCAATGACAGACACGGCCATTCTGGAAGAGTTGATCGTCGGCCGAGTCGAGCCGCGCATCTATGCCTTTACCACCAACACCGTGCCCAACTACTTGAAGGTCGGCGACACCTACCGTCCCGTGGATGCCAGGTTGGACGAGTGGCGTGAGCATTTTCCTCATTTGAAGCGAGAGTTCGACGATTCCGCCAAGATCGGCGATGTCTTCTTCAGGGATTATTCCGTTCATGTCTATTTGGAGGAAACCGCGAAGCGTCCGCGACTTGCCAAGGGGAGATTCCCTGATGTCTATTATTCAAATGAGTTCTTTGAAGGAGCCACCAAGGGTGATGTCATGGCGGCAATTGGTGACATACGCCATGATTTCGAAACAAAGGGACAGCGGTATCAGTTCTACAGCGTGGCGGAAGGACTCCCCACAGGCGTGAAATTCCCTTCAACGGGCATGTGGACGCTGCGCCCCAACCAAGACGCCGCCGTAAGGAGATTTCAGGCGGCTATTGCGGCCGGCCGGAAAAACCTGCTCATGTACGCCGTCATGCGCTTCGGCAAGTCGTTTACGTCCATGTGCTGCGCCAAGACAATGAACGACGGCAACGGGGCGAACATCGTTCTTGTCTTGTCCGCGAAGGCAGATGTCTGCGGCGAATGGAAGAAGACCGTCGAGAGTGCCGAAAACTTCCGAAACGACTATGAATTCCTTTCCGGTAAAGACCTCAAGGCAAACGACAGAATCGTTTCAGATTTGCGGCGCAAGGGAAAAAAGGTCGTCATATTCCTCACGCTTCAGGATTTGCAGACCACCACGATCAAGAAGAGGCACCGGGATCTGTTCAACAGGAAGATCGACCTCTTGATCGTAGATGAGACCCATTACGGCGCGCGTGCCGGCAAATACGGAGAGATCCTTCGCAAGACGAAGGGCTACATGGCGGACAAGTCGTCCGGCAAGGATGGCGAGGACAGCAAGAACGCCGAAAACATGGACGCGGCCATCAAGGCGTTCAAGGTGAACGTGACGCTTCACCTTTCGGGAACGCCTTACCGAATCCTGATGGGCAGTGAGTTTGACAAGAAGGACATCATCGCGTTCTGTCCGTTCACCGACATTGCCAACGAACAGAAAAAGTGGAACGACGAACACATACTTGACGATCAATACCGCGAATGGGACAATCCGTATTTCGGCTTCCCGGAGATGATCCGCTTTGCCTTCCATCCAAGCAGATCCGCCCGCATGCGGCTTGAGGCATTGCGCAAGGGCGGGGCGACATACGCGTTCTCGGCGTTCTTCGCGCCCGAAAGCATCGTGCCGCAAGCGGACGGCAGCCACAGGAGGTTCAAGTTCGAAAAGGAGATACGTGAACTCTTCCAGGTGATTGACGGCAGCAAGGAAGACGACGAGCTGCTGGGATTCCTTGACTACGACAAGGTCAAGAACGGCATGATGTGCCGTCACCTGGTCTGCGTGCTCCCCTATTGCGCCTCGTGCGACGCGCTTGCCGCGCTGATTGCCCGCGAGAGCAAGAATGGAGCCTTCAAGAACCTTGCCGAGTATCAGATCATCAACATCGCCGGACACGACATGCCGCCCGAGTACGCGAATGTCGAGGAAGTCAAGAAGACGATTCGCGAATGCGAGCAGGAGAGCAAGAAGACCCTAACGCTCACCGTGAACCGCATGTTGACCGGCTCAACCGTCCCCGAATGGGACACGATGCTCTACTTCAAGGACACGTCTTCTCCGCAGGAATACGATCAGGCGATTTTCCGTCTGCAGAACCAGTTTGTGACGGAGATGAAAACGGCCCTTCCCAACGGTCGCGAAGACGTGATCAAGTTCAACAAGAAACCCCAGACGATTCTTGTGGATTTCGACCCGGCGCGTCTGTTTGAGATGCAGGAGGAGAAGTCCAAGATATACAATGCCAACGAGAACAAGGCCGGCAACACGAAACTGAAAGCGCGCATTTCCGCCGAACTGGCCGTTTCGCCTATCGTGTGCGTCACCGCCGGGAAGATTCGCCGCGTCGATGCTGAGGACGTAATGAAGGCCGTTTCGGACTATTCGCGCAATCGCGGTGTTACGGACGAAGCGGCGAAAATGCCAGTCGATGTTGCGGCGGCGGCGAAATCCAAGGAATTGCTTGCGGCCATCATGAAGGAGAGCCCTCTTGGCAGCAAGGACGGCCTTACACTCGATCCGCACAAGGGTGAGGGCGAAGACTTGGAGGATATGGCTGCAACCATAAAGAAGGCAGCGAACGGTGCGGCGCCAACTGGAAACGCCACGCCGACAACTTCAGACGAGAAGAAGGCGTTGGCAGAATTCGAGGACAAGTTCCGGGCGTATTATGCACGACTGCTCTTCTTCGCATTTCTCACGAAAAGCAAGGTCTGTTCGGTCGAGGACATCATTGCCTGCATGGACGAAGGCGACAATGCTCGGATAGCAACGAATCTTGAGATCACAAAGCCTGCTCTCAAGGCCATCCAGAAACATTTCAACAAGTTCATCCTCTCCGAATGGGACTACAAGATCGACAACCTGAACACGCTCTCGCGTGACGAATCGCTCGCGCCGCTGGAGCGCGCGCAGACGGCCATTCGCAAGTTCGACCGCCTTGGCGTTTCCGAGATCATGACGCCGGAGAAGATCGCGGACGACATGGTCGCGCTCTTCCCTGCCGCCGAACTGAAGCGCATCGCGCAAAGCGGCGAGAAGATTCTCGACATCGCCAGCAAGGCGGGAGAATTCGCGATTGCGCTCTACAAGCGCTACAAGAAGATCGACCCGAATATCGACGTCAGCAATCTGATCCTTTCAATCTCGACGTCGTCCCATGCCTACGAATTCACGCGCAACGTGTACGCGGCGCTTGGCCTGAACCTTGACAACATCGCCGAGAAATTCACCTCCTATGATTTGTTGAAGGTCAAGACCGCAGACGGTGAGATCGACTACGAACGAATCAAACTCCTTCTCACCCAGAAAAAACCTTTCAGGAAAATCACCATGAACGACAAAGTATCTGCCAGAAGTAAACACTTCACAATCGCTGGGGCAGTGGGCAATCCGCCGTATCAGGAGATTAAAGGAGAGGAGAAACTAGGTTTTGCCTCTGCAATTTATCCATACTTTATGAATGCCGCTTTTGATTTGTCGGAAGGGCATACTTCAATGATTGTTCCAAGTCGATGGATTATGAAGACCGGGCAGGGCATCAATGAGGCTTGGGCAGATGCTCTAATTCGGTCGAACCGCTTTCTATCGGTACACGATTTCCATGACGCGAAGAGTTGTTTTCCCGGAGTTGAGATCAAAGGCGGCGTGATGTATTTTGATTACAAGAAAGACTATGAGGGTAAATGTAGTTATGTTAATAACGTAGGAGAGCGTTCGACTGAGACTTTTGACTTTATTGACGCGATGGGATGTGGGGTAGTAATTCGAGATGAAATAGCGAGGTCAATATTGGGTAAAGTAGTATCGTTGGAAGGTGAATACTTTAGGGACGAATCATTTGCGAAATACGTTGGACCCACTCATTTGTTTGACAAGGGTGGGCAACTTGGCTCTAGTTGGTCAGGTTTTCAGAAGAAAAAGGATTCACAACATAGCATTAAGTATTATCTCAACAAGCGGGTAGTGGAATGTGGCTTCGCTTGGATTAAGCCGACAGATGTGCCAAAAGGCCATGATTCTATTCCAGTACATAAGGTATACGTGCCTGAAGCCTATGGTGCAGGAGAGGGATTCCCGCATCAAATCCTCGGTGTCCCATTTTATGGCGAACCAAATAGTGTCTGCTCTCAGACGTATCTTTGTATAGGTTATGATCCATCGGTTAGAAAGTTTTCTAAGGAAGAGTGTAAAAATATTGTATCTTACATCAAGACGAGATTTCTTCGTTATCTTGTTTCCTTTTCGTTATCTTGTTTCCTTGAAGAAGAACACCCAACATTCTTTTGCTGCGGTATATCAATTCGTCCCCTTGCAAGACTTCACATCTGCATCCGATATCGACTGGTCGCGTCCAGTCCCCGAAATTGAAGCACAGTTGTACGCGAAATACGGCATTACCACGTCCGAGCAGAAGTTCATCGAATCCCTCATCAAGCCGATGGAGTGAGGAGCCTTCAAATGATTATTGGTGAAGCACGAGAGAAGAAGCCGAAAAATAGTACCGTTGTCACATTTCTCATCGGAAATGGTTTCGATATTGGGCTTGGTTTAAAAACCCGATATGCCGACTTTGTAGCTACATATTTAAAGTGCCCCTCGAAAACAGAGGTTATAGTCAAACTGAAAAAGGCGATCAATCAGAATATCGACCTTTGGGGAGATGCGGAATTGGCATTCGGGAAACTGCCGTTTTCAACTTTTGGCAAAGAATCTTATCCTGTTGTTAAAGAATGTGTAACGGATTTTAGTGACACACTTTCTGTATATCTTCAAAATGAGGAACGGCGCTTTCAAGTTCCTGCTGACGAGCTTAAGGTCGCTTTCGGTACTTTATTGTGTTCGTATTATCAAAGGCTTGGGGCGTACCCTAAACGTAATGAGTTAAAGCGCTTGAAGCGATTCAATCGGCTGAAGGTTAATGTGATTAACTTTAATTACACAGAGACAATCGACAAGATGTTGCCTCCATCTGGGACTATGACTTTGCCTGGGTGGGGAAAGGTAGATGTCCAGATCAATGAGGTGTGTCATATTCATGGGGCACTTTCTGTTGGGACATCCAGATCATTTGGGGTAAATATGTTGTCGCAAATAGAGGACGCTAAACTTATTCCCGAAGCAAGAATGTTGCTTGTTAAACCAGATGTTGATCGTATGGCGCGTTGGGGGTTAGAGCCAATGGCTAAAGAGATGATAGACGAGAGCGACACTGTTGTCCTGTTTGGTTTGTCATTAGGAAGTACTGACCAACTTTGGTGGAACTACTTGCTGGATTATATCCAATACAAGACGGAGCATAGACTTTGTTTAATGCAATATGTAAAGGAGGCACGTGGCACACGATTGCCTGGCGAAGAAGGATTGTGGGCGCAAAAAGAATGCCGAAAGTTCTATAACGCAGTAGACACAGAGAAGATGAAATATGGCAACACTACCGACTTGGATCGACGAATCGATGTTTCTATACGTGGCCCACAGCTTGATCCCGATGGGCATGAAACATTTTGCGATCCATTTCAACTGTTTTGGTTTGGCAAGAAATTGGTTGTTGATGGATCGTAACCATCGGTCTTTTAATAACCGAATAGAAATTAATCTAATTCATGATTAGGACAACGCAGAAAGGAGCAAACAATGGATAACTCAATAGTTAATGATGTAGTTAAGGCATTGATTTCATTTTTCCTTGGCGGAGGAGTGGGCTGCTTGATAGGTATCAAAATTGGTGTCAATAAGACAATTAAGCAACATCAAAAAAGTGGCGATCATTCAACCCTGGCGCAAATTGGAGTTGTTGAAAATGGGGAACATTAAGCAAGTTCAAAAAGCAGGAGATGGGTCTTCTGTTGCTCAAATTGGGATGATTAACAACTATGGTATTGATGAAAAGCGAGTCCGTGAAATATGCGACGAGAAGATCCAATATGCAATTCATGATCTAACATCAGAAGCCTGTACTAAAGCAACTCAAAAAGTTTATGATTTCATAACACTTCTTCTCGCGAAGATTTCAGAGCGGAAGATGGATTTGTCCGCATTCGCGGAGCCAAGCTTTCAAAGAGAGTTGATAAAGGCACAGACATTTTCAGCAGTATCAGACCGCAAAACGGATGTAGAAATGCTCTCGGAATTATTGTTAGCGCGAATGAATGGTAAGTTGAAGCGCAAGACCAAGACTGGTATTAGTCGTGCAATGGAGGTCGTTGCAGAACTTGACGATGATGAGCTACTTGGCCTTACAGTTGTTTTCTTAGTTCTATCAACATCTCCTACTGCCCAGCTAGGAGCCGAATCATGTTTGGGATTAGATGCCCTAGAACGGGTTTTCTCTAAGTTTCCTCTTGATGAACTTCCAAATGTGACAGCGTGGATTGAAAATCTGAATATCTTAGATGCCGTCATAATAAGCCCATTTGGTGGCTTCTCTAAGTTCCATGATATTCTTGAGTCAAAAATGAGTGGTTATGTTTGCGTTGGAATAGGGAAAGATGCTCCAGAACTATTGAAAGCAAAGTCTTTGTTGCGAACAGCTTTGCTGTCGGATTCGTTTTTGTGTGAAAATGAGTTTCTTGAAGGGTATTATCGATTACCTGTTGTTAATATTTCAGATGTTAGGACATTGTCTTTGCACAAAATGTTTCAGGATTCATCCACAGGAAAAATAATTAATATCCCAGTGCCCATGACGGAAGATGTTATTAGAACGTTGTCAGATATTTCCGCATTGTATAATAAGGATGCTAAATTGATGTCTGAAGTGAAACAAAAATTTGAAGCAAAGTTAAAGGCTTATCCTACATTGTATAAGGTGCAACAATGGTTTGATAATTTGAAGATGTCGTTTAATATTACAAAGGTAGGAAAGGCGCTGGCGTATGTAAACGGAAAACGATATGCACCAGAATTGCCAGAACTGTCGTTGGAGTAAGACGATTTGTTGGGTATGACATTCTAAATAAGACATTGATAATTGTAAGCGATGGGAGGCTCATTTCTGGTGTTTTGTGTATAGGTGGCGTGCGAAGGCCCGGTGGGCACGTTGGCTTTGCAGAAGGTGGGGTGGGGGAGTCCGCTCTTCTTGCGCGAGGATGAGGCATGTCGAAAGGAATGATAATGAATAAAGGCACACAGATGATAGAGTTCTGGCAGCTGTGGCGTGACGGTTGCTTGAAATAGATTTACAAAGCTCATGAATTCATGATCCGACTAACAGAGTGAGACGAGAAATGAAAAGTCGTAAGGTGAACCCAGGTAACGAGAAGTCAATTCCCGGAATAGCAGATGAAATGGCACGCACGGCGGTCAAGTCCTTGTGCAAGGACGGGAAGCTGACGCCGCAGGGGCGGAGTCTTGCGAAGTTAATGGATCGGATAATGCCCGCTGAGAAGGTGGATGAGTGGGGCTGGAATCTCTCGCGCAAGGAACGGGCGGCGATCAAGCGGCGGGCGGCGGAGAAAAGGGCGGCGGATGAGGCGCGGCGAGCCGAGGCGCGCGCCCGCGCAGCGTACAGGCGGCGGCTCAAGGCGCTCGAGAATGATGGTGAAATCAATGGCCACATTCAGATGAAATGGGCGTTTATGGAGACTTTCAGGGAATTGAAGCGGCGTGGTTTTTCAATCCGGCGGATGAATGCGATGAGACGCGCCGTCGAGGCGCGGATTTGCGAGTGGGACGGGCTTTGCCATAGGGACTATGTGGAATATTTTGTTTACGACTATTACCGCGAATGCGGGAAGCTGTTTGTTGAACTGTTCCCCAAAGAAAAGAAGGCAAAGGCAAGAAGGATGTGGGCACACGCATTGGAACCATTCAAACGCCCCGAACCCTGGTTCTGCCCAGCATGAACACACGGGAAAGTTCATCGAATCCATGATCAAGCCGATGGAGTGATGTGACATGGGATTTTTCAAGTCGTTAGTCAAATTATTCAAGGGAGGCGACAATGCCGAAAGAGCTGAAGAACGTGTTTCTGGAAGGGATGGACGTGAGCGTCGAATCGTTCATTCGTTCCCGTCCATCCGAGAGCGAGCCATATCTGATATCTGCGGCATTCGAGTGCTTACGGCAGCATGCGCCGATGAACGAAGCCGAGATACTCGGCAGATGTCGTCGGATCCGATACGCCGAGAGAGCTGCGCATTGATAGACGCGGCGAAGAGACGGGATATTTTGTCGAGACAGCTCTGAAATCAGTTTGCAGCCAGAAGAGCGATATTCATTCGACAATGATTTCCTGTTCGTGACTGACGTCGGACAAGATGGGGATAATGTACTCCTGGATGACGACGGAATGCTGCGGTTCATTGATCCGATAATTGGCTTCAAGAAACCTTTGCTTAATCTTTTGACATCGGCATTGGAGGGAGGGTCTCATATCAATGAATTGCTTTTTGCCATATACGGCATCACCAAGTCCGAGCAGAAGTTCATCGAATCCCTCATCAAGCCGATGGAGTGACATGACTAAGCCTACGGAGTGGAAGAATGGCACGACGAAAAGCAAAGACAGAAGGCGAGAAATCAATCCGCGAAACGGCGGATGAAGTGACTCGCGCGACGATGCGCAAGGTGAGTCGTGACGGGAAGTTGACGGTCAAAGGGCAGAGGCTTGCGAAGCTGCTTGATCGCGCATTACCTGACGAGAAGGTGGATGAGTGGGGCTGGAATCTCTCGCGCAAGGAACGGGCGGCGATCAAGCGGCGGGCGGCGGAGAAGAAGGCCGCCGAGGAAAAGAAGAAAGCGGAGGCGCGTGCCCGCGCCGCATATCGGCGGAAGCAAAGGAAGCTTGAAGAGAACGGCTTATTGGAGGGGTTTGCGCAAATCAACTGGGCGTTCATGGCGGCGCGTGACGAACTGAAGCGACGCGGGTTTTCGCTGGAGTTGATGAACAAGCTCAAGGGGGATATCGTGGCGCGAATCTCGCCTTGGAACAAACAGCATCACGCCGACTACGTGAACTACTTCATCTACCAGTACTACCTTTCATGCAGCGAGGTGCAGATTGAAACGCTGCCCGCCGATCAACAGGAACCGGCGCGGAAGGAATGGGAGAAAGTCCTGCGCCCGTTCAAGCGCCGCGAACCATGGCTTTGCCCGGCGCGGAAATGAGATGTGGCACAGTCTTCTGAAAGATACGGCATGAAACGAGAACCGCAGATAGTAGAGTTCAAGCAGTCGTGGCACAACGAGTACTTGAAACATGGCGTATGCCACGATCGTTCGGGTTCGACGAAGCAGGAACTGACGGGAATTGCCTTGCAGCAGTTCATCCTGAAGAAGATGGGGCGCACATGGGATGATGTAGGGAATGAACGTGCGACGATTGAGGATATTGATTGCGTGGCTATTGATTATTTCCCCAGAGAAGTTGACGAAACTTCGTATTGCAGACATCTCGTGTGAATCGGGGACCTTTCTGCAAGTGTCGATTGAAAAAGTAAGTGGGCAGGGGCGACGGGGGAACCCGCCCGGTTAGTCGTGCAAACGAAAGCGCCCACTTCCCCCTGCAGGCGGGAAATGGCATCCTTTCCGCCCGGCGCGGCAATTCCGCCGCGCCGCAACGAAGAAAGGATGCCGACATGGCAACCAGGAAAGAGAGGAACAAGCACCTGACGGACGACCTGCGCCTTGCGCTGGAAGCCGCGCTGCGCGAGCGCAAGCCGTTCGCTCAGATCAGCCGCGAGACGGGGATCCCCCGATCGACCGTCAAGCGGGAGGTAATGAACCGCCGCGTGGAGTCCGCCAAGACGTTCTACGGGCGCAGGTTCAACCCGTGCGTCCACCGCGACGAATGCCGCGCGACGGGCCTGCGCGGGAGGCCGGGCTGCACGCGGGGCTGCGCGAGCTGCGGCATCAGGTGCCACGGGGGCTCGTGCCCGCGCTTCGAGGAGGAGCGCTGCCCGTGCCTCGCCGCGCCGCCCTACGTCTGCAACGGCCGCCCCGACGAGCAGCGCTGCCGCCTGCGCAAGCACTACTACCTGCACAAGATTGCGCACGAGGGCTACCGCAGGACCCTGACGGAGTCGCGGCAGGGCGTCAACCTCACCGAGGGCGAGCTTCGGGCCATCAACGAGACCCTCGTCCCCGCGCTCAACAGAGGGCAGAGCCCGCACCACGCCATGGTCTCCGCCCCTGCGTCGTTCGGGATATGCGAGCGCACCGTCTACAACTACGTCAACGCAGGCGTCCTGTCCGCCAAGCGCCACAACCTGCCCATGGCCGTGCGCTACAAGAAGCGCAGGGGCGCGCCCGTCGCGCACAAGGTGGACCGCCGCTGCACGGAGGGCCGCGCATGGGAGGACTACCTCGCCTTCCTGTCCGCGAACCCGGGCGTGCAGGCGCCGCAGGCCGACACCGTCGAGGGCGGCAGGGGCGACAGGCGCGTCCTTCTGACGGCCATGTTCCCGATGACGGGCTTCATGGTCGCCCGGCTCATGCCCGGCAAGTGCGCCAAGCACGTCGCCGACGCCTTCAACTGGCTGTACGCGGCGTCCGGGCCGGACACCTTCCGGCTCCTCTTCCCGGCCGTGCTCAAGGACAACGGCGCCGAGTTCTCCAACCCCCTCGCGGTCGAGACCGCCCCGGACGACGGAACGCGGAGGACGAAGGTGTTCTACGCGCGCCCGTACACGGCGACGGACAAGGCGCACGTCGAGCGCAACCACGAGTACATCCGCCGCATCGTGTTCAAGGGCGAGAGCTTCGATTCGCTCTCGCAGACGCAGGTGGACCTGATGATGTCGCACGTCAACGGCAACGCCCGCGCGTCGCTGATGGACGACGACAGCCATCCTTGCAGAACGCCGTACGAGAGGTTCGCCTTCGAGTACGGCGAGGAGATCGCGCGCAGGCTCGGGATCGTCCCGATCCCGCTCAGGGAGGTGACCCTCCGCCCGGAACTCCTCGAAGTGAGGTAGAGCCCCGAGCGCATGGCCGGACAGGGGCCGGAACCAGGGGATGCCCAGTTAGTACCTCGGAAAGCGAATCCTGCGCATCTTCACGGCCTTGCCATGCCCGCTTTCTCCTGCAAAGACACCTCAAACACCGGAAAAACCGTGCCAGGCCCTAACGACTCAAGGAAAACCCGTGTCATCATATCCAAGAAAAAAGCGACTTTCCACGCCCGTCCGTCGCCCCTGCCCACTTACCTTTGCAATCGATAGGGATTTTTTATGCGGGTTTTAGTGTCCGTCGCGTCCGCCCCCCTTCGGCTTTTCCTTCATGCCCACGCCGAGGGCGTTCTGGATCCGCACGATCAGCGTCCAGGGGAAGAGGGCGAAGACGAGCGCCTTGGCGGCCTCGCGCATGCGGATTCCAAGCGGCGGCGTCGAACGCTTCGAGAAGTCGTAGGCAATGCCGTTCTCCTTCAGCGCGCGCACGCCCCACGGTTCCCAGTAGCCCTTGTGGACCGCATCGACGAAGGGGAACTCGCGCGTGGGCGTGACAAGGAGAGGGCGCGTCTCGCCCGCCAGCATGAAGGAACCCAGCCGTTCAAATTCCCAGGCGCTCCGATTCCGCACGGCCAGACCGCGCAGATAGCCGCGGTTCCAGATCCCCGCCTGGCAGGTCACGCAGTAGGCGACGTTCTTCGGGAACGCAAACAGCCGATCCTCCCCCGACCCGAACGGCATGCGGCCAGGCGGATTCGGATTGAGCCGCAGGTTGGCGGCATCGAACGCCTTTGCCTGTTCCAGACGGCGGAGGAACTGCGCCGTGTCGACGGGGCGGACAAGGTAGTAGTCGTCCATCATCAGCAGCACGTAGGGCGTCGCAATCCGGTCAAGCGCCTCCACGAGCATTTCGCACCAGCACTTGCCTTTCCCCGTCAGCACCACCCGGTCAAACCCCGCCGCCGGCAGCGTCTCCGTCACGAGAACCGTCTCGAACGGACAGTCCGGCCAATACTTCTGCTTCAGCGTGGCGAAGGGCCCGACGACGTCGGCATAGGCATCGCAGGACGCGACAAGAACAGTGCAGTCTCGGCTTTTCGTACACATGCCCCGGATTATAGCACACGCCCCGCCCGGAGGCGAGTCCGCATTGACCCCATCGTGAGAATCGGCTACAATCTCACCATGCCCCACAGCTCCACGACGCCTCCTTCCCTCCACCGCCGCATCGGCCTCGCCGTCTCCGGCGGCGCCGACTCCACCGCCCTTCTCGTCCTGATGGCCGACCTCCGCGCGGCGTTCAACTTCGATGCCGTCGTCCTGCACGTCGACCACGGGCTCCGTCCGGACTCCGCCACCGACGCCCGGTTCGTGAAACGCCTCGCGGCGGACTTCGGACTCCCCTTCCATGCAACCCGCGCGCACATTGTCCGCCAGCCGCGCGAGTCGCTTGAAATGGCGGCCCGCCGCGTACGCCTCGCGTTCTTCGCGCGCATGGCGAAGCGCCTCCGGCTCGACGCCATCGCCACGGGCCACCACGCCGACGATGTGGCCGAGACCTTCCTCCTCCGCCTCGCGCGCGGTGCGGGTCCGGACGGCCTCGCCGGCCTCAAGCGCATCTCCCATGTCGGCCCCCTCACCTTCATCCGCCCCCTTCTCGACCTGCGCGACGCCGACCTGCGCGCCTTTCTCGCGCGGCGCGGCATCGCCTGGCGCGAAGACGCCACCAACACCGACCTTTCCATCCCCCGCAACAAGGTGCGCCATCTCATCCTCCCCTGGCTGCGGACGCACCTCGACCCATGCCTCACCGAACACCTCTGCAGGACGGCCGCCATCCTCCGGGGCGAGCTGGTGCGCCCCGCCCCGGAAGCCGATGCGCAGGAGAAGGCCCCGCCGCCCCGCTCGTTCACGCTGACGGTCACGCCGTCCTCGGGCTTCATTCGCCACCCCCCCTCCGCCATCGGCACGCTCCCGGTGGCCTGCGAACTGTCCCGCACCAAGCTTGCGGGACGCACGCTGGCGCTGCGCCCGTGGCGCGCCGGCGACCGCATCGCCCCCACGGGCATGGGTGGGCGGTCGCGCAAGCTCCAGGACGTTTTCGTCACCGCCAAGGTCCCGCCCGGAATCCGCGCCACCCTTCCCGTCCTCGCGGACGCCGCGACGGGCGACATCCTCTGGGTCCCCGGCTACCGCATCGCCGAGGCGGTCGCCGTGGAATCGGCAACCGCCCCAAGCTGGACCTTCAGGCTGGAAGGGAGAAACTAGAACTGGTAGGACATCGTGACGGCCACGGCGTGCGAGAGACCGTTCTTCGTCTCGAACTTGTACTGGTTGCCGAGGTCGTCCTTCACGCCCAGCGATTCGCCCGCCATGAACACGAGGCCATAGCTCACGGAAAGATCGACCGGACCGAGCTTGTAGCCGAGGCCGACGGTGCCGATCTGGCGGTCGCCGGGCGGCAGCATCGTCGTGCCGTGGTACTTGCTGCACGGATCCTGGTCCCAGACGTAGGACATCATGACGGTCAGTTCGTCGGTCAGGTCGTACGCCGCGCCGAAGCCGATGCGCCAGGTGTCGTTCCACTTCAGCGGCACGTCCTTGTCGTTGTCACCGGGCAGGTTGAAGTGCAGGTTCTGGATGCAGGACCACTGCGTCCAGACCGCCGCGACGCCCAGGTGGAACCGGTCGGTGACGTCGTAGTTGAGGCCCATCGTGAGCGACTGCGGAAGGCGCAGCGAGCAGGACGCGGCGCCGTCGGCGCTGTCCGCCCCGTCCCTGACCTGGCGGTGCGCCTGGGAAACGGCCCCCGGATAGGCCGCATTGTAGTACTGGTCGTAATACTGCTGGTAGATCGGCCCCATGCTTGGGTTGAGCCCCGCGCCCGCAAGCGCCGCGCGTACGCCCTTGTCCACCTGGGCCGCCACGGCCGAATCGTCATACCGGCGGACCCGCGTGTGGTTGTAGCCCTTCACCTTCGTGTCGATGTAGGACTTGTACATCACGCCGGCGGAGAGCTTTTCCGTGATGTTGTACTTCGTGGAAATCTGCCACCCCCAGTCGAGCATCCCGTTGTCGCCCTTGAGATGGTCGCGCACGGTGCCGTAGTTCGCCCCGTCCCGCGCCGCCATCTTGTCCGAATACTGGTCGAAGGAGAAGTACATGAGGCGGAAGCCCGCCGAGACCGACCAGTCCTCCGTCACCTTGTAGGCGAGATTCGGATTGAGCACCAACCCCTCGATCGTCGTCTGGCGCGTATCCCACGCCAGCGGCCAGTTCTGGTCGTAGTGGGACCCCAGGCCGTATTCCGGCGCGAAGCCGAGGCCGAACGAGAACCCATAGGGAAGTTCCTGCGCGAGGTAGACATGCGGCAGCACAAAGCAGCCGGGATCCATCTTAAGGCCCGACCGCCCGTTCACATAGGTGTCCGCACTCGGATGCTCCGTCGTCATGCCGACCGTGATGACCGTCCCCGTCATGTCGGTGAGCGTCGCCGGGTTGTAGAAGTTGGCCGAGGCGTCCACCGCCCGCCCCATCACCGCCCCGCCCAGCGCATTGCCGCGCGCCGATCCCTCATAAAGGCCAAATCCAGCAGAAAACGCTGAAATGCACGAAAAAATGGCACAACCTGCAACAACTTCTTTTTTACCAACCATTTCACTATCCTTATCGGTTCTTGACGTGCGACATTATAACAAAATTTGTCACAGTGTTCAATGCTGATTTGCGACACATTTCCAAAATCTGTCAAATCACAAATAATCAATTAAAAATACGCAACAATTATTCACTTTACAATGTCTCCCAGGGTTAAAAAGAGCATGAGCCGGGAGGGACGCGCTCCGTCGCGTCCGTTCGCACCTCCCCTCGACCGTACAATTTCCATCCCTGTCATCTCCATCCCTGCCATCATCTGTGTCCGCCGCAAGCGGTATCCGTGCCATCAATGTCCGCCGCAAGCGGTATCCGTGCCATCAATGTCCGCCGCAAGCGGTATCCGTGCCATTGTGGTAAAAGCAAGCAGTATCCGTGCCATCGTGGTAAAATCCGTGCCATCGTGGTAAAAGCGGTGGGACGGAATCTACCACAGAACACACTGAACGGCCAAAGGCCGTCACTGAACACACAGAACGTGTTGGGGCGTGCAGGGTTCCGAAATTCAGTGTCTTCAGTGTGCCGCGAGATGCGCCGCAGAAAACGAAGTTTTTGGAGGAGAACACAAAGTTCACAAAGCCTTTGTGATCCTTTGTGGCAAAGAACTCGCCTATTTTGTTGCCGCATCTACAGTTATGGAGATTGATTGGCAATGGGATTCATTACGCACAGAAATCTCATCTCGAAGTTCAGGAGGGAATGATTCCCTCGGAACGTAGTCCCGCCCGCCGCCCTCAACCGCTCGGACGCCCCGCGCCGAGGGCGGCGCGGGTACAACGCGCGCCGGGCCAGACAGTACACGCCATCCCCCTCCCTCAATCCCGTACCGTTCCGAAGCGAAATCCCACAAGAATTTCACCTACATCCTCGGATGAGATTCCACTGCGTAAGAATCTCTTCCAACGACATGATTGGTATAACACATAAATAATGCTGAAATGAAAACAAATAATTGATTTAATCAAAGTAGATTCAATTCCTTCCAGAATACGGGACTTCTCCTTCAGAATACGGGACTTCGCTTCGGAGCGTTCCGATATAGAAGCCCCATAAATAAAAGCCCCATAACATGATGAAGCCCCATAAGATTAGGATTATGAGGCGGAAACATGGCCGACATGTGCGAAGCACACTTTTCTCTCCGGCCTCCTTCTGTGTCGCCCGAAGGGCGTTTCTGTGTGTTCTGTGGTAAAATAGCGGGGAGGGAGGGAATTAACCCCAGACCTCCACAGATGCGGCTTCGCCGTCACAGATGGACCCAGATCGACGAGCCTCCCCTAACGGGATGGAAAGATTTGTGTCATCCGTGTCCGCCGCAAGCGGTATTCGTGCCATCAGTGGTAAAAGCGGTGGGGCGGAATCTACCACAGAACACGCTGAACGGCCGGAGGACGTCACTGAACACACAGAACGTGTAGGGGCGTGCAGGATCCCGAAATTCAGTGTCTTCAGTGTGCCGCGAGATGCGCCCTGGACCGGTAGATCAATGCCCCGCCGGCAAGAAGCAGCGCAAGGGAAATCGTCTGGCTGATCGAGAACGGTCCCACCGTGGCACGCGGATCGCCGCGCAGCACCTCGATGCCGAAGCGGATGCAGGCATATCCCACCAGATAGCACCCGAAAACCAAACCCGGCGCCCGCTTCCAGAAACGCCGATAGAGGAAGAAGAGCGCGCCGAACAGCAGCAGGACCGCCGTCGCCTCGAAGAGCTGCGTCGGGAGGACCGGAAGGGCGCGCAGGGCATCGCTTGCAATCAGACCGTCCCGCATCTGCTCGTGCCAGGCGGGCGAGCCGCGCGGGAACGCGACGGCGCATGCGGACTCCGAGAGCCGTCCGTAGCAGCAGCCGTAGAAGAAGCAGCCAATCCGTCCGAACGCATGCCCGAGCGGCACGACCACCGCGAAGAGGTCGATGAGCGGCAAGATCCGTTCGCGTCGCGCGAGGCACCAGACGAGGAACGCCGCCATCGCGAGGATCAACCCTCCGTAGAACATGAGCCCGCCCTGGTCCACGCGGATGATCTGCCCGGGGTGGGCCGCGAACTCGCTCGACCAGTGTTCGATCACATAGGCCGCGCGCGCGCCCACGATGCCCGTCACCATCATCAGCATGAGCAGGTTCGAGAGCGGTTCCGCGTTCCGCCCCGTGCGGCGGCAGAGCCACGAGACAACCTGCCACGCCACGAGGAAGCCGAGTGCCATGCAGGCGCCGTACGTCTTGATGTGCAGAAAACCGATGGAAATGAGGTCGGGATACATTACAGTCCTTTCAGGATCTCGACGGCGAGCTTCGTCGGCGCCGCGTTCGTCGGCGTCAACCACCACCCCGCGCCGCGCTGCGCGGAAACGAGGCGCAGCGCAATCCGCTCGCGCGGCAGCCCGTTCGTCTTGAAGAGGTCGTCCTGCGGGAGGGCGTTCGTGTCGGCATGCCGCCCGAGCCACGCCGCCGCGCGGTCAAGCGCGTGGTCGACTTCGTTCTGGATGGACGGCTCCAGGGGGCCGTCCGCACGCGGCAGCGGACGCACCGCGAACGCCGCCGCGAACAGCATTGCCAAAACGCACTTCATGTTGTAAACTCTTTCGCCATGGACACGGAAAAGTATACCAAAAAAGCCCGCGGGCTTTCACTCCTTTCAGGCGGGCTTGATTCGCAACTCGCCGTCTGCGTCCTTCGCGCCGCCGGCGCCGAGGTAGAGGGCGTCACCTTCGAGACCCCGTTCTTCTCGGCCGCCGCCGCGAAAAAGGCCGCCGCCGCCCTCGACCTCCCCCTTCATGTCGTTGACTTCACGGACGACGAACTCGCCCTCGTCGAGAATCCCCCCCACGGCTTCGGCGGCGCGATGAACCCCTGCATCGACTGCCACGCGAAGATGATCGCGCGCGCGGGCGAACTGATGGCCCGGCTCGGCTACGACTTCGTCGCCACGGGCGAGGTCCTCAACCAGCGCCCCATGTCCCAGAACCGCCAGTCCCTCGGCGTCGTGGAGACCTGTTCCGGACTCAAGGGCCGCCTCATCCGTCCCCTCTCGGCCCAACTGCTTGAACCGACGATCCCAGAGCAGCAGGGCCTCCTCGACCGTTCCAAGCTGCTCGGCCTCTCCGGCCGCCGCCGCGAACCCCAGATGGCCCTCGCGAAACAGTTCGGCCTCGTTGACTACCCTTCCCCCGCCGGCGGCTGCAAGCTCACGGAAAAGGGATTCGGCCGCCGCCTCAAGGACCTCAAGGACCACGAGGGCCTAGGCGAACGCCGTCTCGTCGAATTCCTCAACCTCGCCCGCCGCTTCCGCCTCCCGGATGGTACCGGCGTCATCCTCGGCCGCGATGCCCGCGAGAACAAGATCCTCCGGGACGGCCTCGCCCCCACCGACACCCTTCTCGCGCCCGTCACGGTTCCCGGCCCCACGGCCCTCCTCCCCCGCGTCCATTCCCCCGCCGACCTCGCCCTCGCCCAGCAGCTCGTCTGCGCCTGGAGCCGTTTCGACCAGTTCCCCGACGACATCACCGTCCGCACCACAACCAACGGCACCGCCACGGACCTCAAGATCCCCCGCCCCTACGCCCGCGACCCCTTCCTCGAAATGATGGTCAAATAGCCTCTCCGCCATGCTCGACCAACTTGCCGCCCACCTCGATTCGATCGCCGCGCTGGCCCCCGTCTGGGGCTATGCGCTCATCTTCCTTTTCATGGCGATCGAAAGCTCGTTCATCCCCTTTCCGAGCGAGGTCGTGATGATCCCCGCCGGATTCCTCGCCGCGCGCGGCGAACTGACCCTCCACGCACCCGTGGCGGACCTCGCGCTCGCCTGCGCCGCCGGCCTCCTCGGCTCCCTCGCCGGGGCGTACTTCAACTACTACCTCTCGGCGAAGCTCGGCGAACCGTTTTTGCGCCGCTACGGGAAGTGGTTCTTCCTGAAGCCCGAAGCCCTGGACCGCGCCTGCGAGGTGTTCAACCGCTACGGTGCCCTGACGACGTTCGTCTGCCGTCTCATCCCCGTCATCCGCCAGCTCATCTCGATCCCCGCCGGGCTTGCCCGGATGCCGCTCGGCACATTCACCTTCTTCACCGGTCTCGGCGCCGGCATCTGGACCGTTCTCCTCGCCCTCGCGGGTTACGGTCTTGGCAGGACCGCCGGCGACATCTCCTACAACGAACTCGTCCATCGCGGCAAGGACCTGATCGACGCGAACCTCGTCTGGGTCATCCTCGGCGGCGTCCTCCTCGCCGCCGCCTACGTCGGCATCTCCAAGCTCGTCATGCGGCGGCGCTAGGGGCCGTCGGCGCATGGGAGGCCCCCTTCCCAACGAAATTCTCCCTCGCGCGCCTGTTGCCTTTCCCCGCCGAAACTGCTATACTACGGAAATTCGAATTTCAAATCAATAGGAGTTCTACATGTCAGGTCACAGCCACTGGGCGACAATCAAGCGCGCGAAAGGCGCGGCGGACGCGAAGAAGGGAAAAGTCTTCTCGAAGCTGGGCAAGGAAATCACGATCGTCGTGAAGGCCAAGGGTGGCGATCCGAACACGAACCCCACCCTCCGTACGCTCATCGCGAAGGCGAAGGCCGCGCAGATGCCGAACGACAACATCGACCGCGCCATCAAGAAGGGCACGGGCGAACTGGAGTCCGCCGCGCTGGTGGACGCCCAGTACGAGGGCATCAAGGGCGCCGTCGCCATCGTCGTCACCGTGCTGACCGACAACAAGAACCGCGCGGCCGCCGAAGTCGGCAACGTCTTCAAGAAGAATGGCATCGAGCTCGCGAAGCCCGGTTCCGCCTCCCGCCTCTTCGACAAGCTCGGCCAGATCATGGTTCCGGCCGCCGACGGCCTCGACGAGGACAAGGTGATGGAAGTCGCCCTTGAAGCGGGCGCCGAGGATGTCGTCGCGGAAGACGGCGGCTTCACCGTGAAGTGCCAGCCCGCCGACTTCGTCGCCGTCACCGACGCCATCAAGGCGGCCGGCATCGCGATCGACGAGGAGAACTCGAACGTCGGCCTCGTGCCGAACATGACCGCCCCCGTGAGCGACGTCGCCGTCGCCAAGGCGATCAACAAGTTCGTCGACATGCTCGAAGACCTTGAGGACACGCAGGACGTCTACACGAACATGGAGACGACCGACGAAGTCGATGCGGCCCTCGAAGCCGAAGGCTGAGAGAAGTTGTCATCCAATCCATCACGGTCAGGGCTAGGGGGTTTCCTTTAGCCCTTTCTTTACAACCATTTCGACACAACCATTTCGGCACCTATGAAACTCGAACACATCGGCTTCAACGTCGCGGAACCCCAGAAGGTCATGGACTGGTGGTGCGCGAACCTCGGCTTTACGCAGACGCACCCTGCCTTCGTCGTCGACTCGACGGGACAGATGGCGATTGAGTTCTACCGCAACGACGCGGCCCCGATTCCCGACTACACCGCGATCAGCCCGTTGACGCTCCACATCGCCTTCCTCTCGGAGGACGTCGACGCCGACGCCGCGCGTCTCGTCGCCGCCGGGGCAACCCTGTTGGAGACCGTCCACAAGCCCGGGTTCGACATGGCGATGCTGCGTGACCCCTTCGGCCTCGCCATTCAGTTCGTCACGCGCGGGACGCCCATTCTCCGGTGAAGAAGCGTCTCCATTTCATGGGCATTGGCGGGGTCGGCATGGCCGGTCTCGCCTTTCTGTTGAAACGGGCCGGGTACGCCGTCACGGGGTGCGACGTATCCGCGACGCCCCGTACGCGCTGGCTGGAGGCGTGCGGGATCCCCGTGGCGCAGGGGCACGCTCCCGCGCATCTTGCCGAGGTCGACGAGCTGATCGTGACCCCCGCCGTGCCGTCCACGGCACCGGAACGCGCCCAGGCGCGCGCGCGCGGCCTTGCCGTTCGTTCCCGTGGCGCCGTCCTCGCCGACTGCGTGAACGCCACCCGTGGCATCGCCGTCTGCGGGACGCACGGCAAGACGACGACCTCGACCTTCGCGACGAAGCTCCTCACCGCCCTCGGCGACGCACCCTCCTGGTGCATCGGCGGCGAGACGGGGGCGATGCCCGTCGCCGGACCGCAGGAGCCGACCGCCTCCCCCCTCCTCGTCGTCGAAGCCGACGAATCGGACGGCACGCTTGCCCTCTACCGTCCCCACATCCTCGTCCTCAATGCCGTCGATTTCGACCACCTTGAACACTTCGCCTCCCAGGAGGCCTATTTCGACTGCTACCGCGCGGTCCTCCGCAACACGACGGGCACCGTGATCGTCTGTGCCGACCACCCAAAGGCCCTCGACCTTGCGCACGAGGCCGTCCGCCCCGGCGTCCGCCTCGTCACCTTCGGTTTCGCGTCCGATGCCGACCTCCGTGCCGCCGACTGGCCCCGGCTCGGCGAACTCGTCCTCGGACACCACAACGTCCTCAATGCGCTCGCCGCCATTGCCGTCGCCCGCGCGTGCGGACATGCCGACGACGCCATCGCCGCCGCCCTTCCCGACGCCCTCGCCGAACTCCCCGACCGCCGCTTCCAGCAGGTCTGGTCCGCCCCCCCCGTCTACACCGACTACGCACACCATCCCGCCGAACTCGCCTGTGCCGTCGGCATGGCGCGGGCGCTCCGTCCGAAGCGCCTCCGCGTCCTCTTCCAGCCACATCGCCATTCGCGCACGAAGGCCCTGCTGGACGACTTCCCGCCCGCGTTCGCAGAGGCGGACGAAGTGGTGCTCATTCCCGTCTACGCGGCATTCGAGCCGCCGCTTGCCGGCGGCGACATCGCCGACCTCTACAAGGCGTTCCGCGACCGCCCCGACGCACCGCCGCAACAGCACCTCCTGCTCGCCCGCTCCGCCGAGGAGGCGTGGCGGCACGTCTTCCTCACGCTCGAACCCGGCGACCTCGTCCTCCTCGCGGGTGCAGGCGACATCGTAAACCTCCTCCCCCGCGTACGGCGCGACCTGGCGGCCCTGCCCACGCCGCCCCCCGTGCGTACATGGCGCGCCCTTGCCCCGCTCTCCTTCTACCGGACGGGCGGCGCGACCTGCGGCGGCGGCGCGCGCGTGGTCGTCGGCATGGGTTCGAACACCTGGTTCAGCGACTGTGCAAGCGACATCGAAGTCGTCCGGCCCGCGTCGCCCCCCGGCGCGTCCCTCCTCCCCGCCCACCCCGAGCTCGCTTTCATGGCGGGCATCCCCGGCACGGTTGGCGGCTGGGTGAAGATGAACGCGGGCGCGTTCGGCCATTCCATTTCCGAGGCCGTCCGCCGCGTCAAGGTGGACGGTCGCTGGATCGACCGCGCGGCCTGCGGGTTCGCCTACCGCCAGTCCGATATCGCGGGCGTCGTCGAGGACGTGGAATTCGAGTCACCCCCCGCGCGTTCGGGCCTTTCCGATGCGAAATCCTACCTGGCCCGCCGCCCGGCGTTCCCGCCGCGCACCTGCGGCAGCGTCTTCCGTAACCCCGCGCCCGACCAGCCGGCCGGCCGCCTCCTGGAGGCGGCCGGCGCCAAGGACCTCCGCGTCGGCGGCGCCTCGGTCTGGGAACGCCACGCCAACGTCATCGTCGCGGGGGAGGGGTGTACGTCGTCGGACATCCTCGCGCTCGCGCGTCTCATGGCGACCGCCGTCCGCGAAAAATTCCACCTTGAACTGCGGCCCGAAGTGCGCGGCCTTGTGGTATAATCTGCGACATGCCGATTTTCAAGAAAGTCGCCGTCCTGATGGGCGGCACATCCAATGAACGCGCCGTCTCCCTCGTCTCCGGAACAAACGTCGCCGACGCGCTCGCTTCCCTGCACGAATTCGAGGTCGTCCCCGTCGTCCTCGATGCGGACAACCTCGACGCCCTCCCCGCCGACGTCGATGCCTGCTACATCGCGCTCCACGGCGGCTGGGGCGAGAACGGCGGCGTGCAGGCCGCCCTCGACGCGCGCGGCATTCCCTACACGGGGCCGGGGGCGCGCGCAAGCCGCCTCGCGATGGACAAGATCGAGACGAAGAAGGTGCTGGACGCCGCCGGGATTCCCAACGCCCCCTGGTGCGTCGTCGGCGACGCCGACGCGGCGTGCGCGGAGGCCGACCTGCCGCTTCCCCTGCCGGTCGTCGTCAAGGCGCCGCGCGACGGTTCCTCCGTCGGCGTCTACGTCGTGAAGTCCTTCGACCAGTGGGCGGACGCCGTCCGCAACGCCGTGCGGATCGACCGCGAGAAGTTCGGCGGCGCGGGCGAAGCCCTCGTCGAGGCGTTCATCCCCGGGCGCGAGATGACGGCGGGCGTGCTTGGGCACGAGGCGCTTCCCGTCATCGAGATCCGCGCCCCCGGCGGCTGGTACGGCTACGAGGAGAAGTACAACTCCGACGCGACGCGCTACCCTTTCCCGACGGACGACTTTCTGCCCGAGATGCAGCGCCTCGCCCTCGCCGCCTTCGACGCGACGGGCTGCCGGGGCGTGACGCGCGTCGATTTCCGCATCACGCCGGAGGGGCGCATGTTCGTTCTCGAACTCAACACATCGCCCGGCATGACCGGCCACTCGCTCGTTCCAAAGGCCGCCGCGAAACACGGCATCCCCTTCCCCGGGCTGTGCCGCCGCGTGCTGGAAGCCGCCCTCCATGATTAGCCGCAAGCAGAAGGGCGTACGTGGAAGCGGCGCGACGCGCGGACTCGTCGCCACCGCCATCGGCGCAGGGTTGCTCCTCTTCGCCGCCATCGGGATCGGCGTGTCGTTCGGCATCGGCGCCCTGGCCGGCATCTGGCGCGAACAGTACCGCGTCGAGGACCGCGACCTCGACGTCGTCATCACGACCGGGAAGATGGTCCACCCCGACGTCATCACCCTCCGCTTCGGCCTGACAAACGGCGCCAACCTCGCGACAATCCCCTTCGAGGACCTCCGCCTCAAGCTGCTGGACCGCATACCCAACATCCGCGACATCCAGATCGAGCGTCGCCTCCCCAACCGCGTCAACATCGCCGTCCTGGAGCGCGAACCCATCGCGCGCGTCGCCCCGCCGCGAGGACGCGCCGTCTCCGACCGCGTGGCGGACCAGGAGGGCGTCGTTTTCCGGTTCTCCAGCAACACCGCCCTTCTTCCCATCATCCACGAAGCCAATTCCACTCCCACGCCGCCCGGCAAGCGCCTCACGGGGCACGCCGCCGCCGCCCTCCGCCTCGTCGAAGTCGCCGCACAGCCGGAACTCGCCGACCTTCGCGTACTGGAGGTCAACACCTCGCACAAGGACTACCTCTTCGTCACGCTCGGCAACTACGACCGCGTGAAACTCGCCTGGGACCACATGGACGAAGACAGCCGCCTTTCCCGCGAATCGCTCCAGAGGCAGCTCCGGCACCTTCAGAGCGTCGTCAACGCGAACATCACCCCGCGCACGACCGTCTGGATTGCGACGGACTTCGGGAAGCCCAGCCGCATCTACGCCAGCGATCCCGCCCGGAACGGAAATCAGCAGTAAAGGATCCCTCTCGCCGTGAACCTCTCCGATCCCATCGCCGCGCTTGAAATCGGCACAACCCGCACCGTGATCGCCATCGGCGAGCCGCTTGAGGGCGGGCGTGTGCGCGTGGCGGCCGTCGGCGCCATCCCCTCCTCCGGCGTCCGCAAGAGCCAGATCGTCGACATCTCCCAGGCGCGCTACTCCGTCGAATCCGTCCTGAGACGGCTCGCCGACCAGTCGGACTACTCCATCGGCCAGGCCTACCTCGTCGTCTCGGGTCCGCAGATCCGCACCAAGCCCGTCGTCGCGCAGTGCCCGGTCGATGGTGGCGTCGTGCGCGACGAACATCTCGCCGAGGTCGACGCCCGCTCCTACGAAATGGGCCTTCCGTCCGACCGCGAAGCCATCGAGCTCGCCCCGATCTGCTACAAGCTCGACGACGTCGACGGCCTCGCCTCGCCCAAGGACATGAGCGGGCACCTGCTCTCGCTCCGTTCGATCTGCATCCACGGCGCCGCGCCGCGCATGGCGGACGCGCGGGCTGCCGCGCACGCCGCCAAGCTCGAAGTCCCCCCCGAGAAGAACTACTTCGCCGGCACCTGCGCCGCCGCCGCCGTCCTCACCCCGCAGCACAAGCGCGACGGCGCGCTCGTCATCGACCTCGGCGGCGGTTCGACCGCGTTCACGGCCTGGTCCGGCGGCCGCCTCGTCCAGGCCGGCGTCGTCGGGGTCGGCGGAGACCACGTCACGAACGACATCCGCATCGCCTTCTCCGTCTCCCAGGCGCAGGCCGAACAGCTCAAGACGACCGCCGCCGCCGCGCTCATCCGTCCCGAAGACGCCCAGCAGCGCATCGCCGTGCCCGACCCCATGCCGGGCTTCAAGGCCGCCACGATCTCCCGCCGCGCGCTCAACACCGTCGTCAACGCGCGCCTCCAGGAACTCTTCGCCGTCATCCGCGCCAAGCTCGACGAGGAAAACCATCTCCACGGCCTCAACGCCGGCGTCTTCCTCACGGGCGGCGGTTCGGCCCTGCCCGGCATCGCCGAACTCGCCCGCGCGGTCTTCGGCTGCGGCGTGCGCATCGGCACGCTCGTCCCCGAGATCGAGGGCCTGGAGGCGGATCCCCATCCCGCCGCCTGCGCGGTCTTCGCGGGGTTGCTGCTTCTCGCCCAGCAGGAGGGGCGGCAGACCTCCTCTCTCTTCGATTCCGTCAAGAAAGTCTTCGGAGGGATCTTCCGGTCATGAACGCGCTTCCCTCACCCCTTCTCCTCATCGGCATCGGCGGCGCCGGCGCCTGGATGACGCGCGGGATCCTGCGCGCCTACGGGTCCGGCATCCGCGCGCTCGTCCTCGACACGGACGCCCAGTCCGGCGCCACCGGCGACCTCCCCTTCATGCTGCTCGGCGGGAACCGTCTCGCCGGACGCGGTACCGGCGGGCAACCCGCCTCGGCGCGCGCGGCCTTCCAGGACAACCCCGCTCTCATCGACCCCGCGCTCGAAGGCGTGCGCACCGCCGTCCTCGTCACCGCCCTCGGCGGCGGTACCGGCGGCGGCGCCACCGGCGAACTGCTCAAGCACCTCCACACGCTCGGCATCGTCACGCTCCTCTTCGCGACGACCCCGTTCTCGTTCGAGGGCGAGGACCGCATCCGCTCCGCCAAGACCGCCGCCGGCCCCATCGGCGAATACGCCGACGTCTCCGTCTTCCTCCCCCTCGACGCGCTCGTCGCGGACGCCGGAACCGACAACCTCCGCGACGCCCTCGCGCGTGGCGTCGACACCCTCGCCTCGGGCGTCACCCTCCTCTGGCGGATCCTCGAAAAGCCCGGCTACATCCAGCTCGGTCCCGAACGGCTTCGGAACATCCTCGTCGGCTGTGGACGCGGCCAGTTCGCCACCGCCACCGCGAGCGGCGAAGACCGTACCAAGGCGATTCTTGCCGCCCTCGCCGACCACCCGCTCCTCGCGCGCGATGCCTCCCGCCCCCCCGTTCGGACCCTCCTCGTCGGCGTGCTCGCGGGCGACGACCTCCGGCTTTCCGAAATCGCCGACCTCTCCTGCGGCCTCTCCGCCGCATTCGGACCCTCCGCCTCCATCGAGCTGGGGACCGTCAACGACGAACAGACCTTCTCCGGCCGCCTCTCCGTCGTGGTGCTGCTCTTCGAGGAACACGCCACCCACACCACGCCGCACGCCTCCCCCCTGCGCACGCCGGGGACAGCCGACGGACGCCCCCACGGCGAACACGCCCTCGCGGCGAACTCCCGCTTCCGCAACGCCGAGAAGACCGTCTGGCACGACGAAGACCTCGACGTGCCCACCTTCATCCGCCGGAATCTCACGCTGGACCGCTAAGTGCCGCGCGACGGACATATCCGCCTCCTCCCCCTCCACGTGGCGAACAAGATCGCCGCCGGCGAGGTCGTCGAACGCCCCGCCTCCGTCCTCAAGGAACTCCTGGAAAACGCCCTCGACGCCGGGGCCACCCGCATCGAGGCCACCGTCGTCTCAGGCGGGCGCAGGCTCGTCTCGGTACGGGACAACGGCTGCGGCATGACGCGCGAGGACGCCCTCCTCTCGCTGGAGCGCCAGGCCACCTCGAAGATCCGCGACGTGGACGACATCGAGCGCATCGACACCCTCGGCTTCCGTGGCGAGGCCATCCCCTCCATCGCCTCCGTCTCGCGCTTCACCCTCACCACGCGCCGCGCCGAGGACGAGGGTGGCACCAGCCTCACCGTCAACGCCGGCCTCCTCGCCGAGGTCAGGGACTGCGGCGCCCCGCCCGGCACCTGCGTCGACGTGCGCGACCTCTTCTGCAACGTCCCCGCACGCCGCAAGTTCCTCCGCGCCTTCGCGACCGAGGAGGCCCACATCCGCGCCACCTTCACCGTCAACGCCCTCGCCCACCCCGACGTCGGCTTCACGCTGATCCTCGACGGACGCGAAGCCTACCGCCTCCCCCCCGGCGCCACGCTCGAAGAGCGCATCCGAGACCTCTTCGGCGCCCCCTTCGCGGAATCCCTCATCCCCGTCGGCATCTCCCCCGCACCGTCCCCCTCGTCCGTCCGCGTCCACGGCTACGTCGAACGCCCGGCGAACGGCCTCGCGAAGACGCCGACAATCCGCCGCGACCAGTTCGTCTTCGTCAACGGACGCCCCGCGACGGCCGCCGCCGTCAACTACGCGCTCCGCGAAGCCTACCCCCGCACGCGCGAGGAGGCGCGCCCCGCCCTCGTCCTCTTCATCGACCTCCCGCCCGACCTGGTCGACGTCAACGTCCATCCCGCCAAGCGCGAGGTCCGCTTCCGCCGCCCGGCCGATGTCCGCGACGCAATCATCGCGGCCATCGGCGTCGCCCTCGCCCCCCCGACAACCGCTGCGTCCCCTTCGGTCCCTGCCGCACCGTCATCGGACGCCCCCCCTTCCGCTCCATCCGCCCCGACCTTCGCGGTCCCCTTCTCCACGCCCGTCCAGACCTCCTTTTCCTTTCCATCCACACCTCCGCCCCCCCAGGCCGTCCCGGAAACGGCAAGCGGACCGGGCGGACAGCAACAGGGCGCGCCCGTCGCCCCGGAGCCGACATTCAACGCCCCCGCCCAACCCCACGCCCTCTGGCGTTGGTTCCAGGTGTTGGCGCAGACCTCGACGGGGTATCTGCTGCTGGAGACGGACACGGGGCTTGTCACGCTCGACCCCCGCGCGGCGCGCGAGCGTATCGTCTACGAGCGCGTGCTGGACCGCCAGAACGTCGTCGCGCAACCCCTGCTGATCCCCGAAACCGTCCAGCTGCCGCCGGCGGATTCCGCCCGCATCCGCAATTTCCGGGGCGACCTGGAGGCGGCGGGGTTCGTCATCGAGGAGTTCGGACGCGACACGTGGAAGGTCGACGCGGTACCGGACCTCATCAGCGGCCTTTCAACTGCGGCTCTGCTCGCCTCGATCGCCGCCGACATCGCGGAAGCCGGCGCGAAGCGCGGTTCGGCCCGCTGGCGCGACGAACTCATCGCGAAGGGCATCGCGCGCTCCTTTGCCGGTGCCTCCCCGAAGCTGACGACCGAGAGCGCCGTGCAGCTCGTCACGGAACTCGCCGCCACGAAGATGCCCTACATCTGTCCGCGCGGGAAACCCGTGATGGTCTTCAAATCCTACCGAGAACTTTCACGAAATTTCGGCCGCTAGGCCATTGACTTCAACGTCGGGAAAGAGTATACTTTTCCTTGTTTTCACCACGGAGCGTAGCGCAGTCTGGTAGCGCGTTTGGTTCGGGACCAAAAGGCCGAGGGTTCAAATCCCTCCGCTCCGACCATTTTGATTGATGCAACCTGTTGTGGTTGTTTTTTTGCTCTCCGCCCCTTCTCTATCCGCATCCTCGTCCACCGTCCACACCCGACCTTCCCGATCTCCACGGCTAATCCCATCACGTTTTCCGCCCGGTGTTTGCTGGGTTCGGGAGAGAAATCGGGATAAACGGTCCCGAAAAAAACGGGATAAGGATCGTCCACAAGACGATTGGACGCATTCGGACGAGTATGGTAGAATGGGAACATGAAACATCTTTCTGGACTTGGGGCCGCCCTGGCCCTTCTGGCCCTTCCGGCGTTTTCCGCCGGGGCGGCCGCGACAAACAACCCCTATGGCGCGTGCGCGCACGTGACGCGCGGCGAGCCGCCGGCGCGCATGTGTGCGCTCATGCGGCAGGCCGGGCTCGGCTGGGTGCGCAGCGACTTCGACTGGCGGACCCTTGAACGCAGGCCCGGCGAATGGGACTTCGCCCCGTTCGACGCCGTCGTGGCCGCCTGCGAGGCGAACGGCGTCCAGCTGCTGCCGATCCTGGGCTATTCCGTCCCGTGGGCGCATCCCGCACACGACCACCTGGACGCCTGGGGCGCGTACGTCCGGCGCGTCGTCACGCACTACGGGCGCCGCCTCCCCGTTCTGGAGGTGTGGAACGAGGAGAACATCCCCGGCTTCTGGAAGGACCCGAACCCGACGAACTACCTCGCCGTGCTGCGCCGGACCTACGAGGTCGCCAAGGCGCACGACCCGTCGCTGCGCATCGCGTTCGGCGGCACGGCCGGTGTCCCGTTCGACTTCATCGAGGAGGTCTACCGCCTGGGCGGCGCGAAGTTCTTCGACATCATGAACATCCACCCCTACTCGCATCCGCGCGCCCCCGAGGGTGCGATGGACGCGAACATCGAGAGGCTGCGCGACCTGATGGCGCGCTACGGCGACGCGGAGAAGCCGCTCTGGATCACGGAGGTCGGCTGGCCGACGCATGCGTTCTCCATCCGTGGCGGTAGCCTGCTGGCGGCGGGGCTCCGCGCCGCAGACCCCGCCAAGACGGCGTGGCGGACGCTCTATGTGCCCGCGCACGCCGACGAGGCGTTCAACCTCCAGGCCCTGCTCGACATCCTCCCGCCCAGTTCCTCGGCGGAGGTCTGCCCGGCGGCGCACCTCCGCGCCCGCCTCGCGCAGGGCGACGTCGACGCGGTCGTCTACCCCTTCACTGAGGACTACGCGGCGGACAGCGTGGAGGCCGTGGCGGACTTCGTCAAGGCGGGCGGCGTGCTTGTGGACTTCGGCGGCATGCCCCTGTGGAACGCCTACCGCGCGGATGCGACCGGGCGTGCGCGGCGCGTGGCAAACCATCCCGCCTGGCAGGACCGCCGGCGCCTGCGCATCCACGAGATTGCCTGGTGGGTGGACAGGCGCTACCCGGAGGCGATCCCCGTCGCGCCCACATCCGCCGCCGCCGGCGTGAAGCCGCCCCCATGCGGCTTCAAGGGGCAGCGTTTCCTCACGGCCCGTTTCCTCAAGCCGGGTGATGCGTTCATCCCGCTCCTCTCGGCGCAGACCAACGGGGTGGACCTCGTGGCAGCCGCCGTCTACAAGTTCAACAGCGACTACAAGGGCGCCGTCGTCGTCAACGCGCTGATGGGGCAGAGCGCGGGGACGAGCGACGAGGCGCGCCAGGCGCGGATGGTGGCGCGGGCGCTCGGCATCGCCTTCGCGGAGGGCGTGGAGAACTTCTTCTGGTACGAGTTCACGCAGCCGGATGTCGATCCAACCGATCCGGAATCGTACTTCGGCATCGTCCACGACAACTTCGCGCCCAAGCCCGCGTACGGCGCCTACTGGACGTTCGTCGACCAGCGTCCCGTCGGTTCCGTTCAACGCCCCGGTCCCTGGCGCAGCGCCGACGGTTCCCTCTACTTCCCGCAGTGGACGCGCCCGGACGGACGGGCGGCGGGGCTTGTGTGGACGCTCGGCGCGCCCGGCGCGCGGCGGCTCGCGTTCACATCGACGCGCATGGAATTCCGCGACGTCAAGGGCGCACGGGTACGCCCCACGCGCGATGGGGACGCCTACCTCCTGCCGCTCTCGGACGCCCCTCTCTACTTCGTCGGCGGCGCGCTGAAGGCGGAGCCCTTCGCGGAGGCGGTCCTGCCGGCCGAGCCCGGCGAAGCCGCCGCCGCCTACCTGGAGCGTCTGCGCGAACGCGGCGCGGCGGCGCGGG
>OIWT01000109.1_pt1 | contig 114464 bp, 77 predicted proteins | sample 1587701 | NCBI WGS metagenome assembly OIWT01 (sample SAMEA3888904, study PRJEB22519) | human gut metagenome | biome: human gut; feature: human-associated habitat; material: faeces | place: Denmark | collected 2009
AATTCCTTTTACAGGATTCGCACCGTTTTTTTAATCAATTGGACAATCACAAACTATAGAAGCTGTATCTATTTCTATTTCGGTAACCGTAGTAGGCAACTGCGTTTGATCTACATCCATTCCATAAAGAATCAAGGATAAGGTATGTCCAGCTGGAATGGTATAATCATTCGTTACAAATTCAAAAGCATAGGTATTCCAAGCATTGGGATCAATAGCCACTTTTGCATAATTATTCAGACGATTCTGTGCATTCATCCATCCTCGGGTGATCACAAAATAATCCGATGGTTCCGACTCCATCTGAAAGGCAAAAGATGTATTCTCGTCGCCATCCAATTGAGATGTCAAACGAACTTGTTTTCCTTTTTCTACAAGCATCGCACTTAAAATAGCTGTTGGCTGATGGATTTTAGCTTTAAAAGATAGTTTTGCTCTACCGGCAAAACGCGTATCCTTTTCCATTGTTTCTAAATCAAAAGAAAGCGAATGGGCATTCTTGGTTTGCACCAATTCATCCAACCATGCCTGGGTATTCTTTTCTTTTCGATCATACACCGTTTGCGATAAATCATCGATGATAGATTTTATACCTTGATCTGGTATCCGATACGTTTTATTTCCTTTTGGTGGCCATACATTTTCTTGCATCCATTGCGTTTGATCCAGATTATTTTCCACATAGATCTTCGCTTCGTTTTGAATCCCTGTATCGATTCCTTTTAGATAATAATCCAACCAGCGATCAATCAAAGCAAGCGTTGGGCTTCCTTCAAGATGATAGGTATAGATATGTTGACCTTGATGTAAGAGCATCATACGCTCTTTCCCCAATTCCTGAAGTTTTTCAAACAAACGAATTCCTTGATCTGGCTTCACATTCCAATCATTTAAACCTTGTAAGATAAAGACTGATGCTTGGATTCGATCGGCATGCTGCAAGTAATTTCGTTCATCCCAAAAGCGATTGTAGTTACCAGATCTTCTGTCTTCACCTTCTTGCAGAGCCTTTTGACTTGCTTCAAACAAAGGTTGAATCGAAGCAAAATCTTCTGGATCTAAAGCCCGTGAAAAACAATACTTCGCTAAAATATCTAAGTCATCACCTTGCCAGTCCATAGCTGGTAAAGTCAAACCATTGTGACGATAGTACTCATACCAGTTCGAAATACCAGCCTCAGGAAGAATGGTCTTTAAACCTTCTACACCCGTTGCAGCTACCCCAATACACATCGTTCCAAGATATGAACGAGCCGACATCGCAACCAATCCCGTACACCATTCAGCCAGCACTTGAACGGTTCGGGATTTATCGGTAAAAGCCCGTGCCCGACCATTCAACCAGTCAATAACGGATTTAAAAGCCAGCACTTCTTCTTCACTACCTGTAATAGTTAAGCCATCACTGCCCTTAGTTCCAAGTCCACCACTAAATACACCGGCATAGCCACGTTCTAAAAGATGCGCATATAAATCCGAAATACACTCATACTCGCTGGAATCTGGTTCGGGATACGGACTAGATAGAACCGTTTCTTTCACGGCTTTTTTCGGACAGACTACAGGCTTTTTGGGATGAAACGTAATTTCTTCTTGGGAAATGTCTTGGGTTGGATACGCTTGAATATCGGTATTCACATCGTATAAGTCGTACCAATCTTCATTACAATGTAACATATACGGATTGGCCACAAAGACAGCTGGTACTTTTTCATCAAGTTTCGGACGTTTGATATAAACCGCAATCAAATCGTATTGTCCATCTTGATCCGTATCAACTGGCGTTTCGACAAACACTCTTTCAAACACTGTTTCCATACTATTTTACTTTCGGATGTTTTTTCAAATAAGCCTTCCAAACTAAGACAAAGAAAGCCCCTAAGATCAACATAACAACTAAGAAACCAAAAAAGACACGATATCCACCAACACCTGGATTTTGGTCAATCATAACCCCGGCTAAAACGGACACAAAGATTTCTGGCAAGTATCCAATCGTAGAGATGATTCCGGCAGCGGTTCCAGAATATTTTTCTGGTACTGCTCCTTCATCCATCATGGCCCATGTTTGTGCATAGTTTACATTATAGAAGATGTAAATCAGGCTTTGGCGAAAACTGTTCTGTCGAGCAACCCTGAAAGAATTACTGCCGACACGTTGCGGGTATTTAAATCCAATTTGCAAATCAGTCAGCTGAAAGAAACATCTTATTTGTCTTTATGTACAAATGAACCCAGTAAGGTGTCTTTCTGCAGTGATACCGTCAGTTTCAAGGCAGCGCATGAACGGTTATATATCAGGGCTTACCCGAATTGTTCAAAAGCCACCATATTCAGCATATCCGAACAGACTATTCCAAGTGCATTGTTGGCCACCAGTGTGCTGTGTGTGGGGAGTGTTCTCTCTGATCTATCTGCGTAGGAAGAAGACCGCAATGCTTGCTGCGGTCCCTGTCAGAGAGCATATAGCTGCATTCGGGAACTTATCATTTTGCGCTTCTTCCAGTCAGTTCTACAATGAAAAGAAAGAAGAAATCTATTTCACTTCCATGCAACGGTCGTTTATGAAGATGTTAATGGAAAGCGAGGATAAAAAAGTGTCAATTGATGATCTATGTCGCAAGCTATGGCCGGGAAAGGAAAATGCAAAAGAGTCCTTGTACACGCTGGTCCGTCGGTTAAAACCAATCGTAGAAAGCAATACGAACCTGAAGATTGTGACAGACAAGGGTGGATATTACCGACTTTCTCTTAAAAATACATGATAGTCAGCAGATAGTCAGCGTTATGTCAGGCAAATGTCAGTTGTTCCATTACTCAAATTCTACAGCCTTGTTCTACTTTTGCGGCAAAACCAAGACTGTCGAATATGAAAAGAATAAATGTCATTTTTCTGCTGCTATATATCTTTTTTCCTGCAGCATCTGTATGGGGGCAATCTGTAGAGCCAACTGATTCCATCATTCGTGAGTTACAAGAAGTGATCGTTACGGCAAAGCAACCAGCTACAAAACTTGTCGGTTCGACGCTTGTAACTGCTATTCCCGGCTCAAACCTTGCTGATATAGGTAACGCCTTGGACGTACTGGCCCAACTGCCAATGATAAAAGTGGAAGATAATACGGTAAGCGTAATCGGCAAAGACAACATCGAAATCTATATTGACGGACGGCCCATGCGTGACAATCAGGAATTGCAGCAGATTCTGTCTTCGAATCTCAAGAAAGTGGAACTGTTGATGGCTCCAGGAGCGGCTTATGAAAGCACAACGGGAGCAGTGCTGAAAATCACAACGAAACGCAATTTCATACAAGGTTTGTCGCTGACTGACCAGTTTCAGCTCATGCGCCGTCGGAAATGGTCGTTAACGGACCTTCTCGGAGTCATCTATCGGACTGGCAACTGGGAGTTGTTTTTTAACGGCTCTTTAAATCGTAGTAACTCATTTATCAAAGGCACTACCACGAACACCCTTGTTTATGACGGACAGGAAACCGTGGTAGGAAGCTGGCAGAATAATACTTATCCGACGACGGCAGGTTCAGTCAAAACCGGGTTCAATTATGCAAAAGGCTTGCAGTCTTTAGGGGCTTACTATCGCTATAATCCCGAACGAGGTGATTTTTGCAATGACGGTGCAGAATGGCTTGACGGCAACGCACCTTTGCTTCGCCGTATCGACAGAAAAATCCGTGCGCATAGCCATTTGGCATCATTGTATTATGAAAATGCTTTTGCCGACGACTACCTGCTGCATTTTGACGGTGATTTCCGGCAATCGCGCAATAAGAGTAGCGTGGCAACGACGTATCCGGAATCTGCAAATCCTGATGTCAATTCAACTGATTTACGCAAGTCAACCCTTTGGGCAGGTAAATTATACCTTAAATTCCCGCTTGGAAAAGGGAACTTCACTGTCGGCATACAAGGCAGCTACACACATACCTCACTCGATTATCGCATGCTGAACGAACCGGTGAGCCAATACATCCCTTCTTCACTGACGGATGCCAAGCAGACATCTGCCGCCTTGTTTACATCGTGGGCACGGACATTCGGCAAACTCTCTCTTTCTATGGGGGCAAGATATGAATATGCTGATTATGATTTCAGAGTGAACGGTAAACGCGACGGAGAGGTGAGCCGCAGCGACCATCTGCTTACGCCTGATGTGTCGTTGGTTTATTCATTCAACGATGATGCACAGATGGGGCTGAGCTATAAACTGACTACCGTGAAGCCGCCCTACTCGCAACTTACGGGTTCCCTTAGTTATACGGGACTGCACGAAGTCGAAGGAGGCAATCCGGCTCTGCATGACGAGAGGATGCACGACGTACAGTTGTTCGGCATGTGGAACGGATTTATGCTTCAGGCTGATTTTACACGAAGCCTTGATGCTTATGCCTTTGTCAAGCAACTTTATCCGGCGGACAATCTCCAACTTCTTATGTGCCCGGTGAATATCGATGTTTCAGCGTTCAATCTCTCTCTCATGTGGAGCAAACCCATTAGCTGTTGGACTCCCAATGCTACTCTCAGGATGTATAAGCAATGGCTGACACTTGGCAATACGTCCTACAAGAAGCCCATATTCTCTTATTATTTTAACAATACGTTTTCTTTGCCGCGTGGCTGGATGATTACGGCCAATTTCAACGGTCAGACACGGGGAGATATGCGCACGAATAGTTTTGGCACGACTTGGTTTGTGATGGATGCGTCAGTTGGCAGGACTTTCCTTCATAAGTCGTTGACGGTCAAACAGACGGTTACTGATATTTTCAATTCCGTCAACAACAACTGGACGATGAGCACATACGGAGTCTTTGTGGATAAGCACCAGAGTTCCGACGGTCGCGGAATTTCACTCAACATCATTTATAATTTCCAACCCCGTAAGAGCAAATACAAGGGCTCGTCAGCGGCAGAAGAAGAATTGAAACGTCTATAAGGAATGATGTCTGAACAATCAGTTATCATGCGGAGCGTTTTCTTTTGAAAAGAATGTCTTTGATTCGCTTTGAATAAACGTACTTAGAGCGAATCATGATTTCTGATAATGTCTTTTAGAAAAATGCCCGACTTTACATTTGTGGTGTGTGGGTATAAAAAAAGTGTAAATCTCGCAAATGCTTGATTTACACTTTCTATTGGCGGAGAGACAGGGATTCGAACCCCGGGTGCCTCGCAGCACAACGGTTTTCAAGACCGCCGCAATCGACCACTCTGCCACCTCTCCTTTTGTCTGAGAACTTGTGTTCTCCAAAAGTGCTGCAAAGGTAATGCTATTTTTTGATTTTGCAAGCGAATGATGGGATAAATTTGCAAAAAAATGGGGTATTTGTTGCTTTTATGCCGCCTTTGGCCGCCCTCCTTTCCGTCCTTGCCAGCCTTCCTTTCCGCTCCCGGACGCCTTCCTTTCCGTGGTCGGCTACCCTTCTTTCCGCTCATTCACCCTGTTTATGCTTGGGAGCATGGTTTTTCTTTGGCTGTCGAAGATGGGATTTTTCTTGATTTTTTTCTGTTCCTAGGAGTGTTTTTTTAACATGGAAAAAGGGTTTGTCTCCGAAACTTATTACCTTTGTCGCTGACCATAAAAGGATAATACGATGAAAGCAACTTTCCATATTCATTATAGGACGGTGTGGGGGGAAGAACTGAAAGTGGTGCTTCCTGACAAGAATGTGAACTTGTGCACCACTGATGGCTATCTGTGGGCCGGCGAGGCGGAACTTCCGGATTCCCGCCTGCCTATACCTTATTATTATGCAGTGTTTGTCTCCGGCAAGTGTGTCCGCACGGAGTGGCATGTGGTGCCGCATTGCATCCTTTCGGACGGATCGGGAACTTGTCGCCTGTTTGACGATTGGCGCGACATCCCGTCGGAGGCTTATTTTTTCACTTCGGCTTTTGTGCAGGAACAGGGACAGCTGTCGCTATGTCCGGAATGGAGCGGAGAGGAGCGTGTGATTGCTTTTCGTGCCACATGCCCGATGTTGCCTTCGCCGGAACATCGGATCATGGTGGTCGGCAGCCAGAATGCGCTGGGGGGATGGGACCCTCGGCAAGCCCTGCCGATGTATCAGGTGATGCCCCATCAATGGATGGGACTGGTGCCTGCTGATGCCCTGGCCGCTCCGTTTGAATACAAGTTCATAGCCGTCGGTCCTGATGACAGTTTCTGTTGGGAAGAGGGCGGCAACCGCCAGTGGCAATATTTGCCTGTGCCGGGAGAGTGCCTGGCTGTGCCGGAGTCGGAGTTGTATTTCGGACCGGCTCGCTTGCGTCTGGCGGGAACAGCCATTCCTCTTTTCTCGCTCCGTTCGGAACAGAGCTTCGGTGTGGGGGATTTCGGTGACCTGAAGCGTTTCATCGACTGGGCTGTATTGACGCACCAGAAAGCTGTGCAGATACTCCCCATCAATGATTCTACGGCTACTCACGGATGGACGGATTCTTATCCGTATAAGAGCATATCCATCTATGCTTTGCATCCGATGTACATGAATCTGAACCGGCTGGGTGCGTTGGCGGATTCTGACCGGCAGCAAGTGTTCGAACGTCTGCGTGTGGAGCTGAATGCCTTGCCGGACGTGGATTACGAGCGAGTGAACCACCTCAAGTGGGAATATATCCGGTTGAAGTACGAAGAGGAAGGAGAGGCCGTGTTCGGCACGGATGCATTTCAGACGTTTTTCGCCCGTAATGCAGAATGGCTCTGTCCGTATGCTGCTTACAGCTATTTGCGTGATAAGTTTGGGACGCCCGATTTCTCCTGCTGGGGTGACTATGCGGTCTATGACCCTGCGCTTGTCCGGAAACTCTGTGCGCCCGACAGCCCGGCATACGGAGAGATTGCATTTTTCTACTATATGCAGTTCCAACTTCATCGACAACTCTTGGAAGCCAGTGACTATGCGCGTGCCTGTGGAGTCATTTTGAAAGGCGATATTCCTATCGGAGTGAGTCGTTATAGCGTGGAGACATGGACTGAACCGCATTATTTCCACCTTGACGGACAAGCCGGAGCACCGCCCGACCCGTTTTCTTCCAACGGACAGAACTGGGGTTTCCCTACGTATGACTGGGAGCGCATGGCGCAGGACGGTTATCGCTGGTGGCAACGTCGGTTTAGCAAGATGGCCGAGTACTTCACAGCCTATCGCATTGACCATATCCTGGGTTTCTTCCGCATTTGGGAAATACCGTCACATGCCGTACATGGACTGTTGGGACAATTCTCTCCGGCGTTGCCGCTTTCGCCGCAGGAAATCGAGAGTTTCGGACTGCCATTCCGCGAAGAGCTGTTCACACGCCCGTACATTGACGACGAATTGCTGACTCGCACTTTTGGCAATGATGCCATCTTGGTGAAAGAGCATTTCGTGCGCCCCATCGGACAGGGACGTTACGAGATGAGGCCGGAGTTTGCCACCCAGCGTCAGGTGGAGGCTTGGTTTGCTTCCAAGGAGGAGCCGCGTGACCTCCGCATCCGTGACGGGCTTTATGCCCTTATCAGCAATGTGCTTTTCCTGCGTGACCATCGGAGGCCGGGCCGTTTCCATCCGCGCATCATGGCCCAGGACGACTATTTCTACACCCGGCTCAACCGTCAGGAGAAGGGGGCTTTCGCCCGATTGCATCATCATTTCTACTACGAACGGCATAATGACTTCTGGTATCATGAGGCTATGAAGAAGTTGCCCATGCTGACCCAATGTACGCCGATGTTGGCTTGTGGGGAAGATTTGGGCATGATTCCGGCTTGTGTGCCGTGGGTGATGGACCAGTTGCGCATATTGAGCCTCGAAATCGAACGTATGCCGAAAGACCCGGGCTATCGGTTTGCTCCGGTGGAACGCTATCCTTACACGTCAGTGTGTACGCTTTCGACTCATGACATGAGTACCTTGCGGGGATGGTGGCGCGAGACGCCGTCCCTGACGCGTGATTATTGGCGCGACGTGCTGAAGTGTTCCGGTGATGCTCCGGCGGATGCTCCGGGCGAGGTGTGTCGCGACGTGCTGGCCCGGCAATTGGCTTCGCCATCCATGCTGTGCATCCTGAGCTGGCAAGACTGGATGTCTGTCGACGAGCAGTTGCGTTGTGCCGACATTGAGCGCGAGCGTATTAATGTGCCGGCCAATCCGCTCAACTATTGGCACTATCGTATGCATCTCACCATCGAGGAGCTGATGCGTGCTGACGAACTGAATGCGCAAATCCGCAGTCTTATTGACGGTGCGGGACGCAGATGAACTATAACTTTATATACAACAGAAAAACATGAAACGAACAACCCTTTTACTTGCGGCAGTTTCCTTCCTGTGGACTGCCTTCTGCGTGGAACTGAGAGCGCAGACCGATGCCGTGATACCTACGGCTGACCAGGTGGGAGCCGCCTGTATGCCTGACACCATTGCACCCATTCATGCTCCTTTCGACATGCCGCAGCTGATGCGTCCTGTCTTCCCGGACTACACCCTCACGCTCACGAAGCGCGAACTGAAGAAGGCTGCATTGGTATCTGTCCCCATCCAGAAAGCCATCGACGAGACGAGTCGCCGCGGAGGAGGGACGGTCGTCATACCTGCCGGCGTATGGCACACCGGACGCATCATCTTGAAGAGCAATGTCAATCTTCACCTGGAGGAGGGTGCCGAACTGCATTTCAGTGGTCGCGTGGAGGATTATCTTCCCGTCGTCTTCACCCGTAGCGCAGGTGTCGAGGGCATGTCGCTCGGTGCATTCATTTATGCTGACGGCCAACGCAACATCGCTCTCACAGGCAAAGGCCGCCTGGTCGGTCCTGAGCGTGACTGTGCCATCCTGAAGCAAAACATCGGCTATGGCGACTTCGACAAATACATTGCTTATGATAAGCCCGCTACGGAACGTATCTATGACGGCCATGACAGCACCGCTGTCTTCCTGCCGACATTTATTGGTCCGATAAACTGCCGCAATGTGCTCATCGAAGGGGTGAGTCTCGAGAAGTCTGTCTTCTGGAACATCGTACCGACCTATTGCGACAGCGTCATCATCCGTGGCGTGACGGTCAATTCCGTGGGTATACCTACGGGTGACGGTATGGACATCGAGTCGTGCCGCAATGTGCTTATTGAGTATAATACCCTCTCTACGGGCGATGACAGCTTCACAATCAAAGCCGGGCGGGGTATTGACGGTCTGCGTGTCAATCGCCCGTCGGAAAATATTGTCCTGCGCCATAATCTCACCCTGACCGCACATGGCGGCATCACCTGCGGCAGCGAGACGGCCGGCATGATTCGTGATGTCTACGCCCATGACTGCGTGTTCCAAGGTACAAACGTCGGCATACGCTTCAAGACGCGTCGTCCACGCGGGGGTGGCGGGGAACATCTCTATTATGAGCGTATCCGTATGGATCTCAAAGCGACAGCCATTCATTTCGACATGCTCGGCTCGAGCACTTACGTCGGTGCGCTTTCCGGCCGTGTGCCCATGAAGCGTGACGAATTCACGCCTGTCTATCGTGACGTGCACATCCGTGACATCATTGTCGAACGGGCATCTTGTTTCCTGAAAGTTGCAGGCATACCCGAGTCTCCGGCACGTGGTGTGCATATTTCCCGCGTCGAGTCGTCGACCGACAAGTTAATGCTTATTAATGATATGGATGGACTTACGCTCGAAGACGCTGTGTTGCAATCGCCAGATGACGCCGTTGACATCACAGATGGGCGCAATCTGCACTTCCGTCGTGTCACCTTCCGTACGCCTACGGGTGCTGTCAACAAGCACATCGAAGGTGCTCTTTCAGAGAACATCCGCTTCACCGACTGCCGTTTCGAGGTGCAGCCTTGACAGAGGTCGGGGTAACGGTCTTAGACATGGGCGCAGGTGTGATGATGCTGTCTGTGGACAAGTCTGATAAGGACACTATATCTATTGGTATGAAGGCAAAAAAGTAAAATAAAGTTAATAATGGTCTGTCCGATTAAGCCCGGCGGGCTACAAAACGTCTGAAAGGCAGTCATGCTTAAAACGTTATCTATAATGAGACCCTATACTTTATGCTTGGCGTTCCTCTCCTGCCTGTGGGTAGGCTGTGTGTGCGCCCAATCTTTTGTGTCAATCGTGGCAGCCGACGGTTCGGGACAGTATGTGACGGTGCAGGAGGCGGTGGATGCCTGCCCGGCCGACGGCCGACGCCACGTGATTTTCGTGAAAAACGGTGTTTATGCCGAGCGGGTCAACCTCCCGAAAGGAAAGCTTATCAGCCTGCTGGGCGAGAGCATTGACGGAGTGGTGGTGACCAACGACAGAGACCGTGGCAAGAACAGTCCATACAAGAACTTCCGTGACATTACCACCATGCAGTGTCAGGGAGACGACTTTTATATGGAAAATCTCACAGTGGCCAATACGGCCGGTGACGTGGGGCAGGCCGAGGCACATTTCATCGCCGGCGCACGCCAAGTGTATCGTCATTGCCGTTTTACGGGCTTTCAGGACACGCAGCGCACGAAGAACGGAGCTTCAGCCTATTTGACCGATTGCTGGATAGAAGGTGCCGTCGACTTTATCTATGGCGATGGTTTGATGTATTACGACCATTGCACCCTCCGCAGTGTGCGTGGAGGAGGTTATCTGACAGCTCCTGCCGAATGTGCTTTCACAGACAGTGTGCCCGCTTCTGACGGGCATCCGCTGCACTATGGCTATATCTTCCGTTCTTGCCGTTTGACGGCCGACCGTGACGTGCCTGCGGGAAGCTACTATTTGGGCCGTCCTTGGAAGGAAGGTTGCGCAGCTTATTTTCTCGCATGTGAATTGGGGACACACATCAATTCCCGCGGTTGGCATGAATGGGACGGTCGGGAACTTGAAGCCGACTTTGCCGAGTGGGGCAGTCGGGATGCGGAAGGGCGGCCTGTCGACACATCGGGACGTGTGGCCTGGAGCCGTCGTTTGGCTGAGGCCGATGTACGCCGGCTTACGCCTGAGTCGGTATTTGCCCGGTTGAAGACATGCGAAGGATGGCTTCCTGCCGAGTTCCTGCATTCTGAAGCTCCGGCATGGGCTGCTGTGAAGGAGGGTGTCGTGGAGTGGGCCGAGGTGCCGGGTGCTATCGGCTATTTGGTCTACTGCGACGGTCGTTTCGTAGCCGCTGTGGACAGTTGTTTTTATGCACCCGGAGAGGGACGTTCTCATCTCTACACTGTGAAGGCCGTATCAGCCGCCGGTGTGACGAGCCGTGCAGTGCATGCGCTTGGAGCTGTGGCCGGATGAGCGGACTTAGCGGGCTTGTCTTGCGTCCGGATAGGAGGGTAGGATGAGTTCGTAGTCGGCGACATCGAGCCAGCGTCCGAACTTATGTCCCACCTCACGGAAGCGTGACACACACGTGAATCCCAACGCCTCGTGAAGGGCTGTGCTGGCTTCGTTGGGCACCGTGATGCAGGCCACCAGCGCGTGGCAATCCTGCCTTGAACGGCAATCTTCGATAAGGCAATCCATCAGTTTCCGGCCGAGCCCTCGTCGGGTGTAGTCTGGATGCAGATAGATGGTGGTCTCCAGTGTGTGCCGATAGGCTGGGCGTGTCTTCCAGGGATGGGCATAGCAATAGCCGGCCAATGTTCCGTCGAGGAGGCAGACGTATGCCGGGTGACCTTCCCGGATGAGAGTGCCCACCGTTTGTCGCATGCGTTCCGGCGTCGGTGTTTCGGTGTCGAAAGTCACTACTGTCCGGGTCACGTAGTGGGCATAAATGCTGGCGATGGCATCTGCATCGTCGATTGTCATGGGACGTATCTCTGTCATAATGCTTTTCGGATTATTTGCGGCAAAGATAGGGAAACTTTGCCGATGTAAATCATTACCTTTGCTCCCGTTCGACCAAATACTGTAACAGACATGAAAAAGAAACTGTTCTTCTGGGGCTTTGCAGCCCTTCTTCCTCTGTGCGCATCGGCGCAGCAGACCTACCGGGAATTGGCTGAAGAAGCCTTCCGCTGTGTGGAAAAAGACAGCCTGGAGCGTGCGGCGTCGCTTTTTCGTGAAGCTTTGAAGTCCGAGCCGGGCAATGCGTTCAATGCCGAGTTGTTTGCCGGGCTGGGGGAGATTGCCCGCCGGCAGGGCCGTCCGGCTGAGGCCATCGAGCAATACACGCTCTCGCTCAATCTGCGCCCGAAGTCTGTCGCCACGCTGTTGGCGCGGGCCGGTTCTTATATGGAGACAGGCGACGAGCGTCGTGCTTATACGGATTATTGCGACGTGCTTGACCTGGATAAGGACAATCGCGAGGCGCTTTTCTTCCGTGCCTATATTAATATGGAACAACGTGACTACAAGGCGGCCCGTGTCGACTACGAACGCCTGCTCCTGCTTGACCCTACACATTTTGAGGCTCGTTTCGGGTTGGCCGTGCTTTGCCAGAAAGAGGGCCGTCTGAAGGAGGCTGCCGACCTGCTGACCACACTCATCACATCGCGTCCGCAGGATGCCATGCTCTATGCAGCTCGGGCCGATGTGGAGAAGGAACAGTCGGCTTATGACCTGGCCTTGCTCGATTTGGAGGAGGCCATCCGGCTGCAGCCTGACAATGCACAACATTATCTTGCCCGCGCGTCTCTCTACGCGAAGTTGGGACAGAAGAAGGAGGCTCGTGCCAGTTTGGAGCGTGCCTTCGAATTGGGCGTGCCGCGCGTTTCGTTGAAGGATTTTATGAAAGGGCAGGAGTGAGATTTTCCGAATAATCATTCTCATAAGTACTATGGGCTGATAATGAGTGCTGTAAGTGGCTATGTATTCCGCCCATGCCAGCCCTGGTTTCGGCGCGTGAGCGGAAAGGAGACCGCCCGAGTGCCGGAACTAGGGTAAGGTCGGCTAGCCTTAAGGCCGTGCCGGGCGGGAGTGCAGAGCCGATTTTTTGACCGCCTTTTTCCTCTCATCAGCGCCTGCGAACTGTTGTAATCTTTGACAGGGAAAGTTGCATTTTTCTAAATTTTCTATATCTTTGCAGCGATGTGCCCTTGTCTCAGAAGAGAAAAGAACCGTCATTTGAACTGAGTAACCTATGACAACAGATGACAAACTATGAGCTTGAGAGAGATCCTTTTTCTAAGAAGCATCAATCGTCAAGAGCCACAAGCCTATAAGGAACTCTACACGGACTATTACCGTTCTTTAGTGATGTATTGTCTGCGTTTTGTGCTCCGGGAGGATGTGGCAGAAGACATCGTGCAGGAACTTTTCGTGACGATGTGGAACAAGCAGATGGTGTTTCTTTCCTATCCCTCTTTCAAAACCTATCTATATACAGCTGTGCGCAATGCTTCGTTGGACTATTTAAAACACAAGGACATCAAGCAACGCTATGCCGAGCAGTGGGCGGCCCATCGGGAGGAAATGCTCGGCGACCAGTCCATGTTCGACGAAGAAGTCTATCGCAGGCTCTATCAGGCTATCGACCAACTGGCTCCCAAGTGTCGTGAAATCTTCCTGATGGCGATGGACGGCAAACACAATGATGAGATAGCCAAAGAGCTGAATATTGCCGTCGAGACGGTCAAGACGCAGAAAAAGCGTGCCATCAAGCAACTGCGTGAGCAGACGGCGCTGTCTATATGGCTCATTTTTCTTCTGTTGAAGTGATGGGAAAGAGAGGAAGATGATGAGGCCGAAAATGCCGGCTGATTTTCTCCATTCGTTAAAAATTAACCTTACGCTAAAAATTTTCAAGAACCTTGTACCCCTTTTTCAGCTTACAGTCGTCTTCTGTATGTAAAAAGCTGAAAAAGGATATGGAACAAACCGACATAGAGGAACTCATAGCCGAAGAATTGCTCGGAAATACGCTCACCGAAGAGGAACGCCGGCAGCTGGAGGCGTGGCTGGAGGCTGATCCGGCTCACGCCGAATGGTATGCCCGTATCCGAGAGGCCCGTTTTTCAACATCTCGTTATGAGACATATAGTCACATTGATAGCTACAAGGCATACGAGCATTTTCTGAAAAAGACTCGTCGCACTTCGTGGTTGAAACGTTATGCCCGTATCGTAGCCGCCTGCCTTATCCCGATATTCTTGATAGGCGGTGCTTTGTGGGTCAATCATTACTACAAGCCAGTGTCCAAGCCTGCCACGGCGGTCGTGCCGGGAGGAACTCGTGCTGTCCTGGAGACAGCCGCTGGGGAGTCCATCATGCTCGACAGCGACATGCTGTCCCGGCAACCATCCATCTCGCTGGCCAATGCTTCGGTCAGCACTTCAGCCCGAGGCATAAGGTTGCAGCCTGACACGACGGCAAGGTATGCTGTCTCCCCTATGGGGCAAAACACGCTCCGGACGGCTGAAAACGGGGAATTTTTCATCACGCTGGAAGATGGCACCGTCGTCCATCTCAACTACAACACGACATTGCGCTATCCGGAACACTTCTCGTCGAAAGAACGCATGGTGTTTCTGGAAGGCGAAGCCTACTTTGAAGTGGCCAAAGATGCGGACCGTCCATTCAAGGTGATGACCGCAGACATGACTATCCGCCAGTATGGCACGTCATTCAATGTAAATACTTACTCCAAGCGTTTTACGGAAGTCGTGCTCGTGGAAGGAAGCATCGGAGTCCTGAAAGAAGGGGAAGAATATACGATGAAGCCCAGTGAGCGCTTGCGTCTGGATAAGGCTACGTCTGAGCTTTCTGTCCAGACGGTGGACGTGGAACCTTACATCGCATGGCACAACGGGCGTTTCATCTTTGACAATGAAAGTTTGGGTGACATCATGGAGACTCTCTCACATTGGTATGATGTCGATGTGGTGTTTGACAGTCCGGAGTTGCGCAATCTTCACTTCACCGGAAACATGGACCGCTACGGTAATCTGTCTTCCATCCTGAAACCCATCAGCCAGACGGCAGAATTGCGCATCGTGCTTAAAAACCGAACGATTTATATTTATCAATAACTTAAAGTAATCAACATCATGAGAAAGAGAAAAATTATCATGTTCCTGCTCATAGGTTGGATGATTCCATTCTTGGCTTTCGCCCAGGCGGACAGCAAGAGGGTGACGCTCCGGCTTCAGAATGCAACAGTGAAAGTTTTCTTTGATGCTCTGCATGAACAGAGCGGAATGAATTTTGTCTACAACAATGAACAGGCAAAGGAACTTCCTCCGATCACCATCAATGTCAAAAATGCGACGGTGAAAGAGGTATTTGACAAAGTGTTGGCTACGACTTCCTTCAGTTATAGCATTGACAACAACACGGTTACCCTCCAAAAGGTGAAAAATTCACGAGAGGGGGGGTAAAAACATTGAAAGGACGTGTCATTGACTCTAATGGTGAGCCGCTTCCGGGTGTTAACATCCAGATCGAAGGCACCAGTCAGGGATGCACGACAAATTTCAATGGTGAATATACGCTGAATGTCCCGGAACAATGCCGCTTGGTGGCATCGTTCATCGGTATGGAGACGCAGACTCTCGCCTACAATGGAGAGCCTCGACTTGATATTACGATGACCGAAGATTCCAATGTGATTGGAGAAGTCGTAGTCGACGGTTATTTCACCCGTAAGACTGAAGGTTTTGCCGGTGCTGTGACTACGATTAAGAAAGAAGACTTGCAAAAGGTGCACACGGGAAACATCTTTACCACTCTGAGTGCCCTCGATGCCGGCTTTAAGATTACGGAGAACAACCTCGCAGGTTCTAACCCGAACAGCCTGCCGGATTTCACCATCCGTGGTCGTGGCTCGTTCCAGGAGGGTTCTTCCGCTCCACTTTTCATCCTCGACGGCTTTGAGACTACCGCACAGAAGGTATATGATATGGACGTGAACCGCATCGAAAGCATCACCATCTTGAAGGATGCCTCTGCTACCATCCTTTACGGTTCGCGTGCAGCCAACGGCGTCGTTGTCATCGAGACCGTAAAGCCCAAACCCGGCCAGCTCCGTGTGACTTACGACTTTAAGCCGACCATAGCCATCGCCGACCTGACAGACTATGACCTGATGAATGCCAGCGAGAAGCTGGAATATGAACGCTTGGCCGGTCTGTATGATGCCGTTCCGGGCGACTTGGAGACAACTTATACCCGTCAGCAGCAATATTATCGGAAGTATCAAAATATCTTGGAAGGAGTAAATACCGATTGGCTGGCGCAACCGGTGACAAACTCATTCAGTCACACACACTCCATCCTGGTGGAAGGTGGTGCAGAAAACGTACTTTACAGCATCGATGGTTATTTCGACCAGAACAAAGGTGTGATGAAAGAGTCAGGCCGTAATCGTTATGGCTTGGGATTTAGCTTGCAATACCGCATTAAGGACAAAGTCATTATTCGCAATTATGCCACTTATTCCAATACGCATGCTTATGATTCTCCTTACGGAAGTTATAGCACATACGCATCAGCCAATCCTTACGAGCGTCCGTGGGATGATAACGGCCAGTTGCTTCCGACTTTGACTGACGGTAGCCCCAATCCACTTTATGAGGCCGCTCTTCCCAACCGTAGCTTCAGTGATACGGAATACTTTGCCGACGAACTGAGTGCAGACTGGATTATTGGCAATGGCTGGCGTTTGATAGGTCAGTTCCGCATTGAGAAAGGCAATACGGGCAGTGAATATTACCGCTCTCCATACTCTTCTGAATTTCTGACCATGAATGATAACGTTTTGGATGAAAACGGGAACCCGACATACACTCCGGTCGACCTTGTAGACCGTGGTGAGATAACTCTTTCCGATGGCGGATATTTGAATTATAGCGGTAAGCTGACCGTGAACTACAACCGACAGTTCAATAAGCATATGCTCTTTTTCGGAGGTGGTGCTGAAATCAATCAGCAAGAATCGGATTCTCATGGTTTCACGGCGACCGGTTTTGCTGATGACCGCTATTCAGACCCTGCATTTGCAATCCAGTATTTGGAAAACTCACGTCCGGCAAGCAGTGAAAGCACCGTGCGTTCCATAGGTATGCTTGCCAACTTCAACTACATATATGATGACCGCTACTTCCTTGACCTTTCCGGACGTTACGACGGCTCGTCTCAGTTTGGAGCCGATAGGCGTTGGGCACCGTTCTGGAGCGTCGGTGGCGGTTGGAACGTTCATAAGGAACATTTCTGGTCATCAAGTTCCGTGCTTGACCTCTTGAAGATTCGAGCATCCTATGGTGTGACCGGTAATCAGGAATTTTCTGCTTATCAGGCAAAGACCATGTATCAATATCAGACGGGGCGTCTGTACAATGATTTGATTCCGGCTACTCTCATGGGCTATGGAAATCCAGATTTGAAGTGGCAGAACCAATACAGCACCAACATCGGTTTTGACCTCGGTCTATGGAAAAATCGCTTGTCTGTAACGTTCAACTACTATTGGAAACGTACAGACGGTATGTTGACTACCATTACTGTAGCTCCTTCGCTTGGTTTCCCCAGCAACTCATTCACTAGTAATTTAGGTGAGATCAAGAACCGTGGTTGGGAACTTAACATTGGCGCTTCCATCTTGCGCGATCCGGCAAACGATCTCGAATGGCGTGTGAATGTGCAGGCTTCGCAGAACCGTAATAAGCTGAGTAAGATTAATAATGCTTTGAGAGGTTTGAATGACCAGAATAATGAAGAGATGGAGATTCCGGGAGCCGTGTATGAAGAAGGCGAGTCGATGAGTGCTATCAAAGCTGTGCCTTCGCTGGGCATTGACCCTGCTACCGGTCAGGAAATCTATGTGAAGAAAGACGGTACGCTGACCTACGAATGGGATGCTGCTGATAAAGTACTCTGTGGTGATACGGAGCCGGATGTTTATGGAAACATTTCGACAAACCTCTATTGGAAAGGTTGGAACTTGAATGCAATCTTCCAATACAGTTTGGGTGGTGACTCTTATAACTCGACGTTGTCCCAGCGCGTAGAAGGTGCTAATCCTTCTTATAATGCTGACCGTCGCGTGCTGAGCGACCGTTGGACAACTCCGGGACAACATGCTCTTTATCGCAACATTCGCGACTATGGACAGACTTACATCTCCACTCGTTTTGTGCAACGCGACAACTATTTGGACTTTACGTCCCTTTCTTTGTCATACGATTTCCCGAAAAAGTGGATTCAGCCGTATAAGATTAGTACGCTGCGCTTGTCGTTCTATGCCAATGACCTGTTCCACTTGTCCTCCATCAAGATGGAACGTGGTTTGGACTATCCGTTTGCCCGGAGCTTTGTCTTTGGCCTAAACATCAGTATTTAACCTTGTAATTGACACACAAACATGAAAAAGTTATTTTCTATATTATCCGTTGCCTGCCTGATGCTGTTTCCTTCGTGCAACGATTGGCTGAATGTCACTCCGCAGGGACAAATCGAGGCTAAGGACTTATATGAAACCACCAAAGGATGCAATTCTGTCGTGGGTGGTATCTATTATACGCTTTCTGGCTCAAATCTGTTTGGACAAACTCTCTCTTTTGGCTTGATAGACATCCTTGCTCAATATTATGATTTGTCGACTCATACAGATCACCAATACTACCGCGCTTCTTTGTATGATTATGAGGATACGAATATCACTGGCACGTTTGGAACTGTTTGGCAGAATCTCTATCAGGCTATTACGCAGTGTAATGCCTTTATCTATTATTCTGACCCTTACAAGGAGAATATAAGCAATTATGATTTGCTGCTGGGTGAGGTTTATGGGTTGCGCGCGCTGGCTCATATGGAGCTGTTTGAAATCTTTGGTCCTGTCATCCACACTACGGCCGATTTGCAGAAGCCGGCTGTCGCTTATCGCACGGAATATAATAACATCAGTCAGGGCTTTGATACAGGTGAAGTCGTGTTGCAGAAAGCTGCTGAAGACTTGAACCGTGCGTTGGAACTGTTGGCTGACGACCCTATCCGCGACCCGAACGTGGGCCGTGACGGTGATTTGAACAATTCGGTACTGGACTATCAGGATGTGCTCAATTATCGTGGTGCCCGCATGAACTACTTCTGTGCGCTAGGCTTGATGGCCCGTCTGGAAATGCTTCGCCAAAACAAAGATGCGGCATATACCTATGCTACGCGGGTGATGGAAGAGACGGATGGCATCATTTCCTTGATGGAGACACAAGACATGACAGGCAGCGAGAATTCCAGAATCTACAACTTTGCCAAGGAGATGCTGGGTTCATTCTATGTAAACAATCTGTATGACATCACAGATACGTACTTTGGCATGGGCGGAGGCATTACCAGTATTGACCAGAGTGCGATGGTGATTGATGAAGACAGGCATTCAGATTTGATAAGCCGTATTTACGCGCCAAGTGGAGCCGTGGATGGCAGTGCAAATGATATGCGTACACTGTGGTTCAGCTGGAATCAGGAAAATAGTAACTATGATTTCATGAAGTATAAACAAGCCGAACCGCGTCAAGGCCTGCCGGAGGCTTATTTCCCGGAAATTTCCATCATGCGGTTGTCCGAGATTTATTACATCGCTTGTGAAGCACAAATCGGGAGAGACAACACACTTGCGCTCGAATATCTGAACACGGTGCGCACGAGTCGTCGCTTGGAGCCTCTTTCCGGCGGCCCATATACGGATGAGCAGATGATGACCTATCTGGTCAACGACGCACGTAAAGACTTCATTGGGGAAGGTCGCATGTTCTTCATGTATAAACGTTTGTTCCGTGACTTTACGAACATGCGCGGGCAGACTGTGACGGCCAACGACAACATCTTTGTGTTGCCGATACCTGACGATGAATATGAATATGCAAACATCGAAAGACCGGGAACTGGTGCGTCTCAAAACTAACTTTAAATTAAAAGCACAAACATTATGAACAGATTATATGACTTTATAAAAAAATGCCGCTGTGCAGGTTGGCTTTTAGGGTTGCTTGTCGTGGCGGGTGCTTGCGACAGCGACAGCATCGATTCGTATGATACGTCGACTAGCTATATCTATTTTGATGTTCCTTATGTAATCGGCTCGGACGGTACAGAGACGACCTACCGTGAAGATAGCATCATGTATTCCTTTGCGCTTGATCCGGAGACTGTGACAGATACGACCATCAACGTCGTGGTCAAGACCATCGGAATGGCTGCTGATTATGACCGGCCTTACGGCATCGAAGTCGTCACCGACAATACGACGGCCACTTCTGCTGAATGGGACCCCAGCATTATCAACAACCGTTCCATTAAGGCCGGTGAGCTGACCGATACCATCCGGATGACAATCCAGCGGACCGACGTGATGGCACATCAATGGATGCATGTCACACTGCGTGTATTGCCCAATGAGCACTTTGCTTTGGGCTATGGCAACCTGGAGGAGGTGCTTGTCTCGTTCTCAGACATTCTGGCAAAGCCGGATTGGTGGGACACGTATATGGGATATGGATATTTTGGGAACTACTATCCGGAGGTGTATCGCAAGTGGATTGAAATCTACCAGGAAGGAGTCGACCCGATGCGGCATCCATACAACGGAGAACCCATGTATTGGGACAACATGCCGCCGAGCCCGTCTTTCTATAGCTATCCGGTTATGGGATTGTACTATCGACAGCTGCAAGAATATTTCTTGGAGAATGACATTATTCCAGAAGGGGGAACTGAACCTATCAGAATACCGGGAAATGTATAACAATAAATCATAATAGACATGAAACGATTTTTATTTCCATATACAATGGCCTTCGCTCTGGCTTTCTCCTTGGGGGCATGTTCGGAAGATGAAGGAAACTATGATTATACGCAAATCAATGAGGTCACAATCGAAGGCATCGAGGTGAATGCCGTCTATGAGGCCGGTTCACAGATTGTGGCAACCCCGACAATCACTGTGCTCGACGAAGCGACCAGCAATCTGAGCTATCAGTGGACCATCAATGGCATGGAAGTGTCCACGGAGCGCATTCTGGACACGATGCTTCCGCCGTTGGACTACGGTGATCAACTTTGCGCGCTGACCATCACGGACAACGACACCGGCATGCAGTATATCCAGACGTTCAACATCCAGGTGATGAACCCGTTCAACTATGGATATTATTTCTTCACTCGCTTGGACGACAACTCGGCTGAGATGGCTTACATCCAGGCAAAGGAGACCGATGATTCGACTGTGGACGACGTGAAATATACGACCGGCGTCGCCGACCAGGCTTTCGGCAACGACCCGCGACAGATATTTGGTACATATGGCTACAATCAGGCGAATGGAAGCTATGAATGGACACTGATGTTTTTGTCCGGCGAAGGCGAGTATCCGGCTATCGTGACGGACAACAGTGCCTTCGAGCCGACCTACCTGCTCTCCAGCAACAGCTTTATCGACCAGGAAGGAGGCTATACGTTCAATCCGGAGGAAGTGTTGGTCAACATACAGGGCACCTACATGGCATTTGTCAGCAATGGGCAATTCATTTATTACACCAACAGCAAACTCTATCGTCCTGCACGCCATACACAGGATTATTATTGGAGTCATGCTGTCATCGGAATGGGACCGGACATTTTCGCTTGGGTGTTTGACGAACAGAGCCGCCGTGTCTATACGATTCAGGCTTACAGGAACAATGGCGAGGACATCCCCGAAGGCTTTGAGGTGGACAACAACGCATGGGACAGGGTGATGGAACCGGTGGCCTCGGAAGACAATCCAGATGCGACCAATCCGGTCGTCGAAGGAGAGGTGCTGGCCATCTCGGATTACTATGCAGGAAGCCATGCCTGTAAGGTGGTGACAGCCGCGCCCGACATGATGCGGGTGTACACATACAGCCGTCCTTGGATCAATGGAGTCAATCCGGTACCGAATCCGGTCTATACGGGTGTGTATGAATTTGCATTGCCCGGTATGGATGAAAATGCCAGCATCGCCGTCGGGGGACGTACAGGAGCCTCTGCCTATCAATATTATGTCAATGCGGGAAACAATATCTATTATTGCGCTACCGGAGGTGTGCCAGAAGCACCCGTCTTGGTTTGTTCCATTCCGGCCGAATACGGCGAAGTGGAATACTTAGGCCTGTCGGCGCTTGGCAATCGCTTGGTGGTTGTCGCTTACGACGAAAGCAGCTCCGAGGAGCGCAAGGGGACTGTGTTGTTTGTAGATCTTTCCACGCGACAAATCACGCATACATTCCCGCACATTTTGCATCACTGCTCAGGTTTCTGGGGCGCAAATGATGCAAATAGCACATTCTTGGCGGGCTATGGTGATAACATGTAATCATGTGATATAAACATTCCATTTTTCCCTCTCACTAAGTTTGACTCCCGTCCGGTTGCCGATTTGCCGGGCGGGAGTCTTTTTTGCGTCGGATGAAAAGGACTTGTAGTTTTTGTGGACGTGTGAAAATCAGGTAATTGCCGGAGGAGATGCTGGGCATAGAGGGCGGGCGTGGGCGGAGTTAAGTCCGTGCTCGGACGGAGTAGAGGGTAGACAAGAGCGGAGTAAAGGGGATGGTCGGGCGGCCTTAATGGCTCGTCAGGCCTAACTTAAGAGAAGGGGGAGAGAAGCCGGACTGCGTTTGTCCTGAATGCTAAAAACTGCCAAAATTGCAGTCGGATTCCGCCATTATTCGTATTTTTGTCTGCCAAATCAAATGAAAGACATGGTCACAGCAGACATTCAACAAGTGAAACTCAAGTTCGGCATTATCGGAAATTCCGAAGAGCTGAACCGCGCGATAGACATCGCCATCCAGGTGGCTCCCACCGACCTCTCGGTGCTCATCACCGGCGAGAGCGGCGTGGGCAAGGAGCATTTCCCCAAGATTATCCATCAGAACAGCAGCCGCAAGCATGGGCAATATATCGCGGTCAACTGCGGCGCTATCCCTGAAGGCACCATCGACTCTGAGCTTTTCGGCCATGAGAAAGGGGCGTTTACCGGTGCCATAGGCGAGCGAAAGGGTTATTTCGGCGAGGCTGACGGGGGCACTATTTTCCTTGATGAAGTGGGCGAGTTGCCCCTCTCCACGCAGGCCCGCCTGTTGCGCGTGCTGGAGACGGGTGAATTCATCAAAGTGGGTTCGTCGAAAGTGGAGAAGACCAATGTGCGCATTGTGGCTGCGACAAACGTCAATCTGTCACAGGCTATCATCGATGGCCGTTTCCGCGAGGACCTCTATTATCGTCTGAACACCGTGCCCATCAAGATACCCCCTTTGCGCGAACGTAAGGATGACATTTATCTGCTCTTCCGCAAGTTTGCTTCCGACTTTGCTGCAAACTACCACATGCCTCCCATCCAGCTTACGGATGATGCGCGCCGTGTGCTCATGACATACCCGTGGCCGGGTAACATTCGTGAGTTGAAGAACATTACCGAGCAAATATCCATCATCGAGAAGAAGCGTGAGATCGACGCCGCCACGTTGCAGACATATATTCCCCTGCATGAGGAAAGCCGTTTTCCCACACTTGTGCCCCACGTCGGAGGCAGGCAAGGCGGAGGCTTCGAGAGCGAGCGCGAGATTCTCTATAAAGTGCTCTTCGATATGCGCAGCGACGTGACGGAACTGAAACGCCTGGTAGGCGAAATCATGAGCGAGCGCAAAGCCGGCGGCCAGACTGCGCCTTCATCAGCCGTGCCCTATTATCCGGGGCATGCCGATGTGCAGTTGATGACAGTCCCTGTGAAGCCGGTGCCGGCGACCATTGACATATCCGCTCCCGTCAAGCCGCCTGTGAGCGATGTGCAGGACATCGACGAGCATGTCGAAGAATCGCTTTCGCTGGACGATGCCGAGCGCGAACTCATCAAGAAGGCATTGGAGAAAAATCACGGCAAGCGCAAGAGCGCGGCCAAAGACTTGAATATATCAGAACGTACACTCTACAGAAAACTCAAAGAATATGGTTTGGAATAAACACCTCCGCCGGGGGGCTTACACGCTCTTTGTGCTTATGACGCTCATCTCATGCACCGTGTCATACCGTTTCAACGGCGCTTCCATCAATTATGATAAGGTGAAGACCATTACGGTCAACACCTTCGAGAACCGTGCCCTCTACCAATACGGTCCTTTGGCTTCGACATTCAACAACAAGTTGCAGGATGCCTATGCGCAGCAGACAAAGCTGCGGTTTGTCAAGCGTGGAGGCGACTTGGAAGTGTCGGGTGAAATCACGGGCTATGATGTGTATAACAAGTCTGTGGCTGCTGACGGCTATTCCGCCCAAGTGGAACTGCGCCTGACGGTCAATGTGCGCTTTGTGAACAACACGAACCATGCCGAGGACTTCGAGCAGAAGTTCACCGCCTCGCAGACGTATGACTCCACCCTGCAACTCACCTCCGTGCAGGACGGCTTGATCGAAGACATGACGACGGAGATTGTCGACCAGATATTCAATGCCACAGTGGCCAACTGGTGACGTAATGCCTGAACTGCTCATGATAGACCTGCAAACCTATCTCGCCCATCCTGAAAAGCTCGACCGCGATTCGCTGGAAGCATTGTGCGGCGTGCTGGCCCGCTATCCTTATTATCAGGCGGCCCGCCTGCTCTATTTGAAGAATCTTCGCGTGCTCGGCGACCCTGCTTTCGAGCAGGAGTTGTGCCGTTCGGTCGTCTACATCACTCACCGTGCCTTCCTCTATCATTTCCTTGAAGGCGACCTGCGGCTGCCGGTGAAGTCGTCCGGCACGTCTGCAGATGAGGCATCGGCTGGCGACCGCACGCTGGCCATCATTGACGCCTACCTTTCGTCGATGCCTGAGGAGTCGACTTACGCAGCCATCGGCAGTGGCATAGCGACGGACTATGCTTCTTATCTCCTGCGCGGGGAAGTCTCTTCGGATGAGCCTGCTGCCGCCAGCCCCATGCGCGGCCAGCGTCTGATCGACGATTTTATCGAGAAGGCCGATGCCGGTTATGCTTTCTCCAAGGTGCATGACGAGACCGACACGTCAGCAGCGGCAGCCGATGAGGATGCTGAGAGTGATGATGATAGCTATTTCACCGAAACCTTGGCCAAAATCTACATCAAACAGCAGCGATATGCCAAGGCCATTGAAATAATTAAAAAGCTTAGTTTGAAATATCCAAAAAAAAGCACTTACTTTGCAAACCAAATAAAACAGTTGGAAGAATTGATTATTAACGCTAAATCAAAACAATAAAATGACCGTATTTGTAATATTAGTCTGCCTGATTGTCGTGGCATCCGTTCTGATGTGCTTCATCGTCTTGATTCAAAATTCCAAAGGCGGCGGCTTGGCTGCCGGTTTCGCATCGTCAAACCAGATTATGGGCGTGCGCAAGACGACTGACGTCCTCGAGAAGGCTACATGGGGCCTGGCCATCTTCATGGTGGTCGTGAGCGTGATTTCTGCTTATGCCTTGCCTTCGGCCGGCCAGCATGAGTCCGTGTTGATGGAGGAAGCTCAGCGTGGCAGCCAGACCAACCCGCAGGGCATCCCCGGTTTCGACGCTTCGACAGCGGCCCCGGCAGAACAGCAAGCTCCCGCACAGGACACTCCGGCAGAAGGGCAAGCTCCTGCAGCCGGCACGGAAGCACCGCAGCAATGACCGTTGCATAGGGCCTCAGGGCACAAAGAGACAAAAATCCGCAGTCTGCATGCGCAGGCGGCGGATTTTTTTGTATCCCGGACTTAGGGATATTTCTTGAAACTTTGTAATTTTGCCTTACTATATGATAATCTTAAACTATTAACCTGTAAAAAACACACGTGACATGAATTCATCACAACTGTCTCCCCGTGTGGGGCATTATCGGTGGCGCATCATCGCCCTGCTTTTCTTCGCCACCACCATCAATTACATCGACCGTCAGGTCCTGGGCATGCTCAAGCCCATCATCACTGACGACATCCACATCTCTGAAGCCGACTATGGCTACATCGTCTCAGCCTTCCAGGCCGCCTACGCCGTCGGCCTCCTCTTTATCGGACGCATCATCGACAAGTTCGGCACACGCATATCCTACGCCGTGGCCATTGTCGTCTGGAGTCTGGCCGGTTGCTTCCACGCTGCGGCGCGCGGCGCACTGGGTTTCGGCATCGCCCGCTTCTTCCTCGGGTTGGGCGAGAGCGCCAATTTCCCCGCAGCCATCAAGGCTACGGCTGAATGGTTTCCCGTCAAGGAACGTGCGTTGGCCACGGGCATATTCAATGCAGGAAGCAACATCGGAGCTGTCGTCTCGCCCATCATCGTCACTTGTGTCACCGTGGCCTACGGCTGGCAGATGGCTTTCATCATCACCGGTGCGCTGGGCCTCGTGTGGATGGTGTTCTGGCTTTGGTGCTACCGTGTCCCCCGTGAGGCCAAGGGGTTGAGCCGGGCTGAATACGACTACATCAACCAAGACGAGAAGACGGCGTCCGCAGCCGCGCCTGAAGAGGAAGGCCCGCGTCCGACGTGGTGGGCCTTGATGAAGCAGCGCAGCACGGTGGGCATCTGCCTGGCGCGCTTCGTGTGTGACTGGGTCTGGTGGTTTTTCCTTTTCTGGACGCCTGATTTCCTTGAAAAGGCCTATGGCGTGCACATCCAGCAGATGGTCCTCCCGCTCATCGTCATCTACACCTTCTCTTCCTTCGGCGGCATCGCCGGCGGCTACATCTCTTCCCGCCTCATCGCCCTGGGCCGCAGCGTGGGTTTCGCCCGCCGCACGGGCTTGCTTGTCTGCGCCCTGCTCGTCATCCCTGTCCTGCTCATTCCCGGCATCGGTTCTCTCTGGGGTAGCATTCTCATCATCAGCCTCGCCTGCTTCGCCCATCAAGGTTGGGCTTCAAACATCTACACCGTCGTTTCCGACTATTACCCCAAGAGCAGTGTCGCCACGATGACCTCCATGTCCAGCTTTGCCGGTTCCGTCGGGGGCGTGCTGGCCGCCTCGTTCGTTGGCAACGTGTTGGAAATCACGGGCAGCTACTTCGTTGTCTTCATGATTGCCGGCTTCGCTTACCTCGTGGCCTGGGCCTTGCTGCAAGCCTTCCTGCCCCGCCGCGCACGGGCGTGACGGATGAAATCTGTTTGCAAACGGGTTACATCAAGTTCGCAGTTTTGAAAACTGCTTTATGGCGTCATCTTTTACGAGTGCCCTCGCTATTCTCTATGGCGGGGGCTTTTTTCTCCCTCTGTAACTTTAACAAAATTAGCACGTTACAAACTTTTTTCAGTTTTGAGTGAAAAAAAACGCAAAAATCGTACCCGATTTTTTTTCTGAAACGTATTATAAGTAGAGAAAGAAAAAAGAATGTTAACTCAAAACAAAGTAAAATTATGGAGAAATGTAGACTGTTAAGCCTTGTGATGCTTCTATGCAGCTTGTTCCTCGCGCCTCCGGTTCAGGCACAGGACAAGAGCGATGGGAAACGCGTCACCATGGAGTTGAACGGAGAGAGCTTGTCCTCCGCCTTGAAGAAGTTGGAAGGATTGTCCGGTTACAAGATTCTGTTCTCTTACGATGATGTGGACGGATACCAGGTGAACGGGCGGGTGAAAGACGCGACAGTGGAGTCCGCCTTGCAGATGATTTTGAAAGACAAACCTTTCGAGTACGTCATCGACGGTCGTTTCATCAACGTGAACCGTCTGAAAAATGGGAGTAAAAAACCTGTGGGAGGAGGTAGAAAAATTTCTGGAGTGGTTATTTCGAAAGAGGACGGCCTTCCTGTAATTGGTGCTTCGGTCCGTGTGGAAGGTTCAGACAAGGGTGCCGCTACGGACATCGATGGCCGCTTCACGTTGAACGACGTGCCCGACGGCTCTAACCTCCTAATCTCTTACATCGGCATGAAGACCCAGACCCTTGAGGCCCTCCCGAACATGGAGGTACTCCTGGAGTCTGACTCGAAGACGCTGGGCGACGTGGTGGTGACGGGTATCTTCCGCAAGGCCCGCGAGAGCTATACCGGCGCAGCGACCACCATCGGGCAGGAGAAACTGAAGATGTATAAAGGCCAAAACCTGCTCCAGACCCTGCGCAATGCCGACGCTTCGCTGAACATCCCGATGAACAATGCCTTCGGTAGTGACCCGAACGCCCTCCCGCAGATGAATATCCGTGGTACGTCGTCGCTGCCGCTGAGTCTGGATGAGTTGAATGAGACGACCAATACGAACGTGAACACGCCGCTCATCATCATGGATGGCTTTGAAATCTCTTTAACCAAATTAATGGACTACAATGACGAGGAGATAGAATCCATTACTATTCTTAAAGATGCTTCTGCCACGGCCATTTATGGTTCACGTGGTGCCAACGGTGTCATTGTCATCGAGACGAAGCAGCCCGAACCAGGAAAGTTGAAGATGACAGCTACGGCTGGCATCAGCTTTGAAGTGCCCGACTTGACTTCTTATGATTTGCTTAACGCTCGTGATAAACTGGAGTTGGAACGTATTGTAGGGTTGTATGAGTCTGAGGGAAATCCTACTAAGACTATGGAATATCAGCAAGATTATCAGAAACGTTTGCGCGATGTTCTTTCAGGTGTGAATACGGACTGGCTAAGTAAGCCTCTTCGCACGGGTGTAGGCCAGAACTATAACCTTCGTCTTGAAGGTGGTCGTGATGAGTTCCGCTGGGGAACATCACTTTCTTATCGTGATACGGCTGGTGCCATGAAGGGGTCTTCTCGTCGTGTGTTCAACGGTGACATCACGTTGATGTATTCCTATAAGAACCTTTTGTTCCGCAACTACACGAACATCAGCAACACATTGAGTGACGAAAGTCCATATGGCTCATTCAGTACATATGTTCAGATGCAACCTTACTACCGTCCTTATGACGATGAAGGCAACTTGATACAATACTTCGACGGGCTTCATTCCACGAGCGATAAAGTGCAAAACCCGCTTTATGATGCTACGCTTAATACTTTCGACAAGACCCGTGCGCTGGGTGTCATCAACAACTTCTCTATTGAGTGGAGCATCCTTCCTGAATTGATTTTACGTGGACAGTTCGGTATCTCCACCACACGTACTACCAGCGACCAGTTTCTTCCTGCCGAGCATTCGGAGTTCAATAAAAGTGAATACAACAGCACGCTGGAGGGGATACGCCGGAAAGGCCGCTACACGTATGGCTCAGGCGACAATTTCACATATGACGGTCGCCTGACGTTGAGTTACACGAAGACCTTCAAGGATAAGCACCAGCTTTATGCAGGCTTTGACTTCTCGGTGTCGGAGAGCAAGGACAAGCTCTACACATTTGTAGCCGAGGGTTTCAGCAACCAAGATTTGTCATTCATCACTAACGCCTTGCAATATGAGAGTGGAGGCACTCCGACGGGCAGTGAGGTGGTAAGCCGCCGTGTGGGTTACACGGGCAACGTGAACTATACGTATGACAACCGTTACTTTATTGATGGTTCGTTTCGTATCGATGGCAGTTCCCAGTTTGGTGCAGACAAACGTTTCGCCCCGTTCTGGAGCGTCGGTGTAGGATGGAACTTGCATCATGAGAAGTTTATGGAAAACGTTGCCTCTGTGGTCAATAACTTACGTCTGAAAGCTTCTTATGGTATTACCGGTGCCATGGATTTTGATGCCGCTGATGCCCGCACGATGTATGCTTATACCTCAGGTGATCGTTATGTGAATTGGAATGCAGCCCATTTGCAAGGCTTTGGCAACAGAAACCTGACATGGCAAGACACTTATGAAACGAACATCGGTCTGGAGTTCTCGCTCTTTGACTACCGTATCACTGGTGCATTTGATTATTATATAAAGGATACGAAGGCGTTGGTTTCGTCCATGGACTTGCCTTTGGCAACGGGCTTTCCTTCTTATTCAGCCAATGTGGGCACGGTGCGCAACAGTGGTTTCGAAGCTTCGTTGAGTGCTTATCTGATTCGCGACATGAAGCGTGATTTCACTTGGATGGTCAGTGGTCAGTTGATATATAACAAGAATGAAATACGAAAGCTCTCGGATGCCATCATGACAGACAATGCGGAATATCTCTCGGCCAATGCCACTGAAAACCGAACTCAGCCTGCACGTCTGATGTATGAAGGACGTTCTATGTATGGCATATATGTGGTGCGTTCGTTGGGTATTGACCCTGCTACCGGACAAGAACTTTATTTGGACAAGAACGGTAATGTGACCAAGACTTGGAGCAAGGAAGATTATGTATATGCCGGTGTGGATGCCACCTATGGTTCACCCTATCGAGGTAATGCCAGCACCATGTTTCGCTGGAAAGACTTTACGCTTAACATCTCGTTTGCTTACCAATGGGGTGGCCAGACCTATAACAGTACGTTGATTAACCGTGTGGAGGTAACCAACGGTACGATAGGAAGTCAAAACGTGGACAAGCGCGTGTTTTCTGACCGTTGGCAGAAACCGGGTGACAAGAAGTTTTTCAAAGGTTATGGTAACCAATCGACCTACGCCAGTTCACGTTTCGTGATGGACGATAATTGGTTTGACATCCAGTCCGTCAGCCTGCAATACCGCTGGGATACCGAATGGCTGAAACGCACCACGAAGTTGCAAAGTGTTCTTTTTGGCATCAATATGAGTGATTTATGGCATTTCTCGTCCATCAAGTATGAACGTGGAACTTCCTATCCGTTTGCACGGAACATTCAGGGAAGTGTAACATTCTTATTCTAATTATTAATTGTTGTAAAGTATTTTGTTATGAAAAAGAAATATATATCCTTCTTGCTGTCGGCTTTGCTGCTTGGTGGATTTACCTCATGTAGTGATTGGCTTGATGTAGAGCAAAATATAGAAAAAGACGCAGAGGAGATGTTTGACACCTATGATGGGTTTAAAGGGGCATTGACTGGCTGTTACTCCGATTTAGCCAAGACTGATTTATATGGCACTCGTATGACTATGTCCAATGTAGATGCTTTGGCTTCTCTTTGGTATATGGACGGTGGTATAGATTATAGGGATAATATTCAAGAAAACTATTATCTGCGTGTGCATGATTATAGCCAAACGATGACGCAAGATGTATTTCAAACGTTGTATTCTAATCTCTATAATGCTGTATTGGAAACGAGCATGGTGATAAAAGCGTTTCGTGACGGCAAGGGTTCTTCCATACCCGATGCTGCTTCTCGCGCGGTGGTGGAAGGCGAGGCTTACGGTCTTCGTGCATTCCTGCATCTGGACATTCTTCGCCTATTTGGTCAAGTTCCCAATAATGCGACTATTCAGGTAAGTTTGCCTTATTCGGAGATTACTTCGTATGAAGAGGATTTGAACTATTGTACATTTGATGAATATGTGGCAAAACTCAAGGCCGACATTGAACAGGCGAAGGCTTTGTTGAAAGACAATGATCCGATATTTCAATATACATTGGCTGAGCTTAATGAGCTTGGAGATGGAGTCTCCGTGGAGGATGATTTCATGACTTTTCGTCAATATCGTATGAATTATTGGGCTGTGCGTGCACTGGAAGCTCGTATGTATATGTATTTAGGAGACAAGACTACAGCACACGACATAGCTATGGAAGTGATCAATGCAACTACTGTTGATGGTGATCCTGTGGTGACATTGAGTAGTGCTACAGATTATGGGCAGGCAACAAATCGCCGTTATATGTCGCCTTCTGAATGTTTGTTTTCGTTATATTTTGATAATCTGTATGATATATCCGTTCCTTTGCTTCATGGGATACCAACAAGTGTGAATTCGCTTAGCGGAGTAAATAGACAGGATAATCTGACTTTGACCACATCTTGGAAAGCTGATTTATTCCAAGGATGCGATGCCAATGATATTCGCTCCCGGTTCATGTGGGCAGATACAAGAGATGGGCAGTCTGACGTATATCCGAGTATCAGTAAGTATTATGTATCAGAGGAATCACCGGCAGGTGTCATTCCTTTGCTCCGTCTGTCTGAAATGTATTTGATAGCCATTGAAGGGGCTTCCACATTGGCAGAGGCCAATACGCTTTACTCCACCTACATGATTTCGAAAGAAGTATCGCGTACGGATTATTTCAAGTCAATGGATGAGGTAATGACAGAGTTGCCGAAAGAATATCGTCGCGAGTTCTTTGCCGAAGGGCAGATGTTCTATTATTACAAGCGGAATAACACTCGGAATTTGTGGTCCAATGAAAGTATGACCATGGATGAGGGACTTTACATTATTCCCAATCCGGATACAGATTTCTAATCGTTTAAAGGAAAGATTATGGTTATGAAGAAATTATATAAATCGTTGTTTGTTCTCTGCATGGCATTTCCTTTTGTGTCGTGCGAGAAAGATTTGCCTGTATATGATTATGAAGAATGCGGGCTGATGTTTGAATATCAATATGCAAGAGATTCCACTTATTCTTATTCCTTTGCATTTGGCCCTAGCGATGTGACAGTGGATACTGTGGAGCTAGATGTCGCTTTGCTGGGCAATGTGGTGGATTATGATCGTGTCATTTCTTTGCGGCAGATACCTACAGGCAACAATGACGCACAAGCCGGTGTACATTATGTTCCCTTTGACGACCCGTCTTTGGTTTCCAAATATGTTTTGCCAGCCAATGCAACTTCAGCCGTGATTCCTGTTGTGCTTCTGCGTGATGCTTCACTTCAGGAAGCCGACCATATGTTGAAAGTTACTTTCCAAAGCAATGATGACTTTTCATTTGTCTCAAAGGAACAGTCTTATCGTAATATCGTTATAGCCGACCAGCTGATAAAGCCCAATAATTGGGACTCATATTGTAGGCATTTCTTTGGTACTTATGGCAAGGTGAAGCATCAGTTTATGATTGATGAGACTGGTTTTCGATGGAACAATGAGTATGTAGATACGGATATATTAGGTTATCTGTCAAACGACCAAAATGTGCTTTTTGGTCTGCAAGCCCAATTGCAAAATGCTTTGGAAGAGTACAATGCAACCCATGAAGAACCGTTACGCGAAGGCGAGGAATATGATTATGTACTTGTGGATTTTAACCGTTAAAACTTGCGATTTATGAAGAAAATATATTATTGCATCTTGATGTTGGCCGTGTGTATGCTTTCATCATGCTTTGACGATGACGGCAATTACGACTATACGACTGTAGATGAAATTGTGATTGAAGGGTTGGGCGAATCATATACGTTGAACTCCTACAATGGAGAGGTGCTTGAGATAAGCCCGAAGATAACTTCAAAGTATGCCGACTTGACTTATGAATGGTGGATGTGGAGTCCGGATGAAGAAAATAAGGGATCTACGAATTGGGAAGAAGAGGAACCTTATGAAGCAGAACTTATTAGCACAGAGAAAGACTTACATTACACGGTGGAGTGCCCTATTGGTTTATACACCATTATGCTAAAAGTTACATCGGCTTCGAATGGTTATTTTTCTATGGCCACTACATCGCTGAATGCACAGACCATGTTCACCCGTGGTTTTTATGTGTTGAAAGAGACTGCAGACGGTAATACAGAACTTGACTTGTATAACCGGGATGGTGAAATGATGACTGACTTGCTGGAAGCTACACAGAATGGGCCTATGCAGGGAAAGCCACTGTCGCTTGGTGCATTGCAGGCTCACTCGATGCTTGGTGAAGACAATGAGTCCAAAGCCGTACATACTTTGTGTGTGACGACAGAGGACAGACAGATAGCATTCTTCAATACGGAAGATTTGGAGAAGGTGCATGATGCTGCCAGCATTGTTACCGGAGGTCTGGATGCAAGTGTTGTCCCTTACACCGCTTTCACGTTTGGAAATAGTAACTATCTGCTTACAAGCGAGGGATGCAATGTGGCTTATATTTCTTCCATGATGCCCACATCCGGTGCCATCGGAGTCCCGACTAGGACAGGAGGTGGCAGCCAGTTTGTGATGTCTGATGGTGATTATTGTGCTTATTATTGGAATAATGAAGAGTCTCGCATCGATTGTACTGACAACATACAGTTTGGTGATTTGTACACGTATGATGAGAATGGTTTTTCCACTGCCGGCATGGAGTGCTTGATGTGTGGATTGTCACAGACCGATGCCAAAGGCTATTTCTTGCTGGAGGATAACGGTGGGCAACGCTACATTTACGAGATGGAAGCTCCTGTCATTGGTGCTTTTGCACCTTCGCCTCGGACCATAGGTCGGCAAGAAATTCCAGCTGACTCCAAATTGGCTTCAGCTACGGCTTTTGCTGTGAATGCCAGAACGACCAACTTGCTGTATTTCATATCGGACAACCAGCTTTATACGTATAATCTGTCCAACTATACGGAAAACCCCACTCCTGTCACATTAAGCGGCATTGGTGCGGGAGAGGCCATTACTTATTTGTCTTACCAATGGCAAGACTACACGAACGATGTGGAAAATAATTTCGTGCATCTGGTCGTCGGCACACAGAATGGTGATAATTACAAACTATACATGTATGACATTGAAGCCGGTATACCGAGAACATTGGTTCGTTCGTTTGGCGGTAAGGGTAAAGTGAAAATGTGCGTCTATATGTCTCCAGTATTGTATAATGCGATGCAAAATAGTACGCAATCATCAGATTGGTGTAGCAATTCTCTTCCAAACTAATCTTCGTTAAATTTTCTCTCTCAGTATAAGTGTAGTGATAAAGGCGGAGCTCCGGCTAGCGAGTCTGGAGGCTCTGCCTTTTTTAGTCGGATGGGAAAAAACTGTTGTTTGTTCACACAGTTTTACGTATTTATCTCTATATTTGTCCAAAAGAGGGATTTTATCGATTAAAAAACGCTACAATTATGGAAGACTTGACTATTCTCATCGCAGTGATTGCTTTGTCGGTGTGGCCGATTGTGTGCTTTTTCTATTTTAGAAGAAAGCATAAAGTGCTGATGGATAGGCTGGCAGAGAAAGATTTGGATGACGTGAGCACGCAAGACTTGGTCGTGACCGTGCTCCAGGCCATCGGATGCCAACCGCAACTGAACGAAGAGAAGCACATTTGCTTCAAATATCAAGGTGAAGATTTTTATATCGCCACGCAGGAAGACAGTCGTTTCATAATTATCTGGAATCCTTGGTGGGGGACCAGTGAACTGACGAATCAGGCGTTGCCTTATCTGAAGGAGATTGTCAATCTGGTCAATGTGGATTCTTTTGTGACCACGGTGTACACCACGGATGAGGAACAGCACAACCTCGGGTTTCACTCCAAGTGCCAACTGCTGTTTACGCCGAGAGAGGCTCCCCTGGATGAGTATCTGAAAGCGATACTCGACCAGTTCTTCGCCACGCATGATGTCATCAAGGATAATTTCAAACAGCTGAGTGCCGCTCCGACCGAAAAGGAAAAAGAAAAGCGTGTCCGTGTCAAAGGATTTGCTTCTTATAAGGATAGTGGAAGCACCGTCCCGCTTGACAATGTGGAGGCTTGACCGTCGCCGGACGAAAAAAGACCTCTATTGTATGTTTACTCGTAGCCATCTTCTCTGCGAGGAGATGATTTTTAGCTTGAAATGGAAACCGAAACTGAATTTGACGACATATTCCGCTTATACTATTCACAACTCTTCGTCTATGCATTGCAGTTGATTAATGACGAAGAAGAGTGCTATGATATTGTAAACAGTGCCTATGAATGCGTATGGAGCAATTTCAAAGGCTTGGACCGGTCGACGGTGAGGGCTTTCTTATATGCTTCCGTCAAGAACAAGTGCATTGATTATCTGCGCCATCGTGACGTGCACAACCAGTATGTGGAATTTTGCCAAAAGCAACATGAGGAGGATGTGGATGCTGAAGATGCGTCGCTGGACTTGGACTACCGAATCGTGTGCATACGTGAACTCATGCAACATCTGCCTTCGGCAACGAAGCAAATCCTTGAAGCCTGCTACATCGAAGAGAAGAAATACCGTGAAGTGGCCGAGGAGATGAATATCAGTGTGAGCACCGTGAAGAAGCATCTCATGAGGGCACTGTCCATGCTTCGTGAAAAAATTGCTAAAAAATAATAATCCCGTACCCGAAATGGCGTTGTCATACGTATTATAGGTAAAAGTAAATAGATTGTATGGACAATGATAACAAGCCGATGAATGATGATGAGTTGCTCGACCTTCTGGAACGACTGCCGGAGGGCGATGCTGCTTTGTGGAAGAAAGCCGGGCAACAAGGATGCCTGGAGGACTTGCAAGACTTGAGATTGTTGGCTGCTGCTTCACGGGCTGAACGTGAAGGCTTGGATGTGGAAGAGAGACTGGCAGCATTCCATGCTGCGCGACGGCGTAAGAAGAAGCTGCGCATGCGGCGGTGGACGTTGGCACTGACCGGCGTCGCGGCTGCGCTGGCGGCATTTCTGTTATGGGCCGTGCCCTATGGGATAAGTCTCGGTAGACACAGTGAGCCGGTCGTGGTGTTTCTGTCCGATTCGACAGCCGCGCGGGATGCCGTGTTGAAAACGGAAGCTCCTCCCAATGTCGCTGACACGTATGTCAAACAAAGGAAAAAGAGATGGACGATGTCTGCTCCGAATGAAATCGACTATCACACCCGGCAGGACATGGTGGCCAACGCCCGCGACCTCCCGGAAAAGCATAGCCTGACCGTGCCGAGGGGGCAGACGTTTAAGATTATTTTGTCTGACGGGACGGAAGTCTATATGAACACCGATAGCCGCCTTGTCTATCCGGACCACTTCACCGGGGCGGAGCGGAGTGTCTTTCTGGAAGGTGAAGCCTATTTCAAAGTGGCCCGGGATGAACACCACCCGTTTATCGTGCGCACGCGTTCCCTTCAGACTCGTGTTTTAGGTACGGAGTTCAATGTCTCCAGCTATCCCGGGTCTGAAGTGCAAGTGACGCTGATAGAAGGAAGCGTGGAGGTGAGCGATGCCGACCGGCAGGCCACGACACGCATCGTGCCCGGCGAGCAGGCCAGCCTCCTGGCGGATGGAGACATCGCCGTGCAGAAAGTGGACGTGTCGTCCTATGTGCATTGGAAAGAAGGCTATTTCTATTATGACAATGTCCCCTTGCTGGACATCATGAAGGATTTGGGACGGTGGTATAATGTGTCAGTGGTGTTCTGCAATGCGGAGGCTCTGGATTGCAGGCTTCACTATGTGGCCGACCGCAGGGAGGACTTGCAGCATGCCGTCACGCTGCTCAACCGCATGCAGAAGTTCAAGGTGACCCTCAAGGACGACCACTGCTTGTACGTCGAATAGGCCATAGGCCCGGCCCTTGTGTGTTGACGGCAGACGTCTGATAAAATGTCTGAAAGGCAGTCCGGACGTCTGCCGTCAACATTCTTTTACTAAAACATTCCCAAAAACGCCCTGTTTTAGTGGTTGATAATCCCTTTCTTCGTATATTTGGCACATCGTTTGTTTCTCTTTCATAAATAATTATTCATTAAAACTTAGAAAGTATGATTTCATATTGGATACTTTTTATCGCCATTGCGATTATCAGTTACCTGGTACAAGCTAATTTGAAGAACAAGTTTGAACGCTATTCGAAGATTCCGACCGAGAACGGGATGACGGGGCGCGAGATAGCCGTGAAGATGCTCCACGACAACGGCATCTACGATGTGCAGGTGACTCACACGCCGGGTATGCTCACCGACCACTACAACCCGATGAACAAGACCGTGAACCTGAGCGAAGGGGTCTACAACAGCAACAGTGTGGCCGCTGCCGCCGTGGCAGCCCACGAGTGCGGACACGCCGTGCAGCACGCCCGCGCTTATGCTCCGCTGCGCATGCGTTCGGCTCTGGTGCCCATCGTGCAGTTCTCTTCAAGCGTCGTGCCCTGGGTGTTGCTCATCGGCATGCTGATGATTCGGTCTTTCCCGGGGCTGATGTTGATAGGCATCATCCTCTTCGCCATGACCACGCTGTTCAGCTTCATCACCCTTCCGGTGGAGATTGATGCCAGCCGCCGCGCCTTGGCCTGGCTCAACAATGCGGGCATCACGACCGTACGTACGCACGACAAGGCGACCGACGCCCTGAAGTCTGCTGCCTACACCTATGTGGTCGCTGCACTCAGTTCACTCGCCACATTGCTCTATTACGTGATGATATACCTCGGAGGTCGCCGCGAATAAGCGACGGTTCTCATCCGCTCCGGCGCGGGAAGGTGATGGCAGACTTCGGTTGCCGACATCTTCCCGCGCCGTTTTTGTATCCATAAGAAGGGCGGAAAGAGCGCCCTTAACTCCGTGCTTCCACGGCCTCCTTTCGGTGCACGGACGGAAAGGAGGCCGTGGTCGGCTACCCTTAAGGGGGGGGGATTGGTGAGGACGGAGAAAGCGGATGTATAGGTCGGAAACGGATGATTTTTATTGGAAAATGTTGGAAAATGAAATAAAAATAGTATTTTTATTCTTCGTAATAAGCTGTTCCTTGATACGTAAGGACGCATATTGAGGTTTGGCCACAGTTTCGTGGGGCATAAACCAATCATAACAGGGGCGTCGGAGATGTCCAATCATGTTTAACCGCATGTGGAACTTGCGGCCGGCAAACATCGGTGGTGCCGTCCTCGAAGAGGGCGAACGACAAGCGGATATTTGTCCCCTTTCAGGGACAGGATGGGTATTGATAACTCTCCCAGCTCACTGCGGATGAACTTCGACTGAAAGTCGGGATGCCGGAGAACGTTTTATTAGTTGCGTAGTTACAGGTAGGGAAAAATGCGGATATTCGCCTAAATAGTAAGATATAAGTAGTTGCATAAATGAATATGTCCGCGTCTAAATAGTGTATGAGTTAAATATGATATTCTACTTATCAATACGGTGTGACAAAGAGAGACTTTTAAATAGATGTGATTATGAAAAAGTGGGTATTACTATGGATGCTCTGTGCAGGTTTGACAGCGCAAGGGCAAGTCGCATTTGATGTGGATTACGGTGCATTGCAGAAACGAGTGTGCCGACTGTGTGACAAGGAGCAATCACCGGAGCGCCGTGCTTTGGTGCAGGATTTGAAAAAGGCCGAGGTGCGTTGGGCCGTTGTAGTCGACTCGTTGCGGCGTGCAGCCGGTGACGGACGGCAAAAGGCGTCGGAAGGCGTGCGGGTCCTCGAGCAATGCTATCCGGACTTGATTAAACTCCAGGCCGGGATGCTGAAATCAGACATCATGCAAAGTGCGGCCTACAAGGAACTGCAAGCTCAGGTTGAAGCCGTGAGAAGCAAGGGAGAAAGTTCGCCCGCCCTCTATCAGGAGGCGAACGAGGTGGCTGAGGCTTATCTGGAGAAGGTGCAAAAGCAGGCGGACGAACTGCCGCAACCTGAGTCCACGTTGCGGATGAACGAGGCCATGCGTACGGTCATCGTGCTTCGGGAGTGGATGGAGCCTTTGTTTCATAGTCCCGTCACTCACGTGTATGAATTAAAGGAGCGGGTGCATGAACTTGACAGCCTGCCTGCTCGTTGACGAAAGAAGGTCTGTACACTTTTAAGTGTAAAGGTAATTCAAAAAGCCTGATTTTTTCCTTTGACTCGGCTTTACTTTGCCTATGTGTGTGCAAAGTGCTGCTAATGAGCTTGTTTTATTTTCGCGATTCACTTGTGCTCACTATCGCGATGGTGAGTAGGAGTGAATCGCGATAGTGACGACCTGACAATCGCGATTGTGAAGGTGAGTGAATCGCGATGCTTGGTTTGCAGCATTGGCAAGCGGCTTTCTGTGAGACTCGATGTGTGCTTTGTTTACTCCATGAGCTGTCTGCGCGCTTCTCCCGTGATGTTGACTTGCGGGCGGATGCGGGCAGCCTCTTCCTCCGTGATGATTCCCTTCTTGGCCAGCCGCTCGGCGATGAGGCTGAAGTAGCCTGACAGGCTTTCGCGCAGCCGGCCGTTGTCGTCGAACGAGTAGCGGAAGGTCTTGGGGTGGGGGATGAGGCTGGCGAGGAAGATGGACTCCTCCACGGTCAGTTCGGCCGGGCGCTTGTTGAAGTAGAAGGCCGAGGCTTCGCCGATGCCGTAGACCAGCGGTCCCCACTCGGCGATGTTCAGGTAGACTTCAAACATGCGTTCCTTGGAGGTGAGCCGCTGGCTCTCGATGAGCCACACGATGAGCGCCTCTTCCAGCTTGCGGGTGATGTTTTTCTTGCGGTTGAGAAACACGTTTTTCACCAGCTGCATGCTGATGGTGCTGCCTCCGCGGGCGAAACGTCGCTCTTTCAGGTCCTGGATGAGCGCTTCGCGCAGGGCGTCGATGAGGAAGCCCTGGTGGTAGAAGAATGCCCCGTCTTCGCTTTGCATCACGGCTGTCTGGAGCACTGCCGGAATCTTGTCGAGCGGGGTGAAGTGTCCCCACGATGGCCCGACGGGGAAGGTGCGCACGGGGCGGCCGTTTTCGTAGGCCGTGTATTCAAATTCTTCATTCATTTTTGACAGGTTGGCCGCGCCTTGATGGAGGATGTGGAAGTTTCTGCTTTTCAGTTCGGAAGCCAGCTTCAGGCTGTCGATGCAGGCGAAGTCCGCGTCGAGGAAGCCGTGGTAGGCAAGTTCGCCTTCTGTCCGGATGCCGGCAAGTGTGGAAAATAGTCCTTCCGGCAGTGAGCCGAAGAGGTCTTGTGCCGGAAACCACGGTTGATTGACGGACGCGGTGACATGCCAGCGTGCCAAGGGCGGGAGGCTGTCGTTGGCATGATGGGCCAGCCGGATGTAGGGATGGAATGACAGGCGGTTGAAGCGCACGATGCTGGAACTGTCGAGTTCGATGACTTGTGGCCGGATGCCCAGGCGATAGTCCAGCGAGCCCTTGTCCAGCCGGATGGTGTCGGGTGAGAGGGCTGTGTGGTAGAGGCGCAGTCCGGCGATGTCAGCTTGTCCGTCCAGACGGAGACGGTCGTTGGTGTCTTGTGTTTCGGACAGTCGGCAGGTCAGTGTGTCAAAGCGTATGTCAGCCCCGAATCGCCGTTGCAGGTAGGGGAGGCGGATGTCGTGCCGGTCTGCGGCGTAGAGTTGTGCTTCCAGGTGCCGTTTGGCCGGTGACAAGCGTCCGGTCAGGACCCAGCGTTGTGCGGGGAGCGTGTCTTCGGTGATTTCAATGTCGGTATGGAAGCAGTTGGCTGCGATGTTCATGTCTGGCAGATAGGCCGAGACACGGTGATGGTTGTGCTGTTCGGTCACATGCAGGCGGGTGATGTGTCCGTTGTCGGGCATCCGTTCGTAGAGCCAGTCGAGCAGGCGATGTGCCTGGCGGGCGTAGTCGGTCCCCATGCTTTTCTCTTTTGTGACCGGAGAAGCTGATGGCCGGAACAGGAAGTCGTAGTTTGCCGTGGAATCATTTTTCAGGAAGTTCAGCCGGAGGTCGTCGAGCTTGACGTGTTTCACCTGTAAGTATCCTGTCAGCATTCGCCAGAAATCCAGTCGAAGGTCGAGGTGGCTTATGGTGAGCAGGGTGTCGTGTCCCGTTTCGGGGACGACGGAGAGTCCGCGCATACACACGGTGTTGAGACCTTCGAGCGTAAGTTCCCGATAGCCGATGTGAAGTCCGTGCCGTTGTTCGACGGCGGCGATGCGCCGGTCGGCTGTCCGCCGGAGGAGGGCATCTTTGGAAACAAAGAGGAGGATGCAGGCGGAGACCGTCAGTCCGGCTACTATCTTCAGAAGTCGTTGGTACATTGCTGGCTTTTTCGTTATTTTGCATGCAAATGTAGTTTAAAACAAGAATCCGACACAATAAGACAGAATGAAATCATGGACGCATTAGCCATAATCGATAAATATTATCCGGAAGAGAACGAACTGAAGCATATTTTATTGGTACATAGCCGTTCGGTGGCAGACAAGGCTTTGCAAATCGCCGACCGCCATCCGGAGTTGAATCTCGACCGTCAGTTTTTGGAAGAAGCAGCCTTGCTGCATGACATCGGCATCTTCCTGACCAGTGCTCCCGACATCTGTTGTTTCGGTGACAAGCCTTACATTTGTCATGGTTCGTTGGGGGCAGAGCTGATGCGCCGGGAGGGCTATCCGCGTCATGCGCTGGTGTGCGAGCGTCACACGGGGGCCGGACTGTCGCTGGCTCAGATCGAGCATGAACATTTGCCCGTTCCTCACCGCGAGATGGTGCCTGTCAGCCTCGAGGAACAAGTGATATGCTTTGCAGACAAGTTCTTCTCAAAGACACGCTTGGACCGTGAGAAGAGCCTGGAGAAGGCCTTGCGCAGTCTGGAGCCATACGGCAAGGAGGGTGTGGCTCGTTTTAAGAGTTGGTGCGAACGTTTTCTTTAACACCTAAAAATCAATAAAATCTAGGAGATGCTGTCTCTTGGATGGTAGATATTATGTAATTTTGCCGACCATCGGTTGTAAATAAGGTTTAATGAAATCGTTAAGAAACTGCTTATATATACCCTTTTTGTTTTTGTTGCTGCTTTCGTTCATCCCGCAAAGCACAGACGCGCAGCGCCGTCGTTCGCGAAAGAAAGTGGCATCGGACTCTTTGGTGCTGGATTCCCTGTCGTTGAAGAGGGATTCTCTGTTGCAAGATTCGTTGGCATTGGATACGCTGCAAGCTGACACTGTCGGCAAGAAGAAAGATGCGCTGGATGCACCGGTCACGTTTTCCTCTTCCGACTCGACGGTGATGACTGCCGCCGACGGCTTTGCCCGCATGTATGGCAACGCTAAAATCAACTACCAGACCATCGAGCTGACGGCTGCCGTCGTGGCTATGAACATGGACAGCAGCATCGTGCATGCCAACGGTGTGGCTGACACGACTGGCACGCTCCAAGGAAAACCTGTGTTCAAAGATGGAGAGACTCCCTATGAGTCGGAGAAGATGAGCTACAACTTCAAGTCAAAACGTGGCTTCATCAATAATATCACGACCGAACAGGGAGAAGGCTACATCACCAGTGAAAGCGCGAAGAAAGGCAATGACGAAGAATACTACATGGAGCACGGGCGTTACACGACCTGCGACGACCATGAGCATCCCCACTTCTATCTGGCCCTGAGCCGGGCAAAGGTGCGTCCGAAGAAGAACGTCGTGTTTGGTCCGGCATGGCTGGTGCTGGCTGACGTGCCGCTCCCGCTGGCCATCCCCTTTGGCTTTTTCCCTTTCAGCAGCAGTTATTCCTCAGGATTCATCATGCCCAGTTACGGCGATGAGTCGACACGTGGTTTTTATCTGCGCGACGGCGGATATTACTTTGCCATCAATGATAACATCGACTTGCGCCTTACGGGCGGTATCTATACCAAAGGCTCATGGGAGGCCAATGCCGCTTCGACCTATAACAAGCGTTATAAGTTCTCCGGTAATTTCAGCTTCAGCTATCAGGACATCAAGACCGGTGACAAGGGGATGCCCGACTATTCAGAGTCGCGCAGCTTCCGCCTGCAATGGACACACCGGCAGGATGCCAAGGCTAATCCGAATTCGAACTTCTCGGCCAGCATCAACTATTCCTCAACCAGCTATGACCGGAACAACCTGAACAGCCTTTACGACCCGAGCCTTTATGCACAAAGCACCAAGACCTCCAGCGTGAGCTATTCGCGCACATTCCCTGACATCGGCCTGACGCTGTCGAGCACATTCAACGTGTCGCAAAGCACACGCGACTCTATGGTGTCGCTCACGCTGCCCGACCTGAACATCAACCTCAACCGTATCTATCCCTTCAAGCGCAAGAAAGCGGCCGGAAAGGAGCGCTGGTATGAGAAAATCTCCATCCAGTACACCGGGCAGATAAGCAACAGCATTACGGCCAAGGAAGACTACATCCTCAAGTCGAACCTGGCACGCGACTGGCGCAACGGTTGGCAGCACCGTATTCCGATACAGGCTAACTTCACGCTGTTTAACTACATCAACATCACGCCTTCATTCAACTACACCGAACGCTGGTATCTCTACAAGGTGAAGCGTGATTGGGACCCGGCGACGCAGACCGTGGTGCGTGACACCATCAATGGCTTCAACCGTGTCTACAACTACGACTTCAGCATTTCCGCCAATACGAAACTCTATGGCTTCTACAAGCCTTCGCGTAAGATTTTCGGTGATAAGATTGAAATGATACGCCACGTCCTCACCCCGACTGTCAGCTACAGCATGTCGCCGGACTTCAGTAGCTCGCGCTACGGCTTCTACGACACTTATACCTATACGGACGAGAACGGCGAGGTCTACACCGAGAAGTATTCCTACTACGACGGCATGCTCTACGGCACAGCTCCCGAAGGGCGGTCGGGAAACATCAATTTCTCCCTGTCGAACAACCTGGAGATGAAAGTGAAGTCAGACAAGGACTCCACCGGCGTGAAGAAAATCAGTCTCATCGACGAGTTCCGCATCGGTATGTCCTATAACTTGGCCGCCAAGGAAAAGCCTTGGAGCGACATGGACATCAGCCTTCGCCTGAAGCTCTCGAAAAGCAAGACATTCAACCTCTCGGCCAGCTTTGCTACCTATGCTTATGAGTTCAACGAGCGTGGACAAGTGGTGGAAGGCAACCGTACGGAGTGGTCATACGGACGTTTCGGACGCTTCTCAGGCATGAGCCAGAACTTCTCCTACACGTTTGACAACAATACGTGGAAGAAATGGTTTGGCAAGGACGATGAGAAGTCCAAGGATACAAACAAGGAGGACGAAGAAGATGAAGAGTTCACGGACTTGGACGAACGCGAGGAACAGCGCAACCGGAAGAAGGAAAAGGTGGCCGCGGAAGTGGACGAGGACGGTTATCTGAAATTCAAGATGCCTTGGTCGCTCACCGTCTCCTATGGTATCACGATGAGCGAAGACCGCTCGGCGCGCATCAACACGAAGACTATGCGCTATCCTTACAAGTTTACCCAAAACTTGAACTTCTCGGGCAACATCAAGATTTCCGACGGATGGAACATCAATTTCTCAAGCGGATACGACTTCGATGCGAAGGAAATCTCCATGTCGACGGTGAACATCACGCGTGACCTCCACTGCTTCAGCATGAGTTGCGGCCTGGTGTTCGGACGCTACCAGTCGTACAACTTCACCATCAGCGCCAACGCCAGCATGCTGAAGGATGCCCTCAAGTGGGACAAGCGAAGCAGCTACAGCAGCAACGTGGAGTGGTATTGACCTCCGAAGAGGATATTCCTTATCATACATCAAGGGTTGCATTTGCAGGCATGACAGCAAATGCAACCCTTTTTGTGTGCGGTCTTCCGGCCCGGTTTCGTGAGTCGTGCGACTTTCCCCTGACGAGTCGTGCGACTTCCTCCTGACAAGTCGTGCGGCTTTCTCCTGACGGGTCGTTACCACTCGATGGGAGTTTCGCCGTGCGATTCCAGGTAGGCGTTGGCTTGGCTGAAATGGTGGTTGCCGAAGAAACCGTTGCGGGCCGAGAGGGGGGATGGGTGTGCGGATGTCAGCACCAGGTGACGCGAACGGTCGATGAAGGCTCCTTTCTTCTGCGCGTAAGCTCCCCAAAGGATGAACACCAGGTGTTCGCGTTCTTCAGCCAGCGTGCGGATGGCCGCGTCGGTGAACTCCTCCCAGCCTTGCCGTTGGTGCGAACCGGCTTGGTGGGCGCGTACCGTGAGGGTGGCGTTGAGCAGCAGGACGCCTTGCCGGGCCCATCGGGTCAAGTTGCCGCTCGTCGGCATGGGCTTGCCCAGGTCGTCATGTATCTCCTTGAAAATGTTGACCAGCGAAGGGGGGAAGGGGATGCCGTCGTTGACGGAGAAGCAGAGCCCGTGAGCCTGTCCGGGGCCATGGTAGGGGTCTTGCCCGATGATGACGACCTTCACGCGGTCGAACGGGCAGAGGTTGAAGGCATTGAAGATGAGCCGCCCCGGCGGATAGACTGCACCTTGTTGATATTCTTGGCGAACGAAGTCGGTCAGCTTGATGAAATAGGGTTTGTCGAATTCCGGAGCCAGATGCTGTTTCCAGCTCTCCTCGATTTGTACATTCATAGCGTTGGTGTTGTTTGGTTTTGTGACAAACATACGAAGAAAAAACCGAATGTGCCCTATATGGGTGTGGAAAATGTGCGTCCGGCTTCCGGAGGCATGTCGAAACGAAGAATATCAAACACAGAGTCACGGAGACACAGAGGGAAAATAGTATAAGTCAACAAAATAAAATCTCTGTACCTCTGTGCCTCTGTTTTTTTAATCTCATTTTGACACATCCTCCGGGAGGGTCAGATCAGCGGGATGTTCAGCCGGGCACATTCTTCCTTCATGTCGTCCGGCCAGATGCTGGCTTGGATTTCGCCGATGTGGGCTTTTCTCAGATAGATCATGCACAGGCGCGACTGTCCGATGCCGCCTCCGATGCTGAGCGGGAGCGAGCCCTCGAGCAGGCGCCGGTGGAAGTAGAGCGAGGCGCGCTCCTCTTTTCCGGCGAGGGCAAGCTGGCGGAGCAGGCTTTCCGCATCGACGCGGATACCCATTGAGGACAGTTCGATGGGGCAGTCGAGCGGGTCGTGCCACACGAGCAAATCGCCATTTAAGCCGTGGAATCCCTCTTCGTTCAGCGTGGAATAGTCGTCATAGTCCGGGGCACGCAGGTCGTGGGGCTGTCCGTCGCCCAAAGGGCCGCCGATGCCAGTGATGAACACGGTGTGGTGTTCCCGCGTGATGAGCCGTTCGCGCTCTTTCGGACTCTTGTCCGGATAGAGCCTGCGAAGCTCCTCCGCATGGATGAAATACACGTCCGGTGCGAGAAATGGCTTGATGGCAGGATATTGCTCGCACATCATGTATTCTGTGCGCCGCATGGCTGCATAGATTTTCTTCACGATGCTTTTCAGGAACTGCAAGTTGCGTTGTTCCGGCGTGATGACACGTTCCCAGTCCCATTGGTCCACGTAGAGCGAATGCAGGTTGCCCAGCGTCTCGTCGGCGCGGATGGCGTTCATGTCCGTGTAGATGCCGTAGCCGGGACGGATGTGATAGTCGGCCAGGGTCACCCGTTTCCATTTGGCGAGTGAATGCACCACTTCAGCCCGTGCGCCGCCCATGTCCTTGATGGGGAAGCTCACGGCACGTTCCACTCCGCTCAGGTCGTCGTTCAGTCCTGTGCCTTGGAGGACAAACAGCGGGGCTGTCACGCGGCGCAGACGAAGTTCAGCCGACAGGTTCTGCTGGAAAAACTCTTTTGTTTTCTTGATGCCCTGTTCTGTCTGTTGCAAGTCGAGCAGGGGTGTGTAGGGTTTGGGTTTGATTAGATAGCTCATCTCGTTTTCTTTAGTTGAAGGTTTGTATGCTTTTTCTTTTCTTTCTGTTTGGCAAATATAGGTAATAGTTTTTATTTTGATAGTATTTTTGCTAAATAAATAGCATTTAGTATAATCTTGTCGAAGCAAAGAGCGGAAAAAAGTAAGTCATAGTTAGGAGAATTCGGCATTATTTGTTACTTTTGCGGGCGATAAGATGACACTGTCTTATTGATAAGCATATAAGTCTCCGTAGTTCAATGGATAGAATATCGGATTCCGGTTCCGACGATTGGGGTTCGACTCCCCACGGGGATACAGCAGGACTGCGCTTGACCTCTTCAGGAAGAGGCTGGCGCAGTCCTTTTTTGTGTATGCCGGCGGTGTGTAGAGGATGCCTGTACAGGGTCTGGAGTCGATGTACGGACAGAAAGGAAGGTAAGGTCGGACGGAAAGGAGGGTAAGGTTGGGCGGAAAGGAGGGTAAGGTCGGACGCCCTTAATAGCCCGTCGGACCGGTGTCTGAAGGGTGTGTGACGCGGAGCGTCTGCATCCTGGGAGAATGCAGACGCAGGAATGCAAAAGCAGTGCAATGGATGAATCTTCCTGCTTTTTGCATTCCTGCGTTTCTATCTTGCGCGTTTTGCGCTTGCCTGTTTGTTGTCGTGGTGGCAAGCCGTGTGTCAGCGGCCCGTACGTTTGCGATATTCCACGAGGTCGGCGATGGAGATGACTTTGAGCCCGAAGCGTTGGGCCACTTCCAACAGTTGCGGCAGGCGTGCCATTGTCCCGTCGCTGTTCATCACTTCGATGAGTGCTCCTGCGGGTTTCAAGCCAGCCAGCCGTGCCATGTCGATGGCAGCTTCCGTATGTCCGTTGCGTCCCAACACGCCTTCTTCGTTGGCATAGAGCGGGCAGATGTGTCCGGGACGTCCGAAGTCGTCTGCCTTGTAGGCCGGGTCGCTCAGTGCCCGGATGGTTGCAGCGCGGTCGTGTGCGGAGACACCGGTGGTGCAGCCGTGACCCAACAGGTCAGCTGTCACCGTGAATGGAGTTCCCAGCAGGGAGGTGTTGCGTTGGGTCATGGGTTCGAGTTCCAGTTCTTGACACCGTTTTAGCGTCAGTGGGGCGCACAGTACGCCTCTTCCCTCGGTCACCATGAAGTTTACTATTTCCGGAGTTATCTTTTCGGCAGCCACGATGAAGTCGCCTTCGTTTTCCCGGTTTTCGTCATCGACCACTATGATTACTTTTCCGGCCTTGATGTCCTCAATGCCTTCTTCGATTGTGCTTAGTCTTTTTTCGTTCATCTTCTTTGTTTTTTTGTTGGGGCAAAGATACGCAGTTTTTTGATGAGTATAGACAGGAAGGGGCTGGCAAACTTGTGGGGAGGGGTGTTCTTGGGGATAAGGACCGAACGGACAAAAAAATTCACCCGCCAATCTGTCATGCATTTGGCGGGTGAATTTGCTATCTGATGTTTTCAGGGCCTATCAGTTGTTCTCCGGACGGAGCTTGCGGACGACGGCTCCAGTCTGCCACATTTCGCTTTCGCGGAGTTGGCGGAGTTCTTCATTCAGTTTCTCGCGATAGTCCGGTTGGGAATTAGAGTCGATGGAGCGTTGAGCTTCTTCGCCGGAAGCGACAGATTGGTAGAGCTTTTCGAACACAGGCTTGGTTGCGTCGTGGAACGGGCCCATCCAGTCGAGTGCGCCTCGTTGGGCAGTCGTCGAACAGTTGGCATACATCCAGTCCATACCTTTGGCTGCGAAGAGGGGCATGAGTGACTGTGTCAGTTCTTCTACGGTCTCATTGAATGCTTCTGACGGGGTGTGTCCGTGTTCGCGCAGCGTCTCATACTGTGCCAGGAGCAGGCCTTGGATGGCCCCCATCAGTGTGCCGCGTTCTCCTGTCAGGTCTGAATACACTTCGCGCTTGAATGTGGTCTCAAACAGATAGCCGGAGCCGACGCCGATGCCCAGTGCGATGACGCGTTCCCAGGCACGTCCTGTGGCGTCTTGATAGATGGCATAAGAGGAGTTCAGTCCGCGTCCTTCGAGGAACATGGTGCGGAGTGATGTGCCCGAACCTTTGGGAGCGACCATGATGACGTCGACGTCAGCAGGAGGTACGATGCCCGTACGTTCGCTGTACGTGATGGCAAATCCATGTGAGAAGTAAAGGGCTTTTCCGGCAGTCAGATGCTTTTTGATAGTGGGCCAGCAAGCGATTTGTGCGGCGTCGGAGAGAAGCACTTCGATGATGGTCGCACGTTCGCAGGCTTCTTCGATGCTGAAGAGTGTTTCTCCGGGAACCCAGCCGTCGGCCACAGCTTTGTCGTAAGTCTTTCCCGGACGTTGGCCGACGATGACGTTGAAGCCGTTGTCGCGCAAGTTGAGCGACTGTCCCGGACCTTGTACGCCATAACCGATGACGGCGATGGTTTCGTTTTTCAATACTTCACGCGCTTTGTCAAGCGGAAATTCTTCACGGGTTACAACGTTTTCGATAACCCCGCCAAAATTTAATTGTGCCATTGTTTAATTTGTTTTTAGTTGGCACACGTCTCTTTGCACAGGAGGCATGTGCTCGTTTAATAATAGGTTGTTATTGAAATATCACTTTGCTGCGGCAGACAGTTTCGTTGCCGTTCTTTTTCACTTCGATGTCATACTCCAGTTCGTTTTTTTGTTCGCGGCAGAAGGAGAGCGTGTCTCCGTAGTAACTTTCTGCGGAGTAAGCCATTTCGAAGCGATGGATATGTTTGTCTCTGAACAGTTCGATGGGGAACAGGTCTAAGATATGTTCGATGTACTTGATGCTGTTCACATGCCCGTTGATGTCAATATCGCTATAGAGTGCTCGGTGTTCGCCGATGCTGGTCGTGTCGTTCACTTTGATATGTCCGGGTTTGGCAATAGGACATTCCTTGTCGTTGCAGATGTAGTCAGTGATGTGTCCGCCGTGCAGGGAAATCAGGTCGGCGGGCTTTCTGGTTTTCATGTCGATCATGGCCCAGATGGAACGGGCATATCCGATGGGAGTACCTTCCGCATCGAGGATGGCGAAATTTCTGTCTGTGAACAGACGGTAGACATTTTCGACCCATGTCTGGATGGAAAATTTTTCGTACTGCATAGGCATGCGTTTCAGCTCGATGGCCAGTCGTGACAAGACCCATGTGTAGTGAATGTTGTTGAGTTGTGCCATGCCGAAACCACGCTCTTCGGCATGGAATCCGGCGCAGTTGAGCAAATGATTGCCCAATACACCCATTGTCAACTGTCCCGTGAAATCGACATGGAACGGTTCGGCAACGAATTTGTAAGTTCCTATTTTATCCGTACTCATAGTTAGTGTTTATTTGGTATGACGATATTTTTCTGCACGTTCAGCCAAATATTCGTTTACACGCTCCACACAGCTTTTAGTGATGGCTACTCTTCCTGACCGTACAAACTGCAATACGCATCCCAGTGATTGCAGCTCGCTGTTGAGTGCCGTGATTTCATCACTCATGCCAGTCTTTTTCACGATGGAATAGACGGGATTGACCTCCACAATGCTTGCACCATAGCGACGGATGACTTTTGAGATGTAGGTGTCACATTCCAGTTTGGGAGTAGACAGCTTGTAGAGAGCGATTTCGTGATAGAAGATTTCATTGTCAGTGAAGTAGTGTGCCTGAATCACTTCGATCTTCTTCTCGATTTGTTTCACTACTTTGACAATCGTCTCTTCATCAGTCCATGCCGTGATGGTGTATTTGTGTATGCCTTGTATGGATGATGCCGAAACATTTAGGCTTTCGATATTGATTTGTCTGCGTGTGAACACGGCTGTTACTTGATTAAGCAGTCCAGCTATGTTTTCGGAATAGACAATCAGTGTATATAGTGTTTTTTCCATGTGTTTGTTCTCCTTTTAGCATTCAAGCAACATTTCATTGACTGTTCCTCCCGGTGGTGTCATTGGCAACACGTTGCCTTCTTCGATGACTGCCACTTCGAGCAAAAACGGTCCGTCTGTTGACAGCATATTTTCGATGGCACCGGCCAGTTCTTCACGCCGTTCCACCACTTGAGACGGGATGCCGTATGCTTCGGCGATTTTCATATAATCGGGATTCAGCATCGGAGTGAATGAGTAGCGACGGTTGAAGAACATGGCTTGCCATTGCCGTACGTTGCCTAAGTAATTGTTATTAAGCAAAATGATTTTCACAGGAGCATGCTGTTCCATAATGGTTCCCAATTCTTGGATGCTCATTTGGAGCCCGCCGTCGCCCATGATGGCGCATACTTGGCGTTCGGGAGCTCCGAATGTTGCGCCCACGGCAGCCGGTAGTCCGAATCCCATAGTGCCCAGGCCACCGGAGGTGACAATGCTACGTTTTTGCTGATACTTGAAGTAGCGGGCTGACAACATTTGGTTTTGTCCGACGTCAGTCACCAGGATAGCTTGATGATTGGTGGCTTCACTCACCGCACGTGCGACTTCTCCCATCTTGATAGGTCCTTCTGTCGGAAACACTTCAGGTTTGATCACGTAAGTGTATTCCTGTTCTTCGTAAGGCTTGAAGCTATCAATCCATCCGGTGTGTTGGGCTGGCTGGATACGTGCCGTGAGTTCACGCAGCGTCCATTTACAATCTCCCAGCACCGGCACATCGACTTGGACATTCTTGTTTATTTCCGCAGGGTCTATGTCCAGGTGGATGATTTTTGCTTGTCGGGCGTAAGTTTTCAGATTCCCTGTGACACGGTCGTCAAACCGCATGCCGATGGCAATCAGCACGTCACATTCGTTGGTCTTTACGTTGGGAGCAAGGTTGCCATGCATGCCGAGCATTCCTTTGTTCAGGCAATGGTCTGAAGGTATGTCTGACAGTCCCATCAACGTGGCGCCACAAGGGATGTCTGCTTTCTCCAGGAACGCCAACAGTTCTTCGCGTGCATTACCCAGTTCTACGCCTTGCCCGATCAGGGCAAAGGGACGTTGCGCCGCATTAATGAGTCGGGCAGCTTCGTCCAATGCCGTTTCGTCCGTGTCAGGCACGGGCACATAACTGCGGATGTAATCGATGTCGACCGGTTCGTAGTCGAACGTTTCCACTTGCGCGTTTTTAGCGAAGTCGAGCACCACAGGGCCTGGGCGTCCGCTGCGGGCGATGTAGAAAGCCTTGGCCACAGCCATGGGGACATCCTCTGCGCGACGGATTTGGTAGCTCCATTTCGAGATGGGTTGTGTGACGCCCACAAGGTCGACTTCCTGAAAAGCATCCGAGCCGAGGAGAGAGGTGCCCACCTGTCCGGCGATGACGATGATGGGAGTGCTGTCTATCATGGCATCAGCTATGCCTGTCACCGTGTTTGTGGCTCCAGGGCCGCTTGTCACCAGGCAGACTCCTACTTTACCCGACACACGGGCATATCCCTCGGCTGCATGAGTGGCAGCCTGTTCGTGGCGTACCAAAATGTGGTTTAGTTGCTTTGTATGGTCGTACAGCGCATCAAACACGGGCATTATCGACCCACCGGGATAGCCGAATAGCGTGGTCACCCCGTGGTGTTCAAGCGAACGCATCAATGCTTCTGCACCCGTAATTCTTTCTTTAGTCATAATTGTATAGCGTATACTCGTTTTTAGTCTATGATTCTTACTCCTCCCTTGTCGGCCGAGCTTACCATGCTGGCGTAAGCACGCAGGGCTTTCGACACTTTTCGGTCGCGGGTCACGGGAGTCATGGGGCGTGCAGCCAGAGTTTCGTCTGTCAGCCGCACGTTGATGGTGCGGTTGGGGATGTCGATGTCTATGATGTCGCCGTCGACGACTTTGCCGATATTGCCTCCTGCGGCTGCTTCCGGGGAGATATGTCCGATGCTCAGTCCGGATGTGCCTCCGCTGAAGCGCCCGTCCGTGATCAGTGCACATTCTTTGCCCAAGTGTTTTGATTTGATGTAGGATGTAGGATAGAGCATTTCCTGCATGCCTGGGCCGCCTTTGGGCCCTTCGTGCGTGATGACCACCACGTCGCCGCTGGTCACTTTTCCGCCTAAGATGCCTTCGCAAGCAGCTTCCTGCGAATCGAACACTTTCGCCGGGCCGGAGAATTTCCAGATGCTTTCATCCACGCCGGCTGTTTTCACCACACAGCCGTCTTGGGCTATGTTGCCTTTCAGCACAGCCAGTCCGCCGTCTTTCGAATAGGCGTGTTGCAGGTCGCGGATGCATCCGTTGGTCCGGTCTGTATCCAGTTCTGTGTAAGTGGCATTTTGCGAACCGAGTTCGATGTTGAAGTAATTGCCTGGCGCACTGGTATAGATTCTCCGGGCTTCGGGGTCAATGTTGTCTTTCAGGATGCTATAAGTATGGATGGCCTCTCCCAGGGTGAGCCCGTCGACACGGTGGACTCCGGTGTCCAGCAGGCCGCCTTTTGCAAGCTCGCCGAGGATGTTGAGGATACCTCCGGCACGGTTTACGTCTTGTATGTGGTACTTTTGTGTGTTGGGGGCTACCTTGCATAAGCAGGGCACACGGCGCGAGAGCATGTCGATGTCGTCCATCCGGAAATCCACTTCGCCTTCGTGGGCGATGGCCAGCAGGTGGAGCACTGTGTTGGTGGAGCCTCCCATAGCGATGTCCAGTGTCATGGCATTAAGAAAAGCCTCACGGGTGGCAATGTTGCGCGGCAGGACACTCTCGTCGCCTTCTTCGTAGTATTTGTAGGCGTTTCTTACAATCAATGCGGCTGCATCCTTGAACAGTCTGCGGCGGTTGGCGTGGGTTGCGAGCACCGTGCCGTTGCCTGGCAGCGCCAGGCCGATGGCTTCGTTGAGGCAGTTCATGGAGTTGGCCGTAAACATGCCCGAACAGCAGCCGCATCCGGGACATGAATGCGATTCGATGGCAGCCACATCTGCGTCGCTGACCGACGTATCAGCCGACTTAATCATGGCGTCAATCAAGTCCAGGTGCTGCCCTTGCCATTCGCCTGCTTCCATCGGTCCTCCCGACACGAACACCGTAGGGATGTTCAGCCGCATGGCGGCCATCAGCATCCCCGGCGTGATTTTGTCGCAGTTGCTGATGCAGACCATCGCGTCTGCTTTGTGGGCATTGACCATGTACTCCACGCTGTCGGCGATGATGTCGCGCGAGGGAAGCGAATAAAGCATTCCGTCGTGTCCCATGGCAATGCCGTCATCGATGGCGATTGTGTTGAATTCGGCGGCAAAGCAGCCCAGTTTCTCGATTTCGGCTTTCACCAGTTGGCCTGCTTCATGCAAATGCGTATGTCCGGGGACAAACTGTGTGAACGAGTTCACTATGGCGATGATGGGCTTTCCCATCTGTTCACGTTTCATTCCGTTGGCCACCCAGAGAGCTCTTGCTCCCGCCATGCGTCGGCCTTGCGTACTGATGGCGCTACGTAGTTGATGTTTCATATACCAAAATGCTTTATTCTGTTTCTTAATCAAAAAAGCCTTTCTCTAATAAGGAGAAAGGCTTTTCTATAAAAATATCACGGCGGCACGACACACAGCCTTTCTCACGTTCTTGATGGGACCACCACGACGTTAATCAGAATGACTGACAATAGGCTAATGATAATCGTGCTCAAATACATCTTTTGTTCTGTTTGCTTTTTTATTAACGGAGGCAAAGGTACAGATTTTCTCATAACATCCAAACAAAATGAATGCTTTTTGCACATAAAAATAATGATTTGTAAGATAACCCCACCTTCCTAATACATTATTATAATAGATTGCAAGGAGGCCCGTCGGGCGGAGCAGGCTTTTCCGGTGCTCCATGCTTGTTTTTCTTCTGTCTGAGCCGTGTCCGGCCGGACGTTTGCGGATATTTGAATTAATGTTTAATTTCGCTGTCAATCAAAAATCTATCGCTTATGAAACACTGTTTTGGAAAGAGCTTGTGGGGCGTGTTGGCTTTCGCCCTTATGCTCTCCGCTTGCGGCGGAAAGAAATCAAAAGCCACAGATGAACCAACCCGGCAGGACACGACTATTGGGAGCAGAACTGTTGCAGAATTTAGCATTGACAGTACGACACTGGTGTGGATACAAGACAATGCGGGAGACAAACTCATGCCGCGCACGCTGTTTGCCGACGCTCCGGACAGCCTGGTCAGCAGTCTCGGCCTGGAAAATGGCATACCGTCGAGCGTGAGCACGTTTTTGATGGAGAAAAAAGACAGTTGCGTCATGTTGTTCGATACGGGCAACGGGGCGCCCGATAGCCGCTTGATGGACGGACTGGCACAGATGGGACTTTCGCCTGCCGATGTCAGGTATTTGTGTCTGACACATTTCCACGGCGACCATATCGGTGGCATGATGCGGGGCGACACGGTCGTGTTTCCCAATGCTGAGGTGTATGCCTCAAAGGTGGAATATGATGCTTGGATGCAAATGCCTGACGAACAGAAGGCATTGGTGGTGAAGACGATGGAGGCCTACAAGAATCGTTTGCACCTGTTTCAGTTTGGCGACACGTTGCCCGGAGGCGTGGTGGCTCTGGAGGCTGTCGGACATACGCCTGGGCATACTGTTTTTCAGGCCGGAAAGATACTTGTCGTGGGTGATTTGATGCATGGTGTGGCGTTGCAAAAAGAGCATCCGGAGTTTTGTGCGTCTTATGACAGAGACAAGGAAGCTGCCGTTGCGACCCGGAAACGCATCTTGAAGTATGTCCGGGACAATGGTTTGACGATGGCCGGCATGCATTTTCCGGCTCCGGGAATCATTGCAGGGGAATGACACCGCGTGCCATGCAAGCACGCGTATGCACGCACGGAGGGGGAAACTCCTCTGTGTGTTTTTTTCTGTTCTCACGGACGGGCATTTCCTGGCCTTCCTTTCCGCTCTTGCCAGCCTTCCTTTCCGCTCTCGCGCGGATTCCTTTCCGTGGTCGGCTACCCTCCTTTCCGTGGTCGCCGTCCTTCCAGTGGCTGGATATGGATGGACTAACGGCTTGTTTCTGACGCTTTTGTGTTTTGATGCCTGAGGCTTGGGTGGACGTCTTGTTTCCCGTACTCGCTGGATTCAATGTCCGCAATTTGTCAAATGCAGAGGTCGACAGGGTGGATTTTTGATTTTTCAAGTATCCTGATGACGAGTGCAAGCAGATGGTTGTAGACTTATTGTTTGTTTTTTTGATGGATAATTAGTCGCACGCCTGCTGCAATAAGTCCGCCTGTTGGGCAGCTTGAGATGTCGCGTCCGAGGAAATATTTTGCGGATTAATATTGAAATGGGCCGGAGGTTCTCACGGATTATTTCCTGTAATAATCGTTGATAGATTCGTCTTCAGAGGAGAGGGCAGGAGCCGAAATGCCGGAGATGGTTTCTGCTTGAATAGTTTTTTTATAAATCTTGTATCACAGCACTTCTTTCGATGATTTATAGCTGAAAAACAAATATTTTTAGCTTTTATCAAATTGTAAATCGTTCATTCTTTCACTCTGTTTAGCCTTTGTTTAATATTCATAATAGAACTATTGAATGTCCATATATGGAATATTCTCCCACGTATGGCCGTATTTTTTTTTATTAGGATGGGACGGGTCGGAATCGTATGCCTTGCTGTTTCAGTTTTCCATTTGATGATGCAGGTTTGATAGTTTTCAGGTAGGTTGTCCTTTGAGCATATAGAGTGGGGCATTTAATGGAGCGATGTGTCTAATTCTTGTTTGTTATTGTGTTTTTTTTAGAAACTTATCGTATGATAAGCTCATTTTGGGCTGTTGGTTTACTTGACCGTCATGTGCAGAGCCGGTGCGTGCTGCCTTGTCTGTCTTGTTTGGAAAATGTAGGCTTAAAGATTCTTTTCTTTTTATCCTGTTGTCATTTTGGTAGTAAATGAGGGCTGAATCCTTCCAAATGCAAACTTGCTGAGCTTTGAAATGTGGATTATAAATGGTAGCTTTCAGTATAAATCTTCCTACGTGTGGCTGGCAAAGACCATACATGGTGGCAATGATACCAAGAAAAAACATGAATATGTAAATATGATAACACCGAAAGTAAGGTTATTGTCACTCGGATGCCTGCCGAGGGACAGTTGAAAGTGTCGGCCACGGCCCGGATTAATCTGGAGATTCCGGATCTTTCTTCCTATCACCTGCTGAATGCAAGGGAGAAGCTGGAGCTGGAAAGGATTGTCGGCATTTACAAGTCCCGCAAGGACATGGACGAACAGGTGTTATATGACAGCTATTATAATGAGCGCTTGAAGACAGTGCTTGAAGGGACGGATGTGGACTGGCTCAGCAAACCTCTGCGCAACGGCGTGGGACAGGGTTACAGTGTCCGCCTGGAAGGAGGAAGCACAGCATTCCGTTGGAGCGCGGATGTCAACTACAATAAGGTGAACGGTGTGATGAAAGGGTCGAGCCGTATGGGTTCTTCCAATAATATCACGCTTATCTATAACGTGAAGAATTTGCTGTTTCGCAACTACACGAATATCATGGTCAACAGCACTTCGGACAGCCCGTATTCGTCATTTCGTACGTTTGTGAACCAGCAGCCTTATAATGCACCGTATGATGCAGACGGCGAACTGGTGCGCTATTTTCCATCTACTTATCACGTAAAGAGCGAACCTGTAGCCAATCCCTTGTATGAAGGTACGCTTAATTCGTCGAATACCGGGAAATCTTTTACCTTCACGAATAACTTCTCCATTGATTGGACTATCATTCCTGAACTGATACTCCGCGGGCAGTTAAGCATTTCGAAAGACTTCAGACGCAATGACATCTTCCGTTCGGCGTTGTCTGCCGAATTTATGACGAGCGAATACCAGACGGCAGAAGGCATGCGTCGCAAAGGTTCGTATGAACAATCACGCATTGAAACTTATTCGTTCACCGGCAATTTTACGTTGAGCTATAACAAGCAGTTTGCAGACAAACACTTGCTCTATGTGGGACTGAATTGGATGTTCAATGACTCTTCTGCAGACAGGGTGACCGTTAAGGCCGAAGGCTTCAGCAATGAAAACCTGACTCACATAACCAATGCCACCCAATGGTCCTCTTCGGAGTCATTTAAAGCTCCGAGAGGAGGAGAGAGTCTCAGTCGGCATGTCGGCTTTGCTGGCAACTTGAACTATACGTATGACAGCCGTTACTATGTGGATGCTTCTTATCGGCTTGACGGTTATTCTGACTACGGGGCTGACAATCGTTATGCACCTTTTTGGAGCGTTGGTGTGGGTTGGAACATGCACAATGAAAAGTTCTTGCACAGCGATAAGCTCAATATGCTCCGCCTGAAGTTCTCTGTGGGCGAGACGGGTACGATGAACTTTTCCACGGCAAGTGTCATCACCACTTATAGCTATAATTCGGCACACCGCTATTTGAATTGGAACACAGCATCCCTGGACGGTTGGGGAAATCCCGCCTTGACATGGCAAAAGACGCTGGAGTATAACTGGGGCTTGGAGTTTGCCTTATTCCGGAGCCGTATAAGTGGCCGTCTGGACATCTATCGGAAGAGCACGTCCAATTTGCTCTCCAAGATGGAACTGCCTAAGTCGATGGGCTTTTCGGACTATGACAGCAATGTGGGAAGCATTGAAAACAAAGGACTGGAGCTGTATTTGAAATGAAGCACGCCGAGCACGAGGGGAAGAAGTGTTGAGTGAGGCTGACGGCACTCCGGTGACCTTCAAGTCGTTCTGATGTCATGTTAAGTAACTATTTAAAATGAATTATATATGAAAACGAAACATTATATCCATGTCCTGATAGGTCTATTTTTAAGCATGGCTTATTCATGCATTGAAGATAAGACAGTGTTGGCCGATCGTGAAATTGGAGACATTCAGATTGAAGGCGTAAATAAGCATTATTCCATAAAGGCGTTGGGGGAATTGTCTGTAGAACCTGTCGTCTATTCGGATGACCCCGAAGATGAATTCCGGTATGAATGGTATCTGTTTGATGTGATACAAGACAATGTTCTCACACAGGAGGAGATTGACAGTTATCGCATAGGTGATGGCCCCGTATTGAACTATCCAGTAAAAGTGAAGAGCGGCAACTATCGGTTGCTGTTGAAGGCTTATTCCAAGAAAACAGGTTTGATGGCACATGTGGAAGCTTCGGTGGGTGTGGCTGAGACGAATGGTTTCTTTGTCCTGAAGGAGACAGAAAATGGCGATACCGATGTGGATTTGTTTGCCTTGTCGGATGATAATCGTAGTGGGCAGTTGTTTGCCGACCGTTTCCGCTCGTTAAAGGGGCAGTCACTTTCGGGAAAGCCACGTCATATGGACGTCATTTACAATCAATCTTATCTGAATCTGGATAGCTTGAAAGTCGATAAAGAGAAAATCAACATAGACCATACGTTCTTTATAACGACAGAAAATAATGATACGCACTTCATTCGTTATTCCGATTTCGAGGATGTCATGTCTGAACAGAATATGTTTTATAACTATCCGGCATCATTTACGCCTTATCGTGTGGTAAGTGCTGATTGGTATTGCTATATGCTTACGAAGGAAGGGATGTACTATACGATGTTGGGTAATCCTGTATATGTGGATCCAGGTTGTTTTTCTGATGCCATACTGGACGCAAGTGCGGGAAGTGAGCATGTAGTGACGACTCCAAGCAGAACACATATTTTGTATTGGGATAATGAAACAAGTTCCGTCAGGGCTTATAACCTGTTGACTTACTCCTCATCGGAGGTTGTCTCAGACAAGGCTGGCTTTGCGACGGAAAACCTGCCTTATGAGCCTTTGTTTGTTGGCATAACAGAACAGGCGGAAAAAGAATATAACGTGATGCTGATGCGTGAGAAGAATAAATCGGCGACATACATGTATTTTATAACCCTGTCTTACCGGTCTTCAACTTGTCCCGTCGACTCTGTTGCGGTATTTGATTCCAATTCGTTGCTCAATCGGGCTACGGAATTTGCCATCAATTCCGGTGTTTCTATCAACCGTGCGCCGTTCCTGTATTTTGTGGCCGATAATAAACTCTATGTACACTCCTTGGCCAATGCCAAAGAAGACGAGGAAGTGCACATGGATGGTTTTGGCAAAGGGGAAACCATTACTTATGTGTCCAATCCGTATTGGAAAAACCAGAAAAATCCGGAAAAGGATTTTAATTATCTGATTATCGGAACGCAGCAAGGCACTGCGTACAAAGTTTATTTCTACAATATGATAGGCGGAAAGCCTTATGGTAACCCTGTCTATACGATTGTGGGTACTGGAAAACTGAAACAAGTGCAGTTCGTGTCATCTATTTATGATAAAAAAGATATTAGGTACTCGCTACTTGACCATTAATTAAAATTGTGGCGGTTGAGTTTCGACTGTAACCAAACATTTTTTTGAAGTGTCGGCCAAGGGTCATTATGACTCATCCGAAAGGGTCATTATGACTCGTCTCGAATGGTCATTATGACCAGCAGGAAGCGGGCGCGATGGTTTATCATTAACATTATAAATCTAAAAAGAACATCGATGAGAAAGAACCTATTTTTTGCCAATCTTCTAGTCGTATTGGCACTGTTGGTAAGTTGCAAACCGGAACTTATTTCTGAAGAAAGCACACTGCGTTTGTCGCGGAAGTCTATCAAGTTTGATGCAGAAAAGAATAGTCAGGTCATTCAGGTGGAAACATCGAGAGGAAAATGGACTGCTTTGTCTCCGGAGGAAGCAACCTGGTTGACGCTGACGATGAAGGAGGATGGCAAATCGTTGGAAATCACGGCTGACGCCAATACGGAGGCACGCGAACGTAAAGCTAAAGTCATGGTGATGGCAGAAGGATTGATGGAAGGGCTTGATGTGGTCCAAGAGGCTGGAGCCGAACAGATCTCGCTGTCTCGAGACGTGTTGCATTTCACTCGCCAAGGAGGGGAGGATAGATTGACTTTTTCGACAAATGGCACAGGAGTAACATGCGAAACTGATATATCTGCTCCTTGGGTTACGTATGATTTGGATGAGAACCAACATCTCGTCACTGTATCCGTGAAGGCGAATGACGGTAATTCTCGAACGGTAAAGCTCATTCTCCGGCAAGGCAACAGTGTCGCTGGGGTCACGGTGGTGCAAGCCGGTATGGCTCGTTTTTGGATTCCTTTCTTGCCGACAACCGGCCAGACCAATATATTTAGGAGTATTATTGACTATGAAACGGCACAGCATAGTACTCAATTAGGCTACAACAAAGCGGATGGTGAGGAAACTATTGAGTTTATACCTGAATCGGAATATTTCAGCAAAGCCACCTATACGCTGGGGGATGACCAGACGATGTATGAGAAAGTGACCACGACATTTACCCCTGCCAGTGTGACTCATGAACAGGAATTTATCACCAAGTTGGTCGAAGTGGGTTTTGTCAAAGATCTTGTCCGTAGCCAGTCTGCCGAGAGAGTGGTGTACAAGCTGAAAAACAATCCTGCTCTTTCTGTCCTGTTGGAGAAAAAAGACGATGTCATACGGATTACTTATGCCTATACGCTGCAATTTGCCACATTCCCCTTTAACAATTATATCGGTGAGGCTTGGCAAACAGTGAAAGCGAAAGTGGAGGAAACCGGAGCGAAGGAAGTGAATGCCTTGGATTGGGATTCGGAAGTGGACTACTATTACAGTACATCTATCAGTGGCGTCACTCATTATTATACGGAAAACAAAAGCTCACACGAGGTAGTCGAGGAAGGGCTGAGTTTCACTGCAAAGTATAATAGTATGGTTGTCGTGGGCAATTACATGTCTTTTGAACTGACAGAGGATTTTAGTGCTTTGTTGCAAGAGGCTGGCTTCGAGTTTGTCCGTGAAGAAGAGGTCAAGAGAGGCTCTACACTGATTGGCTTGCGGCATATCTATCAGAATGCTGCTGAAAAGCGGGAAATGCGCATCCAGAATTTGAATGCTGGTTTGACAATTCGTTATTTACCGCTTGTTGATAATTGACTTTTTATTCCACGTTGACTTATGAAATACCATTTGTTGTATAATGTTGTCGCAGTTGCTGCGTCGCTGTGTTTGAGCTGTTCTGACGAACTACCGTCAGAACAGCCGCCGCAGCCCGTTCCTGAAGCGGCGTTGATGGATGCCGTACCCGGAGTGGTGTGTATGCAAGTGTCGGAAGAGCTGGCTGGCAGGCTGTCGGATGCCGGCAGTGGTACGGAAACTCGTGCCATGCAGAGCTGTCTGACCCGTTCGGCTGATGCCATAAGGCTCAACAGTGTGGAGCCGGTTTTCCGCATTGGAGGAAAATTTGAAGCCAGACAGCGTCGCTCTGGTTTGCATCGCTGGTACAAGGTGCGTTTTGATAACGAAGTGCCGGTGAGTAGTGCCATTCGTACGTTGAGTAAAGAACAGGGTGTAGAGTCGGTGGAGCCGGTATATCCCATCTATTTGGAGGGCGAGGCTGCTTGGCCCTTGGCTTTGCCTGCATCTGACACTCGCATTTCGAATGCAGGTCTTCCCTTTAATGACCCCTTGTTGGGGAAACAGTGGGCGTTGCACAATGACGCTTCGCTGAATGCGAAATTTGTGGCCGGGGCTGATGTCAATGCTTTTGAGGCTTGGAAAGTGACAACCGGTACGCCCAATGTGATTGTGGCTGTGCTTGATCATGGAGTATACGTGACTCATGAGGATTTGGCAGATGCCATGCGTGTCAATGTCGCCGAGCGCGACGGTCTTGAGGATGTGGATGATGATGGCAATGGTTATGTGGATGATGTCTATGGATACAATTTTGCAGACGGACATCCGTATGTCTATGAGGATACAAACGACCACGGCACCCATTGTGCGGGCATCATCGGTGCACGCTCCAACAATGGCATTGGCATTGCCGGAATAGCTGGAGGAAACGGCACTCCGGAGACAGGCGTACGCCTTATGAGTTGCCAATGCATTGGGCACGATGAAGAATCCAATTCGGCGCCGGCTTTTGTTTATGCGGCCGACAATGGAGCTGTCATAGCCAATTGTTCATGGATGTTGCCGCTCGACCCTTATGAACGTCTTCCGGGATATTTGGAAGATGCGATGAACTATTTCATCCAGTTTGCGGGTTGTGACAATGAGGGGAATCAGTTGGAAGGTTCACCCATGAAGGGCGGATTGATTGTGGCTGCAGCAGGTAATGACGGCCAGACGATTAAACATTATCCGGCAGCCTATGAGCCTGTGATAGCTGTCTCGTCCTACGGACCGCAGATGAAAGCGGCTTGGTACACTTGCCGTGGAAGCTGGGTTGATATATGTGGCCCGGGCGGTGATGCCATGTACCAAGGTGCCAATGGTGATATTTTGAGTGCTGTAAAGCCTTCGGCTAACAATGCAGGGGAGAGTTATCTCACCAAGTTTGGCACCTCCCAGGCGTCACCTTATGTGGCTGGGATAGCGGCTTTGGTCGTGTCTGCCAAAGGTGGCAAGGGGTTTACCAACGAAGATTGTAAGGCACGTATCCTGAATGCATTGCGCCCGTTTGACATCAATGAGCAAAATCCGAGCTTGAAGAATACGCTTGGGCGGGGATATATTGATGCTGCCCGTGCTTTAGATGATAACCAGCACAAACGTCCGGCGTCCACAGAACTTACGTTGCGCACATTGTACAACCAGATAATCCTTTCTTGGAAAATCAGTGCCGACGAAGATGACGGGATAGCAAACACATATCGAATCTATTACAGTGAGAAGGCATTTGCCGCTACGGACTTGGCACAAGCCATTCCGGCAGGTTCTCCCAATGTGTCTGCGGCCAGCGAGCTTCGTTACATAGAAGTGTTTACCGGGGTCAGAAAGGCTGGTGAGACTTATACGTTCACGCTTGACAGATTGAAGGTTAATCAGCATTATTACTTGGCCATTGTGCCTGTCGACCGATGGGGGTTGACTGCAGATCCGGCGTTTGCCGAGGGCAGTACTGAAAATAAATTGCCTTACATCGAAAATCTCCCGACAGAACCTTTGCAGGTGAGCAATCTGAAGCCGACAGAGTTGGATTTGACAGTTGTTGAGCCTGACGGACATCAATGGGTGTGTACGCTTGTCAATGAAGATTTGGGATACACGATGCAACGCGAAGGCAATGTGTTGCACCTCATCATACGAGCCGTTCGTCCGCTGGGCGAATATGCCGCGGAGATTCTTTTCCGGGATGAGCTGGGGGCTGAAACTACGGTGCAGATACCTTATGTCATTGTGGCTGCCACCACAGACGACACCTCTGATAAGCCTGTCACATTCACGATGCTTACGACTGATTTGCCTTTGGGGATAGCTTTGTCACCTTATTTCTCCCTGGCGCAAGACCAGCAGGTAGCTTATACGTGTGAGGTGTCTGAAGGAGGCATAGCCCGCGCGGAAGTCTTTCAGGACATGTTGAAGGTCACGCCGCTGGCTCCGGGCATCGTCCGTCTTACCGTCCGGGCAACAGATGCGCACAACAATCGCCAACAGCAGCAGTTCACGTTGCGTGTGACAGAAATGGCCACAGTCGAAGAACCGTTTGTCTACAGCACATATCCTTCCTTGCTGCATGACTTGCTTTACATTCAGCTTTCTGAGAAAAGCCGTGAATCTCAAGCCGTGATTCGGAGCACTTCCGGGCGTGAAGTCTTGCGGGTCGACTTGAAACCCGATGAGAACCTGGTGGCAACTGTGCAAGTGGGCCGCCTGGCTCCGGGAGTGTATAAACTGGAGGTGGTATCCTCTGCCGGAACTTATAAACAGACGATCATGAAAGGAGCTTGATTATGAACTATATTTATAATATGACGAGACGGATAGGGCTTGCGCTGGTGGCTTGTATGCTGCCCCTTGCGATGTTTTCACAGAGCGGCCCGGAGCTGTTGAGAGTTAATCCTGATGCGCGTAGTGCTGCGATGGGTGATGCCTCGTTAGGGCGTGCCGAACGTATGTATATTTACACGAATCCTTCAGCCATCTTTTCCACCGATTGCAGGCTGGATGCTTCGGTGTCCTTTATGGGGCATGCTAAGTTTCAGGGGGTGGATGGCCGTCAATGGGGCACAGCCGTCGGGCTGGCCGGAAAGGTGGGTTGCCGCCATGCTTTGTTTGCGGGCTTCCGCTATGTGGGAGGTCTGAAACTGGAAGCTTTCAGTGAGCAGCATTTGGACCGCCATTATACCATACGTCCTCAGGATTACACGATTGACTTGGGGTATGCCTATTCGTTTACCCCTCATTGGGCAGCTCACGCTGTGTTGTCCTATGTCAATAGCCAGATAGGACAGATGGGAGAGACGGTGGCTGCCACGGTCGGTGTCAGCCGTGTGGATAAGTTCAAGGCCGGAGGACGTCCATGCTTTGCACACACGACGCTCCGTTTGGCCAATATCGGTCCGAAGTTGACTTATGGTCAGAGTACGGACGTGAACCTGCCGCTTGAGCTTGCTTTGGGCACAGAATTGACCACCTTGTTATCCGGTTCTTGGGAAGCCGCTTTGGCTGTGGGTGCGCGTCATGCGTTCAAAGCCGGTCAGGTTCGGGCTACGACCGATGTCAATTTAGGTGCAGAGGCTCTTTACAAACAATGGGCTTTACGTGCAGGTACGGTGTTGCGCACCGACGATTCGCCCTTGATGCTTACGGCCGGACTTGGTTATGAGTGGCGAGGTTTTGAAATGACAGCAGCTTGGCAGATGGCCGCCCGCAAGACGGATGCCGGCGATCGCTTTGCCCGCCTGTTGCTGGGGTTCCGTTACAGTCTGTAAGCCGGAGGCTGATTGTTCTAAAAATATGCGGATGGCAAGGACGCTGATGAAGTCCTTGTCATCCGCATTTGTTTACCCTAAATCGTGTTAGTCTTTGAGCTGATTTTTTGATTTGGGACGAGCCGGTTTTCCCACCCTTTTCCGAAGGCTTAGGGGCGATGTCAGGGGAAAAAAGCGGGGAAAAGATGCCGGCAGAAGTCGAAAAGCGTCCAAAGAGTTTGGACATACGTGCTAATGAATAGTTATTTAAATCAGTAGAATAAGAACTCTGCGTCTCTGGTTAAACCCAAATCGGTCATTAGGCTTTGAGACGATTTTTGATTTATGCTAGGCAGATTTTTCTGTTCTTTTCCGAAGGCATAGCGGGCTATGTCAAGGGAAAGGGCGGGAAAAGATGCCGGCAGAAATCGAAAAGCGTCCAAAGAGTTTGAACAAACGTGCTAATGACCGATTTGGGTTAAAATCCATTTTTTGTACAGCCTTGTAGTATCTGTCTATTCGAGGCTGTTATCATGGATGTGTGCCCCATAGAGGGTAGCCAACCACGGAAAGGAGTCCGTCCGGGAGCGGAAAGGAGGCTGTCCTCGTTCGCCATTAAGGGGGCGTGAGGACCCTATATATTCATTCGTTTTCGGGATTTGTGGTTTGATGTGCCACTGTGGCATGTTTAGCATAATTGGCATCGGGAGACATGCCACGGCGGGAACTTTTAGACACGTAGAGTGATTCGTTTACCCCAAATCGGCCGAAGAGTTTGAACAAACGTGCTGATGACTGATTGGGGTTTACGTCGAGAATGCAAGGAAAAAGCTCAAAGATCGATAGAAGTTAAAAATCGACACAAAGTACAAATACCTGTCTTTTTGTTCCGTAGTCGTTTCTTATGTCGGAATTTTTGTCAACCGGTGGTAATAATGTTTGCTCTGTGTGAGCTTGCTGATGGCAAAGAAATATGTGTAAAAACCGAAAACTTTTCTCGTGCACTTCTGTTATCTGCTTATTTTATTATATATTTGCGTGTTAATCTATGAAACTAATACAAAATGCTATGATAAAAAAACTTTTCTCGACATTTGCATTGGCTGTATGTGTGTCTGGTGCCGCCGTGGCACAATCGGGTGGATTGACCGACATGTCACACAGTAAGTATTCAAAAATGGTAAATACTCCGTTGGGAGCGGTGAAATGGACCGGAGGCTTCTGGGGCGAACGCTTCGACGTGTACAGTAACACTTCGCTTCAAAGCATGTGGGCCACATGGAGCAATCCGGATATATCCCACGGATTCCGCAATTTCGAAATTGCTGCTGGCACATGTGAGGGTGAACATTGGGGCCCTCCGTTTCATGACGGCGACATGTATAAATGGCTGGAAGCCGTGGCTGCCGTCTATGCAGTCAACAAAGACCCGGAGCTGGATGCCCTGATGGACAAATTCATCGAGCAGGTGGTGAAAGCACAGCGTGCCGATGGCTACATCCACACTCCTGTCATTATCGAAGAGCGCAACAAGGGCATTGACACCCACAGTGAAAACCGCCAGCAGACTGTCATCGGCACGAAGGTGGGCGCAGAAGATGAAAAAGGCGCTTTTGCCAACCGGCTGAACTTTGAGACCTACAACCTGGGCCACTTGATGATGGCCGGTATCACGCACTATCGTGCCACCGGCAAGCGTACGCTGTTTGACGCTGCCATCAAGGCGACCGACTTCCTCTGTCACTTCTATGAGACGGCCTCGGCCGAATTGGCCCGCAACGCCATCTGTCCGTCACACTACATGGGCGTGGTCGAAATGTATCGTGCGACAGGAAATCCCCGTTATTTGGAACTTTCAAAGAACTTGATAGACATCCGCGGCATGGTGGAAAACGGGACGGACGACAATCAGGACCGTATCCCTTTCCGCGAACAATACAACGCGATGGGACATGCCGTGCGTGCCAATTACCTCTATGCAGGTGTGGCTGACGTATATGCTGAGACAGGCGAAGAGCAGTTGATGAAAAACCTCACGAGCATCTGGAATGACATCGTGAACCGCAAGATGTATGTGACCGGAGCTTGTGGTGCGCTCTATGACGGCACTTCGCCTGACGGCACATGCTACGAGCCGGACAGCATCCAGAAAGTGCACCAGAGCTATGGCCGCGCATACCAGTTGCCCAACAGCACAGCTCACAATGAGACGTGTGCCAACATCGGCAACATGCTTTTCAACTGGCGTATGCTTGAGAGCACGGGCGATGCCAAGTATGCCGACATCGTGGAGACGGCTCTCTACAACAGTGTCCTGAGTGGCGTGAGCCTGGACGGCAAACGTTATTTCTATACCAATCCCCTGCGTCTGAGCGATGATTTCCCCTACACGCTGCGTTGGCCGCGTGAACGTCAGGAGTACATCAGCTGTTTCTGTTGTCCTCCCAATACATTGCGCACCATTTGCGAAGCGCAGAATTATGCTTATACGGTGAGTGAAAACGCCTTGTGGTGTAACTTGTACGGACAGAGCGAACTGACCACGAAGCTGGGCAAACATGATTTGAAGGTGTCGCAGGTGACCGGTTATCCGTATGATGGCAAGGTGGTGTTGACCTTTAACGCTGTTCCGAAGAAACAGGAGATGGCACTCCATCTGCGTATTCCTGCATGGTGTGACAAAGCGACAGTGACGGTCAACGGCGAACCGGTCGCAGTGGAGGCTAAAGCCAATACTTACGCCACGATTAACCGTGTGTGGAAGAAAGGTGACGTGGTGACACTCGACATGGAGATGCGCGTGAAGTTGATGGAATCCAATCCGTTGGTGGAAGAGACCCGCAACCAAGTGGTCGTGAAACGTGGTCCGTTGGTTTACTGTTTGGAAGGTATGGATGTGGCTGATGGTAAGCGCATCGACGATGTGTTGATTCCGGCTGACATTCAGTTCACTCCGAAAGAAATCACCATCGATGGCAGCAAGATGGTTGCGCTTGAAGGCGAGGCCCGCTTGATGCAAGAAGATTCATGGGACAATGTGCTCTATCGCGAAGTGGGCAAGGCAGATCAGAAAGTGAAAATCCAGTTGATTCCTTACTTTGCATGGGGCAACCGTGGCAAGTCGGAAATGACTGTCTGGATGCCATTGGCTAAGTGAGTTCCCTATACCTTATTATATATATGAGAACTCTGTTATCGGCATTGGATGAACTATGTCATAACAGGATTTTTTAGACGCGGATGCCACGGATGACGCGGATAATGATTGAATCTGCGTTATCCGCGTCATTCCGCGTCTAAAAATAAGCATGAAAGCTTATCCCTGACATTCTATGGGATAAATGCCGATAAAGAACAAGGAAACTTAAATACTTGAACATAATTATGAAAAACCAAAAAGGAAGTTTGAAAAGTACGATAGCCGTGTCATTGACCAATTACCTGGATGCAGGGGCTATTGTGGCCGGAGCCAGTGGGTTGACTCTTTGGCAAAATTATCTGGGCTTGACCGAAGGACATTTGGGCTGGCTCAATGCGATTAGTGCAAACTGTTTAGGTGCTGCCATCGGTGCCATCATCGGAGGTTTCTTGGCCGACAAGTACGGGCGAAAAGCCATCTATACGTACAATATGCTCGTCTATATGTTGGGAGTGGCGCTGATTGTGGTGTCTGTGAATTTTCCCATGTTGCTGGCCGGTTTCTTGATTACGGGCATTTCCGTCGGTGTGGGTGTCCCGGCTTCGTGGACCTATATTTCTGAAAATTCGGAAGTAAACAACAGAGGCCGTAACATCGGTATATCTCAGATGGCATGGGGCATAGGCCCGACGATAATCTTGATTTTGGGTATGTTGCTGGCTCCTCCCACAGGTGACGGGACACATGGCGTACTGTTTGGATGGGTGCAGTCGTTGGCTGAGGCCATCAGTGGCGGGACTTTGAGCGGGGCTGCATTGAATGTGTTCAGCAGCCGTATCGTGTTTGCGTCGTTGTTTGTGGTGGCATTCATAGCCTGGACGTTGCAGCGTCGTTTGAATGAGTCGGAAGAATGGAAGGCCGCGAAGTCGGCAGAGCAGGCCGGAGAGAAACAAGGCGGCGGGACGTTTGCTTCATTCGGCACGCTGTTTACCAACAAAGTGAACATTCGCACCATGATATTCCTGGCTGGAATCTATCTGACTTGGAACTTGGTCAGCTCGGTGATGGGCTTCTTCCAGCAGCACATTTATGAGACAGCCGGCGGTCTGTCCAATGTCCATGCCAACATGCTGTCTGCCGCACAGTGGATTATCATCATCTTCGTGACATTCTGTTTTTCCATGATTGTGGACAAGGTCAATCAACGTTGGCTCTATTGCTTCGGTGTGAGCATGGCCGTACTGGCTTGGCTTATCATCGTGACGGTCGGCATTAAAGGCATGGCCGGGCTGTTGTTCTTCACACTTTTGTGGGCCATTCAGGCAGGTGTATCTGTGCAGTCGTTCTATGCGTTGTGGGCTTCCGAACTGTTCCCTGCTAAGTATCGTGCTGCGGCACAGGGCATCATGTTCTTTGTCGTGCGTGGTTTGTCGGCTGTGTGGGGCTTGTGCTTTGTCTATATATATGGTGAACATGGAGAAGGATTCTATCGGGCATCCTACATCATGATAGCCCTGCTGATGGTGTCACTGTTGGTCGGAACGATATGGACACCCAAGACACGCGGAAAAACATTGGAACAAATAACCAAAGAAAGATACGGCAATGAAGACAAATAAGAGTACATGGATATGGTATCCCGGTGACTATGAAATATGGTTGGGCAATCAGATGAACGGTCGCCGCACCGAGCGTGGAGCATTCTTTCCCCCGTTCTGGAAGATGGATAGCCACTACGTGACTGTGGAATTTAGTAAGCAACTGGAACTGGCAGAACCGGAGGACATCTATATCGCGGCTGAAGGCAAGTTCAACATCAAGCTCGACGGCAAGTTGCAGTTTGGTATGCCTGATAGCTTCCATCTCCCGGCAGGGACACACCATCTGAACATCAAGGTGTGGAACCAGGCCACTCCGCCGGCCTTGTTTGTCGATGGGGAGACGGTACACACGGACGGCACGTGGAAGGTGACCTACGAGGATAAGGAGTGGATAGACGAAAGCGGCAAGGCCAGCGATACTTCGGCTACTACCTACATGGATGCTGCCCACTGGAACTTCGACGACCCGGGGGCACGCCCCTCTGAATTCTGCCTGAGCCTGAGGCCTGAGACGCCCGTGGCAAAGAAGGAGACAAACGGAGGCATACTCTACGACTTCGGACGCGAAACCTTCGGCTACCTTGTTGTCCACAATCCCGGAGGGGGAGGCCTCATGCACATCTATTACGGCGAAAGTCCTGAAGAGGCACTCGACACCGAACATTGCGAGACCCTCGACAAGCTGAAATTTGCAGCCGAGCATGTCACTGACCTCGCCCTCGGCGAACTGACCCGTCGCGGTCCTGTCTACACGCTTGAAGGGAGCAAAGCCTTCCGCTATGTGTTTGTCACTACGGATGGAAACCTCACATACGACAGTGTCAGCATGCTCTATGAGTATCTCCCTGAGCAGTATCGTGGCGCGTTCCGGTGTAGCGACAAGGAACTGAACCGCATCTGGGACATCGGTGCCTATACCATGCACCTGACGACCCGTGAGTTCTTCATCGACGGCATCAAGCGTGACCGGTGGGTGTGGAGCGGGGATGCCATACAGAGCTACCTGATGAACTACTACCTCTTCTTCGACAGCGAAACGGTCAAACGCACCATTTGGCTGCTCCGCGGCAAAGACCCTGTCACCAGCCATACGAATACCATCATGGACTACACCTTCTTCTGGTTCTTGAGCATATACGATTATTATATGTACACGGGCGACCGCCACTTCGTCACGCAGGTCTATCCCCGCATGCAGACCATGATGGACTACGTGCTCGGGCGGACCAATCCGGACGGCATGGTGGAAGGCATGACCGGCGACTGGGTGTTCGTCGACTGGGCCGACGGCTACCTCGACAAGCACGGTGAGCTGGCCTTCGAGCAGGTGCTCTTCTGCAAGAGCCTCGAGACCATGGCGCTCTGTGCCGGACTGGCAGGCAACGGGGCCGATGAGCTGAAATATGCAGAGTTGGCCGCCGCACTGCGGGCCAAGCTGATGCCCGCCTTCTGGGACGAGGCGAAGAAAGCCCTCGTGCACAATCGCGTCGGCGGACAGCGGAGCGAGACAGTCACCCGCTATGCCAACATGTTTGCCGTCTTCTTCGGCTACCTCACCGACACACAGAAGGACGACATCAAGCACTCCGTCCTCCTCAATGACGACATCCTGAAGATTACCACCCCCTACATGCGGTTCTACGAGCTGGAGGCCCTCTGCGAGATGGGCGAACAGGTGCAGGTGATGAAGGAGATGAAGGCATACTGGGGCGGCATGCTTCGTGAAGGGGCGACGTCGTTCTGGGAGAAATACAACCCGGAGGAGAAAGGTGTCGAGCATCTCGCCATGTACGGACGGCCCTACGGAAAGAGCCTCTGTCATGCCTGGGGAGCCAGCCCCATCTACCTGCTTGGGAAATACTATCTCGGCGTGCGCCCCGTCAAGCCCGGCTACGAAGAGTTCTCCATCACCCCGACCCTCGGCGGACTGGAGTGGATGGACGGCACAGTGCCCGCCCCGCAGGGCGACATCCGCGTCTACATGGACGCCGGCCGCATCAAGGTGACGGCAGGCACAGGACGCGGCTATGTCTACATCAGCTCAGCCTCCCTGCCCGAAGCCTCGCGGGGCACTGTGGAGACCCTCGGCGAAGGCCGCTACCGCCTGTGGGTGGACACGAAAGATGAAGTTATGATAACATATACACCTAACTAACACTCTATCCTATGAAGAAAACAACCTTTTACGCTGCCTCGCTGGTGACGCTCATGATGATGAGTTGCGGGCAGGAAAGAGTCACCATCGTGGTCCCTCCCGGGGCTAACAACCGCGTGGCCTACGCGGGCGAACGACTCGAACAGAAGCTCGACGCCGCAGGCTATGACGCCACGCTCGACAGCATCCTCCCCACAGACCCTGACCACCGCGTCATCGTCCTCGCCGTGGCCGAGGGCGACAGCCTGAAGAAGGAAGGATACACCATCACCACGGCCGACTGGCTGACCACCGTCACGGGCAATGACCCCAGCGGTGTCATCTACGGCACGGTCGCCATTACCGACCAACTGCAACACGACGGCACGCTCACCCTTCCCGAAGGGGAAGTGAAGGATGCCCCGGAGATGGTGCTCCGCGGCACGTGCATCGGCGTGCAGAAGACCTTCATCCTGCCGGGACGCCATGTCTACGAATATCCCTACACGCCTGAGAACTTCCCCTGGTTCTACGATAAGGAGCGGTGGGTGGAATATCTCGACATGCTCGTCGACAACCGTATGAACTCCCTCTACCTCTGGAACGGGCATCCCTTCGCTTCGCTCGTCCGCCTGAAGGACTATCCCTTCGCCGTCGAGGTCGACGACGAGACGTTCAAGAAGAACCAGGAGATGTACCGCTTCCTCACCGAGGAGGCCGACAAGCGCGGCATCTTCGTCATACAGAAGTTCTACAACATCCTCGTCTCCAAACCCTTTGCGGAGCACTACGGCATCAAGACCCAGGACCGCAACCGACCCATCACGCCCCTGCTGAGCGACTACACGCGCAAGAGCATCGCGGCCTTCGTCGAGACCTATCCCAACGTCGGACTGCTCGTCTGCCTCGGCGAAGCCATGGACACCCATGAGGACGACGTCGAATGGTTCACCAAGACCATCATCCCCGGCGTGAAGGACGGACTGAAGGCGCTCGGCCGCACCGACGAACCGCCCATCCTCGTCCGTGCCCACGACACGGACAGCAAGATGGTCATGGATGCCGCCCTGCCCCTGTATAAGAACCTCTACACGATGCACAAGTACAACGGCGAGTCGCTGACCACCTACGAGCCACGCGGCCCGTGGGCGGAGATTCACAAGAACCTCTCCTCCCTGGGTTCGACCCACATCGAGAACGTCCACGTGCTGGCCAACCTCGAGCCCTTCCGCTGGTCGTCGCCCGACTTCGTCGAGCGCACCGTCCAGGCCATGCATGACGTCCACGGCGCGAATGCACTCCATCTCTTCCCCCAGGCCTCCTATTGGGAATACCCCTACACCGCCGACAAGCTCCCCGACGGACAGCGCGAGGAGCAGGTCTACCGCGACTGGGCCTGGTATAAGCTCTGGGGACGCTACGCATGGAACTGCCGGCGCGACCGCCAGGAAGAGATCGCCTACTGGGACCGCGAGTTTGCCCGCTTCTACGGCCTCTCCGACGAGCAGGGCGCGCTCATCCGCACCGCCTACGAAGAGTCGGGCGAGATAGCTCCCAAGCTCCTGCGCCGCTTCGGCATCACGGAGGGCAACCGCCAGACGCTCCTCCTCGGCATGTTCGTCAGCCAGCTCGTCAACCCCTACAAGTACACCATCTATCCCGGCTTCTACGAGAGCTGCGGCCCTGAGGGCGAGAAGCTCATCGAGTATGTCGAGAAGGAGTGGAAGGGCCAGCCGCACGTGGGCGAACTGCCTCTCGACGTCGTGGCCGACTGCGTGAAGAGGGGTGACGCCGCCGTGGCTGCCATCGACCAGCTTCAGGGCAAGGCCAAGGCCAACGCCGACGAGCTGGGACGTCTCATCAACGACATGCACTGCTACCGGGAGTTCGCCTACTTCTTCGACTATAAGGTGCGTGCTGCCAAGAAGGTGCTCGACTACCAGTGGAGCCGCGACCTCACGCACCTCGACTCCGTCGCCCCGCTGCTGGAGAAGAGCCTCGAACACTACCGCACGCTTGTGGATTTGACCAAAGACCACTATCTTTACGCCAACAGCATGCAGACGGCCCAACGCCGTATCCCCATCGGAGGCGACGATGGCAAGAACAAGACGTGGGAGGAATTGCTCCCCCACTACGAGAAGGAGCTGGCCAACTTCCAGGCCCATCTCCAGACTCTCAAGGACAAGGCTGCGGGAAAAGTGACCGACGAGGCACAGTCGATTGAACCATTGCACCCCGCGACAGTCAAACTCTCCGGTGGCGCACTCCGCCCCGTCCGCCTCTCGGAAGGCGCCGTCCTGCTGACCAACATGCCGCAGGCGAAGGTGCAGGCGCTCGCTCCCGAACTGGCGGGCCTCACGGCCTATGCCGTCGACGGCGCGTCGCAGCGCGAAGCAGGGACGAAGGTCGAGTTCACCTGCACGGGACCCGTCAAGCTCCTCGTCGGCTACTTCAAGGACGACCAGAAGAAGTATGCCAAGACGCCCACGCTGGAGACTGACGCCTCGGCCAACGAATACGGCCAGGCCGAACCCGTCCTGACCAATGCCATCCACCTCGAGGGGATGCCGCTGGCCAATGTGCATGCCTACAGCTTCGAAGCCGGCAGCCACACGCTCCTGTTGCCGACGGGCATGGCCCTCGTGCTGGGCTTCACGGACTCCTCCGTCACGGCCCGCAATGCCGCCCTCGACGGCTCGGATGACGCGATGGACTGGCTGTTCTACTAAGCCGCCGTCACCCTTGCAAGGGGTGCAGTCATACCCCTTGCAAGGGATACATCGACACCCCTTGCAAGGGGTCGGTAGGTACCCCATGCAAGGGGTATTTAAGGCATGATAGAATACTAAAACAAGCGATTATATAACCTTGAAAAAGCAAAAGCAATATGTTAGAGTTTGAGATTAAATCGAGAGTTCAGCCTGTCGGCGAACGCAAGGGCCAGACGGTGTATTACGCAGTGCCCAAGACACAACAACGTATGACGAACAAGATGCTCATAGAACGCATCGTGCGCGAGACTTCGCTCTCGGCGGGCGACGTGAGCAATGCCCTCATCAGCCTGAGCAACGTCGTGTGCGAGGCCATGCAGATGGGAATGAGCGTCGACCTGGCCGAATTGGGCTCGTTCCGCCTGACCATCTCCTCGAAGATGATGGATACGCCCGAGGAAGTCACTGTCGACGGTGCGCTCAACACGCCGAAGATTACCTTCACCCCCAAGAAGGCCATGCGCGAGGCATCCTACAAGGTGGAGAAGGTCATCGACCGCACCCGTGTGACCCCCGCAGGTTCAGGTAGCGAGGGCGGCACGACCACTCCCGGCACGGGCAGTGGCGAAGGTGGCGCGGACGACGGCGAACTGTGATGTATGCGCCGTCCCCCGCTTCCCCGCGGTGGCGGGGGACGGATGCTCTACCGAATGTTAAAACACTGAAGAATGATGAAGAAATACAGCTTACTAATCTTGCTCCTCTCGGCGCTGTGCAGCCTGCCTGCCTACGCCCAGCGTCACGTGTCGCAGGAGCGCATGGCCGAGGTCTACGAGGAGGCGAAGACGCCCTACAAGTATGGCCTGGTCGTCGCCCCGTCGACCAACGATGCGAAAATCGACTGCCCCACCGTCTTCCGCGAAGGCGACAAGTGGTACATGACCTACGTCATCTACGACGGACGCGGGGCGAAGGATGGCCGTGGCTATGAGACATGGCTTGCCGAGAGCGACAACCTCCTGGAGTGGCGCACGCTGGGCCGTGTCCTCCCGTGGCGCGACGGCATGTGGGACGCCAACCAGCGTGCCGGTTTCCCGGCCCTCGTCGACATGGAGTGGGGCGGGTCGTATGCCCTCCAGCGTTACAAAGGCCGTGCCTGGATGAGCTACTTCGGCGGCACGGGCCGCGGCTATGAAGCCATCGAGGCCCCCCTGTCCATCGGTGTGGCCTGGACGAAGGACGACCCCGCCACGGCCCATGCATGGGAGTCGGGGAAAAAGCCGGTCCTGACCCACGACGAGAAGGACGCGCAGTGGTGGGAACGCCTGACACACTACAAGACGATGGTCTATTGGGACAAGGACGAGACGCTCGGCGCGCCCTTCGTGATGTACTACAACGCCGGGGGCGTCAATCCCGAGACCGGCTTCAAGGGCGAGCGTATCGGCATCGCCCTGTCGAAGAACATGAAGAAGTGGCGCCGCTACGAGGGCAACCCCGTCTTCTCCCATGAGGCGCAGGGGACCATCACGGGCGACGCACAGATAGTGAAGATGGGCGACGTCTACGTGATGTTCTACTTCTCCGCCTTCAATCCCTCCCGTCCCTACAAGGCCTACAACACCTTCGCGTGCAGCTACGACCTGGTGACCTGGGACGACTGGCAGGGCGAGGACCTCATCTACCCGACCAAGCCCTACGACGAGATGTTTGCCCATAAGAGTTACGTCGTCAAGCACGACGGAGTGGTCTATCACTTCTATTGTGCCGTCAACAATGCCGAACAGCGGGGCATCGCCGTGGCCACGAGCCGCCCGATGGGCCGTTCGAAGGTGCGCTTCCCTGAGCCTCCCGCCAAGGGACGCCGCACGCTCCTGGCCCTCGACCGCGACTGGACGACATGGCTCGTCGCCAAGGATGGCGGACGGACCGAGGAACACACCGTCAACATCCCCCACAACTGGGATGACTACTATGGCTACCGCCAGCTTACGCACGGCAACCTGCACGGGACGGCGGGCTACCGCAAGGAGTTCACGCTTCCGGCCGTCGAGGCGGGCAAACGCTATTTCCTCCGCTTCGAGGGGGTGGGGACGTATGCCACCATACGCCTCAACGGCCACGACCTGGGCCGTCACCCCATCGGACGCACGGTGCTGACGCTCGACGTCACTCCCTACCTTTCGACCGCAAACACCCTTGAGGTGACGGCGGAGCATCCCGAGATGATAGCCGACATGCCCTGGGTCTGCGGAGGTTGCTCTTCGGAATGGGGCTTCAGCGAGGGGTCTCAGCCCTTCGGCATCTTCCGTCCCGTGGTGCTCGAAGTGACCGACGAGGTGCGCATTGAGCCGTTCGGCGTACACATCTGGCATGACGACGAAGTAAAGACCGTCTACGTCGACACGGAGCTGAAGAACTACTCTGCCCAGCCGCAGACCTTCCAGCTCGTCAGCCGTCTGAACAATGCCGACGGCATACAGGTGCTTCGCCTGACGGAGGAGGTCACCCTCGCTCCCGGGGAGATGAAGACCGTCCATCAGGAATCGCCGATAGACAACCCCAAGCGTTGGAGCACCGATACACCTTATTTATATAGCCTCGCCAGCCTCATCAAGCGAGGTGACAAGACGACGGACGAGGTGTCGACTCCCTTCGGGTTTCGCACACTGAGCTGGCCCGTCAAGCGAGATGACAAGGATGGCCGTTTCTATCTCAACGGTCAGCCCGTGTTCATCAATGGCGTCTGCGAATACGAACATCAGTTCGGGCAGAGCCATGCTTTCAGCCCCGAGCAGGTGGCTTCGCGTGTGAAGCAGATAAAGAACGCCGGGTTCAATGCCTTCCGCGATGCCCATCAGCCGCATAACCTCGAGTATGGCAAGTATTGGGACCGTGAGGGCATCCTCTGGTGGACGCAGCTCTCCGCCCATATATGGTATGACACGCCCGAGTTCCGTGAGAACTTCAAGACGATGCTTCGCCGCTGGGTGAAGGAGCGCCGCAACTCTCCTTCTGTCGTGATGTGGGGGTTGCAAAACGAGAGTACGCTCCCCCGCGACTTCGCTGAGGAATGTTGTGACATCATCCGTGAGATGGACCCCACCGCCCGCACGATGCGTGTCATCACCACTTGCAACGGTGGCGACGGCACCGACTGGAACGTCATCCAGAACTGGAGTGGCACGTATGGGGGCGACATGTTCAAGTATGACCAGGAGTTGTCGCAGCCCAACCAGTTGCTCAATGGCGAGTATGGCGGTTGGCGCAGCATTGACCTCCACACGGAGCCGGGTGCAGCCGAGTCGGAAGGTGTCTGGAGCGAGGAAGCGATGTGCCACCTCATGGAAGTCAAGCTCCGTCTGGCCGAGAAGGCCCGTGACCGTGTGTGCGGCCACTTCCAGTGGATATTTTCCAGCCATGACAATCCCGGACGTCGCCAGCCTGACGAAGCCTACCGCAAGATAGATAAGGTCGGTCCGTTCAACTACAAGGGTCTCGTCACTCCGTGGGAAGAGCCGCTGGATGTATATTATATGTATCGTTCCAATTATGTGAGCGCCGAGAAAGACCCTATGGTCTATATCGTGTCCCACACGTGGCCCGACCGTTTCACAGGTCCGCGCCAGGCGACCATCGAGGTATATAGCAACTGTGACTCTGTCCGTCTCTATAACGATGCTGCCGAAGATGCCTTCCTGGGCTACCAGCTTCGTGGGGAGAAGGGTACGCATTTCATTTGGGTCAACCGTGACATCCGCTACAATGTGCTTCGTGCTGTAGGCTACTATCAGGGCAAGGCTGTAGCTGAAGATGTCATCGTCTTAAACAACCTGCCGGAGTCGCCCAACTTCGACAAGCTCTACGAAGGTGCGAAGCCCCTGCTGAAGGCTGCTCCGGGCTACCACTATCTCTATCGGGTCAACTGTGGAGGTGATGAATATACGGACGAGTTCGGGCAAACGTGGCTGACCGACAACACGACGTTCTCTCATTCCTGGGCCGAGTCTTTCAAGGAACTCAACCCGTACCAGGCCAGCCAACGCACGACCCATGACCCCATCCGCGGTACGCGTGATTGGGGGCTCTTCCAGACGTTCCGTTTCGGTCGTCATCGGTTGAACTATCAGTTTGATGTGCCCGATGGCAAATACCGTGTGGAGCTGTACTTCGTTGAGCCGTGGCACGGCACGGGTGCGCCCCTTGTCGACTGTGAGGGCCTGCGCATCTTCGACGTGGCTGTCAATGGCAAGACTGTGGTGGATGACCTGGACATCTGGGCTGAGGCCGGGCATGACGGTGCTTACAAGCAAGTGGTGGAAGCGGAAGTGACTGGCGGCAAGCTTGTCATAGACTTCCCGGAGGTGAAAGCCGGCCAGGCTGTCATCTCGGCCATCGCCATCGCCACGGACAATGCCCTTGTGACTGTCCCCGCCCTGCCCATAGGCAATGATTGGAATTGGGAGAAGGCTTCCAAGGAAGTGTTGGCCAAGACACCCAAGGAGATGTTGCCGGAGGATAAGAACACCCGTGTCAATGTGACCTACGAAGCCGAGGATGCCAAGGTGCGTGGCAGCTACAGCGAGAAGATTGTGAAGAAGCAGACCGGCATCTTCTTCGGCAAGGGTACTAAGAACAGCATCGAGTGGAAGGTATCGACTGGCTTGGCTCAAGTCTATGCGCTGCGTTTCAAGTATATGAACAGCAGCGGCAAGCCTATCCCCGTGACGATGAAATTCATTGATTCGAAAGGCGTCGTGCTGAAAGAAGACACGCTGAACTTCCCGGAGACACCTGAGAAGTGGCGCATGATGAGCACCACGACAGGCACATTCATCAACGCAGGCCATTATCGCGTGGTGATAAGCGGAGAAAACCTTGAAGGTTTGGCATTTGATGCTTTGGACATTCAATAATCTATAAGTATGAATGACGGAGGCTTGCATGGCCCGGATTGCTGTGCAAGCCTCCATTAAACACACAATGCAAATGAAGCGAATAGGCTTATTAGCAGTATTATTTACTCCTTTGTTGGGCTTGCAGGCCCAACAACACGATTGGGAGAATCAGCATGTGCTTCAGATAAACCGCGAGCCTGCGCGTGCTGCCTTCTTCCCTTACGGGATACAAAAGGGCGACCGCATGATGTCGCTCAACGGCACTTGGAAGTTCCGTTGGACCAAGACGCCGGATGAACGTGTTCTTGACTTTTACCGCACTGATTTTGATGATGCCGCATGGGACGATTTCACTGTGCCTGCCAACTGGGAGGTCAATGGTTACGGCACTCCTATCTATTCATCAGCAGGCTATACATTTCGCATCAACCCGCCCTATGTCATGGGCGAGCCCAAACGTAGTTATACGACTTATGTCGAGCGCAACCCTGTGGGGCAGTATCGGCGTACGTTCGTGCTTCCTGCCGGATGGGAACATGACGGACAGACATTCTTACGTTTTGACGGTGTCATGAGTGCCTTTTATGTCTGGGTGAACGGCACGCGTGTGGGGTACAGCCAGGGCAGTATGGAAGCTTCGGAATTCAACATTACGGATTATCTGAAATCCGGGGAGAACCAGATTGCCGTGGAGGTCTATCGGTACAGTGACGGTTCTTACCTGGAAGACCAGGATTTCTGGCGTTTCAGTGGCATCCAGCGCGACATCACCCTCTTCCACACTCCGGACATACGTATCCGCGATTATGCCGTGCGTACGCTTCCCCATGCAGGATATGAAGACTTCACGCTCCAGATAGACCCGCAACTGAGTGTGTTCGGGCAGGAGAGGGGCGATGGATATAAAGTGGTCGCTACGTTGACCGACAAGGAAGGCAAGCAGATTTTCACCGGTGAGGCAGCAGCAGAGCCGATTCTTGACTTGAACCATAAAGCCGCGGTGATGAATGAATGGTATCCGCAGCGCGGTCCGCGCAAGTTGGGGCGTATCACGGGCGACATAAAAGCTCCTCATCGTTGGACTGCTGAGACTCCTTATTTATATACCTTGAACCTCCAGCTTCAGGACAGTGTAGGACAGGTCGTGGAACGTGTCACCGGTAAAGTAGGTTTCCGCAGTGTGGAGGTGAAAGACGGACAAGTGTTGGTCAACGGTCGTCCTATCCGTTTTCGCGGAGTCAACCGCCATGAGCACGACCCCAGGACGGCACGTGTGATGACGGAGGAACGCATGTTGCAAGACATTCTCCTCATGAAGCAGGCCAACATCAACGCTGTGCGTACAGCTCATTATCCCAATCACCCACGTTTCTATGAGTTGTGTGATTCCATCGGACTTTATGTCATGGATGAGGCTAATATTGAAGAACACGGACTTCGTGGCACATTGGCCAGCACTCCCGATTGGCACGCAGCTTTCCTTGACCGTGCCGTGCGGATGGCGGAGCGTGACAAGAATCACCCGTGCATCGTGTTTTGGAGTATGGGTAATGAGAGTGGCTACGGACCGAACTTTGCAGCCATATCTGCTTGGCTGAAAGATTTTGATCCCACACGTCCGATACATTACGAGGGCGCACAGGGACTGAACGGAGCTCCTGACCCTTACACGGTGGACGTGATAAGCCGTTTTTATCCTCGTACACAGGCTGAGTACTTGAATCCGGGCATTCCGGAGGGAGCCGATGAAGAACGTGCTGAAAATGCCCGTTGGGAACGGTTGCTTTCCATTGCGGAACGCACGAATGACAATCGCCCGGTGCTTACCAGTGAATATGCCCACTCGATGGGCAATGCGCTGGGTAACTTCCAGGAGTATTGGGACGAGATATACAGTAACCACCGCATGTTGGGTGGCTTCATTTGGGACTGGGTGGACCAAGGCATCATCCGTACACTGCCTGATGGTCGTGAACAAGTGGCTTATGGCGGAGATTTCGGTGACGAACCCAACTTGGGCGCATTTTGCAACAATGGCATTGTTCGTTGTGACCGCAGCATTACTCCGAAATATTTGGAAGTGAAGAAAGTCTATCAACCGGTCTACATGAAATTGGCAAATTGGAATGCCGAGACTGCTGCTTGTGCTGTGGAAATGACCAACCACAATCATCACATCGGAGTGGATGGCTATCGTTGTTTGTGGACATTGTACAGTAATGGCCGGAAGGTCGGAGAAGGAGAAGCAGAACTGCCTTATATCATGCCGGCGGAATCGAAAAATGTGACAATCGACTTGAGTAAGGTTGTGAAAAAGATTGATTGGGAGGTGGACGACGTTCGTCTTGACATCTCGCTTGTCCTCAAAGAGTCTTGTGACTGGGCCGAAGCCGGTTATGAAGTGGCTGCCGAGCAGTTGACCTTGAAAGACAATCTGATGCAACTGGCTCGCACGGAATTGAAGAAGGGCAAGAAACTGAGTCTGACAGAGCAAGACGGAGTGATTTTGGTGCAGAATGACGAGGTCAGAGCTTCCTGGGACGTGAAGGCTGCCGCGTTGAAAGAGCTGGCCTATGGCGGAAATGTTGTGTTCCAAGCGATGGATTCATTGAATGCCGCCAATTTCCAGGCATTCCGTGCACCGACGGACAACGACAAGAGCTTTGGCAACTGGCTGGCCAAGGACTGGAAAAAGAACAATCTCCATGCGCCGAAGGTTGAGGCCTTGGGATGTGATGCCAAGATGCAGGACGATGGTTCTGTCGAAGTGACAGCTTCTCAACGCTATGTTTACTTGGCCGGCAGCATCCGCGTGCAGAGCACGTATTGTGTCTACACGGACGGTACTCTTGACTTCAAGCAAGTTTATACGCCGGAAGGCGAGTTGCCCGAGCTTCCCCGCCTGGGGTGTGCCTTTGTAGCCGAACCGTCGCTTGACAATGTGTCCTGGTATGGCTATGGCCCTATGGAAACTTATCCGGACCGTCATCGTTCGGCTACCATAAATTGGTGGAAGGCAAAAGCCGGAGACCAATATACTCACTATCCGCGTCCACAGGATTCCGGCAATCTGGAGTCGGTGGCTGTCATCCGCCTTACAAACAGTCGGGGACAGGGCGTGCAAGTGTCGGCATTGGATAAACCTTTCTCTGCTTCGGCATTGCCCTATTCAGTGATGGACATCTACAATGCTTCGCATGACACAGACTTGAAGCCTTCGGGAGCTGTTTACCTGAACATTGACACGGCTGTGCTCGGTCTGGGCAACAGCAGCTGTGGTCCTGGCGTGTTGAAGAAATATGCCATAGAGAAGAAAGAGCACACGTTGCGGGTGCGCATTTCTCCTTTTGGCTTGAAGAAATGAGCTGGCGATGAGTCCGGTTCAGACATTTTCACCCGGTTGCCCGGAAGGCGGTTCGGTTGCAAGTAGTGTTGCAAGGTCTTGCATTAGGATGCGCAAGACTTTGCAGCTCCATGTGCAAGAGATGGTTTGTGCAGGCTTGTGATGAGGCCGGTGAACTTTGGACTGAGAATTGAAAAACAAGTCCCGGACTGACCGCTTTTGAAAAAAAAGTGGCCAGTCTTCGTTGGATGGATAAATAGTATGTTATTATGAAAAAAAACAGATTAGCAACATGGAGTCTGGCTTTGGCCATGCTCGTCGGTTTGCATCCGCAGCAAGCCCAGGCGCAGACTTCGCTCCAAGACCAATTTACACAAATGTCGTCTGAAGAGGCAAAGCCTTGGACATTTTGGTATTGGATGTTTGGGGCAGTGACAAAAGAAGGCATTACGGCCGATCTGGAAGCGATGAAGCGTGTCGGGTTGGGCGGTGCTTATCTGATGCCCATCAAGTCCGTATCGCAAGGGCCGCAATACAATGGGCAGGCTGAACAACTCACGCCGGCATGGTGGGAGATGGTTCGTTTCAGCATGCAGGAAGCTGACCGGCTGGGATTGAAGCTCGGCATGCACATTTGCGACGGCTTTGCCCTGGCTGGCGGACCTTGGATTACACCGGCAGAATCCATGCAGAAAGTGGTTTTTGCCGACACCATCGTGGCGGGAGGCAAGTTTGAAGGGCTGGTTTTGCCCAAGCCTGAAGCCTATGAAGGATATTATGAGGACATAGCACTTTATGCATTGCCCCTTAAGGGGGAAGCTGACACGCAGCTTGTGCCGAAAGTGACGTGTCAGAACATCAATGTGCAGGACGATCCGAAGAAGACGGTGAGCATTGACGAGAAGGGAGTGATACGTTCGTCTTCTCCCTGCTGGATTCAGTTTGAATATGCGGAACCCATCACATGCCGCAACATAGAAATCATCTTGAATGGCAACAACTACCAGGCACATCGTCTCAAGGTGATGGCCAGTGATGATGGTGTGAATTTCCATTTTGTGAAGCAACTTCAGCCGGCACGTCATGGATGGCAGAATACGGATGAAAATTCCACGTTCTCCATACCTCCGACGAAAGCTCGTTTCTTCCGTTTCTATTGGACTCCGGAGGGCAGCGAGCCGGGTAGCGAAGATTTGGATGCGGCCAAATGGAAACCGAATTTGAAAATCAAACAAATCGTGATTCACAGCGAGCCTCGTATCAACCAGTGGGAAGGCAAGGCCGGTCTGGTGTGGCGTGTGGCAAACGATACGCCGGCCAGCGAAGTCGCCGATGCCGATTGTGTGAAGTTGTCAGAGATTGTAGACTTGACTGCGGCGATGAAAGACGGCGTGCTGACAGCAGCCCTGCCGAAAGGACAGTGGCGCATCTTGCGCATGGGACACACTTCGACCGGTCATGACAATGCGACCGGAGGAGGTGGAAAAGGATTGGAATGCAGCAAGTTTGATGCAAAGATTGTCCGTAAGCAGTTTGACAACTGGTTTGGCAAGGTGTTTACGATGGTCGACTCGTCGCTGGCTCATCGTGTGTTGAAATACATGCATGTGGACAGTTGGGAGTGTGGTTGCCAGAACTGGAGCGAAAATTTTGCGACGGAGTTCAAGGCACGTCGCGGCTACGACCTGATGCCCTATCTGCCTTTGTTGGCAGGCATTCCGGTAGAAAGTGCTGCCAAGTCGGAACAAGTGTTGCGCGATGTGCGCACGACGTGCGGTGAGTTGGTCAACGATGTGTTCTACACGACGCTGGCTGCTTGTGCCAAGGAATACGGATGCCAGTTTTCTGCGGAGTGCGTAGCCCCGACAATGGTGAGTGACGGTATGTCTCACTATCGCTTGGTCGACCTTCCGATGGGCGAGTTTTGGCTTCGTAGTCCGACCCATGACAAACCCAACGATATGCTCGATGCCATCAGTGGAGCACACATCTATGGCAAGCGTATCATCCAGGCCGAGGGCTTTACGGAGGTACGTGGCACATGGGATGAAGCACCATCCACGGTGAAAGCACTTCTCGACCGTAACTATGCATTGGGCATCAATAAACTCTTCTTCCATGTCACGGCACACAATCCGTGGCTTGACCGTAAGCCGGGCATGACGCTCGACGGGATTGGCTTCTTCTTCCAGCGTGACAACACCTGGTACGACCAGGGCGGAAAGGCGTTGGTGGATTACATCCGTCGTTGCCAGACCCTCTTGCAGTACGGTTATCCTGTGACGGACATTGCCGTGTTTACGGGTGAAGAGATGCCGCGCCGGGCTGTGTTGCCTGACCGTCTGGTGCCGATGCTTCCGGGCATATTTGGCCGAAATCGGGTGGAGAGCGAGCATGTGCGTTTGGCCAATGTCGGCGAACCGCTCCGCACCATGCCGGTGGGAGTGACTCATTCGGCCAATATGGCTGACCCTGAGAAATGGGTCAATCCGCTTCGGGGGTATGCGTATGATTCGTTCAATCGTGATGCATTGTTGCGCTTGGCAAAGGCTGACAACACAAAAGGCGTGTTCCGCATGCCTTGGGGCAGTGAATATCGTGTGCTGGTCGTGCCCGAAAGCCGTCCGATGATGCCCAACAAGGTCTCAACTCCGGAGGTAGAGAAAAAGTTGCAGGAACTTTATCGTTCGGGAGTGTTGGTGGTCGACAAACCCTTCTTGTATGACAGTTTCTCCGATTTCGGACTGGAGCGTGACGTGATAGTTCCGGCACATGTGGCTTGGACGCACCGTCGTGGCGAGGAAGGCGACATCTATTTTATAGCCAATCAGAACGAAACCGAGGGCCAGGACTTCATGGCTTCTTTCCGCATCAGCGGCATGCAGCCGGAGTTGTGGAATCCGATGACGGGTGAGATTACCGAGCCGGGTGTTTGGCGTGAGATGGATGGGCGTGTGGAAGTACGTCTGTCTTTGAATCCCTCTCAGTCGATGTTTGTCGTGTTCCGTCGTCCGGCAACGAAGGTGGGTGAAGCCACGGTGCAGAGCGTGCGTCATCGTCCGTTCGTGACAAAATCATGGAACGTGCACTACAACACGCTCGACCTGGATGAGACCATGACTGCCTTGAAGAGTTGGACTACATCTTCCAACGAAAAGGTGCGTTACTATTCCGGTACAGCCGTATATACTTCGACTTTCAAATGGAAAGTGGGCAAGTCAGAACGTGACAGCCGGGTTTATCTCAAGTTGAAGGGGGTACACGATGTAGCCTCTGTCCGCATCAATGGCATTTCTTGCGGCACAGCCTGGACAGCTCCTTATGAGGTGGAGGTGACACAGGCTTTGAAGAAGGGTAAGAACACCATCGAGATTGAAGTGGTCAACACTTGGGCAAATGCGCTGTTGGGAGCTGACGAAGGAAAAGCGCCTTTTGATGGCATTTGGACCAACGGCAAGTATCGCCGTGCGGAGAAGGAACTCATCCCGGCCGGACTGACAGGCTCGCTTGAGTGGAAGTTTGTGAAATGAGCATGGAATAAAAAACTAAAGATATGAAAGGATTGAAAACATGGGCTGCGCTGGCTTTGTTCCAGTTGGCAGCCGTCACACTGAAGGCGGAAGTCAAACTGCCTGCCTTTTTTGCAGACAACATGGTGCTGCAACAACAGACCCAGGCCAATTTGTGGGGATGGGCTGCTCCTTCAAAGACGGTGACTGTGAAGACCGGATGGAACGGAAAGACCTATACGGCTACGGCTGCGAAGGATGGCAAATGGAAACTGGCTGTGGAGACACCTGTAGCCGGTGGTCCGTATGACATTACCATCAGCGATGGGCAACCGCTCACGCTGAAGAATGTGATGATTGGCGAAGTATGGGTATGCTCCGGACAGAGCAACATGGAGATGCCGATGAAAGGCTTCAAGATGCAGCCCGTGGAGGGAGCGAACATGGATGCTGCTTATAGCAAGAACCCGCGTATCCGCCTCTTTACAGTGGGATTGAACTCGCAGACCACGCCGCAAGACACCGTGAAGGGGCGTTGGAGCGAGGCGTGTGCCGAGAGTGTGCGCGAGTTTAGTGCCACGGCCTACTATTTTGGCCGTATGCTGAACCGTGTGCTCGATGACGTACCCGTGGGGCTTATCGTGACGGCTTGGGGCGGTTCGGCCTGCGAAGCATGGATGAATCCTGCGTGGCTGAAACCCGAATGGATGGAGCATTACAAGTACCCCGTGCCTGCACCGGGTGCGAAGATTCCTTCACCGAACCGCACAGCGACAGTGCTCTACAACGGTATGCTTCATCCGCTTGTCGGCTACACCATGCGTGGTGTCATCTGGTATCAAGGAGAGGACAACTATGACCGTGCATGGAGCTATGCCGACCAGCTCAGTACGATGGTGAAAGGCTGGCGGGCTGAATGGGGACAGGGCGATTTCCCTTTCTATTTCTGTCAGATTGCCCCATACGATTATAGCTTGCTCTTCAAGTCGGGAGAGGAGGTGCCCAACTCGGCTTTCCTGCGTGAACAGCAGGCAAAGGCTGCTGAGATTATCCCCAACAGCGGCATGGCTGTCCTGATGGATGCCGGACTGGAGACTTGTATCCACCCGCGTCAGAAGCATAAAGCCGGCGAACGGCTTTGCCTGCAAGCTCTCTGCAAGACTTACGGTGTGAAAGGCCTTGTCTGCGACCCTCCGGTGTATAAGGAAATGGAGGTGAAAGGCGACACGGTCATTGTCACCTTTGATCGCAACAAGATGTGGCCTGCCGGTCGCGGTGTGTTCACATCGAAGTGTTTCCAGGTCGCAGGTGAGGACCGCGTGTTCCATCCCGCTGAGGCTTGGATTGTGCAGAAACGTGTCTATGTGAAGAGTAAGGACGTGCCCCATCCCGTGGCTGTGCGCTATGGTTTTGAGAATTGGGTTGACGGCGATCTCTATGGAGAGGAAATCCCTGTGTCGTCTTTCCGTTCCGACGATTGGCCGGAGACACGTGAAGTCAAGAAGTAACTCCTTTAGCGTGTTGATACATGAAACGAATATCCATTTTACTCTTTTTCCTTTCGGCCGTGTTGTGCGTCAGTGCACAACCGGCCGATTATGTTTGGACCATGCCCAGCCGCGACGCTTCCGAGTCAATGCCTTGCGGAGGCGGGGACATCGGCATGAACGTGTGGGTGGAAGACGGCGAACTGTTGTTCTATGTTAGCCGTAGCGGTACATTTGACGAACACAACACCCTCTTGAAGCAAGGCCGTGTCCGTGTCACGCTGGATGACCCGTCGCTCGTCGGGGAAGGTTTCCGACAGACCCTCTGTCTGCACGATGGCTACAACGAAGTGCGCATGAAAGGTGTGACGCTCTGTCTGTGGGCTGACGCCAGCCGCCCTGTGGTGCACTTGGAGCTTGCTGGTGAGAAACCTTTCACCTACACTGTGGCGTATGAGAACTGGCGTTATGCTGACCGCCCCATCCGTAAAGGCGAAGGACAGCAGTGTTCCTACAAATGGGCCGTGCCGAAGAATGCTGTCACCACGCGTGACTCGGTCGCAGCACGTGGCAATGAGGTCGTGTTCTTTCACCGTAACCCGGCTCGCACGGTGTTTGACTATGTCGTTGCGCAGCAAGGCATGGACGGTGTAAAAAGCCGCCTGACGAATCCGATTGGGAACCTTGTCTTCGGCGGACGCCTGTGGGGGGAGAACCTCGCATACGCAGGTACGTTGCAAGGGGAGTATGCCGGAACGGACTACCGTGCCTGGCGTTTCCGCGCGGCCAAGCCTGCGCGTAGACACGAAGTGTTGATAGCCCTGCATACGCAGCAGACGCCTGACCTCGCCGCATGGCAGGAGGGCTTGCAGCAGACTGTTGCCTCCATACGTACCGACCGCGACCGCCGCGATTCCCGTGCCTGGTGGAACGCCTTCTGGGAGCGTAGCTTCATCGAGTCGGCCACTGCAGGAAAGGCTTCGGAAATCACACGCAACTACACTCTCTTCCGTTACATGCTCGGCTGCAATGCCCGCGGGGCATGGCCTACGAAGTTCAATGGCGGACTGTTCACCTTTGACCCTCTGTGGGTGGATAAGGCGCAGGCCTTCACGCCCGACTACCGCAAGTGGGGAGGAGGGACGATGACAGCCCAAAACCAACGTCTCGTCTATTGGGGGATGCTCAAGAGCGGCGACTTCGACATGATGCCCGCACAGCTCGACACCTACCTGCGCATGCTCCCCAACGCCGAGTTGCGCAGTATGGTCTACTGGGGACATGCCGGGGGATGTTTCTGTGAGCAGATAGAGAACTTCGGCCTGCCCAATCCTGCCGAATACGGCACGAAGCGTCCTGCCGGCTTCGACCCCGGACTGGAATACAATGCCTGGCTGGAGTATGAGTGGGACACAGTGCTGGAGTTTTGCCAGATGGCCCTCGAGACCTATCGTTACGACGGGGCAGACATCCGTCGCTACATTCCGTTGGTGGAGAGTGCCCTGACCTTCTTCGACCAGCACTACCAATACTTGGCTTCGCGGCGCGGACGCAATGCACTCGACGGCGACGGCAAGCTTGTGCTGTTCCCCGGTTCGGGCTGCGAAACATACAAGATGGCCAACAACGCCGCTTCCACCGTCGCTGCCCTCCAGACCGTCACCCGCACGCTCATTGAGGTGAAGGAAGCTCAGGGCGACACGGCCACGGCACATTGGCGCGCGCTGCTCGCCCGCATCCCCGACGTGCCCCGCCGCGTGCTCGACGGCCGCGAGATGATAGCTCCTGCCCGCACGTGGGAACGTATCAACAACGTGGAGACGCCTCAGCTCTATCCCGTCTTCCCCTGGCGGATGTACACCGTCATGTCGGCTGACACAACAAACCTTGCTGTCGCCCGCAACACGTATCTCCATGACCCCGACGCCTTGCGCTTCCGCACCTCCAAGGGATGGAAGCAGGACAACATCTGGGCTGCTTGTCTCGGACTGACCGACGAGGCCGCACGTCTGACGGGTGAGAAACTCTCCGACGGTCCGCACCGTTTCCCTGCCTTCTGGGGACCGGGTTACGACTGGACGCCTGACCACAACTGGGGCGGCAGCGGCATGATAGGTCTTCAGGAGATGCTCCTTCAGGCCGAAGGTGACCGCATCCGCATTCTCCCTGCATGGCCGCGCGAATGGGACGTGCATTTCCGCCTTCACGCCCCCGGCGGCACGACGGTCGAGGTGCGCTACGAAGGGGGTGAGGTGAAGTCGCTCATCGTCACGCCTGAAGCACGCCGGGATGACGTCATCCTACCCTAACGGGGCAGGCTCTTTCTGCCGCAGTCGGCGCGGTCGGTACGGATGTTCTCGTCACTCATCCATGCCGTCCGCGCCTTTTTCATGCGGCCTCCCGAACCATCCATTCAGTGTACACTGTTTTTACTATGCCGCATCTCCCTCTTGCGCCCCTCCGCATGGCCCTCGTCCCTGCTCCCGTCCTCCCATTCCCGCCCCGTCGCATTTCCCTTCCCGTCGCCTGCGGAGGTGTCTGCACGTGCTTTTACAATCTGTTGATAATGAATGGTATATATTGCATGGTTACGGCTGTATATAGTCATGCATTGAGACTATATATAGTCGTAAGTGGAGAGTATATAATGTGTCGAGTGAAGAGTATATAATGTGTCGAGTGGAGAGTATATAATGTGTCAAGTGTAGAGTATATAATGTGTCAAGTGGAGAGTATATAATGTGTCAAGTGGAGACTTACGTAAGTCTTTGCAAGGTATATCCGCAGATGTTTGTTTGTAATGATAATTCTCAACTGCGACGACGGCATTTCCCGTAGGGGAGAAGAGACTGGAGAAGAAAGGGTGGAGAAACGTTGCACGTCCGGGCATTTTGCCTATATTTGCAGCGTTTGCACATGGGTGCAACTTTGCGGGAGAGTGCTTACGTCTAAGGAATGCAGACCGTAAAGGTTACACACTTATATTTATACACCACGGCATGATACATCTGAAAAACATTCACAAGACTTACCATAACGGAGCGCCGCTCCATGTGTTGCGGGGCATCGACCTTGACATCGAGCAGGGGGAACTGGTGTCCATCATGGGCGCGTCCGGGTCCGGTAAAAGTACATTGCTCAACATCCTCGGCATCCTCGACGACTACGATGAGGGCGAATACCGCCTGGGCGGGACGCTCGTGCGCGGATTGAGCGAGGCGCGGGCTGCCGAGTTGCGTAACCATACGTTGGGCTTCATCTTTCAGTCGTTTAACCTTATCCCTTTCAAGAACGCGCTGGAGAACGTGGCTTTGCCGCTCTTCTACCGCGGTGTGCCCCGGCGCAAGCGCAATGCCCTCGCCTTGGAGTATCTCGACCGTCTGGGCCTGAAGGACTGGGCACACCACCTGCCTTCCGAGATGAGCGGCGGACAGAAGCAGCGTGTCGCCATCGCCCGCGCACTCATCGGGCAGCCGCAGGTCATCCTGGCTGACGAGCCGACAGGTGCGCTTGACAGCCGCACGTCGGTCGAGGTGATGGACATCCTCAAAGGCCTTCACCGCGAAGGACTGACCATCGTCGTTGTCACCCACGAGAGTGGCGTGGCCAACCAGACCGACCGCATCATCCATCTGCGCGACGGACTTATCGAACGCATCGAGGACAACCATCGGCACGACGCTTCACCTTTCGGCGCGGCGGGCGGACTCATGAAATGACAGACATACGCACGCTTATGAGAGACATCATCCAGGAAATCTATCAGACGGTGCGGCGCAACAAGTTGCGCACGTTGCTCACGGGCTTTGCCGTCGCGTGGGGCATCTTCATGCTCATCGTCCTGCTCGGCGCAGGCAATGGCTTGATACACGCTTTTGAGGAAGGCTCGTCGTCGTGGGCGAAGAATTCCGTACGTGTGTCGGGCTGGTTCACGTCGAAACCTTACGGGGGCTTTCGTGAAGGCCGTCACGTGAAACTTGACGGCAGGGACATGGAGAGTACGCACCGCCGCTTTGCGCCCTACATGGAGGAGACCGGCGCGACGCTGACACAGGACAATCTCACGCTGAGCCACGGTGCAGAGTATGTCAACCTCTCCTTGCGGGGAGTGTATCCGAACTTTGCCGACATCGAGCTGGTCAATGTGGTGGGCGGACGCTTCATCAATCCCATCGACTTACGTGACTGCCGCAAGTGCATCGTGCTCCACCGCCGCACGGCTGAAATACTGTTCAAGGACGCGGCAAAGGCCGTCGGCTCCTACGTGACAGCTGACAGTGTGGCCTACCGCGTCGTGGGCGTCTATGCAGACCGCGGAGACAATGGCAGCTCGGATGCCTATGTCCCTTTCTCCACGCTCCGCACGCTCTACAACCGGGGTACAGACATCGACAACCTGCTTTTCACGACACAGGGCTTGACGACACTCGAGGACAATGAAGCCTTCGAGACGGACCTTCTGGCCCTGTTGGCCGAGAACCACCGCTTTGCGCCCGACGACAAGAGCGCCGTGTGGATATGGAATCGCTTTGCCGACTACCTGCGTTCGCTGGGAGCGATGCAAGTGCTCCGCATAGGCATTTGGGTCATTGGTATTTTCACGCTTTTGAGCGGTGTAGTGGGCGTGTCGAACATCATGCTCATCACGGTGAAGGAGCGCACGCATGAGTTCGGCATCCGTAAGGCTCTCGGCGCGAAGCCTCGGTCCATCCTGGGACTGGTCATCGCCGAGAGTGTTGTCATCACGACGTTCTTCGGCTACATCGGGATGGTGGCAGGCATTGTGGCGACAGAAGTCATGACCGCCTTGGCCGGGCGTATGACGATGGACGTGGGCGAAGGCATGTCAGCCGCCGTGTTTACTGACCCGACCATTGATCTCAGCATTGCCGTCGAGGCGACGCTGACGCTCATCATAGCCGGTACTTTGGCCGGTTACTTTCCGGCACGCAAGGCGTCGCGCATACGCCCCATCGAGGCTTTACGATGAACAGAACCGCATTTTACAGAAACAAACCATGAAACTTGATTTAGACACATGCGAGGAAATCCTCCTCACCATCACCCGCAACAAGACTCGCAGCCTGCTCACGGCTTTCGGCATCTTCTGGGGTATCTTCATGCTCATCGCCCTCATGGGTGGCGGACATGCCATGCAGGAGAAGATGCAGCAACAGTTTGCTGGCTTCGCGACCAATTCCGGCTTCATCGCCGCCATGCCGACCAGCGAACCTTACCGGGGTTTCCGTAAGGGTCGCCACTGGGACTTGGAGCTGGCTGACATCGAGCGTCTCCGGGAGGGTGTGCCCGGGCTTGACGTGGTGACACCCAACACCAGCCGGTGGAACTCCAAAGTCGTGTTCGAGGACAAGGAAGCTTCATGCAGCGTGAAAGGCAATATGGCTGATTATGTGCACATCGAGACACCCGTCATGCTCTACGGACGCTACCTGAACGACATCGACGTGCGCGAATCACGCAAGGTGTGCGTCATCGGCAAGCGCATCTATGAGAACCTCTTTCATGCGGATGAAGACCCTTGCGGGCGCAGCATCTGTATCGACGGCGTGTACTACCGTGTCATCGGCGTATGTGCTTCGAGCGGGAAAATCAATATCCAAGGCTCTGCCGAGGAGTCGGTCATCCTGCCTTTCACCACGATGCAACACACATATAACTTGGGCAACAAGATACAGATTATCTGCTACACGGCCCGCCCCGGCTATCGGGTGAGCGACCTGGAGCCGGAGATAGGCCGTATCCTCAAGGCCGCGCACTACATCGCTCCCGATGACCGCCAGGCGCTCATGCTGCTCAATGCCGAGGCCGTCTTCACGACCGTGGACAACCTGTTCCTGGGTATACACATCCTCATCTGGATGGTCGGGCTGGGGACGCTGCTTGCAGGGGCTATCGGCGTGTCGAACATTATGATGGTCACCGTGCGCGAACGCACCACGGAGATAGGCATCCGCCGTGCCATCGGGGCTCGTCCGCGCGACATTCTCGAGCAGATATTGACCGAGAGCCTGGTGCTGACCACGCTGGCCGGACTGGCAGGACTGACGTTTGGCGTCGTCGTGCTCCAACTGGCGGAGATGGGGGTCAACGGAGAAAGCCTTCCGAACGAGTATGTACATTTCCAAGTGTCGTTTGGCGCGGCGGTGGGCATGTGCGTGCTGCTTGCCGTGCTGGGGACATTGGCCGGGCTGGCACCGGCCTACCGGGCCATGGCCGTGAAGCCGATAGACGCCATCCGCGAAGAGTAACCGAATCAGAATAACAAAATAATAACAAACCATATCAACGACATGAAGAAGTATCTAAGGATTGCATTGCTGGTAGTCGTGGGACTCGTGTTTGTGGGCACGTTTGTGTTCCTCTACCAGAAATCGAGGCCGGAAAAGAAAGTCTACGAGACTGTGACACCCCAAGTGGCCGACCTTGAAAAGACGACTGTCGCCACAGGCAAAGTGGAGCCACGCGACGAAGTGCTCATCAAACCGCAAATCTCAGGCATCATCTCCGAACTGTGCAAGAAGGCCGGTGAACATGTCCGGGCCGGGGAGGTCATAGCCAAGGTGAAGGTCATCCCCGAACTGGGGCAGCTCAATTCGGCCGAAAGCCGCGTACGCCTGGCCAAGATCAATGCCTCACAGGCAGAGACTGACTTCAAGCGCATGAAGCAACTCTATGACGACAAACTCATCAGCCGCGAAGAGTTCGAGAAGAACGAAGTCGCCTTGAAACAGGCACGCGAGGAGCTCCAGGCCTCGGAAGACGCGCTCCAGATCGTGCGTGAAGGCATCACGCAGAGCAGTGCCTCTTTCAGCAGCACGCTCATCCGTTCGACCATCGACGGCCTGATACTCGACATCCCTGTGAAGGTGGGCAACTCGGTCATCATGAGCAACTCGTTCAACGACGGTACGACCATCGCCACCGTGGCCGATATGAACGACCTCATCTTCCGCGGCAATATCGACGAGACCGAAGTCGGACGCATTCACGAGGGTATGCCGGTCAAGCTCACGTTGGGTGCACTGCAAGACCTCTCGTTTGATGCCGTATTGGAATACATTTCGCCCAAAGGTGTGGAGGAGAATGGGGCCAATCAGTTTGAAATCAAGGCCGCTATCCAAGTGCCTGACAGTGTGTTCATCCGTTCCGGCTATTCGGCCAATGCGGAAATCGTCCTCCAGCGTGCCCGTCAGGTGCTGACCGTGCCCGAGAGTGTGCTTGAGTTTAGCGGCGACAGCGCGTTCGTCTGGCTTATGACTGACAGCGTGCCCCCTCAATACCGCCGCCAGCAGGTCACAGTCGGGTTGAGTGATGGCCTGCGCATACAAATCAAGGAAGGTCTGCGCCCGACCGACCGTCTGCGCGGAGCTGAAAAGACGACCAAGAATGTTTAATCCCACTTCGACCTATGAAAAGAGCTTGTTTATTGTGGGCGGCAGCCGCTTGTTGGTTTGCTGTGCCCTTCTTTCTCCAGGCCCAGCAGCGATGGACTTTGAGACAGTGTATTGACTACGCATTGGAACACAATGTCGACGTGCAGCGCACCCGTGTGTCGGTGCAGCAGAGTCAGGTGGAAGCCAATACGGCCAAGTGGGCACGCTTGCCACAGGTGAGTGCCGGTGCCGGGCAGAACTGGAGCTGGGGACGTTCGGCTTCGCCTGTGGACAACACATACAGCGACATCCACAGCGGCAACACGAGCTTCAGCCTGAGTGCGAGCATCCCTCTCTTCACCGGACTGCAATTGCCCAACGAACATGCATTGGCTAAGCTCAACCTCAAAGCTGCACTGGAGGACCTCAATAAGGCTAAGGACGACCTGGCCGTCAATGTCGCTTCGGCCTACTTGCAAGTGTTGTTCAATGAAGAACTGGCCGCTGTCGCACGTCAGCAGGCCGACCTGACCCGGCAGCAGGCCGAGCGGCTCAGCCGCCTGGAGGCCGTGGGCAAGGCATCGCCTTCGGAGACGGCTGAGGCTGAGGCACGCCTGGCACAAGAGGAGATGAATGTCGTGCAGGCGGAGAACAACCGCCGCCTCGCCCTGCTCGAACTCAGCCAGCTGCTTGAACTCCCTTCACCCGAAGGTTTTGCACTCGAAGTTCCTGCCGGACAACCCGACTTCGCCCCGCTCACGCCGCCCGATGCCATCTATGTCCATGCCCTCGCTTTCCGTCCCGAAATCAAGGCTGCGAAATATCGTCTGGAAGGCAGCGACAAGAGCATCCGTATCGCCCAAAGTGCTTTCTATCCCCAACTCTCGCTCAGCGGCGGGCTGGGGACGAGCTATTATACCGTGAGCGGAGGTACGACCTTGGGATTTAGCGACCAGATGAAGAACAACTTCAACCGCTATGTCGGCCTGAATCTGAGCATCCCGCTCTTCAACCGCCTGGCCACCCGCAACCGCGTGCGCACCGCCCGTTTGCAACAGAATGACTTGCTCCTGCAACTCGACAATACGAAGAAGGCCCTCTACAAGGAGATACAGCAAGCGTGGTACAACGCGCTGGCGGCCGAGAGCAAATACCGTTCCAGCGAAGCGGCTGTCCGGTCGGGTGAGACATCCTTCCGGCTGATGGAGGAAAAGTTCCGCAACGGGCAAGCCAATTTTGTCGAGTTCACTGAGGCGAAGGTCAATCTGGCCAAGGCGCAGTCCGACCGCCTGCAAGCGAAGTACGAATACCTCTTCCGCACGAAGATTCTTGCCTTCTATGAAGGGAAACCTATTGCCTGAACGTAGAGTTGTTAATGTTTTTTCAAAATGGGCTGTTCCTTTAGGCCTGCTGTGTCTCTTTCCGTCAAATGCCGACAGCCGGACGACCGTGACAACGCATCCGACAGACGGTCTTCTATCGTAAGCGGTTGAATATAAACAGACTAAAATAGTTCTCTTGCCAGAGGCTTTGCGGCTCATGGGCGGACAGGTATCCGCTCATGAGCCGCTTCTATTCCGTGCGAGGACCGAAAGGAGGGTAAGCCGACACGGAAAGGAAGCCTGGCGAACACAGAAAGGAAGGTATCCTTCCCGGTGATGCAGATAGCGTGTGAAAGGCTTGGGCAAAGGTCTTTTTTGTTGTGATATTTATCTGTGGAAAAACCAAGTATGGTCAGCAGTCGACAAGGCGCACCCTGAGTAACCTGTATCCTTGTGCCCGGATACGGACTTGAATTTTCGCTTCATCTCAAATCGTCATTAGGCTTTTTCCCGTCCATCATAAATCAGCCTGGAGAATGGAGTTTGCGGCAAATCGGACCTATCTCTAAGAAATACAGCAGTTGGGCTGGGTAGGTTTTGAAGTTTTTAGTACTTTTGCACACTCTATTGGTCGAGAATGATAAGTTAAGTAAAAAACAAATAAGCAATACGATATGTTCGATAATCTAAGTGAACGCCTGGAACGGTCGTTTAAAATCCTGAAAGGTGAAGGCAAAATCACCGAAATCAATGTTGCCGAGACGCTGAAAGATGTGCGCCGCGCACTGCTGGATGCCGACGTGAACTATAAAGTGGCCAAGACCTTCACCGACACGGTGAAAGAGAAGGCTTTGGGACAAAATGTGCTCACGGCTGTGAAGCCCAGTCAGTTGCTCGTGAAGATTGTGCACGACGAGTTGACCACGCTCATGGGTGGCGACACGGTTGAAATCAATCTCAAGGGCCGTCCGGCAGTCATCCTGATGTCCGGTCTGCAAGGTTCCGGTAAGACCACTTTCTCCGGCAAGCTCGCTCTGATGCTGAAGAGCAAGAAAAACCGCAAGCCGCTGCTCGTCGCCTGCGACGTCTACCGTCCGGCGGCCATCGAGCAGTTGAAGGTGTTGGGTGAGCAAATCCAAGTCCCCGTCTACAGCGAGCCGGAGAGCAAGAACCCGGTGGAGATAGCCCGGAATGCCATTCAGGAAGCCAAGGCAAAAGGCTATGACACCGTCATCGTCGACACGGCCGGACGTCTGGCCATCGATGAGCAGATGATGAACGAGATTGCGGCCATCAAGCAGGCCATCGAGCCGGACGAGACCTTGTTTGTCGTCGACTCCATGACCGGACAGGATGCTGTCAACACGGCTCGTGAGTTCAACGAGCGCCTCGACTTTGACGGCGTCGTCCTGACGAAACTTGACGGCGACACCCGCGGCGGTGCAGCCCTGTCCATCCGTACAGTGGTCAACAAGCCGATAAAGTTCATCGGTACGGGCGAGAAGCTCGAAGCCATCGACCTCTTCCACCCGGCCCGTATGGCCGACCGCATCCTCGGCATGGGCGACATCGTGTCGCTGGTGGAGCGTGCACAGGAGCAGTATGACGAGGCTGAAGCCAAACGCCTGCAGAAGAAGATAGAGAAAAACCAGTTCGACTTCAACGATTTCCTGTCACAAATCCAGCAGATTAAGAAGATGGGCAACCTGAAAGAACTGGCATCCATGATTCCCGGCGTGGGCAAGGCCATCAAGGACATCGACATCGATGACAATGCTTTCAAGAGCATCGAAGCCATCATCTACTCCATGACGCCGAAGGAGCGCACGAATCCTGAGATTCTCAACAGTTCGCGCCGCCAGCGCATTGCCAAGGGTAGCGGCACAAGCCTCCAGGAGGTGAACCGCCTGCTGAAACAGTTTGACCAGACACGCAAGATGATGAAGATGGTCACCGGCAGCAAGATGGGCAAGATGATGGGACGTATGCCGAAGATGCCCGGTATGCCGAAAATGAAGTAATGGGGAACATCTTATTTTCTAAATAAAGTCGTATGAGAAACAAAGCTTTTTATGCCGTCGGCATTCTCTTGTCGAGCCTGATGGGAGTAAGTGCATGCACTTCCGGCGGAAATGCGTCGACCTACACGGTGGAAGGCGTGGTGAGTGACTCTTCAGCCAACGGAAAGACCATCTACATGATGCGCTATGACGACAGCCGTCGTCTGGACAGTACGGTCGTCAAGGACAACCGTTTCACTTTCACCGGCTCGGTCGACACGGCTTCTTTGTGCCGCATCGATGTGTCGCGGTCAGAGTTTGCCAATCTGATTCTGGAGAGTGGAGACATCACTGTCGACATGAAGAACTACAACCAGCCGTCGGGCACGCCGCTCAATGACGCGTTGGCCCGCATTTCGAAAAGTGAAGACAGTCTCTATCAGGTGATGAAAGAGAAGTATGAGGAATACGAGGCACAATACAAAGATAGGGAGGAGCTTACCAAACAGTGGAACGCTTATGCCGACGAATTGCAGAAAAGTCAGCTTGAAGAAGGCAAGGTTTTGTTTGCTCAACACAACGACGATGCAGTGGGCTACTATTTGATATTTTCTTCTTGTTTTGCATCCATGTCTCCGGCAGAACAAAAGGAGCTTTTACTTAGTGCCGGCCCGTGGTTGAAATCGACACGTTTCGTACAGGAGAAGCTGGCGAAGATAGAAAATCTGGAGAAGACAGCTGAAGGCAGCCCGTATGTGGATGTCAAAGGCAAAGACGTGGAAGGCAAAGACATCTCCTTGTCTGACTTCGTCGGCAAGGGCAATTATGTGCTTGTGGACTTCTGGGCCAGCTGGTGCGGTCCTTGCAAGGGCGAAATCCCCAACATCGCCAAGCTTCACAAAGCCTATAAGGACAAGGGGCTGACCGTCGTCGGCGTCTTCGTGTGGGACAAAGAGGATAACTTTGCAAAAGCCGTGAAGGACGAAGGCATCACGTGGGCGCAGATATTCGACACGGAAGGCAAGGCGACGGACCTCTATGGCATTGAAGGCATTCCTCAAATCATGCTCATTGCCCCCGACGGCAAAATCGTGAAACGCAACTTGCGTGGAGAGTATATGATAAAGACAGTAGAAAACACTTTAAAGAAATAAACGATATGACATTAATCGACGGAAAAGCCATCTCGGCGCAAATCAAGCAAGAGATAGCTGCCGAAGTGGCACAGATTGTGGCAGCCGGAGGCAAACGCCCTCACTTGGCCGCCATCCTGGTGGGCCATGACGGTGGCAGCGAGACATACGTGGCCAACAAGGTGAAGGCGTGTGAAGAATGTGGATTCAAGTCTTCCTTGATCCGTTATGAGGCTGACGTGACGGAAGCCGAGTTGCTGGCCAAGGTCAGGGAGCTGAATGCTGATGCCGATGTGGACGGCTTCATCGTGCAGTTGCCTCTGCCCAAGCACATCTCCGAGCAGAAAGTCATCGAGACGATTGACTACCGCAAGGATGTCGACGGCTTCCACCCCATCAATGTGGGCCGCCTCTCCATCGGCCTTCCCTGTTATGTGTCGGCCACGCCGAACGGCATTCTTGAACTGCTGAAACGCTACAACATCGAGACTTCCGGCAAGAAGTGTGTCGTTCTCGGCCGTAGTAACATTGTCGGCAAGCCGATGGCCATGCTCATGATGCAGAAAGCCTATCCCGGCGACGCTACGGTGACTGTCTGCCACAGCCGTTCGAAGGACCTGGTGAAGGAGTGCCGCGAGGCGGACATCATCATCGCTGCCATGGGCCAGCCCAACTTCGTGAAGGCTGACATGGTGAAGGAGGGTGCTGTCGTCATCGACGTGGGTACGACGCGTGTGCCCGATGCCACTCGCAAGTCAGGCTTCAAGCTCACGGGCGATGTGAAGTTCGACGAAGTGGCACCCAAGTGTTCGTTTATCACCCCCGTTCCCGGCGGTGTAGGCCCGATGACCATCGTGTCGCTGATGAAGAACACACTGCTGGCCGGCAAGAAAGCCGTCTATAAAGATTGAGGCTTTGTAGTAAACAATAACAGGAGGCCGTGCCGAGGAGATTGTTTCTCCGAAGGCATGGCCTCCTTGCTTTTTATCAAAGAAATTACAATAACTCAGGGCTTGGCGAAGCCTCTGTATTCATTATCGCGATTCAGACGGACTTATAATCGCGATAGTGAGGGTGTCATAATCGCGAAGATGAGGAGGAGTGAATCGCGATTGTGAGACCATCTGAATCGCGATTGTGAGAGTGGTATAATAGGTGATGCTCAATCGGCTGATTCCCAACTGTATGGTTGCTGCTCTTTGTCTATGTCTGTCCTGCAATGTCTTCTCTTAGAGGGCAAAAACCGATTGTCAGTCCCAATAGCCGAAAACGTAAAAAAAGACAATATGGAGGGCTAATAACTCGTTATTTTTATTCCATCGAAGCCAATCGTTCTATTTCTTCTGCTCGTTCTTTGGATATATGCAATGATTCACGTTCACGCTCTAACAGACGTTTTACTCGATCCGTCAATGTACCAGACGAAGTTAGTTCTTTGAATGTTTCCAAATACTCCTTTTCGTCTTCATTTAGGAATGGAACAACTTGCTGTTCTATCTCCTTGGCCCTACTTTCAGAAAGACCAAACTTTTTACGCTTTCGTTCTAGATATTTCCGATCATCATCTGTAATAACGCCGTTATCTTCTATGCAGAATAGGATTTCTTCCCTATATTTTTCCTCTTCCGGAGTTAAAGAGCATAGCTCGACACAACTTTGTTGGGTGGATTCATTTTTTTGCACAGTCTCTTCATCATCAGAAAACGTATCTCCCCGTTTCTTATAGATCTTTGTGCCACATCGGATGTTTGTTTCTGTTACCCCACGTAATATCAATCCTGCGTCATCTCCAGATTCTCCCCTATCTAACATTTTGAAAAACATTACAATACCTTCTATTGAAGAATCAAATTCATTGTCATTAGTGCAGACAATGACTTCTTCCCCCACTTTAACGTCAGCATGCAATGTATCTAAAATAACAATTCCTCGTCCTTCCACGTAACAGAATTTAGAAACTTCTACAATTAAATCTCCTTTTCGTGCATCTGCTTTTGTTTTTAATTCTTTGGGTGACACATAATCGCTAAATTCATCAAGAGGTTTGAACTGTACGGATATTTCCCATTCCGTTTCTGTTGTTTGACTAAAAGTTGTGTCTGAAGAAGCGGAGTAGTTGGCCGATACATTATTCATTAGACTTTGAAATGCAGCTTTCACATCATTCAATTGGTTTTGAGATAAATTAGAGGTCTCGTAAGAAGACACTTTTTTAGTAAACTCCAATAATCCTCCTTCAAGCCTTTGCTGTATCAATGAACGCAATTCCGGGTCTTCTTTAGCCCATAACAAATCATCTGGACAATATGGAGCTTTTTGTGGTGAGAAAGATTGATTCAACTGCATTTCATCTCGGCTTTCGCTATTACCGGACATTGTTCTTTTACCATTAATTCCACCGGAAACATTTATCACTTTATACCCACCACTTACATTAAAATCGGATGAAGTAATGATTTCCTGAGATATTTTATTCCCTTTCAAGCAACGCGCATTAATTTGGGTAGCACCCAGGCATTGGAACAAACGGCACATTTCGTGCACTTTCTCGTAGAAAAGTATTAGCTGTGCGTTCTCGAACGGTAAATACATCGGACGCAGAGGGTGAGCGTAATAGAGTGTATTCGGCAGAGGATGTCCAACCGGAAATGTAATTTCTCCAGGCAATTCATCCAGTGGAAATACATATTTTATGTTATCAGTCTCATCATAGCACCCACCAATGTGGTCTAAGTCTCTAACTGTAAAGATGAACTGTCGATCATGGTAAGGACGGTTGCTGAACCAGTCAAGATTGTTCTTATCATATAGTTCACGCTCTACCTCTTCCGATAATCCCATCGCGCAAAGTTCCATCATCTCTTCATTCTCTTCGCGACTAGATTTTTCGTCATATTTAAATGCCCAGTCTTCTTTTCTTCTTTGAATTAGCGCATTTGGAGTCTCTCCATTAATACCATATCCTCCTATATGAGCTACAAAATCCACATCCCGAACTACTTTTCCGGTGATGGACGCTTTTGCCCTTTCCTTTTCATTCTCATCACAAGCAAATGGCAAGGCTTGAATGGCTAAACGAACAGCTTCCACATGTTCATTTTTTCTATTATATCCTCCTATCCAGTGCAGCCTTTCAGCCTTAGCAGTAAGTAAGGCACAAATCCAAAAATCAAAATTTTCTTCATCTAAATGATCGATGGCAGCTTCAATCCATTTCAGACATTGGGCATTGGCTTCTTCTACTTTTTCATCCAATGCTTCACGTTCCTCATCAGACAAATCCTGATATTTCTGTCGCCTCTCCTCAAATGCAGAATAAAATACGTTTTCCCATGTACGATACTTGTAGAAGGAAGCAAGCATTTGATCATACTCTGATAGGGCATATTCATCCACCCACCGGTCAATCAAAGCTAAACAATATTCATCGTCAAAAATGTCACTATTCAATTCTTCTCGAATTTGCTCAAGCATTTGTTCTTTTTGGGCTTCAAACTCTTCTTCAGTTGTCCCATCGTATTTATTTACTATATTGGAAATCTTATCGCCAACATATTCGCCTAACTGTTGATTGCTACTTGCGTTATACAGTTCATTAGCTGTTTTGAGTAGATTTTTTAATATTCCCATATTTGATCTTTTAAGTTTATACAGAGTATGATAGTTTCGTGTTTTAATACATTAACCCCAAGAGGTTATTAGCCTTTGAGGGGATTTTTGATTTATGGCGAGCAGTTTTTTCTGTCTTTTTTCAAAAGCATAACGGGCTATGGCTTGGAAAAGGACAAAAAAGATACTGGCAGGAATCGGAAAGCGACCAAAGAGTTTGAACAAACGTGCCAGTGACCAATTGAGGTTAAAAAGATTATTGGATAAATGATTATCAGAATAATCGTATTTGTACCCTTCTGACTTTAAGAACTTTTCTACTAATTCTTTTACTTCCATCGTTTATCTTTTAAAGTTTACTTTTTTTTGTTTTAAATTTCAGCATTTACCCTCCCCCTGCCAAATTTTCTTTGGTTCAAGTTGGTTCATGGCGAAAAGAAACAGCGCAAAAGAGGCATTACACTCGCAAAGATGCACGCCTCGTATGCCAAATGGCTGCATGAACACGTCTTTCATTAAAAAATTATTGCTCTCCGATAAACTCGATTAAATATAAAAATGTAGTGGTCGGCATTGTGTATTCAGTGGTCGAATCTTATTTTATAGTTCCTCGACTTCCTGAAGAAAGTGAAGCATGATGCGAAACAAGATGTGGATACAAAGATAAACAGTGCAATATTGAAGGTAGAATAATGATATAGGTAAGTATCTTTTTTTGTAACAAGCTGTTTCTTAGTGATTTCATACTGTTTCATACTCTTTTCATACTGTTTTCAGACTATTTCAGCCCCCTTTCACATTTCCTTCTTCTACTTTCGCGGCGTCGGTGAATGATGTGCAGACATTATTCATCAACGCTTGGGAATTAGTAACATAAACTGATGGATATATGTGTGACATTAAGATTTGCAGGTTGATTGGTTGGGCGATTGTGATAATGTTTTCCAGTTATTCTATGGCTCAATCACGAATTGTTGGAACAATAGTAGATGAGAAGGGACAACCATTGGATGCGGTAGATGTCGGTTGTTTTTCTTGTGATTCCGTGAAACTTTCAACTACACTTTCAGACGCGAAAGGGACATTCTCTTTGAAAGTGCCCGATGCTGGAAAGTATATGCTTCGGTTGGCTTGTGTGGGGTTTAAGGATGCCGTGTTACGTCTGGATGTAAATAAGGAAGAAAACAAGCTGGGGCAAATAACGATGCACAGTATTTCCGTACAATTAGCCGAAGTGGAGGTGCAGGCACAGACTGCCATTCGGCAGATAGACCGGACGCTGCTGTTTCCGACAAAGGAACAGAAGAAGCATGCCTTCAACGGCTATAATGTGCTTTACAACATGATGATTGCCGACCTGGACGTTGACCCGTTTACGAAAGAAATCAAGCGTCACAATCAAGATGTCGTCTTATGCATTAACGGACGCGAAGCCAAACCGCATGAGATAGAACAAATGGACCCGCGAGACATACGCCGCATTGACTGTTATGACTACCATCCGGAGTTTCCCATGCAGACGGTCGTAGACTTCGTGCTGGTGAACAGACAGTATGGAGGAAATGTGAATGTCAACGCCCGTCAAGCTTTGGCAAGAGTGGACGGTAAAGTTCATGCCAGTGCGCAGGTGTATTACAAGAAGCATGAGTTTTCGGCAGGAGTGAGCGACACCTATCAGAACTTCACGCAAGACAAGACTTCTCAGTCCGACTATCAGTTTCGCATGGAGAATGGCTCTGTGCTGAACAGCCGGGAGAAAGGCTTGCCTATGAAGAACAAAGGGAATAATGTGAATGCCTATTTGCAGTATCTCCATACGATGGAGCATGACAGGCTGAGCGCCCAATTATGGATAAATGCGCAACGTCCGGATGTAACTTCCAGTTCGGTACATACCTATGATTGGGATGAATTTTCCACGTTGTCGACAAACGAACGCACCCGGTCGAAGAACCGTGCTCCCGGAGGAATGCTGTCATACGAACATTACTTTCAGAATCAGAGTAAGCTGACTGTATCCATGATATACAATTATGGAAATAACACGTATACCCGCACATATCAGGCATGGAATGATGGGGCATTGTATGATGACAATCTGACAGATATTGCGGAACATTACCATTATTATAACCCGCGTATCAAGTATATGCACAACTTTAAGAACGGGCTTTCGCTCAACATGATGCTGGAGCATGTGCAGCAAAACATTTACTCCACCCATACCGGGACCAACGAAGGTAAGGAAAAATATCTTTCAGGCAAGACTACCGGTATTGTCAGCATGGCGAAGCAATGGGACAAGGTGATGGGTGCACTGACGCTCTTGGGAGGCCGGCAGACGACAGAACAAGAGCAGAAACATCATGAGTTTGTCTATAACGGACAGTTCATGTTGCAATATATGCCGAGCAAAAAACACATGGTGCGTGCCATGACGGCGGCCGTTTACGTTCCTCTTGAGTTTAAGTGGCGAAGCACGATAGACCAGCCGATGGACTTCATGCAGATTAAGCGTGGAAACCCGGATTTGAAAGACATAAAGGCATTCGATGTAAGGGTTGATTATTCTTACAATCGACCGTGGGGAACCCTCGGAGCGACTTTGGAAAATCAGTTTTATCTGGATAACTTCTCGATCTATACTTATCGGGAGAATGACAAATTTGTACATTCGTATTACTCCGGAGGACACGCTCATATCTTGGTGGGAGAAGTGCGCGGTTCTGTCAATCTGATATCGAAGATGCTGACTCTGAAGGCTAACGGAGGTTACCGCAGAGGATATGTGGATTCGTGGAAGACGCATCGGGTATCTACCTGGATTTATGGTGCTGACTTGTTGTTCACGTATAAAGGTTGGATGGCGTCGGCCAAACTTCGTTCCCGTCAAATCAGCGAGGAGTTTGTGATGTATAAGAACTATTCGGGAGCAACCCATAGTTTTAACATCGGCTATGCGTCCAATGCCCTGAACGTGGTGCTGGACGTGCGTAACCCGTTTCATGCGCCAAGGAAATATGGAAGTTACTTTTCCGTGGACTATCGGGAATCTTCAAAAAACTATATGGTAGACCGTGGCGTATTCTTGACCGTGAGCTATCGTTTCCGCTTTGGGAACAAAAAGCATCGGTTCGGTGAGGTAGAAATAGAGTCGGTGGACAACGGTTCGGCCATATTGCATTGACGATGAGAACGAGGGTGCTGTTGTCATTTTATTGAACACGCTCTCCGGGCATCAGACGTCTCCTTTTAAAACCACAAAACCGGTCATTGAGCACACTCTATTGCAGGCAAGAGCCGAAAGAAGGGTAGCCGAGGACGGAAAGGAGGGTAGCCGAGCGCCGAAAGAAGGCCGTGGTCGGCTACCCTTAAGGCTTTCGGCCGAGTCTCATTACAGGAAATGGAATGAGGTGTGAAATAGTTGATAATGAAGCATTAACATGCGCTTGATATATGAAGGTGACATTGGAATGATTCGTTCGTTTGGCTGGTAGTGGACAGGAAACTTTTTCTCATGAAAACACTCCTTATCCGGTGCTTTTGTGTAGCTATCTCGTGATTATTCCTTACATTTGCACAGCTAATCAATGATAGACATGAAGCAAACGAGAATTTGGAACTATTCGCTGCTTGCCTTGTTCCTGCTGTGCCAGCTTGCTTTTTTCCTGAACGGAGAGAGGCGGATAAAGAGAGAGGTGGAGCGCACTGTGCCTTTCATCCTGGCACAGGAACTTCGGGCGCGCGTGGCTGATGATGGAAGCACAGGCTTTTATGCGACCGAGGAAGAGATTGCGATTCAGGAAGATAAAACGGTGGACATCATAGAGGCCGCCTTGCGTGAGAAGCTGGGGAAGAATCTCGTTCATTCGTTGATGGCATTCAGACTGCAAAATCCCTATAATGAAAAGTCCCTCCCCATCGTGCAGGGCGATGTGGAGAGCATGGATGAGGCCAACTTGTTGCCCAAGTCGTTTGCTACGGGCGACAGCAATGCCCCTTACTTGTCGGTCTATTTGAAAGTGCACTGGCTCGACCGTGTGGCTTCCATGCTGAATGCATGGAATGGTTTGGTGTGCCTGCTTCTGGTCATCCTATATATAATAGGTAAGAAGATACAGGCAAAGCGGAAGGCCGTAACAGCGCGGGAAGAGGCTGTGGAGGAAGACGTACCATCTTCTCCCGAGGTGTATGCTTTGCCGGAGAACACCGTGTTTCGTCCGACGCAACGCACGTTAGAGCGTGACGGGGTGGTTGTCTCCCTGCGTGGTCAGGTCAGCATCTTGCTGAAAGCTTTTCTGGACGCTCCCGGTCGTGAACTGACATTCGAGGAGTTGGAAGGTTTGTTTTGGAAAGAGCAGGAAGACAATACCAACCGGCGTGCCAAGCTGGTGAGCGAACTGCGCAAAGTGTTGCAGGAACACACCCGTCTGTGTGTGCGCAATGTCTACGGCACGTCCTATCGGCTGGAAGAAGCTTCCGGTGAGAATGTCGCACCTTAATCTCCTGATGTGTATGAAGGTTTGTTTTCGATGGGTCCTGTGTCTGTTGTGCTGCCTCGTTGCCGGTTGCATGGTTTCTTGTGCGCCTTCCCCTTTGGAGGAAAGCCTACGGCTGGCCGGGGACAATCGTGCCGAGCTGGAGGCCGTGCTCGATGTGTACAGCCGCAAACCGGTTGATTCACTGAAACTGCGTGCGGCTGAGTTTTTGATTACCCACATGAAGATACACGGCGGAGTGCGGAGCGAAGTGTTGGCTGATTATCGTAAGATGATGGTGCAGTCGGACACGGTGGTGGACTATCACACGTTCAATCCGTGGTGGAAGCAGTTGGTGGTCGACAAGGGAGACCGGCTCGAAGTGGCACTCGATGTGAGGACCGTGAGTGCCGCCTATCTGATACGCAACATCGAACGGGCTTTCCAGGCCTGGGAACAGGCACCTTGGCACGACGAAGTGGATTTCGACCGTTTCTGCCGTTATGTCCTTCCTTATCGCTTTACCAATGAGATGCTGGCCGATGGCTGGCGCGAATATCTGGCACGCAAATACTATCCTCTCATAGCCGGTGAGACGAATGTGCGCCGGGCTTTTGCCATTATTTACCATGCATTTGGCCGACGAAGTTCCGATGTGGCAGAATGCCATTACACGCTCGACCCCATAGCCTTGGACAAGCAAGGTCAAATGTGGTGTGACCAGTATTGTGTGCTGATGGGCGATGTGTGTCGTTCGTTGGGCATTCCGGTGGCAATGGATTGGGTGGAGTCATGGGGCAACTATCGTCAGCAGGGGCACTTGTGGCCGGTTCTTGTATTGGACGATGGTGCTTATACAGTGAGGCGAGGGGATACGATTGCCCGCAAAGGTCCGGAGGTGGAAGGACGGACGATTGCGGGCCGCAACATGCCGGAGGAAGATTATCCATTGAAAATGGCTTTTATAAAGCGCCCGCTGTGCGTGTGGCGGTTTTCTTACGAGCAGCAGAAAGACGAGCCGGGATTGCCCGAAAGCTGGTCACACCCGGGGCTGGAAGATGTGTCGGCACTTTATGGCATTATGGATTCGTTGGTCGTTTCACCTTCCATGGCAGACGAGTATCTTTTCATTGGGACGTATCAAAGCAAGGACGGCTGGACGCCGGTGCGTCATGCACGCAGTAGTGAGGGACGTTACGTGTTCAGGAATCTGGCCGATTCGGTGGTCTACGTCTTGATGACGGGCGAGGGAGATGCCTGTCGGTCGCAAGGTAATCCGTTTTTGTTGGTTAATGGAAAACAAATCGGGATGAGGCCGGATACGGTCCGTCGCACGACTGTCCGCCTGACGCGCACTTTCCCTCTGATGCCTCATTGGACAGACCAATGGACGGCAATGAAGGGAACATACTTCGAAGCAAGCAATGACCCGGACTTCCGTACACGTACGCGGCTTGGCAGCATAGACCGTACACCGCTGTTCCCCGACAGCATCCGTCTGGAGGGGAAGAACTGTTATCGCTATGTGCGCTATGTGTGTGATTTGGAGCAAACGCGTATGGCCGGCCTTGCCTTTTTCTGTCATGGGCATGAGGTGGAAGGACATCTCATCGGTGCGACTCCGGCGGATACGTTGTTGTGGAATAAGGATTATACGGAGACATATAAAAAACACAGTTATGACCGTGTCTATACGCGCGGCATCGACTTCGGCCGTCCGGTGGAGTTGACGAGCATACATTTCGCACCCAAGCACGACCGGACATTCGTCTGCCCCGGCAATACTTACGAGCTTTTCTATTATGATGGTGGATGGCGTTCGCTTGGCCGACAGACAGCGGACGGTTATGTGTTGACATATACCAATGTTCCGGTTCGCTCACTGTTGCTGTTGCGTAACGTTTCCGCTCGTGGTGACGAACGCATCTTTACTTACGAGCAGGGGCGGCAAGTGTGGTGGTGATGAATTCCCTTCCCGATGCGTTATCCACAAAGGTGCGTATAAAGTATCTTCAGGCCGATGGCTATGAGCAGGACGCCTCCCACGCGCTCCACGGGGAAGTGGAAGCGTTTCCCGGCAAAAATGCCGGTCAGGAAACCACCTATTGAGATGACCAATGAGGTGAAACCGATGATGCATATCGGCATGAGGATGGACTGTAAGGTGCGGTAGCCGATGCAGGAGAAGGAGATGCCTACGGCCAGCGCGTCGATGCTGGTGGCTACGGAAAGCGTGAGAATGACTTTCAGACTGTGGGGATTGAATGCATGATGTTCCTCGTCCTTGAAACTTTCGTATATCATTTTGCCACCCAGGAAAGCCAGCAGGGCGAAGGCTATCCAATGGTCGTATTGTTCCGCGAGAGCACTGAAGCGCGTAGTAGCGACCCAACCGATGAAGGGCATGACCGCTTGGAAGAGGCCAAAGCAGAATGATGTGAGGAGAATGGTGCGCCAATAGATGCGGCGGAGCATGATGCCGCTGGCTATGGAGACAGTGAGGCAGTCCATAGCGAGTCCGATGGCTAAAATCCAGAGTTCGAATAGAGTCATTTCTTTTTAGAGAGTGGAAGATAATAAATGATATTATAGGTGAAGCCAAATTTTACATTGTCATATACGCCATACCCCGGGATGTAGTGTGGGTCGGCATTCGGATGCTCCGTGTAGGAGAGCAACCGTTTGTAGCGGACGGCCCATCCCATGTGGAGGTTCTTCCAGATTTGAGCACGTATGCCGGCTACGATTTCCACCCATTGTGCCGTACAGGAGAGGCCTTCATAGTGGAAAGGCGTGCTTCCTCCCCAGACAGGGTCTTGCAAATCGGGCGCACTGATGTCAAAGCTGAAGGACGAGAAGCCGTAGCGGAGTCCGCCGTAGATGATGCTATATGTGTCTTTATTGTGCATGAAATTATAGTTCATGCCGACACGGAAATAGGGGGCGGAGGCTTTGTAGGAGATGTTTTTGTCTTCGTCCGTCATGTCGCTTACGCCGTAACCGATTTCCACGACAGGCATGTAGCGGTTGAGCAGGTTGACTTCTGCGGCCACTTCGCTACTCATATAGGTTCCTCCAAACAGTTTGTTTCCGATGCCACCCAAGTCGACAGCGATTCCGACGCCCTGGAAGAACGGTTTTTTCTCCGTTTCGGTTTCAGGATTTTGCTTCTTCTCTTGTGCTTGCATGGGAGCAAAGAGCAGCAGGCTAATTAGCAGGCATATACATTTGAATGTGTTCATTGGCGTCAAAGTTAATGTCGGGGTTGACCACGCTGATGGAGTCGAATATGCGTCGCGTGCAACGTGCATTGTCTATGTGGTAATACATTCCTGTGCCACATTCCATGGAGATGAAGTGGGGAATGTTTTGGTGGGTCACGAATATCGTGTCGAAGAGAACTTCGCTCAAGTGTACGACGAACGTGTCTTCCGTGCTGGTGTAGCGCAGGGGGAGCTGCATGCTTTGCAGGTTGCTTTCCTGATTGATGAGCACGGAGTCTGTGCCTGCGGCCGTGACGGTGACAGGACCGGTGAGCGACACGCTGTTGCCGTTGGCGTCATAGATGTTATAGTTTACATAAGCCGTATTGCTTGTTGTGCAGTCGGTGTCGCTGCAAGCCGTAATGCCTGACAGGAGCACGATCGCTGCAAGAAGGTGGCGTAATGGGGATGGGGTTCTTGTTCGCATCGTCATGTGTGTGTTTAGATTTCCTTTTCCACTTTATAATTGTTGCGCTCGGGAGCATTCCGGGTCACCAATTCTCCCACAAAGCCGGCCAGGAACAGCTGGGTGCCGATGATCATGGCTGTTATGGCAAAATAGAAGTAGGGTGACTCGGTGACCAGACGGTAGGGAAGCCCGTTGTACATGGCATAGAGCTTGCCGAACCCTAATACGCCGCATGAGATGAAGCCCAGAAGGAAGACCATGGAGCCTAAGAAGCCGAACATGTGCATGGGCTTTACGCCGAATTTGGATAAGAACCAAAGCAACAGCAGGTCCAGATAGCCATTGAAGAAGCGGTTCAGTCCGCCGAATTTTGTTTTGCCGAATTTTCGGGCTTGATGGTGCACGATCTTTTCGCCTATTTTCGTAAATCCGGCATTTTTTGCCAGATAGGGAATATAGCGGTGCATTTCGCCGTAGACTTCGATGTTTTTCACCACGTCTTTCCGGTAGGCTTTCAGTCCGCAGTTGAAGTCATGAAGGTTGTGGATGCCTGACACCGCACGGGCTGTGGCGTTGAACAGCTTGGTGGGGATGGTCTTCGAAAGGGGGTCGTAGCGTTTCTTCTTATAGCCGGACACCAGGTCGTATCCTTCCTCAGTAATCATCCGGTAGAGTTCGGGGATTTCATCCGGACTGTCCTGGAGGTCGGCGTCCATCGTGATGACCACATCTCCTTCAGCTTTGCGGAAGCCACAGTACAAAGCCGGCGATTTGCCATAATTCCGGCGAAACTTGATGCCTTTCACATAAGGCGACTGGGCACGCAACTGTTCGATGACTTCCCACGAACGGTCGGTGCTTCCGTCATTGACAAAAATCACTTCATAAGTGAAGTGATGGGCCGCCATCACACGTTCGATCCATGCGAATAGTTCTGGCAACGATTCTTCCTCATTAAACAGAGGGACTACTACGGATATGTTCATAGTTGGCATTGTCTGATAAAAATCCGGTTTTTCCAGTCCTTACCGTCGGCTCTTCCTGCGCATGGTGAGCATGGCTATAGGCAAGGAGAAGATAATCCCGTAAAATATGTTTTGTGATAATAATTGCATGGTGAGTTGGATGGGGGAGAGTCCTCGGAGGATGTCCATCGCATGGGTAATCTGGGAGATTTGCGCTTTCATTGACGGCTCATCCTTAAGTACATCCAGTTGGGCTTGGATTTGGGTATAGATAAATCCATTGTCCAAGAATTGAAAATATAAGTAATGTCCGATGGCGGTCAGTATCGAAGCAAACAAATAGATTTGGAATGTGAAGACCAATGCTGAAAAAAATGATAATTCGCCTTCGCATTGTTTATCCCGGAAAGAACGCGTCATGAGAAACACGATGACCGGTACGGCACATGTCAGCAACAGGAACAGCAGGGCGCAAGGAGAGAAGACCAGTCCGATGGGAAGCAGCGCGAACTTGAAAATCCAAAAAATGCCCATGTAGGTGCCATACAGCATGGCCGTTTGTTGTAAGTTGTTGTGTAGTTGTGCCATCTAGTTTTAATGCTATTGTGGTAAGTGGTGCAAAAATAGTACTTTTTCAGAAAGCGACAAAGAGTTGCCTGAGCCAATTGTGCCTGCCTTGTGAGGCGGCATTTGTCCTGCGGGCTTCTGTCTGGGATAGATGGCGGAGTGTCTGTGGCTAGTCCGGTTTGTGAGGTTTGGGATGTGGCAGACCTTCCCCTAGGCTAGGTCCGGACACGCCCTTTAGGCTGCTCGTGCGTGGACTTTAGGCCCTCATTGCACCCTATGCCTGCTGGTGACCGCAGGAGGGGAATGTGGGACATAACGCAGTCTCGACGTGCATGGGGCCGTCGTTTGGTCGCTCGTTCGGGGTGGACACATCCCGACAAGACGGATTGAAGAAACGGAGCTTCGGATATTCTAATCCTCGGATAAGTGTCAGAAATGGAGTCTTTCAAAGTGTTGGCAATCAGAGTGTAATACTTTTAGCTGTAGAAAATGTGAAGTAAACACTTGTAGTATTAGAAAAAATATCTACCTTTGCAGCCGGGTAAGTCCTATACGGCCAGCTCCCTTCGAATCCTCCAGGGCTTGATCGCAGCAAAGGTAGTTGGTTGTAGCGGCGCGATATA
>OIWT01000110.1_pt1 | contig 114436 bp, 113 predicted proteins | sample 1587701 | NCBI WGS metagenome assembly OIWT01 (sample SAMEA3888904, study PRJEB22519) | human gut metagenome | biome: human gut; feature: human-associated habitat; material: faeces | place: Denmark | collected 2009
TTGGATCTAATTCTATATACTCTTTAAATAATTTTTCTGCCTCTTCTTCTCTTCCTTGTTTTGCATATAATTTTCCTAATTCTAATTTTGGATGTAGTCCTTTTGGATCTAATTCTATATACTCTTTAAATAATTTTTCTGCCTCTTCTTCTCTTCCTTGTTTTGCATATAATTTTCCTAATTCTAATTTTGGATGTAGTCCTTTTGGATCTAATTCTATATACTCTTTAAATAATTTTTCTGCCTCTTCTTCTCTTCCCTGTTTTGCATACAATTTTCCTAATTCTAATCTTGCATACACATTCTTTTGATCTAATTCTATTACTTCTTTAAATAATTCTTCTGCTTTTCCTTTCTTATGAATATTTAAATAACATTTTCCTAAAGTAAAATAAGTTCTATAATGTTTTTCTTCTAAATTTAGGGTTTTTTCTAAATATTCAATTGCTTTTAACCAATTTTTTTTATAGTATTCTTTCATTCCTGCTGAATAATACTTATTATTTTTTTCTTTTCTTTCAGTAAAATTATGACTTTCCATAATGCCTCCTTTATAGATGTGCTTAATTATATCATTTTTTATGTCAAATAGCAATAAAAGTAGAGTATTGTACACAAAACTACTCTACTTTTTCCTTTGTTATTTGGTTTAAATTTAATTATTTTCTAATCTTTCCCTTTAAATACCACATATGTTCTGATATTATTTCAATATCTATTAGTTTTCCTATTAAACTTTTATCGCCTTCAAAGACAACTACTTTGTTTGAATCTGTTCTTCCTGTTAACATTTCTTCATTATTTTTGCTTGTCCCTTCAACAAATATTTTTTGCATTGTTCCTATATATGTTTGGTTATTTTCAGCTATTTGACTTTCTACTAAAGCTTTTAGTTTGTCAAAATTTTTATGTTTTATTTCTTCTGGTATTTGGTCTTCCATTTTATCTGCTGGTGTTCCAACTCTTCTTGAGTATATAAACATAAATACTTGTTCAAATTTTACTTTTTTTACAACGTCTAGTGTATCTTCAAATTCTTCTGTAGTCTCCCCTGGAAATCCTACTATTATATCTGTTGTAAATCTTACATTTGGTATTTTTTCTCTTATTTTATCTACTAAATTCAAATATTGTTCTTTAGTATATTTTCTATTCATTCTTTTTAATACTTCTGTACTTCCAGATTGAAGAGGTAAATGTACTAATTTGCATACTTTATCACAATCACGTATTGCTTCTATTACATCATCTGTAAAATCCTTTGGATGTGGTGATACAAAGCGTATTCTATCTATTCCATCTATTTTATTTACTGCTCTTAAAAGTGTTGCAAATGAGTTAACTCCATCATATTCTTCAAATTCTATATTATTTTCACGTTCTACTCTTAGATATGAATTTACATTTTGACCCAAAAGTGTAACTTCTTTATATCCTTGCTTAGCTAATTCTCTTATTTCTTCTATTATATTTCTTGGGTTTCTGCTTCTTTCTCTTCCTCTTACATATGGAACTATACAATATGTACAGAAGTTATTACATCCATTCATAATTGTCACAGATGCTTTAGTTTTATCATTTCTAGAAATAGGAAGCCCTTCTACAACTTCACCATCTATATCTAATATATCTCTTATTTTTCTATTTTCTTCTAATGCTTTATATAAGTCTTCTGGAAATTTATGAAGTGTATGTGTTCCAAATATTATATCTACATATGGATAGCTTTCTTTTAGTTTTTTTATAATATGTTCTTCTTGCATCATGCATCCACCAATTGCAATTACTGTACCTTTTTCTTCTTTTTGTTTTTTTACTTCTCCTACTTTTCCAAAAAGTTTTTCCTCTGCATTTTCACGAACACAACAAGTATTAAATAAAACTAAGTCTGCTTCTTTCATATTTTCTGTTTTTGTATAATTCATTTTTTCAAGCATTCCACATAATTTTTCAGAATCATTTTCATTTAACTGGCATCCCATTGTCATTATATAATATTTAAGTTTTTTGTTTTCATTTATTTTGGCTATTTTATCCATATATTCTAGTTCTTTTTTTACGTTTACCGTCTTCATTCTTTATCTCCTTATATTGTTTTTACTTGATTATTATATATTAATTTTTCTTTTTTTTCAATATATTTAAAGTTTATGTTCAAAAATCATTGACATATATTTAAAGTTTATGTTCAAAAAAATATGACCTTAATTTATTTTAATAATTAAGGTCATATTTTTTAATCTTTTAAATAGAAAAGGTGTATTTCTATAGTTCCTCTTGAACCTTGTGGAATTATAGATACTGCTACATACCTATCTAAATCGTTAAAAGTGTCTAAAACTTCTTTCAAAATATACAAAAAATCTTTTCCATCAATATATTTATGTTTATATTCCTTTTTTTGATCTTCTGTTTCATAAAAAATCTTCACTTTGCAATTTTCATAAGAGCCTGTTATTTTTATATAGTTTGTAGACTCTTTTGTCAATTCTTTAATCCACTTAAATAGATTTTCTTTTTCTATCTTTTCTTTTTGTTCCATATTTAATTTTTCATTTGTCCGAGATTCAAAAATTTTCTCTTCTTTTTGCTCATTTTCGTTCATAAAATTACCCCCTAATTATTGTGGTATTTATATATGGTTTGTTTTTTACAATTTTTAACTTTCAACATTTTATCACATTTATTCTAATTTGTCTAGAGTTCCGCCAAAAGTAGATTCATATTTATCTAATACAGAATTTCCTCCTACTATATAAAAAAAGAATAGCTCTTAGCCATTCTAATTTATTTTCATTATTGAATTCCATATTTTTTCTTAAATTTATCTGCTCTACCACCAGTTGTTTCTCTTTTTAAATTACCTGTCCAATATGGATGACATTTTGAACAAATATCAACTTTCATTTCTGATTTTGTTGAATTTGTTTTCATTACATTACCACAAGCACATGTAATTGTTGCTTCTGTATATTGTGGATGTATTCCTTCTCTCATTGTGTATTCACCTCTTCCTCTCTTTATTAAAAACTATCGTTTTTTATAATAACATATTTTTTTTATTTTTTCAATACTTTAAAAGTATTTTTATTCATTTATTTCATTTTCAATTTTTTGTTCTTGTATATATTGCGCAGATGCTTGTAATTCGCCCTTTAAAGTATTCTTTTTTACCAATTTAATTACTATGTTAAATAAGCAAGCAATAATTAGAACTAATAATAATAACTTTTTCCATATTTTTGCAATCATTTTATTATCTCCTTAATTACCTTACATTATTCATTATACTTATATTTTTATGTTTTGTCAACCATTTAAAAAGGATATCTCTTTTTTAGAGTATCCCTTGTTTATTTTTTACAACTGTTTTGTTCTTGTATTAATTACCTTCTTCTGAAAATAAAAAGTCACCGTTTATATTACTACCATTTTCTAATAAGTCAATCTTTTCATATAATTTAGAAGTTTCTTCACACTTATTTAAATATTCATTTAAATTTTTCTTAGCTACAGATTTCATATTAAAATATAAAACTGTCATTATTACTAAAGCAATAGCTAATGCAATTATTATTCCTAAAAAAATTTTATTTAATTTATTCATGTTTTTCCCCCATTTTACAAATATTATAAATATAATGTTTTTTGTTGTCAATTATTTCTATTACACTTTTTTAATATTTTTTACTTTATTTGTTAATAATAATGATTAATAATTTATATTTTATTGCAAGGAGATATTATGAAAAAAAATAACTTTTTAATTTATGTAATAATTATTATTGTTGTTATTTTAGCAATTTTCTTTGTTTTTAACTTTTTTAATAAAAATGAAAACAATAGCACTAATAATTTAGCTCAAAATTCTTCTACTTTTGAGGAAAAAAATTTTGAAGAGAATTCTATAGTATACAATAATCTTTCAGTAAATACTGAATCTAATACTGCAATTTTTTCTGTTCCTAAAGAGGAAGAAATATCCGCTTTTTCTACTGAACTTAAAGATAAATCTGAAGGTAGATTAACAAATATAGGTATTACTTGTTCTACTCTAAATGAAACTATTATTCAAACCGGTGAAACCTTTTCTTTTAACCAAACAGTAGGTAAACCAACTGCTGAAAAAGGATATAAAGAGGCCAGTGTAATTATTGACCATAAAACTGAAAAAGGAATTGGTGGTGGTAATTGTCAAGTAAGTAGTACTCTTTATAATGCCGTACTTGCAATTCCTTCTTTGATAGTAACTGAAAGACATGAGCATGGAAAAGATGTAACTTATGTTCCTGATGGAAAAGATGCTGCAGTTTCTTATGGTTCTTTAGATTTAAAATTTAGAAATGATACCGGATATAACATCAAAATTTTAGCCTCTACAGATAATAAAACTGTTACTATTAAATTACTAAAACTAAATTAATTATATATATTTTACTATGTTCTAAATACCATAAAAAATGATATCTAGAGCATATTTTTTTATTTGTAACATATATATTTATAAATTATTATTGGAGGTTTCTTATGCGTAAAGTATTTTTTAGTTTTATTATTTTTTTATTAATTATCTATTTCTTGCTTCCAATTTCCTATGGATTTACATATTCTCCTTTTATATGGTCTGAAGATTCTGTAACCACTTCAACTTCACCTGAAATCAATTTAAATTTGGAATCTGAAAGTTATATTTTAATAGAGCAAAACTCTGGTCAAATTCTTTATGAACATAACTCTCATGAGCAATTACGCCCTGCTTCTGTTACTAAAGTAATGAGTATTTTGCTTATTATGGAAGCTTTAGACAATGGTCAAATTTCTTTAGAAGATAAAGTTCCTTGCAGTGAAAAAGCAAGTAAAATGGGTGGCTCTCAAATTTGGTTAGATGTTCGAGAAGAACTAACTGTAAACGAAATGTTAAAGGCTATTTGCGTTGCTTCTGCAAATGATTGTACCGTGGCAATGGCTGAATTTTTAGCAGGTTCTGAAGAGGCTTTTGTAGAAAAAATGAATAATAGAGCTAAAGAATTAGGTATGAATGATACTTGTTTTAAAAATTGTCATGGTTTGGATACAGATGGACACATTACTTCAAGTTATGATATTTCTTTAATGTCTCGTGAATTGTTAAAAAATCATCCTTCAATTACTAAATATACTACAATTTGGATGGATAGTTTAAGAGATGGAAAATCTGTTTTAACAAATACAAATAAATTAATTAGAAATTATAAAGGTGCAACTGGATTAAAAACTGGTTCTACTGGTCTTGCTTTGTACAATTTATCTGCTAGTGCAACCAGAGATAACCTTTCTTTAATTGCTGTAATTATGAGGGCTCCTTCTACTAAAGTTCGTTTTTCTGATGCACAAAAACTATTAGATTATGGCTTTAACCAATATTCTTATTCTCAACTTGCTAAAAAAGGAAATATTTTAACACAACTACCCGTATCTAAAGGTGTTAATTCTTCTGTAAATGCTGTTTTTGTCGAAGATGCTGGTAGCCTTTTAAAAAAAGGAAATAGTAGAAATATAGAACAGGTTGTTTCTTTACCGGAATCAATTAATGCTCCTATTAGAAAAGGTGAAGAATTGGGAAAAGTTGATTATATATTAGAAGGTCAAACTATTTGTAGTGTACCAATAGTTGCTGATGAAGATGTAAAACAAATAAATTTGAGTAATATGATGGAATTTGTTTTCTTTAATTGGTTTCGTCTTTTAAGATAACACTAAAAAGAACCTAAAATTTTTTAGGTTCTTTTTTAATCATCAAATTCATTTTTGTTTATATCTTCCAAGGCACTATTTTTATATTCATAACTTATTGTTTTATTTCTTTTTGGATGTAATTTTATTGTACTTTGCGTTTCTTCTTCTTTTTTATTATCCATTTTCTTATTTAATATTTCATTGGTTTTTTCTATTAAATCTGGCACATAATCTAAAAGCTTGTCTATTGTAGAACAATGGTTTATTGGTAGTAATTTAACATTATTAGATTGTATTACTAAAAAAGCTATTGGTGAAATACTAACTCCTGCTCCACTTCCTCCTCCAAATGGTAATTTATATTGTATCTGTTCATCTTTATCTTTTCTTGTATATTCATCTATTGTTTCTCCTTTAAATTCACTTCCACCTGTTGCAAAGCCAAATCCTACCTTTGATATAGGAATAATTATTACATTATTTGAAGTTTCTATAGGTTCTCCAATAATTGTATTTACATCTACCATTTCTTTTATGCTATTCATAGCGGTAAGCATAAGACCTTCTATTGGATGATCGTTCATTTTTCTTCATTCCTTTCTTTATTAAAAATAACATACTATCAATAATATGTACTATTTTTATTTGAATTATACCATCTAAAGACATATAGTATTCATTTTTATTTTCATACAAAGGATTTATTATATAGTTTATATTTTTTGTTGTGAACTTAGATAAAATAATACCTATTATGCTAGCTAATATTGCAACTATATATGATGTTAAAACTGCTTCCTCGGTTCCTAAATCTATTTTTAATTTCAAATTTGCCACAGTAATTTTTATTTTTTTTACAGCCTTAAATATATCTTTTTTATCTACTTTATTTTGTATACTTTTAAAATCTACATTTTTTAATTTGCTATTTTTATACATTTTCTTTATTTTTAAGCTATTTAAATTAACAAATAAAATTGGAATTTTTTCTAAAAATCTTAGCGTTATTTTTATTTTATATTTATTTTCAATTCTATTTTTCAACTTTATATTTTTACTTGCTATATTAAAGTTTTTTATTTCTATTTGTATAGTCGAAAAAATCAATATTAAAAATAATATTAATATGGTTATAATAATTCCTAAAAAAATAAAAACTAATACCATTTCTACCTCCGGTATTAGTTTTTCCATATTTTTCTTGTTTATACAGTTTTATGCTCCGTTTAACACGATTTGCCTTCTCCACTATTATATCTCCAAATAATTCTTCCTGTGTAGTTATCACTTTACTTCTTCTTGATAATTCTAAAAGTCCGGTAAATGCTGTTACAACTTCTTGTTTATTATGTTCTGATATTTTATACATTTTATTAAAAACAAATTTTGGTTTTTTTAATAATTCTTTAAACATTTCTTTTACTTTACTTCCAACAGTATAAGAATCTGTAATTGCTATTTTTTCAATATTTTTTGCATTTTGATTTAATCTGTTTTTATTTTTTTCTATTATTTCCATATATAGCTTTGGTATTGTTTCTTCATGATACTCTACTTCTAATTTTTGTTTTGGTAATTTTATATTTTCTTGTAATTTAAAGAATCTCTTGTTATTTTGTTCATAAAATTCCTTTATTTTTTTAGAAATTTCTTTATATTTTTTGTATTCTATAATTCTTTGTAGTAATTCTTCTTCTGTCAATTCTTTTTCATCTTCAACTTCTGTTGGTAATAGATTTTTTGACTTTATATATAAAAGTGTAGATGCCATAATTAAGAATTCACTAGTAATTTCTAAATTCATTTTTTCCATTTGATTTATATATTCTATATATTGATCTGTTATTTCACTTAATTTTATATCATAAATATTCATTTTATTTTTATCTATTAAATGACATAATAAATCAAGTGGTCCCTCAAAATTTTCTATTTTTATTGCATATTTATTTGTTTCTAATGTAAGCACATTTTGCATTTAACATCCTCCTATTGCAATTTTATTATTCTTCTAATTTTTCTAATGTTTCTCTTATATTTTCTTCCCTATAACCTTTTTTCATCAAATATTGTTTTATTTCTGTCTCTTCCATATTAACAGATTTTTTTAAGGCAATATTATTGGCTGATTTTTGTTCATATTCTTCCAACTCTTCCGTATTTTTTTCTATATATTCATCTAATATTCTAGTTGGAACACCTTTACTTAAAAGTTTGTATTTTATCTCTTTTATGGATAAATTCTTTAATGCCATAAATTCATTAATCGCTCTTTCTACATATTTTTCATCATCTATATACCCATTTTCTTTTAAGTCTTTAATAATATCACTTAATAGATCTTCTTCTATTTGTGACTTAAATTTTGTTTTCACTTCTTTTTCTGTTCTCTTCTTGTAAATAACATATTTTAATACTTTCGTTTTTTCTTTATCAAATTCTTCTATAGTATACATATATTACTTCCTTTGTTCTACAATTTTCTATATTTTACTACACCAACTAAAAAATATCAAGATAAATTTTATTAATAAAGGCAAATAGAAATCTATTTGCCTTTATCATTTTTTACTAATCTTCGTCTTCTTCTTGTTCATCTCCTAAGCTCTTTTCAAAAGCTTCGCTGAAGTTTGCTCTTATTTTTTCTTCTATTTCTTTTGCTATTTCAGGATTATCTGCTAAATATTTTTTAACATTTTCCCTTCCTTGTCCAATTCTTTCTCCATTATAGCTAAACCATGACCCACTCTTTTCAACTATATCTAAGTTTACAGCTATATCTAATATATTGCCTTCTTTAGATATACCTTTTCCATATACTATATCAAATTCAGCTTCTCTAAAAGGTGGTGCTACTTTATTCTTTACAACTTTTACTCTTGTTCTATTTCCAACAACTTCTCCATCTTGTTTTATACTTTCTATTCTTCTAATATCCATACGAACAGATGCATAATATTTTAAAGCTCTACCTCCAGCTGTTGTTTCAGGGTTTCCAAACATAACACCTACTTTTTCTCTTAATTGGTTTATAAAAATTATAACTGATTTTGATTTGCTTATTGCTCCTGCTAATTTTCTTAATGCTTGTGACATAAGTCTTGCTTGAAGACCTACATGCGCATCTCCCATATCTCCATCTATTTCTGCTTTTGGTACTAATGCAGCAACTGAATCTATAACTATTACATCTAGTGCTCCACTACGAACTAACGCTTCTGCTATTTCTAATGCTTGTTCTCCTGTATCTGGTTGAGAAACAATTAAATTATCTATATCTACTCCTAAATGTTTAGCATATACTGGATCTAATGCATGTTCTGCATCAATAAATGCTGCTTCTCCTCCTAATTTTTGTGCTTCAGCTATCATATGTAATGCTAAAGTTGTTTTTCCTGAAGATTCTGGTCCGTAAACTTCTACTATTCTTCCTCTAGGAATTCCTCCTATTCCTAAAGCTATATCTAAGCTTAATGCTCCTGTTGGAATTGCATCTACATTCATTGCTTGAAAATCTCCTAATTTCATTATAGATCCTTTTCCAAATTGTTTTTCTATTTGTCCTAAAGCTGCTTCCAATGCTCTCATTTTTTCTGAATTTTCTTTTTCCATATTTTTTTCCTCCTACTTGTCGTTTGTTCAAACGCTTGTTTGTAATTATTATACACTAAGATATTTTTTTGTCAATAATTTTTTTAATATTTTTTCACATATTTTTTTAAAATCTATTCCATGTTTCTAAATTATTGTAACTAAAATAATTATTAGCTTTTATTTCTCCCGCTAAATTCTGACTTTTTACTATAGTTACTTTATTTCTATATAACCCAATAAAAGGCTGTTCTTGTTCATATATTTCTAGTATTTTTTTGTATTTTTCTTTTAATAAATTTTCTTCTGTTATCGAATTAACTTCTGTTAATATATTAGCTACTTCATCATTTTTGTAATTTTCTAAATTATTCGTTCCTAAAAATCTATTTATATCTGGACTATATGAATTATATACTCCTGTTAATATCATTTGATAATTTTTATTTTCTAATATATTTTTATAATTACTGTCTGAAACTTTATTTATTGTTACTTTTATCCCTATTTGTTCTAATTGTGCTTTTATGTTTTCAGCTACAGCTACTCTACTTGCATTTGCTGAATTTACAGTTAAAGATAAATTTAATCTTTTAGTTCTATAGTTTTCTGTTTTTTGCCAACGATTGTTTTTATATTCCCATCCATTTGCAACCAATGTTGACTTTGATTGTTCCGGATTATAACCTGAACTTACATTTTCTTTATTATATAAATAATTTCCATAGTCTAACGGAAAATCTGAAGTATAATATTGATTATTATATATACTAGAGACTATATTTGTTTTATCTATTGCATAAGATATTGCTTTTCTTATTTCTTTTTTACTTAAAATATCGTCTTCACAATTAAATGCTAAATAATCAAATTGTCTTCCTTTTATTTCTATTTTAGAATAACCTATTGTTCCAATGTATTGTTCTAAATTTGTATTTTCTGTTGTAAATATGTCTGTATTTCCTAATTTAAAAGAATTATATAATTCTCCAATTTCTGAATATAATTTTATATAAATAGTATCAATTTTACTATCTTTTTCTTTCTTATTCCACCATTTTTCATTTTTTTCTAGAGTAATATTTGCTCCATTTATATCTTTTATTTTAAACATACCTGTTCCCATAGGAATTTTTGTAGATGTATTAAAATCTTCCCCTAAATAATAATTATTTGGCATTATAGGAAATGTCAAGTTATATTCAAAAAAAGGAACTTCTTCAGATAAGTTAATTTTTACTGTACTTGAGTCCAAAATTTCAACACCAATTACTTTTTCTACATTATAAGAATATATTGACTTTCCTTCTTTTAGTCTATCTATTGTAAATTGTATATCTTTTGCTATTAGTGGAGTTCCATCTTGCCATTTTCTATTATTGTCTATTTTTATAATATAAGATGTATTTGATATTTTAGAGCATTCTTTTGCTAAGCATAGTTGAGTTTTATAATTTTCATCTATTGTAATTAATGGTTCAAAAATTAATTTATCTATATTTAATACTTCTTTATTGTTACTTAACAATGGATTTATTGTGTCAAAATTTGAAATGCCTAATCTAAGATCTTTTATTTGCGTTACTTCTTGTTCTACTTCGTTTACAACTTCATTTTTGCTATTTTCTTCTTTAAAGTAAATTTTATAAATTGCAAATATTATAATACCAACAGCAAATAAAATAAATATATATTTAAAGAAATTTGTTTTCATAGTCCACCTCTTGTTTTTTCTTTATCATATAAGATATTCACCTTTTTTGCAATATTTATTCAATTTTTATTTTGTTTATTTTGGAAATAATTAAGATTAAAAAATTACATATGATTTAAAAAATCTTCTAATTCGATATCAGCTTGTTCTAAAATACTTTTTAAAGTTCCTCTTGCAACTTCTTCATGCATTGGAATAATACAAATTTTATTCGTATTAATATTTTTATATTTTGCATGGCTTCCTTTTTGTGATACTTTATAAAAACCTAGTTGTAATAAAATTTGTATTATTTTTTTACTAGATAATATTGGATATTTAAATCCCATTAAACTGCCACCTCCACTGTTGTAATTAATACTTCTTTTGGTTCTATTGGTTTTTCTGTTTCATAATATAATTCTATAGCTTCTTTTAAATTTTTTAAAGACTCTTCTATAGTTTTTCCTTGAGACGCCACACTATTTTCAATACATTTTGCTACATACCAATTTTCTTCTTTTTGTATAATTACATTATATTTTATTTTCATATCTATTCTCCATTTCTTTTTTTTGCAATTATATCATTTTATTTTTTTAAATCTAGATTTGCATTTAGAATTAAAAAACTCTAAATGCAAATGTAAATACTTTTTTATTATTTTCTTGATTCAACAATAATCTTTATACCAGTTCTGTCTTCTCCTTCAACTTCAACTTCTGCAAATGCTGGTATACATACTAAGTCTACTCCTGCTGGTGCTACAAATCCTCTTGCAATAGCTACTGCCTTCACTGCTTGATTTAATGCTCCTGCTCCAATTGCTTGCATTTCTGCTTTGTTTTCTTCTTTAACCAAACCGGCTATAGCTCCTGCTACTGAATTTGGGTTTGATTTTGATGAAATTTTTAAAACTTCCATTTTTTGCCTCCTATAATTTTATTTTTATTTGAATTACAGGTATAGTTATATTATATAAAATTAAAAATGTCCAGTATTTTTTGGTAAAAAATGGAAAAACTTTTCTTTTTATTTTGCTATTTTTCGCCATTTATTTTACATTTATTCTCTCTATTGATGCTGCTCGACAATTTTCGTCATTTATTTCTATTATACATCCATTAAGTATACAACTTCCCTCTGCTAATTTATATCTTTCTGGAAGTGATGTTACAAATCTCTTTACAGATGCATTTACATCCATTCCTATTACAGAATTTTTAGGTCCAGTCATTCCAATGTCTGTAATATATGCTGTTCCTTTTTCAGTTACTTCTTCATCCGCCGTTTGTACATGTGTATGAGTTCCAAATATTGCTGTAACTTTTCCATCTAAAAAATGTTTCATTGCTATTTTCTCTGCTGTTGCTTCTGCATGAAAATCTACAATTATTATATCTGCTTTTCCTTTTACTTCATTTAATATATCTTCCATTTTAGAAAATGGGTTATCTGATTGAACTCCCATATCTGTTCTTCCTATTAAGTTAACTACACAAATATTTTTTCCATTTTTGCTATATATATGGTAGCCCTTTCCTACTACTCCTCTTGAATAATTTGCTGGTCTATTCATTAAATCATCATCTATAAATGTAAATATATCTTTTTTACCCCATGTATGATTTCCCATAGTAATTGCATTTACATTTAATCTTTTTAGCTCATTAAATATAGCTGTTGTTATTCCCATTCCTCCTGCTGAGTTTTCTGCATTCACAATTACAAAATCTATTTTAGCTTCTTGCCTTAGTTTAGGTAATATTTCTCTTAATTTCTTTACTCCACTTTCTCCTACTAAATCTCCTATTGCTAATACTCTCATTTTATCGCCTTCCTTCTTATACTATAAATAGCATACTATATTTTTAATAATTTGTAAATAAAATAATTATTATTTGAATATTTTAAATATAGCTTGTATATACTTTTAAAAAGATAAAGTACACACAACTAATTTGAATTTTTACTATTATTATGTATGTAAATTAGTTTATTTAGAAAGGAATGATTTTATGAATAGTAAGAGAGCATTTGAAATTGTAAATAATAAGGAAATTTATGATGTTTTTTACAACAATGAACCTGTTTGGATTCAAGAATTAAATAATAATAAGGCAACTATTGGTTTTATGAATTTTAATGAAGTAGAAAACGTTAATATTGAAGATTTAAAAGAATAGGGCCGCCCTTTTTTGCCACAAAAACTCTTCAAGTATTGTTATTTACTAGTAATGTCTTTTGACATTTTATGTTTATTGTTGTATAATATTTTTTAGATTAGCTCAAGAGCTATAATAAAAAGGAGGACAATATTTATGTCAAGAAAATGTAATTCCAACTTGCCACGGGCAATTTCTGTTGCTGACTTTATCTTAGAGGATAATGGTCATTCTATAGCAGAAGTAGCTGAAGAATTTAAATTATCAAGAACTACTATAGAACGAGATATTAATAATTTAGGTGCTTGCGCTTTTTATGAAAATTTGCCTAACAAAAAGGAACTACAACAAAAGTATATTGATGTTAAAAAAACTTTAGCTAGGATTACTAAAGAACACAATATTAAAAATATCACAAAATACAATATGTCTCATAAAAAAGCAACTCCTAAATAGGAGTTGCTCCTCTTTTTATTTCACTACAATTATATCATACCCTATAAACAATCCACTTTCCACTACACCATCTATTTTTAATAATTTTTTTTCTAAATCTGCTTCTATTTTATTAAACCAAGCATGAATTATAAAATTTCCGTTATCTGTTACAAGTGGTTTATCTTCTTTATTTGACATTCTTAATTCTACTTTTGCTACATCTAGCTTTAATAAATTTTCTTTTACTTCTTCTAATTTATCCTGCTTTACTTCTATTGGAACAGGATGTTTTTCTCCAAGTCTTTCTACAAATTTTGAATTATCTACTAATATATAATTTTCATTTGAACTTTTTATATTCAACTTTTCTTTATATAACGCTGCTCCCATTCCTTTTATAAGCCAATTGTGAGAATCTATTTCATCTGCTCCGTCAAAGCACCAATCAGGCTTATTTTCTTCTAATGTAGTAGTTTTAATATTTAATTCATTGCATAAATCCTCAATAATTTTTGAAGTAGGAATAGCTTTTATTTGTAGATTTTCTTCTTTTACTTTTTTAGCTATCTCTAGTACTGTTTGATATGAAGTGCTTCCAGAACCAAAACCTATTACTTCTTCATTTTTTACTCTTGTAGCCATTCTTTTAGCTAACCTTATTTTTTCTTCTTTATTACTTACATTATTTTTCCAATCAAACTCTTGCATTTTTTCCTCCTTCCCCAATTGGGGACTGTCCCTAATTGGGAAATTTACTCTATACTTTTTAAACTTTCTATCATGTCTATTTTCTTTAATGAGAAATATGTTACTACATTTACTATTAATGTGAATACTACTGTAATTATAATAGCATACAAATAACTAATTGGCATTATTTCTTTTCCAAATCTTATTACATTTATTTCGCATGTTTTTATTATAAACATATTTAACAAATATCCGCCCAATAAGCCAAGTATTATTCCTATTATTGTTAGTAGTACTGTTTCTCTTGTTACATAATCATACACTTCTTTATCATAAAATCCAAGTACTTTTATTGTGGCAAGTTCTCTTATTCTTTCGCTAATGTTTACATTTGATAGATTATATAATACTACAAATGCAAGTAGTCCTGCTGATATTATTAAAATTACTACTACATAATTTAATGAGTTCATCATGTCTTTCATTAAACTTTCCATATTGGAGTTTAATGCTACTGCATTTACATTTTCATATTTTAGCAATTCTTTTGCCATTTCTTTTTCTTGTTCTTCGTCTTTTACACTATTTTGAACATATAATACATTTGTCTTATATTCTCCATATTTCTCCTCATATAGTCCTTTTGGCATATATACATAATGATAAATGTAGTTTTCCACAATATTAGAAATTTCGAATTCTTTTTGGTTATTATCGTTATCTTTTAATGTAATTTTGTCTCCTTGTTTTACATTTAGAAGTTGTGCAACTTTATCTGTAATAGCTATTTTGCCTTCTTCTAATTGTATTTTTTCTTTTTTCTTTGTATCTATTAATTGAATTACATTTTCCATTTTATTATCTTTTGGAACTATAATTTGTATGTCTTCCTCTTTTTCTCCATTTACTAAAGTTCCTGAAGTCATATATGTTTCTACTACTTTACTTACTTCTTCTTTTTTCTCTAGTTCTTGTATAAACTCTTGCACGCTTTCGTTCCCTGCACTATTTTTCAAGCTAATTTGCATATCATAATGATATATTTTTTGATATTGGCTTGGTATTATTGCAGATATTGCGTCTTTTATTCCAAAGCCTGTTAAAATAAGCGCTGTACATCCTGCAATTCCTATAATTGTCATTAAAAATCTTTTCTTGTAACGGAATATGTTTCGAACTGTTACTTTTTGGTTAAATTTTAAATGTTTCCATATAAATGGTATTTTTTCTAAAAGAACTCTTTTCCCTGGCTTTGGTGCTTTTGGTCTCATAAGTTCTGAAGGAGTTTCACCTAAAGAGCTTAAAACTGTATATAATGTAGCTCCTATTATACATATACTTGCAAGTCCAAGTCCTAATATAGCATAATACCAATTAAATTTAATTACTAAATCTGGCAATGAGTACATCATATTATACATCATTAATATTATTCTTGGAAGTAGCTGAAATCCTACTAACATTCCTAAAATTCCACCCACAATACATGCTATTCCTGCATATAATAAGTATTTCATTGCTATTTGCATTTTGTTATATCCTAGCGCTTTTAATGTACCTATTTGAACCCTTTGCTCTTCTACCATTCTTGTCATAGATGTTAAAGAAATTAGAGTTGCTATAACAAAGAATACTATTGGAAATACTTTTCCTAAATTTTCTATACTTTTGCTATCTTGTACATAATTGCTATAACCTGTATTTGATTCTCTGTCTAAAATATACCATGTTGGATGATCTATTTTGTCTATTTCTTCTCTTGAATCTGAAAGTTTTTTCTCTGCTTCTTTTATCTTGTCATTATATTCATTTCTATTTTTATTTAATTCTTCTTTTCCTTCTTCTAGTTCTTTTTTTGAAGTATTTATTTTTTGCTGTGCAGTTTTAAATTCGGCATTTGCCTGCTCCCTTGAAGCACTTAATGTTTCTTCTTGTTTAGCTATCTCCTCTTTTGCTTGTTTTAGTTTTTCTTTTCCTTCTTGTAGTTTTGTATTTATTGTACTTATTCCATTTTCTATTTGTTTTATTCCCGCTTCTACTTGTGTTTTATTTGCATTTAAATTCTCTATTGTTCCCTCTAAACTAGCTTTTTGTATTTGTAAATTTGTTATTTGTTCTTGTGTTAAATTCGTATTTTTTAAACTTTCTAATACATTTTGATATTTTTTTTCTAGAGTGTTAATATTTGTATTTAATGCATTTAAATTATTTTGCATATCTTCTTTTTGAGCATTCAAGTTTTTAATTTGCTTGTTTGCTTCTTCTATCTGTTTTGGCATATTTTGTTCTTGAATGGCAATTTCGTTTTTTGCCTCTTCTAATTGTTTTTCTGCACTTTGAAATTTACTTTCAGCTTCAGCCTTTTTATTATTTAAAGTGTTTTGTGCAGATATTAACTTACTTTCTCCACTTGTTATTTTATCTTCTGCATCTGCTAATTTTTCTTCTGCTGTTTGTTTTTCTTCTTCTAACTTTTCTTCAGCTTCTTGTAATTTTTTCTCTGCCTCTTTCCTTACTTCTTCATATCTTGCATTTTGTCTTTGTTCTTTTATTTTTTCTACTTCATCTTTTGCTTCCTGAATATAATTTTTATATTCTTGTGAAGATGTTTCCATTTTGCTTGCATTTTTTAATGTGATATAAATTTGTGTATATACCTTGCTTTCAAAACTCTCTTTTGGCAAATATAAATTATAACTTACCTTACCAGAGCCTAATTTAGAAGTATCTCTTTCTCTTGAAATATATAAAGGACTTTCCATAGTTCCAACAATTATAACTTCTTTTTCTTTTATTATGCTATCTTCTTCTGTTTCAATTATTAAGCTATCTCCTATATTTTTATTTTTAAATTTACAAAAGGCTTGTTCTACTAAACATTCATTAACATTTTGTGGCATTCTTCCTTCAAGTAAAGTTACTGTATTTACACTATCTAATGACATTACTTTTGTTACAATTTCAGTATCTTCATAGTTTAGTAAAACATCTTCGCTATATTCGCCATAAACATTTTCGATTTTATCTATTTCTTTTAAAGCTTTTATATCTTCATCAGTTAAACCTAATGTTGAAATTACCTCTATGTCATATACATTGTTTTCGTCAAATCTTTTATCTAATGTATAAATCATATCTGGGCTTGCTGCTCTAATTCCTGCAAAAAAGCCTACACCTAAAAAAGCCATTAATAAAATGGATATAAAACGTTTATATGTGTTTTTTATTTCTTTTAAGCTATCTTTTATTAGTGCCTTTTTCATATTTAATCTCACTCCTCGTTTTGGTCACAAATGAATTACCATTCAATTTCTTCTATAGGTGTTGGATTCTCATTTATTATAATATTTTCAGCTTTTCCATTTTTAAAATGAATTACTTTGTCTGCCATTGGAGCTATAGCTGAATTGTGTGTAATAATTATAACTGTCATATTTTCTTTTCTACAAGTATTTTGCAATAACTCTAGTATTTGTTTTCCTGTTTTATAATCTAGTGCACCTGTTGGTTCATCACATAAAAGTAGTTTAGGATTTTTAGCTATTGCTCTTGCTATTGCAACTCTTTGTTGCTCTCCACCAGATAACTGTGAAGGAAAGTTTCTAACTCTATCTTTTAGTCCCACTTTTTTCATAATTGTTTCTGGATTTAAAGAATCTTTACAAATTTGTGTTGCAAGTTCTACATTTTCTATTGCTGTTAAATTTTGAACTAAATTGTAAAATTGAAATACAAAACCAATATCTTCTCTTCTATACTTTACAAGTTCTTTTTTCTTTAATGTTGACACGTTTTTCTCATCTACAATTACATCTCCTGAAGTTGGTGTATCCATTCCTCCTAGGATATTTAAACAAGTAGTTTTACCTGCTCCAGATGGACCTACTATAACTACTAATTCACCTTTTTCTATTGTAAAATTTGTGTTATCTAGTGCTTTAATAGCAACTTCACCCATTTTATATTCTTTCTTTACATTTTTAAACTCTATATATGACATTTCATTTTCCTTTCTCAATTAGGAATAGTCCCCAACTGCTACCTTTTGCCACAATAATTCACCATTTATATCTACTATCATATCATATTAATATAAATAAGAAAAGAGGAACAGATATGAATTATTTTATTTATCCATAAGGATATCAAAATTACTGCATTAGTATGAGTGAAGTTAATTTAATTAAAAGAATGAATTTAGTTTGGGAGCAACATATAATGTGGACACGTATGTTGTTAATTAGTATTGCTGAAAACTTAAAGGATTTCAGTGCTACTGAGGCTCGTTTACTACAAAACCCTAGAGATATTGCTAATGTTTTTGAAAGATTTTATGGTAAAAATGTAGCTAATGTTATTGAAAAACTAATAACTGAATATTTAGCAAGTTGAAGAACGTTTAGCTGGAAATTATGTATCTGATATTAAAGCTTTTGACGAAGTCCAAAGAGAAGTTTTAGGCATGGCTCAATACTTTGTAGACGGAATAGTTTGTTAATTTCCAGATTTATTTTAAAGGACATTTGAGGACGGGTCTCTTTTGTCCTTTACATAATTATTGATGATAATCAAAATAAAAATGACAATTACTTAATTTAGATAATTGTCGTTTTATTGTTTACATTTAAATACATTATTCCTTATGTTATTTTATTTCTAGCCTTTCATTGCAAAAATGTAATTTATCTATAATCTCTTGTCCTATATGTTTATTTGCAATTTCTACAGCTTTTTCACAGTTCATAATTTGATATTTAAAGTGAGCATCTACTCCATATAATACCTTTAAATTTTTATACTCTGAAGCTATTTTCCAAAATTCTTTACAAGGATACACTATATTTTCTCTTTTTCCTATTATACATTCATTAGGATGAGATAAATTAATTTCTATTGGTATTCCATATTTTTCTGCTGTACTACAAATTATGTGTGCTACTTTTTCATCTACTTTTGTAAATTTTTCTCTACTTAACATATATACATCAGGATGTGCTATTATATCTGGTATGTTTTTTTCGATTGCTATTTTCACATATTCTGCATATTTTAAAGCATCTTCATCAGTAAATTCTTGTCTTCTTAAAAATTTAACATCATTATTTTCATCATATATAAAATGCTGTCCTAGAATTATCTTATCTGATTCATTTTTTAATTCAAATAAGTTTTCCTCTTGTCCTGGTAAATACTCAACTTCAAAACCAGTCTCTATTTCTATTTTATCTTTATACTTTTCTTTTAAAGATTTTATACTATTTAAATATTCATTTTTTTCACTATATTTCATTCTCATATTTTTTCTATGATCTATTTCTTCTTTTTCAGGGCAATGGTCTGTGAATGCTATCTTTGTAAAACCTTTTTGTATAAATAGTTTTACAAAATCTTCATCTGTCATATTATTGTCAGCATGCCCACATCTTCTTGTATGTGTATGGTAATTAAATTTTTGCATAATTATTCCTCTTTCTACAATTTTTTTTCATATATAAACGCTTTTTCAGTATATCCATTTCCAATTTGTCCTATTTCTTTGTTTTCAACTATTGTTTCATATACTTTTTTACATCCTAAATTTTCATAAAATTTATAATTACATGATTCATCTGTCATTATTTGAAGATTTTTCATATTATCTTTTTTTGCAAGTTCAAATACTTCTATTAATAATTTCTCACCTATTTTCTTACCTCTATAATCTTTATCTACTATTAGTATAGAAACCTCTCCATCAAAATAATTTTTTAATTCTTTTGGAACATAATTATAATTATTTTCGTATTCTTTTAATGCTTCTAAATTCTTTATACTTTTACTTTTGTATAATCTATTTTTTACGATTTTATAAAACTCTTTAGACACCTTATGTTTATTTGAACTTTCTTTTGAATACCCACAAAATCCTATAAGTTTGTTTCCTTCTTTATATTTTATTATCTTTTCACTTTCTTGTAAAATATCTAATAAATATATCCAAGCACAAATATCATTATTTGCTTTTGCTTCTTTTTTTCCTAAATTCCATTCTTTACTTAGTAGTTTTACAGCTTGCTTCATTTCATTATAATTCATCTATTTCTCCTCTTTTACAATTTTCATTGATTTTATCATATAAAGTATTTTAAATGCAACAAAAAAATATCTAACAGAGTATAATTCTATTAGATATTTTTTATTATATTAAATTTAATTATGTAAAGGTCAAAAGTGACCCGTCCCCAAATGTCCTTTATTCTTCTACCTCTTCAAATTGGCTATTGTATAAATCTGCATAGAATCCACCTTTTGCTAGAAGTTCTTCGTGTGTTCCTTGCTCTACTATATCTCCGTGGTTCATAACTAAAATTAAGTCTGCATTTTTTATTGTTGATAGTCTATGTGCAATTATGAAGCTTGTTCTTCCTTTCATTAGGTTATCCATTGCTGCTTGAATTTGTATTTCTGTTCTTGTATCTATTGAACTTGTTGCTTCGTCTAATATTAATATTTTTGGATCTGCTAAAATTACTCTTGCTATTGTTAATAATTGTTTTTGTCCTGCAGATACATTGCTTGATTCTTCGTTTAGTATCATGTCATAACTACTTGGAAGTGTTTTTATAAAATGATGTACATGTGCTGCTTTTGCTGCCTCTATTACTTCTGCATCTGTAGCATCTGGCTTGCTATAACGAATATTGTCTTTTATAGTTCCTCCAAATAGCCATGTGTCTTGAAGTACCATTCCAAACATTTTTCTTAAATCTTCACGTTTGAAATCTTTTATATTTATTCCATCTAATAAAATTGCTCCACTATTTACATCATAAAATCTCATAAGCAATTTTACCATTGTTGTTTTTCCTGCACCTGTTGGTCCTACTATTGCAATTTTTTGTCCATCTTTAACTTTTGCACTAAAGTCATTTATTATTATTCTATCTTCATCATATCCAAATTTTACATGGTCAAATGTGATATTTCCCTTTAGACCCTCTGTAGATTTTGGATTTTCTACATCTTCTACTTCTTCTGGTTCTTCTAAAAATTCAAATACTCTTTCTGCAGCTGCTACCATTGCTTGTAACATTGAAGATACTTGTGCTATTTGGTTTATTGGCTGTGTAAATTGTTTGTTATATTGTATAAATGATTGTATATTTCCTACTGTAATTTTTCCTTGAATTGCTAAGTATCCACCTAAAATTGCAACTGCTACATATCCTATATTTCCTATAAAGTTCATTATTGGAAATATTAAACCTGATAAGAATTGAGATTTCCATGCTGATTGATACAATTCTTTGTTGGCTTTGCTAAATTCTTTTATTGCTTCATTTTCGCCATTAAATGCTTTTACTATTGTGTGTCCGCCATATATTTCTTCTACTTGACCATTTACATGACCTAAATAATCTTGTTGTTTCTTAAAGTATTTTTGTGATTTTCCTACTACATTTTTTACTATAAATACAGTAACTGGTAAAATTAATAGTGAAACAAGTGTCATTTCCCAGCTTATTGAAAACATCATTATTAACACACCAATTAGCGTACATATTGAAGTTATAATTTGTGTAATACTTTGATTTAAATTTTGAGAAAGTGTATCTATGTCGTTCGTTATTATAGATAATACTTCTCCTTTTGTTTTTTTATCAAAATAGTGCATAGGTAATTTGTTTATTTTTTTAGCTAAATCATTACGCATTTTATATGTTAGTTTTTGTGCAACACCTGTCATTGTGAAACCTTGGATAAGTGAAAATAATGCACTTAATCCATATAATGCAAGTAATGTAAGTAAAATTTGTCCTATTTTTCCAAAGTCTATTCCGCTTCCACCAGATAATTTACTAACTAATCCATTAAATATTTCTGTTGTGGCATTTCCTAATATTTTAGGTCCTACTATTGAAAATATTGTACTTCCAATAGCAAATATTATTACTATTACTAATGCTAGTCTATATTTTGATAAATAATTGTTTAATAATTTTTTAGTTGTTCCTTTAAAATCTTTTGCTCTTTCTACTGTTTTACCAGGTCCTCTGCCTGGTCCTCCCATTGGTCCGTGGCATGTTTTCTCTCCTTTTTCTATTTACTTTCCTCCACCCCAAAAGGTCCAGGTTATAATGGGGTAATAGATAATTTATTAAATAATTGTTACCCCATTATAACCTGGACCTTTTGGGGTAATTTTTATTTTAATTCTTCTTCAGATAATTGAGAAAGTGCTATTTGTTTATATGTTTCGCATTTTTTCATAAGTTCTTCGTGTGTGCCCTTTCCTACAATTTTTCCTTCTTCTAATACTATTATTTGCTCTGCATTCATTATTGTACTAATTCTTTGTGCTACTATTATAACTGTTTTTCCTTTAGTTTCTTTTGCTAGTGCTTCTCTTAATTTGCTATCTGTTTTTAAGTCTAATGCTGAAAAACTATCGTCAAATACTAATATTTCTGGATCTATTGCAATTGCTCTTGCTATAGATAAACGTTGTTTTTGTCCACCAGATACGTTGTTTCCTCCTTGTGCTATTTCATACTTATATTTATCTTCTTTTGCCATAATGAATTCTTCTGCTTGTGCTATTTTAGCTGCTTTTATCATTTCTTCATCACTCATATCTGGATTTCCATATTTTATATTGCTTTCTATTGTTCCAGAGAATAATACACCTTTTTGAGGAATAAACCCTACTTTTTTTCTTAATTCTTTTAAGTCTACATCTTTAATATTAACACCATCTATTACAAGTTCTCCTCTTGTTACGTCATAGAAACGAGGTATTAAGTTTACAACTGTAGATTTTCCACTTCCTGTGCTTCCTATAATCGCTGTTGTTTCTCCTGGTTTTGCTGTAAAGTCTATGTCTGTTAATATTTCCTCGTCAGCATCTGGATATCTGAAACTTACATTTTTAAATTCTACTAATCCTTTTTTATCTTCTTTAAATTGTTTTACTTCTTCTTTATTTTTGATACTTGGGTTAGTTTCTAATACTTCATTTATACGTTTTGCTGAAACTGCTGCACGTGGAAGCATTATAGATATCATAGATATCATTAAGAAGCTCATTACTATTTGCATTGTGTATTGTATAAATGCCATCATATCTCCAACTTGCATTACACCTTCGTCTACTTTATGGCCTCCAACCCATACAATAAGTAGCATAATAGAGTTCATAATAAAGCTAAGTGCTGGCATCATTATACTCATTGCGCGGTTTACAAAAATATTTGCTTTCATTAAATCTTTGTTGCTATCGTCAAAACGTTCTTCTTCACGTTTATGTGTGTTAAATGCTCTTATAACTGGAAGACCTGTTAATATTTCTCTTGATACTAAGTTTAGTCTATCTATTAAATCTTGCAATTTTTTAAATTTTGGCATTGCAACTGAAAATAATGCTAATACAATAACTATAATTGCTCCAACTGCTAATGCAATAATCCATGCCATAGAGTTATCGCTATTATTCATTACATGAAGTACACCCCCTATTCCTATAATTGGTGCATATACAACTACTCTAAATAGCATTGTTATTAAGTTTTGAATTTGAGCTATATCGTTTGTGCTTCTTGTTATTAAAGATGCTGTTGAATACTCTCTAAATTCTTTTGTAGAAAAGCCTATAACTTTTTTAAATACTTTATCTCTTAATGTTCTACCTAACATAGCTGCTACTCTTGCAGATAGAAGCATAACTATAATTGCACTTACCATACTAATAAATGCTACTCCTAGCATTTGAAGTCCAGCCATAAAAATATAGTCATTTTGTATTTTATCTGTATCCATTCCTATTTGTTTATATTCATTTTTTACTTGAACTATTGCTGCTTGGCTTATTATTGATTCGTTCATTTGATTTACTTGTTCTTGCACCTTTTCAAGTATTTGGTCCAATTTTTCTTCTGGCATATTTTTTATAATGTCTATTACATTTATTTGATTTGTTTGTTGTGCCAAGTTTATTGTTGATGAATTAGTTTGTGTTGTATATAATTGTTGTTTTATTTTTTCTGCTGTTTCTTCATTATTTATATTTGAAAATACTAATAATGGTTTTGCCATTAAGTTATTTAAATTTTCTCTTTCTTCTTTAGACATATCATTTACTATGTATAAATCTTCATTTTCTAATGCTGGATATTTTTCTACATAATTCTCGTACTCTTTTTCTTCTAAAGAATTTTTTGAAATTAATGTATATTTATTTAAAATGTTTTCATCTTCTTTAGTAAATAGTAGTAAATTATCCATTTGACTTTGTCTAATAACATCTGGTGATGAATTTTCTATTCCTCCGTGCTTGAATTCCTACATTTACTATTTTTGATGTGTAATCTGGAAGTGTTAAATCTGCCCACGCCTGAACACCTAAAAGCATTACTATTATTACAACATATAATATTGATGATTTTAAATTTTTTAATAATTTAAACATTTTTCTTCTCCTTTTATACTCTTTTATACTCGAATACCTTATTATACGTAATTTTTACTATATTTGTCAACAAACGAAATGTGAATTTTATGTGAATTTAAACTTTAATAATACTCTTAAAACAATTAAATTCCTGTGAATTTTTAGCTATTCACAGGAATTTAATTGTTAACCCGTTCCTCTTATTTATAATAGGCTGTCATTTTCATCTTCACCATAGTAATAATCCTCATCAAAATCATCATAATTATCTAAATTGTATAATTCTGGTGATATTATCGATAATACTATAATACTTCCTAAAAATGCTAATGTTACTACTCCAAGGAACTTTGCTATTTTTTTCATTTTTTCTCCTATCTGCCTAATTAGGCCTTTAGAACTCTTTGTTTACTTGTTACATTTACCATTATAGCATATTACTGGTTCAATTTCAATAAAATGATACTTTGTTATTTACTCCATCACTTTCTATTAATATATTTCCTTTATCTTTTGTCATATAAACTACTGAACCAATTTTGTTTAATCTATCTAATATCACTTGTTTTGGATGTCCATATGTATTATTTTTTCCTACTGATATTATAGCAATTTGAGGTTCTACTTGTTCCAAAAATTTTACCGAACTACTTGTATCTGAACCATGATGACCTACTTTTAGTACATTAACTTTGGTCCATGTTCTGGATTGTTCATTTTCTTTTTCTGCATCTCCCATAAATAAATAATTTTGATTTCCATATGTTACTTTTGTTACTATTGATGATAAATTTAGATTTTCTTTTTCTTCTTTTGTTCCTGTTCCACAAAGCATTATTTCACATTCTGCTTTTCCTAATATAAATTTTTCTCCCTTTTTGGGTATAGTAATAGTTAAGTTTTTCTCTACTATTGCATCTAGTACATCTTCAAAGGTCTTTGTATTTGTCTGTATTTTAGGCATATATATTATACCTATTTCAAAATTTTTAATTACATCATCTAAACCACCTATATGGTCCTCATGTGGATGTGTTCCTATAAGATAGTCTATTCTTTCTATTCCTAATTTTTTTATATTTTCTACTACTTTTTCTCCCATTTCATTTGTTCCTGCATCTATTAGCATAGTTTTTTTGTCACTTATTATTAATGTGCTATCTGCTTGTCCTACATCAAAAAAGTGTATTTGTAGTATATTTTCACTTTCTTCTGCTGTAATTTTGTTTGACATTTCATTACTATTTGAGTCTTCATCTATTGGTATAAAACCTTTTTGACTTAATATTACAACTATTATTAAAATAACAAGTCCTATTATAATTTTTATCTTTCTGGCTTTTTTTCCCCTATTTGCCATCTAATATTCCCCCTATATATATATTATTACTTCCATAATTTATCCATTTTTTCTTTTATCCTTGATTCCACTTCTTCTTGTTTTTTTATATCTTTTTTATATATTCCTTCTATATTTTTTATTATATCTCCCTCTTTTGCATCTTTTTCGATACTTTTTCTTGGTATTTCTATAATTTTTCCTGTTTTTCTATCTTCGCAAACAGCAATATTATTTTCAAACCTATCTATTACTATTTCTTCTTCCATTTTTTCCAACCTTTCTCTTATCTCATTTATAAATTCATTAATATCTATCTTTTTTATTTCATTAGCTATATTTTGAAATAAATCTAATCTCATTTTTACCTCCTTATTATAACAATATATTTTATAAATTACTATTAATTTTTTATATTTATTTTTTTAGATAATTCTATATTATCATTTATTATATTGATATCTATTTTTTTACTCATATATATAATTCTTTTATATTTTTTATCTTCTAAATTCTTTTTTAATACTGCAACAATTGGATATGGTTTTATTACTATTTTTCTAATATCTTCTTTTAACAAAGTATTTGGGACATAGTATAATGATGTATTTTTAGTAAGTCCTAAACACATATTAACATTTCCTAACAAAATTTCAGTTACTAATTTATTTTTATAATTATTATATTTTCCTATCATTTTAAAATTTCTACTTACATTTATTAATTGAGAAAGTATAGCTAATTTTAATTCGGTTGTTCCATCCTGTTTTATTATAATATCCTTATAACTCAATTTGTTATTTAAGCATGCTTGATAAAACTGATTTGCCTTCACACATTTTCCATTTTTATCATTACATTTTACACCTGTGAGATGCATAAAATTTCTTGCTAAAAATAGTATTTCTATAAATTTTATTTTATTTTTATCCATATAAACTATTATGAAATTTTTATCTTTTAAATTTTCTTTATATTGTATTACACTTTCTTTTAATGTTTTTACTATTTCTTTTTTATTCATTAAAACTTCCTTTACTATAATATAAAAAAATAGGGCTTATAAAAAATTATAAGCCCTATTTTTTTATTACTGATTTTTCTGTTGTCCGCCAACGGTAAGCACATTCGTCTTACAAGTGTTTCGGATTTTTTAAGATGTCAGCACATCCATGATAGTTTTTTACTATCCCTTTTTAATATATCCATTATATATTTTTTTATTCATATTGTCAATAATTAATTTCCATTTTTTTACTTTTTTATTTTATAACTTGTTTCATACATCCATAAACTAATCCTACCCATGTTGAAGAATTTGGACAAAATCTTTTTTGTACGCAAGATAAAGTTTTTCCATAATAACAAGATCCACCTTTTGTTAAATATTTATTGTGTAATAATTTTGTCGCTGCTTCTAATCCTTCTTCATCTGAAGAATATTTTATTAATCCTTTACTTGACATCATGCTAATGTAATTATGAGTATTTTTATGGTTAGACGCTATATTCCATCCTGATTCTGCTGCAATTAACCCACAGAAAAATACTTCATTTAATTCATATTTTTCGCATAAATCATATATTGTTCCTGCATTTTTTCCAAAGAATCCTGAATAATCAACTTTTAAATTTTTCATTAAATTGATAAAATCTTCTCTTGATACTCCACATCTTTTTGTTAAGTCCATATCTTTAGAAATTTTTATTTCTTCTACTGGTATATATTGTTCTTTATTTTCTAATGTTCTTTCTTGAGCTGATCTTGCTGTTACTGTTTGTTCTTCTTCTACTATTTTTTCTTGTGCTACTTGTATTTCTTGTACTTCTTCTTTTTTATTTATTGCAACTTCTTTTCCTTTAACATTTACTAGATTTATACTTGTTGCTAAAATTACACTAATACATAATATAACTATTAATTGTGTTAATTTCAGCCCACTTTCGCTATTTTTCATTTTATATTTAACATCCTTTCTGACGTTTATTTTTGCACGCCACTTTTTCAGTATACCATATTCTAGTAAAATAGTCAAATTGGTCAAAAAAATAAAACCTTAAAAATCTTTTATCTTTAATTGTAATTTCTCACAATCCGAAAATAAAAGCTCCTTTATTTCTTCAATAGAAAAATATTCTTGATCTACAGGCTTTTTATTGCTTATTGCACCTATCCTGTATAATTCAATATTTGGAAATGTCATTCCTAATGCATGAGAATAGCAATTTGTATTATTCCGTACTCTAGTACTTTCGTACTTTTCAAAAGATGGTTTTGAATGAACTTCTTGTAGTAGATGTGTTAATATTTCCATATGTCATTCTCCTTTCCTTATTTAAGGAATCTACTATCAATATTATATATTTACTATTATACTACTTTATGGTAACTTTTTCAATTTTTTATTAATTATTTGTACTATATAATTTTTAAAAGGCAATTAACTTATTATTTCTTTTTAAATACTTATCTATTTCTTTATAATTTGGAATATATTTTTCTACTAGTTCATAAAAATTCTTACTATGATTTGGATGAATAATATGACATAGTTCATGTACAATTACTGCATCTATTGCTTTTTCTGGTAGCATTATTAATCTACTGCTAAAATGAAGTGCTTTTTTAGAAGGAATACAACTTCCATATCTTGTTTTTGCATCTTTTACTTTTACGCTTGTATAATCAATTTTTGTTATTTTACTCCAATATGGAAGTCTATCTTTTAAAATCACTTCTGTATTATTTTTAAACACTCTTCTTATCACTTTTAAAATATACTCTTCTTCATTTTTCCTTGAAGATAAAGGAATTGATATTTCAAATGTTTTTAATTCTTCATTTAAATTTATTCTTACACTATTTTTCTCATCATATTTTTTATTTATCTTGTATTCTTTACCTTTATATAAAATGATATCTCCTGTTCTCCATTTTTCATTGCTTAAATTATTTTTTTCTAAAATCTTTTTATATTCCTCATAAATTTTTTCTTCGTTATTTTTTATTAATCTATCTACTTGTTTCTTAGAAATATAAGGTGATTTTGTTACTTTTAATACTCCTTCTCTAAAATATAATTTTATACTTTTAGACTTCTTATAATTTTGTATACTAAGTGGAATCTCTGCATCTTTTACTTTTAAAATATAATTCATTTTATTCTCTTTTCTTACTATTTATAGTTGTATATTAATTTATTTTTAATAGTTTAAATATTTCTACTATAACAAGTGGCGCAAATACAAGCGCTATTGTCTCAATTATATTAGCTGTTGGTAAAACTGGTATACTAAATACTTCTCTTAAGAATGGTACAAATAGTATTACTAACATAAGTGCTGCTGATACTGCTATTGCTAATAATAAATATTTATTACTTAATGCTTTTGTTTTAAATAATGATTTTTTATTATTTCTTACATTAAATACATGAACAAGTTCTGATAATGCTAAAACTGTAAATGCCATTGTTTGGCCTACTTCTACTTTTATTTCTTGTACAGTTAACCCTTCTATTTGTGGGAGTTCAGCCTCTGGTGTAGCTAAACCTATAATGAATGCTGCAAGTGTTAATAATCCTATCATTACTCCTTGATATATTACTCTCCATGTCATTCCTTTTGTAAATATTCCCTTTCCACTTTTTAAAGGCTTTCTTTCCATTATATCTTCTTCTGCTGGATCTACTGATAGCGCTAAAGCTGGAAGTGAATCTGTTACTAAATTTATCCATAATATATGAATTGGAAGTAAAGGAACAATTAAATTAACATCTATTCCAAATTTGCTAGAAAGCCATGGTGTAATTAATATTGCTATAAATAAAACAATAATTTCTCCAACATTACTAGACAATAAATATTGTATTGCTTTTAATATATTGTCATATATACGTCTTCCTTCTTCTACTGCTGACACTACTGTTGCAAAGTTATCGTCTGTTAGTATAACATCTGAAGCTTCTTTTGCAACATCTGTTCCTACCATTCCCATACTACATCCAATATCTGCTGTCTTTAGTGCTGGTGCATCATTTACACCATCACCTGTCATTGCAACTATTTCTCCATTCTTTTGCCATGCTTTTACTATTCTTACTTTATGTTCTGGTGATACTCTTGCATATACACTATATTTTCTAACATTTTGTTCTAACTCTTCCTGACTCATTTCTTCAAGTTCTGCACCTGTTATTGCTTCCTCATCATTTTCTAAAATTCCCAATTTTCTAGCTATTGCTATTGCTGTTATTTTATGGTCTCCTGTAATCATAACTGTCTTTATTCCTGCAGTTTTACATTTTTCTACTGCCTTTTTTGCTTCTTCTCTTGGTGGATCTATCATTCCAACCATTCCAACAAATATCAACTCATTTTCTATATTTTTCATTTCTTCTTTTGTTGGAATATGGTCTATTTCTTTATAAGCCATTGCAAGTACTCTTAATGCTTCTTGCGCCATTGTTTCATTGTTTCTATCTATTGTTTCTTTATATTCTTCTAAATTATTTTTTACTTTTCCATCTAAAATATAACTATTACATCTTGAAAGTAACTCATCTATTCCACCTTTTGTATAAACAATATATTTATTTTCAATTTTATGAACAGTTGTCATTAATTTTCTATCTGAATCAAATGGAATTTCTTCTACCCTTGGATATTCTTCATATATAGCTGGTCTAAAATCTAGTTCAAACCCCATATCCACTAGTGCTGTCTCTGTTGGATCTCCTGTTAGAGTATTGTCTGAAGCTACTTTTGTATCATTACAAAGCATACTTATATATACTAATTTTTCTAACTCTTCATTATTATTATTTACTTTTGCGTTTTCTACATTTTGTAAAATGTCATCATAAAATACTTTTTGTACTGTCATTTTGTTCTGTGTTAATGTTCCAGTTTTGTCTGAACATATAACTGTTGCACTTCCCAAAGTTTCTACCGCTGGAAGTTTTTTTACAATAGCATTTTTCTTTACCATTCTTTGAACACCAATTGCTAGAACTATTGTTGAAACTGCCGCTAATCCTTCTGGTATAGCTGCTACTGCTAAACTTACAGCAGTCATAAACATTTCTAATGCATCTTTTCCTATAGCTATTCCTATAATAAAAATAACTAAACATATAACAACTGCTGCAATTCCCAATGTTTTTCCCAATTTATCTAATTTTTCTTGAAGTGGCGTTTGAGAATCTATTGTTTCATTTATTATTCCTGCTATTTTACCTACTTCTGTATTCATCCCTGTTTCTACAACAATTCCTTTTCCTCTTCCATAAGTAACTAAGCTAGAAGAAAATAACATATTCTCTCTATCACCTATTCCAACCTTTTCTTCTTCAATGGTTGAGATATTTTTTTCAACAGGTAATGATTCTCCAGTTAATGAAGATTCTTGCACTTTTAAATTAGATTCTTCAACTAATCTTATATCTGCTGGCACATAATCTCCTGTTTCTAATACAACTAAATCTCCAGGAACTAGTTTTTTAGATTGCACCACTTCTAACTTTCCATTTCTTATTACCTTTGCTTCATGAGAACTTAGTTTTTGCAAAGCCTCTAAAGATTTTTCTGCCTTGTTTTCTTGTGCTACTCCTATTATTGCATTTACTATTACAACTATTAAAATTATAATTGTATCTGTAATTCCTTCTCCTTGTGCAATTCCTACAGCACCTGAAATTATTGCAGCAATAATTAAAATTATAATCATAAAATCTTTAAATTGCTCCAAAAATTTAACTATTAAGCTTTTCTTTTTCTTTGCCTTTAATTCATTTAAACCATATTTTTCTCTTGCTTTTTCTACTTGTTCTTTGTTTAATCCATTTTCAATGCTTGTTTCTAACTCTTTTTCTGTTTGCTCTATACTTTTATTAAACCAATTTTCTTTCAATCTTCATTTCTCCTTTTTATTATTTTTTCCATTTTTCTGTTTAATAGTCTATTTTTCTAAAAATTTTATTTACCACCTAAAAAGTGCTAGGTTCTTTTTAAAAAATTTTTCTATTATATAAAAAATAAGACTCCTAAAGAAAACACTACATTTACATGTACTCCTTTCTTTAAAAGTCTTGCTTACCTTAAAGGTTACTAACCATGCATTTTCTGCCGAGATGTTGATTAGTAGTTTATAAGCTACTCCCTTTTAATTTTTTATAATTTTATCACTATCTTTTTTCATTTTCAAGCTTTTTCTAAAATATTTTGTTGACATTATATATACATTATTGTATATTATTTACATAATATGTATTTTAAAGAGTTATTGATAACTATTATTTAGTTTTTAGCATTTATATTGTTTATTACTCATTTGTAGATTTGAAAAAATCTACAGTTCGCCCTCCTTAAGTTAGCTATCTTAATAAAGATAGCGGTGAAAGAGCTAAATTTTTATATTTAGCTCTTTTTACTTTTTTCTCTTGAAAGATAGCTAAAAATAGTTTATAATTATTTTATATTATTCGCGGGTGTAATTTAGTGGTAGAATGTCATGCTTCCGACCTGATAGCGCGGGTTCGATTCCCGCCATCCGCTCCATTTGAATATAGCTTACGGACTTAATTGTTTGTGAGTTTTTATTTTATCGAAGAAAGAGGAAAAAATTATCAAAGTAATTTAATCCTCTTTTTATATTTTTTTCTAATATGGGAGTAAAATTCGTGTCTAGCCAGCACTGAATTTATACTCCCGCATAAATTCTAGTATGGGAATTCCCATACCCTTTATTATCAGAAATTAAAATCTAAATATACATAATTATTCATATCGTAAGATAAATTATTTTCTATCATTTTGTTAGCAATTTTACAACACTTTGAAATCCTTTCACCATTAAATAGTGGATCAATATATCTAATCTTTGCTCCATGATGTACATAATAAACATTTTGAGGTTCTTCTTTTGATGTTTTTACTTTTTTAGCATTTCTCCAAATATTAAAAATATCATTATATTTAGAAGATTCTATAATATCTATTACTTCACTTTCTTTTAATTCATATAAATCCTTTTTAGAAATTTTGTTTTCATCACTTAATTTTTTTAGAATATCAGCAATTAATTGCATAGAATATCTAGTTCTATCTTCACGATATATAACGGATAATCGGCTCGTAACCTTAACAAAGTTTCTAGCAATTTTTTTAGTTTTAAATCCTAATTCAATTTCTTTTTCTTCGTTAGTTTGTATTTCAATATCATCATATATTTCTTTAATGATTTCTGAATCTAATAATCTATAAGTAAATAAAGCATTTGATAGTGAATATTCTAATCTATCAGCAGATAATTTAGGTGTATCATTATCAGCAATAGGATATAAATGATAATTATCTATTTCTGATATTTTAATATTATCTCTTTTTAATAAGGTCATAATTTCTTTTGAATTTTTTATTATTTCTGTTGTCAAATCTTCTGTTGATTCTTGAGTCATATAATCTCCATTAAGAAAATCTATACAATGCTTAAATGCAGGTGTTGCTATATCGTGAAATAATCCAGATAAAGTTTGTTTTTTATCATGTGTAAAATGCCAAACAATTAAAGCAACTGCAACAGAATGGTCTAGACTTGAAAAGAAAAAATCGCTTTCAAATAAGTCTGAATAAATAGTGCCACAAGTAACACTAATATATTGCTGTGATAATAATTCTTTTGTATCTATATATTCATTTAACCATTCTGGGAAATTTGGTTCTAAAATTTCAAAATAATCTTTTATTTCTTTGCTAATATTGTCATAATATTTACTCATTTTTATTATTCCCCTTTAACTATTTTCTATATCTTCTAAGAATTTATTCCAATCATCTCGATATGATGCATTAGTAAATATCTTATCTAAATATATGTTATAAATGTTTTCATTGTAAGTAGGATGAACTAATGGCATATTTGCCATCAAAACAAAAGAACTGCTAATGTTTTTTTATCTGTTTTTTCAAAAAATATTCCCCTTACATCATTAAAACTAATTCAAGTTATCATAATAAATATAATTTTTATCAAGCCATTCTTTTGTCATTTTATAAGGTTCTGAATATTCTCCATTGTCTCTTCCTGTGATAATATAAATTAAATGTTCGTCCTCATGTAGCTTTTCTATGTATTCCTTCGCTCCTTTAATAACCTTTAAATTTTTAGCAATTCTTTCTATGTTTTCTTTATAAAAAGTCTTTTCTTCATCATCTGTCCAGTCAAACATACCATTTCTAATATACTTTGCATTTTCATTTATAATACCTGTATTCCTTAATTCTTTATCATGCATTAAATATTCTTTTAGTAATTCTTCATTAAAGTTTGATATTACATTATCTATATCTATTCCTATCTTCATTTATATCCTCCAATTTCAAACTATAAGAATTATACTATATAACTATATTTTTTCCATACCATAAATAATTATATAGTAAAACAATAAAATTTACTATATTACTATTGAACTTTATATAAAATAATTAGATTATACTCTATTTTAACAATGTAGACGGAGATTTTTAATTTAAAAATCTCCGTCTACATTTACTTTCCACTGTTTTCCATCTGTAACCATTATTATTGTTCCATTTTCATCAGTCCTATATACAGTTATTTTTCTCTTTTCCAGTCTATCCATAACTTTTTTTATCTGGATAACCATAATCATTATTTTTTCCTACTGAGATAATTGCATAATCAGGATCTACTTCATTTATAAATTTTTCTGTTGTAGAAGAATCACATCCATGATGGCTTATTTTTAACACATCTGCTTTCAAATTATATCCTAAGTTTACCATTTCCATTTCAGATTTTTTCAGCATCTGCTGTTAATAAAATACTTGTTTTTCCAAAAGTAATTCTCATAACTATTGAATAATTATTTTTCGTTCTATACAAATTACATGTTGGAGCTATAAATCTAACATTTGCTTGACCTAAGTCAAATTTTCTTAAATTTCCCTCTTCATCTTTTGCAAATAGTACCTCATTTCCCTCTTTTTGTTCCCACTTTTCTATTGATGAAATAAAGGATTTATAACTTTTAGTATCAATCTTTTCCTTTCCCAAATCTGGCATATAAATAACTCCTACTTCAAAATTATCTAATATCTTTGACATTCCACCAATATGATCATGATGTTGATGCGTTGCAACTAATACATCTATTTTTGTAATATTTAGACTTTTCAAGTAGTTCACTACTTTATCTGCTGAAGACATTGTTCCAGCATCTACTAACATTATTTCATCATTTTGTTTTATTAATATACAGTCTGCTTGACCTACATCAATAACATGCATCTCCAATGTTCCATCAATATTATTAAGCTCTTGAACAATATCTTCTACTATTTGTTCCTTTCTGTTTTGAGGTATACAAAAAACTACTAATAGTAAAACAATAATAATACTTATTATCCGCTCTTTTTTACTCTTGGTACTTACCATAAGTAATCCTCCTTTTTCATTTTTATTATAATTATAAAATAAAATTAATTTAAAATTTTGGTTACATTATATACTATTTTAGCTCAATTTTCAACAATTATGTAATCTACTTTTATTTACAGAATAAATCTTACATTGCATAAAAATAACACTATTATAATAGTAGTGTTATCTTTTATATTATTTTTCTTCTTTCTTTGCTTTTTCTCCATATAATTCTTCAAATTCTTTTTTGGCTTCTCTCATATTCATTTGTGTTTGTAAAATATAACTTGAAAGTTTTCCTTTTGCTTTTTCAGAACCTATCCTTACATTTTCTTTTGTAGCCTCTAAATTGCTTTTTGCATCACTTATTTTCTTGTCTAACTCATCTTTAGCATACATTCCAGATATAACAACTGTGTCTGTTGAGTCTTTTAATTTGTTGCTAAGATTTTTTAAACTTTCATTTATTTCGTTTATTTTTTCCTTTCTTTTGTGTTTTTATATTCATATAGTAACATATAAGAAAATTTTTTTCAATATCATTGATTATTTTTGCAAAAAAATAACTTACTAATTAATTAGTAAGTTTCTTTGGAGCAGGTAGCGGGAATCGAACCCGCATAGCCAGCTTGGAAGGCTGGAATTCTACCATTGAACTACACCTGCATTTTTTATTTTCCTTGGAACGATTTTTATTATAAACATTTTTTTATATTTTGTCAATACTATTTTTAAATTTTTTTTATTTTTTTATTGTAATGGCTAAAAATTTATAAAAATATAAATTTTTAGCCCTACAATATAATTTTTTATTTCATAGCTTCTTCTACTGCTACTGCAACAGCTACTGTTGCACCTACCATTGGGTTGTTACCCATTCCTATTAATCCCATCATTTCTACGTGAGCTGGAACTGAAGAGCTTCCTGCAAATTGTGCATCTGAGTGCATTCTTCCCATTGTATCTGTCATACCATATGAAGCTGGTCCTGCTGCCATATTGTCTGGATGCAATGTTCTACCTGTTCCTCCACCTGAAGCAACAGAGAAATATTTTTTACCTGCTTCTAATCTTTCTTTTTTGTATGTACCTGCAACTGGATGTTGGAATCTTGTTGGGTTTGTTGAATTTCCTGTTATAGAAACATCAACATCTTCTAACCACATTATTGCTACACCTTCTCTAACATCGTTTGCACCATAGCATTTAACTTTTGATCTTTCTCCATCTGAGTAAGCTATTTCTTCTACTACTTTTACTTTTCCTGTAAAGAAGTCAAAGTCTGTTTTTACATATGTAAATCCATTTATTCTTGAAATTACTTGTGCTGCATCTTTTCCTAAACCATTTAATATAACTCTTAATGGTTCTTTTCTAACTTTGTTTGCAGATTTTGCAATACCAATTGCACCTTCTGCTGCTGCAAAACTTTCGTGTCCTGCTAAGAATGCAAAACATTTTGTTTCCTCGCTTAATAGCATTGATGCTAAATTTCCATGTCCTAATCCTACTTTTCTATCATCTGCAACTGAGCCTGGTATACAAAATGCTTGTAAACCTTCTCCTATTGCTTTTGCTGCTTCATGAGCTTTTGTGCAACCTTTTTTTATTGCTATTGCTGCACCTAATGTATATGCCCAACAAGCATTTTCAAAACATATTGTTTGAACTCCTCTTGTTATTTCGTATGGATTAAATCCTTTGTCTGTGCATATTTTTAATGCATCATCAAAGTCTTTTATTCCGTATTTTTCCATTACTGGTTTAATTTGATCTATTCTTCTTTCATAACTTTCAAATAATGCCATTTTTTGTTCCTCCTCTAATTTTGGTATTTATATACTTTTACATTCTTAAAACAAATTAAAAACAAGTATTGCTAGGCAAATTTTGTTTTTTCTATTCTTCACGTGGATCTATCTTTTTAACAGCTTCATCAAACCTTCCATATGTTCCTGAAGCTTTTTCAATTGCTTCATTTGCGTCTATTCCTGATTTTATGAAATCCATCATTTTTCCCATATTTACATATTTGTATCCAATTATTTGGTCGTCTTTGTCTAAACCAATTTCTACTATGTAACCTTCAGCAAGTTCTAGGTATCTTGGTCCTTTTGAAAGTGTTGAATAGATTGTACCTACTTGACTTCTATGTCCTTTACCTAAGTCTTCCATTCCTGCTCCTATTGGAAGTCCATTTTCAGAGAAAGCAGATTGTGTTCTACCATATACTATTTGTAAAAATAATTCTCTCATTGCAGTATTTATAGCATCACATACTAGATCTGTATTTAATGCTTCTAATATTGTTTTTCCTACTAATATTTCACCTGCCATTGCAGCTGAATGTGTCATACCTGAACATCCTACTGTTTCTACTAATGCTTCTTGTATAACTCCTTCTTTTACGTTTAATGTTAATTTACAAGCTCCTTGTTGAGGTGCACACCAACCAATACCATGTGTTAATCCAGAAATATCTTTTATTTCTTTTGCCTTAATCCATTTTCCTTCTTCTGGAATTGGTGCTGGTCCATGGTCTACTCCTTTTGCAACTTTGCACATATCTTCTACTTCTTTTGAATAAATCATTTTAATTTCTCCTTTCGATTAGCTATATTGCTTTTGCTTTTTTATTATATTACTTAAAACTAAAAGTTTCAATACTAAATTTGACTTTTTTCGCAATATTTCTACTTATTTCATATTTAAAAGTTTAATATCTGATTTTTCCTTTTTTCTTCTTTTTCTTCTAATATTTCTATTTTATCTTTTTTCTTTTGCTCTTCTTTTTTTCTTTTATATAATTCATACTTATCTAAATGCTCTAATTTCATTTCATCCTCTTGTTGTTCCATAACCTTAGTTTCTTTATCATATTCAACTATATTATGTACTCTATTTTTATATATTCCTTCACTATATTTCTTTGTTTCTACTACTCTAAATTTATCTTCTAATATATATTGTTCTATCATATTTCTATCTTTCTTTGACATTCTTTCTAGTGGAAAATTTAAGTATTTATATTTAAATATTATATGTCTATCATAGCTATCATATGAAGACATTAGTAAATCTTCATATCTATATTCTACTTTAAATTGATAATCTTCTATTGAAACAATTATATTGCTCCATAATTTTTCTCCAGCATCTTCAAATTCTTTATATAATAATTTTATTGTTTCATATAATTTATTTACTAATTTATTATAGTCTTCTTCATCTATATTAAATTTAGTTGGAATTTCATACACATTAATTGGTTCTTTTTTTAAAATTCCTTTTGGATAATAATAAAAATACATTTCTCCTGTTTGTAAATGATTCATTTGTTCCATTATTGAAGCATATAAATATATTTTTTCCCATTTTTCTGGTATCATATAAAAAATTTCATTTTGCAATTCTGAATATAACTTTTTCATTCTAGATTTATTTAGCATATTTTATTCCCCTTATTAGAAATAAAAGCAAAGATTTTTGCATATATACAAACTTTCTTTGCTTCTTATTTCAAAATGATTCTCAAATTTATAGTTATTTTACAATCAAACTTTCTCCTGTCATTTCCTCTGGTTTATCTAGTCCAATTATATCAAGCATTGTTGGTGCTAAATCTGCAAGTCTTCCTTCTCTTAATTTTGCATTTTCCATTCCTACTAATATTAATGGTACTGGATTTGTTGTATGAGCAGTATGTGGTTCACCTGTTTTATAATCTATCATTTGCTCAGCATTTCCATGATCTGCTGTTATTAATAAAACTCCGCTTTGATTATTTATTGCTTCTACTACTCTTCCTACACATTCATCTATTGTTTCTATTGCTTTTATTGCTGCTTCTAAGCTTCCTGTATGACCTACCATATCTGGGTTAGCATAGTTTAGTATAATACAATTATATTTTTGTGAATTAATTGCTTCTACTACTTTATCTGTTACTTCATATGCACTCATTTCTGGCTTTAAGTCATATGTTTCTACTTTTGGAGATGGAACTAATATTCTGTCTTCCCCTTTATATTGTTTTTCTTCTCCTCCATTAAAGAAGAATGTAACATGTGCATATTTTTCTGTTTCTGCTATACGTAATTGTGTTAAGTTATGTTCAGAAATATATTCTCCAAATGTATTTTTTAATTCTTCTTTTTTAAATGCTATATGAACATTTGGCATTGTTTCATCATAACTTGTCATACAAACATAATATAAATCTAAATCTTTTTGTGTTTCAAATTCATTAAATTCTTTATCTACTAATGTTCTTGTTATTTCTCTTGCTCTATCTGGTCTAAAGTTATAGAAAATTACTGAATCATGTTTTCCTATTGTTGCTACTGGTTTTTCTCCATTCATTATAACTGTAGGTTCTATAAATTCGTCGAATACTTCTTTTTGATATGAGCTTTCTACTGCGGATATTGCAGAAGTACTTTTTTCTCCTTCTCCATCTACTAATGCTCTATATGCTTTTTCAACTCTTTGCCATCTTTTATCTCTATCCATTGCATAAAATCTTCCAGATATTGTAGCAATTTTTCCTATTCCTTTTTCTTTCATTTTTTCTTCTAGCTCTGTAACATATGTTTCTCCTGATGATGGTGGTGTATCTCTTCCATCCATAAAACAATGTACATATACATCCTCAAAGTCTTTTCTTTTTGCAAGTTCTAATAATCCAAATAAATGACGAATATGGCTATGAACTCCACCATCTGATAGTAATCCCATAATATGCAATTTAGAATTATATTTTTTACAATTTTCTATAGCCGCTACAAATTCTGGATTGCTGAAAAAGTCTCCATCTTCTATTGATTTTGTTATTCTTGTTAATTCTTGATATACAATTCTTCCAGCTCCTATATTTGTATGTCCTACTTCTGAATTTCCCATTTGTCCTTCTGGAAGTCCAACATCTAATCCACTTGTATGAATGTCTGTTGTTGGACATGTTTTCATTAGTCTATCTATATTTGGAGTTTTAGCTAATTTTACTGCATTTGCTTTCTCATTTGCATTTTCTCCAAACCCATCTAATATCATTAACATTGTTAGCTTATTTTTCATTTTTTTACCTCTTTCTTTTTTCTCTTTATTTTTATATTAATTATTATATTCTTTCTTCTTTTGTAAGAGATAATTACATTGATTCTAAAATTCTCGCAAATTCATCTACCTTTAAACTTGCTCCACCTACTAAAGCTCCATCTATATCTGATGTACTAAATAATTCTTTAGCATTTTCTTTTTTAACACTTCCTCCATATAATATGCATACATTTTGAGCTACATTATCGCCATATAATTCTTTTACTGTACTTCTTATTATTTTTATTGTATTATTTGCATCTTCCTTAGTTGCTACTTTTCCTGTTCCTATAGCCCAAATTGGTTCATAAGCAATTATTATATTTTCTATGCTTTCTATTCCTTTTAGTGCTGATTTTATTTGATTTGAAATAATTGCATCTTGCATATTATTTTCTCTTTGCTCTAAAGTTTCTCCAACACATAATATAGGTTTTAAACTATGATTTAGTGCTGATTTTATTTTTTTATTAACTGTCTCATCTGTTTCTGCAAAATATTGTCTTCTTTCTGAATGTCCAATTATAACATATTCTACATTTATACATTTAAGCATATTAGGTGATACTTCTCCTGTGTATGCACCAGATTCTTCCCAATGCATATTTTGTGCACCTATTTTAATGTTTGTATTTTGTGCTGTAAGTAAACTATAAAATAAATCTGTATATGGAACACATAATATTATTTCACATTTTGCATTTTTAGCATATGGCTCTAACTCTGTTATAAAACTCATTGCTTCATTCGGAAGCATATTCATTTTCCAGTTTCCTGCAATTATTTTTCTTCTCATTTACTTCTCCTTTGTTTTATACATAAATATTAATCATTATCTAACAAACATTCAATTCCTGGTAATTTTTTTCCTTCTAGGAATTCTAGTGATGCTCCACCACCTGTTGAAATGTGAGTCATTTTATCAGATAGCCCCATTTTTTCTATAGCTGCTGCTGAATCTCCTCCACCTATAATTGTTACAGCATCTTCTTTTTCTGCTAAAGCTTGTGCTATACTTCTTGTTCCATTTGCAAATATTTCATATTCTGAAAATCCTACTGGTCCGTTCCAAATTATAGTTTTTGCATCTTTTAATTTTTCTTTAAATAATTCTACTGTTTTTGGTCCAATGTCTAATCCTTCCCAATCATCAGGAATATTATCTGAATCTATTACTTTATTTTCTGCATCTGGTGTAATTTCTTTTGCAATTACATTATCTACTGGAAGAACTAATTTAACATTTTTTTGTTTTGCCTTTTCCATTAACTCTTTTGCTAAATCTAGTTTATCTAATTCACATATAGATTTTCCAACACTATATCCCATAGATTTGAAAAATGTATATGCCATTCCTCCACCTATTATTAATGTATCTACTTTCTCTAAAAGAGATTCTATAACTCCTAATTTGTCCGAAACTTTTGCTCCTCCTAAAATCGCAACAAATGGTCTTTGTGGATTTTCTAAAGCACTTCCTAAAAATTCTAATTCTTTTTCTATTAAAAATCCTGATACTGCTGGTAAAAATTCTGCAATTCCTGCTGTAGAACTATGTGCTCTGTGAGCTGTTCCAAATGCATCATTTACAAATATTTCTGCCATAGATGCAAATTCTTTTGATAAACTTTCATCATTTTTTTCTTCTCTTGCATCAAAACGAACATTCTCTAGTAAAACAATTTCTCCTTCTTTTACATTACTTGTTAATTCTTTTGCTGAAGGTCCTACAACATCTTCTGCTAGTTTTACTTCTTTTCCTAATAATTTAGATAATTCATTTGCTACTGGTTTTAAAGAAAATTTTGGATTAACTTCTCCTTTTGGTCTTCCTAAATGAGATGCAAGTATTATTTTGCAGTTTTGGTCTAATAAATATTTTATAGTAGGAAGAGCTGCTACAATTCTTCTATTATCTGTAATATTTCCATTTTCATCTAATGGAACATTAAAGTCACATCTAACGAATACTTTTTTTCCTTGTAAATCAATATCTTTAACTGTTTTTTTATTCATAAATTACCTCCACAAAAATCTAAAATTACATATAAGAAACTTAAATTTTTTAAGTTTTTTATATCTAATTTTATCAAATAATTACTATATGTATTATTTATATTTTTCTTGTTCGTCCCAACTGCGCACATAGTGTAAAAAATTAGTATATACTAATTTTTACACTATGTAAGCTTGTCGGTCCCCACACGGAGCTCACTTCAAAAAATATAAATAATACATTATAATAATACATTAAAGCAACATTATATTTCAAAACATTTTAGCTTCTTGATGCAATATATACAGCTAAATCTACTAATTTATTTGAATAACCCCATTCATTATCGTACCAAGCTATTAATTTAACAAATGTATCTGTTAATTGAATTCCTGCTGTTGCATCAAATATTGATGTATGAATATCGCCTAAGAAATCTGAAGATACTACTGCATCTTCTGTATATTCTATAATACCTTTCATTTCATTTTCTGATGCATGTTTCATTACTTTGCAAATTTCTTCCATAGTTGTTGGTTTAGCCAAATTACATGTCAAGTCAACAACTGAAACATCTATTGTTGGTACTCTGAAAGACATACCTGTTAATTTTCCGTTTAATTCTGGAATAACTTTTCCAACTGCTTTTGCTGCTCCTGTTGAAGAAGGAATAATGTTAGCTGATGCAGCACGTCCACCTCTCCAATCTTTTTTAGATGCTCCATCAACTGTTTTTTGTGTTGCAGTTGTAGAATGAACTGTTGTCATTAAACCATCTACTATTCCAAAGTTATCATTTATAACTTTAGCAAGTGGTGCTAAACAGTTTGTTGTACAAGATGCATTAGATACTATATTCATGCTTGGGTCATATGTTTCATTATTTACTCCCATAACAAACATTGGAGCATCTTTTGAAGGTGCACTAATAATTACTTTTTTAGCTCCTCCTTTTAAGTGTGCTTCTGCTTTTTCCATAGTTGTAAATACTCCTGAACATTCTAATACATAATCTACTCCATCTTTTCCCCATGGAATATTTGCTGGATCCATTTCATTATATACTTTTATTTCTTTTCCATTTACTACTAATGTATGTTCATCTTTGTTTGATACTTCTCCATCAAATCTACCATGAGCAGTATCATATTTTACCATATATGCCATATAGTCTGCACTAATAAATGGATCATTTATCGCTACTACCTCTACTTCTTCTTTTTTTAATGCTGCTTGGAATGCTAAGTTTCCTATTCTTCCAAATCCGTTAATTCCTATTTTTACACTCATTTTTCTTTTCCTCCTTTTTGTAAATACTTAGAAATTATGTATTTCTAAATTTTTATTTACTTTTAGTATGTTTCAACAATGCTATTTTATACCAAAGTATTTTTGTTTTCAAGTATTATTTTTATACTTTTAGAAATTTTTTATATTTTTGTTGACTTATGTAAATTATCATGATATAATGTTTACATAAGTTGCAAACGCACTTATACGTAACTCGCATTAGTACACACATTTAGTATTAATGCTAAATCAATATTTTTAATCTTTTTAAGGAGGATGGCTATGGCAAGAGGAGATCCAACAACCACATTCAACAATATGATTAAAAAAATGTGATCGGTAGCAGCCGGTGCCCATGCAGAGGGCAAGTTTTTGAAAGGAGAACGGTTATGACAAGAGGACATCCAACAACCACATTCAACAATATGATTAAAAAAATGTGATCGCAGCAGCCGGTGCTTATTTAAGGGGCGGAAATATTGGAGGTAAACCAAAATGAAAAAAATTTCACGGTTTCCTAGTGGGTTCACTTAATTTTAAGTGAAAAAGAATGTTGATTGGTAGAGTCTAAGCATTCTTTCCACAAAAACAGACTTATTAAATAAAAATTGAAACGGCGTCATATAAAATGGCGCCGTTCTTCTTTTTTATATGCTATTTCTATTAAACTCTGTCACAAATTGTGACATTCTACTTCTCCAATCCAAGTTGAGTATATTAGTACTTTATCTACTTTTCTTTCTAGCGAATTTTCTAGAGCCTCTTTATATAATTCTAGTTGCTTTTTATATCTTTGTATTAGTTTTTCTTCTTGTCCTTTTTCTATATAGTCTGTTTTGTAATCAACTAATATTAATTCGTTTTTGCTGTTTATATAATACAAGTCTATAATTCCTTGTGCTACTATTTTTTCGTCTAGATTGTTGTCTTCATATATTGTTTTAGCAGGTATATGTAAATAAAACGGTTCTTCTTTATGTATTTCTTTTGCTGTTTTTAGTTCATTATATATATCAGATTTCATATATTCTAATATTACTTTTGTTGGTATTTCTTTTGATTCTTGCTTTGTTATTAATTCTTTTTCTACCAATTCTTCAATCCATTGCTTTATTTCTTTTTCTGTATAGTTTTTATTGTTTTCTAATAGTTGCATACATAGATGTATTATTGTTCCTCTTTGTGCACTTGTTATTTTATTATTTTCTTTTGCAAAACTTGGAACTTTCATATTTAGTTCTGTTTGCTTTGATTTATCAATTTTTTCTATATTTTCTATTATACTTTGTTCTTTTAGTTTTGTAATTGATGTTTTTGTTGGAATTTGTGATGCATTTTGATATTTATATTTCCATTCTAATTTTTGCTTTATTTCTTCTATATTTTCTATTTTATTTTCATTATTAACTATATTCATTAAATTATTAACATCATTTTTATTATTTTGTGTTTCTAAAATTTCTTTAGATGAGTATATATTTAATTCTAATACATCTTTTATATGTTCTTTTTTCTTTAAATATACAAACAGTATCCAATCTAAGTATGAATTCATTTTAGCTATGAAAGATGGTTTTGTCTTTTCTTCTTTTGAGTTTATTTCTATGTATTCTTCTTTTTCTTTAATATTGCTTTCTAATTCTTTTATAGTTCCTGTTATTATTAATTTTTCTTTTGCTCTTGTTAGTGCCACGTATAGCACTCTCATTTCTTCTGATATTACTTCTTTTTTTGATTTTATTTTTATTGCTTCTTTAGTTAATGTTGGATATTCTATTTGTTTTTCATTGTCTTTATATTTTATCCCTAATCCAAGTTCTTGGTGTAATAATATAGATTCATTTAAATCTCTGAAATTAAATTTTTTCCCCGTTAGTGATAAAAATACAACTGGAAATTCTAGACCTTTACTTTTATGGATACTCATTATTCTTATTACATTATCATTTTCTCCTATTACTTTAGCTGCAGATAAATCTCCACTATTTGTCTTTAATTTATCTATAAAATTAATGAAATTGTATAATCCTTTAAAACTTGCTTTTTCATATTGTTTTGCTCTTTCAAATAGCATTTTCAGATTAGCTTGTCTCAATTTTCCATTTGTAAGCAATCCGCACATAATAATAGTAATTTGTTTTAGTGTAAATTTCCCATATTAATTCATCTAATGCTTTGGTTTTTAAACTTTCTTTCCATTGTTCTAGCATTTCAAAAAATTTATCTATCTTATTTCTTAACTTTTCATTTGCTCCTACTCTGGCTTTTTGCATAGCTGTATAAAAATTTGATTTTCTATCTTGTAATCTTATTTCTACTAAGTCATTATCTGTAAAGTTACATATTGGTGAGCGAAGTGTGCATATTAAAGGTATATCTTGCATAGGATTATCTATTATTTTAAGTACTGACATAATTGTTTGTATTTCTGTTGAATTCAAATATTCTGCTGTAGTATCGCAAAATACTGGTAGTCCTGCATCTAACATTTCTTTTTCATATATCGGCGCTATATTACTAGTAGTACGAAGTAATATTACTATATCTTTATATGTAATTTTTCTATATTTTCCTTTATCATATACCATATAATTGCTTTCAATTAGTTGCTTTATTTTTTTTACTACCAATTTTGCTTCTAAAGATGTTTTTTCTATTATATCCTCTGTTTCTTCATCTTCATTCTCATTTTCTTCGTCATTTTCCTTATTCAAGTCTATTATTGCAAATTCTGCTTTTCCTGCATAATTTTTTATATCTTCATCTTCTGGTTCATTATAATTTGCCCCTAAATTCAAATATTCTTCACTTGTGTAGTCTATATCTCCTAATTTTTTACTCATTATCTCTTCAAATATTATGTTTGTTATTTTTAGTATGTTTTCTCTACTTCTAAAGTTTTTAAATAGTTTTATTTTACTATCTTCTTTATTTTCTTTCTCATTTTCTATTAAAGTATATTTATCATATTTTTCTAAAAATAATTCTGGCATGGCTTGTCTGAACCTATATATACTTTGCTTTACATCTCCAACCATAAATATATTGTTGCCTTTTGATATACTTGTTAAAATATATTCTTGTACCATATTACTATCTTGATATTCATCTATCGCTATTTCTTCATATTTTTGACTTATTTTTTTTGCAACTTCTGTTGGTATTATTTCTCCGTTTTCTTGCTTTTTTACCAAGATTTTTAAAGCAAAATGCTCTATATCATGAAAATCTATAATATTTTTTTCTTTTTTCTTTTTTGAAAAACATTCTTCAAACTCTATTATTATTTTTTCTAGGTATTTTAGTCTTTTATACATAGCATATATATCTTGATTTGCTTGTTTAGATAATATAATAAATTTTTTTTGAATTGTTGATGATAACTCTTTTTTTATAGTATCTCTTACTTTTTTTGCTTCTTCTTTATATTCTATTGTTACTTTTTTATTTATTGGCCATTTTTCAAATTGCATATTATTTAAATTTGTTACTACTTTATCCCATTTTTCTTCTTTACTAGAATTTATTATATCCACTACATTTTTTAATTTTTCTATATCACTTTCTATTGTATCTGCATATTTTTGTAATTCATCATATAAATTTAGTTTTCTTTTTACATATTCTAGCTTAGATATATTTTCTTGAATTTGATTTTTCAACTCATCTAATAGTATTTTTCCCCATATTGTTGTTTCAAAATCTTCATCTATTTTTTCTCTTAAATTAAACATTTCTATTTTTTCTTTTAACCATTCTTCTGGAAACGGATTACTTTGAATGTATTTTTCTATTTTTAGTATTAATTCTTTTAATGGTTCATCATCTCTATATGTTGTGTATGTATCTATTAAATCTAAGAAACCTTTTTCTTTTTTTACATATTTTTCTTCAAATATATCTTCTAATACTTCTTGTTTTAATAGCTCTATTTCTGCTTCTTCTCCTAATCTAAAGTTTGCAGAAGTATCTATTTCATAAAAATAGTTTCTAATAACATCTAAACAAAAAGAGTGTATTGTACAAATACTTGATTTATTTAATAGTGTAATTTGTCTTTGTAAATGTGTATTAGTTGGATCTTCTTCTATTTTTTTATATATCGCATCCAATATTCTTTCTCTCATTTCACTTGCAGCCGCATTTGTAAATGTAACTACTAGTAATTTATCTATATCTATTTTTTCATCTATTATTTTATGAATTATACGCTCTACTAATACTGCTGTTTTTCCACTTCCGAGCTGCAGCAGCTACTAATAAATTCTTATTTTTTTCGTATATTGCCTGTTTTTGTTCGTTTGTCCATGTTACATTCGACATTTTTATTAATAGACTCCCTTCAATTTTGTTTTTTCTAATATTATCATGCATGAAAAAAAAACTCAAGTAAATGAGTTTTCTTTTATAAATTTTATACTTTTATTTTATATATTGACTTGGATCTACATATTCATTGTTTTTTAATATTTCAAAATGTAAATGAGCTTCATCTGCAATTTCAAATGTTGCTGTATTTCCAACAGTACCTATTGTTTGTCCCTTTTTTACTTTCTCTTTTTCTTTTACAAATTCTGCTGTTAATAAATTAGAATATACACTACTATATCCATTTGAATGTTCTATAACTACTGTTATTCCATACCTTGGATCATTTTTTATAGATTTTACTGTTCCCTCTTCTGAAGCTTTTACTACTGTTGTTTTATCTGCTTTTATATCTATTCCATTGTGTGTAACCCATTCTTGTAAAGTATTTGAATAAACAAGCTTATCACTTGCAAATTCAGTTACAATTTCTCCTTCTACTGGTTTTGTGAAAACTGGATCTGGAACTTTTTCTTCTTTTTTCTCTTCTTTTACTTCAGTAGGTTTTGCTGTAGTTGCTACATCTTCTTTTTCCATATTGGTTGTATTTATTGCTATTCTAGTAACTTCATTTTTTGTTTCATTGCTAGTTTCTTTTTCTACTTCATTTACATTTTTTCCTATGCTCGAACTTGCTTGTGATGAATTTTCTTTATTTAATTCTTCTAATTCTTTTATTGTTGTAGTTTTAAATTCTGCTATTTTGGTATCTTTATTTAAATAATTGCTATAAATTATAAACGTAATTGTAAATGCAAGTACAGCTATTACTAATATTGAAATAGATAAATAAATAATTTTGTTTGTTTCTTTTTCGTCACTAAAAGGTCTTCTATTTTGTCTTCTCATTTTGATTCCTCCTTATATTTTTCTTTAGTAAAATTCTTTCCAGTTTTTACATTTTTATACAATACGTTTTTATTTATTTAAATATTTTGTATTTCTACTCCCGTGTAAAAATGTTTTATAATCTCTTCAAAATTACTTCCTTGCTTTGCCATACTATCTGCACCTGTTTGACTCATTCCTACTCCATGTCCATAACCTTTAACTTTGAAAGTAATATTATCACTTTCATCCATTATTACTTCAAAATTAGCAGACTTTAACCCCAATATAGTTCTTATTTCGACTCCAGACAATTCTAAATTACCTACTTTTATTTTCTTTACTCTTTCCCCATCTGTATATTCTAAAATTTTTATACAGTCTTGAGTCCCAAAATCTATTTCAAATTCATTATGCTTTTCTTTTATTTTATCTATAAATGTTTGTTTATTTAGTGTAACTTCTGATTTATATTGTGTATAAGCTTCTTCTCCAGAAGTTGAAACTGATTGTAAATATGGATAACCGCTTCCTCCCCAAACATTTACTGTTGTCTCTGTTTTTCCTCCACTATTAGAATGGAAAAATGCATTTATAGGTTTTCCCCCATATGTTATTATTTTTCCTTTTGTACTGTCTACCGCGTCTACAATTTTTTCCCAATTACTCTGTCTTGCACTTTCTTCCCATTTTGCTAATCTATCTTCTTTAGATATCCATGCTTGGCAACATGTTGAATCATCACATATGTCCGCTTCTTCATGTTTCTTAGCATTTTGTATTTTATATATTGTATATGTTCTAGCAACTATTGCTTGTGCTTTTAGAGCCTCTTTTTCAAAACTTGCTGGCATTTCCGCAGATACTACTCCATATAAATATTCATCTAATGGTATTTCTTCAACTTGAGTACTTTGTTTATGTAATAATTTTATTTTGTTATATTGTTTGTAATCATACTCTTTAATTTCATTTTGTTCATTGCTTTGAACATTTTCCTGTATTGTTGATACTTCTTTTGTATTATCCTTTTTATTAGTAAATAATATTGGTATTCCAAAGCAAATAATTACAAATATAATTATATAAAATAGTATTTTTTTCATATGTTTTCCCTTCTTTTAAGCTAATTTTAATTTCATTGAATTTAAAATTCTCTTCTCAATTCTAGAAACTTGTACTTGACTTACTCCAAGTATTTTAGAAACTTCAGTTTGAGTTTTATTTTTATAATATCTAAGTAATATTAATTCCTTATCCCTTTGTTCTAAATTTTCTATCATTTCTTTAATTACTATTTTATTAGTAAGAATTTCCTGTTCATCCGTTTGAGAACTTAATTTGTCAAAAAAAGTTATTCCTCCTTCATCATCACTATATTTTTCTTCATAAATTGAAGCTACTGGTCTTAATGAATCTAATGCAATGGCAACTTCTTCTTTTGAAATTTTCAGCTCTTTAGCAATTTGTATAATTGATATTTCTTCTCCTTTTTCTTTCAAATATCTTGCTTGTATATCTCTTATTTTTATTGCTAGTTCTTTTATACTTCTACTTACTTTCACACTTCCATCATCTCTTATAAATCTTTTTATTTCCCCCAGAATGTATGGAACTGCATATGTAGAAAGTTTTACTTCAAAAGAAGTATCAAACCTTTTTATAGACTTAATAAATCCTATACTTCCTATTTGATACAAATCTTCTAATTCATATCCTCTATCTTTAAATCTTTTAACTATGCTCCAAATTAGTCCGTTATTTTCTTCTATTAATTTTGTCATCTTTTGTTGGTTTCCGTTTTGAGCATCTATTATATCTTGAATACTATTTTCATATTCTGCCATTCGATGACTCTCCTCTTTTGTTTTAATTTTATTTATACTTTTTCTATATCATTATCAGAAACTTCATCCTTTTTTATAAGCTTTTTCATTGTTATTTTTGTTCCTATCCCTAAAATAGATTCTATTTTTATTTCATCCATAAAGCTTTCCATTATTGTAAATCCCATTCCCGAGCGTTCCAAATCGGGTTTTGATGTATAAAGGGGTTTTCGTGCTTCCTCCACATTTTCAATTCCTTTTCCATTATCTGATACTTCAACTACAATAGAATTTCCAATAATTTTGCAACTCACCTTTACTATTCCTTCTGTATCTTCATAACCATGAATAATTGAATTTGTAACTGCTTCTGATACAGCTGTTTTTATATCAGCAAGCTCCTCTACTGTAGGATCTAACTGTGCTGCAAATGCTGCTACACTAATTCTTGCAAATGCTTCATTGTTAGATTTGCTAATAAATTCTAATTTCATCTCGTTTTCATATATACTTTTCATATTTTCTCTCCTCTTTTATTTTTTAGCTTGCCTCTATTATTGGACAAATCTTTGTTATTCCACTCATTTCGAATACTTTTCTTAGCATAGGAGAAACATTTACCATTTCCAATTTTCCTCCAAGCATTTTCATCATTTTATATCTTCCAAGCACCATTCCTATTCCTGCACTATCCATAAACTGCACATTACTAAAATCAAATATAATTTTTCTAGGCATATATCTTTCAATTTCATAATCAGCTTTCCTCCTTATTATTTCTGAAGTATGATGGTCTATTTCCTCTGTAATTTTTATTAAAAGTATTTTTCCTTTTTCTTCATATTCTACATTCAATTTATTCACTCCCCCCTTTTTATTTTTGCTTGTCCTATTATATATTTATTTCCAATATTTTCCAAGAGAAAAATTAAGGAAGTTTTGACGATTTTTAGGATGTTTTCGACATTATTTTTAAATTTTATGAACATTTTAAAATTTTTTTATTAAACTATTAGGGACGGGCTGATTTAGTTTAGCTTTTCGCTGTGCTAAACTAAATCAGCCCGTCCCTAATAGTTTAATTTATTTTAATCCTTCTAGTCTTTCTTTTGCTGTTTGTAATAATCCTTTATATTTAGTAAGTTTCTCTTTTTCTTCAGTTATTTTTGTTTCTGGAGCTTTTGCTACAAATCCAGGATTTGAAAGCATTTTCTCACATCTTGCTACTTCTGATTCTAATTTTTTAATTTCTTCTTCAAGTCTTGCCTTTTCTGCTTCTTTATCTATTAAATCTCCAAGTGGTATTATTACTTCCATTTGTTTTGTCATAATTGAAGTTACATTTTCCATATTTACATCATTTTCTGCTTTTATTTCTAAATCTGTTGCAAATCCTAATTTTTCTATCATTGCTTTTGAAGTTTCTAACATTTTGCTTAAATTTTGGGTTACAAATATTAATTTAGATTTTTTAGAAGGATGTATATTTTGAACTGTTCTTAAATTTCTTATTCCTACTATTATTTCTTTTAATTCTTCTATAGCTTCTTCTTCATTTTTAAAAACCCATTCTTTATTATATTCAGGCCATTTTGAAATCATTATGCTTTCATCATTATGATATAATTTCATAAATATTTCTTCTGTCATAAATGGCATAACTGGATGTAATAATTTTAATGAATTTATTAATACTTTGTTTAACGTCCATAAACATGCATCTTTTGTGTTGCAGTTTTCATCATATAAACGTGGTTTTACCATTTCTATATACCAATCGCAGAATTCGTTCCAAATGAAGTCATATATTTTTTGAAGTGCAACACCCATATCATAGTTATCTAAGTTTACACTTACTTCTTTTATAACATTGTTTAATTTAGATAAAATCCATTTATCTTCATAAGTTAAGTTTGCAGGTAACTCTTCTGTTTCTAAATATTTTGCATCTACATCTTCTTTTATATTACCAAGTACAAATTTAGAAGCATTCCATAATTTATTTGCAAAGTTTGATGCTACTTCTAGTTTTTCTGGCATATATCTGATATCATTTCCTGCTGAAATTCCATATATTAAAGAGAAACGTAAGCTATCAGTTCCATATTTTTCTATTATTTCTAGCGGATCTATTCCATTACCTAAAGATTTAGACATCTTTCTTCCTTGGCTATCACGTACTATTCCGTGAATTAAAACGTCTTTAAATGGCTCTACTCCAGTATGTTTTATTCCAGAGAATATCATTCTTGCTACCCAGAAGAATATAATATCATATCCTGTAACTAATGTTGATGTTGGATAGAAATATTTAAAATCTTCTGTTTGCTCTGGCCAACCTAATGTTGAAAATGGCCATAATGCAGAACTAAACCATGTATCTAATGTATCTTCATCTTGGTGAATATGTGTGCTTCCACATTTACTACATTTTTCTGGAGCATTTTCTTCCACCATCATTTCATGGCAGTCATCACAATAATATGCTGGTATTCTATGTCCCCACCATAATTGTCTTGAAATACACCAATCTTTTACATTATCCATCCAAGCGAAATATGTTTTATCATATTTTGAAGGTATGAATCTTACTTTTCCACTTCTTACAGCTTCATTTGCAGGTTTTGCTAAAGGTTCCATTTTTACAAACCATTGCTCTGAAATGTGTGGTTCTATTGTATTGTGACATCTGTAACATTTTCCTACATTATGTGTGTAATCTTCTATTTTTACTAAATCGCCTAATTCTTCTAGTTTTTCTACTATTTTTTGTCTAGCCTCTAATAAGTCCATTCCGGCATATTCTGGTACTAAATTTCCCATTTTAAAGTTTTCGTCAAATACTTCTATTATTTCTAAGTTATGAGTTAATGCTGCTTGGTAGTCATTTGGATCATGAGCTGGTGTTAGTTTAACAGCACCTGTACCAAATTCTTTTTCAACAAATGGATCTGCTATAATTGGTATTTCTTTATTCATTATTGGAAGAATAACTGTTTTTCCAACTAAATCTTTATATCTTTCATCATCTGGATGAACAGCAACACCTGTATCCCCAAGCATTGTTTCTGGTCTAGTTGTTGCAACTATAATATATCTATCTTCGTCTTTTACTTTATAACGAATATGCCATAAATGTGTTGGTTCTTCTTCATATTCAACTTCTGCATCTGATATAGATGTGTTACAATATGGGCACCAGTTTATCATCCTTTTTCCTTTATAAATTAATCCTTCTCTATAAAGTTTTATAAATACATATTTAACTGCTTCAGATAAACCATCATCCATTGTAAATCTTTCTCTTGACCAATCGCAAGAACATCCTAATTTTTTAATTTGATTTACAATAGTTCCACCATATTCTTTTTTCCAATCCCATGCTCTTTCTAAGAAACCTTCTCTTCCAATATCTTCTTTTGTAATTCCAGCCTCTTTCATTTTTGCAACTATTTTAGCTTCTGTTGCAATTGCAGCATGGTCTGTTCCTGGAACCCATAGAGCATTAAAACCTTGCATTCTTTTATATCTAATTAATATATCTTGTATTGTTTCATCTAAAGCATGACCCATATGAAGCTTTCCTGTAATATTTGGTGGTGGAATAACTATTGTATAAGGTGTTTTTGTTCTATCATCTGATGGTTTAAAATATCCTTTTTCCTCCCAATTTTCATATAATTTTTCTTCAAAGTCTTTTGGATTATATTTTCCTTCTAACTCATGTTTACACATATTTTTTCCTCCTTATCTTTCTTCTCCTTCTTCCCTTTCAAACTTTTCGTTTGCTAAGACTCCATATTTTCCAATTACTTTTTCATCTACAATTACATTTTTAGGTAATTTTTCACCATATAATGGTGAGCTAGTTCTCTCAGCTTTTAAAGTCATAAACTTCAATCCTTCTTTAAATAAATTACTCATATTCCTCTCCTAACATAAATTAAATTTTTAAGCCCGTTCCTAAATTTAAACAAACAAAAAGCTCACCCTTATAATAAGGGCGAGCTCAAATTTCTCACGGTACCACCTTAATTTATAAATAATTTTATTATTTATATCTTAACTACAGTTAACGCCTGTTAAACGAGAATAATTACTATTGTTTCACTATTCCTACTCCAAAGCTACATTCCATTTTCTTTTCTATAAGAAGTTCTCAGCAAATTACTTCTATTCTCTGTCATAGTTAGTTTAAATGTACTCCTCTTTTTCTTAGTATTTTTATTCGTATGTGCTATATTATATACCAATTACACAATTTTTGCAACTGTTTTTTGGATTTTTAGCTTCGTTTCTAAAATCCTAAATTATTTAAAATTTCATTTACAGTTTCATTATCTAAAGTAAAACTTGTATTTACAAATCCTATTTCTGGTCTAAGTCCATCTTTATTATGAAAGTCTGACCCTACCGTTACAAACAAATTATTATTTCTTGCAAATTTATTCCACTTTTCTACTTCATTAATTTTATTATCATAACGATCAACATATAAATAATTTGCTTCTAGACCATCTGGTTTCATATCTTTAATTATTTCTAATATATCTTCATCTGTAAGGTTGTCTTCATGTACATATGCAACAGGATGTGCTAACACAACTTTTCCATTAGCATTTCTTATAATTTCAGCTGCTTCTTTAGGTGTTACTGTTACTTTTTTTACATACGCTGGACAGTTTTCATTCATAATTGTCTCTATAAATTCACCTTTATTTGGAATATGTTTAAATGTTTTTAATAAAAGTTCTTTATTTTCTTGATTATTTATTACATCTAGTGCAATATGTGCTTTAGTTACTGCATCTATTTTATCTAATTCCTCTACATTTAAAACATAACCTAGTTCATTTAATTTTTCGGCTACATTGTGTAAATATTCATGTCTTGCATTTCTTATTTTATACAATTTTTCTTTAAACTCTTCATCATTTAAATCAAATTTATAGCCTAATACATGAATTCCTGCTTTTTTACTTTTCGTTGATATTTCTACTGCATTAATTAATTTTATATTTTTACTTTCTGCATATTTAAATAATTCTTCATTATATGCTTCAATTGTGTCATGATCTGCAATTGCAATTACAGATACTCCATTTTTATATGCTTCATCAATTACTTGTTTTGGAGTTAAAACTCCATCAGATATTGTTGTATGAATATGTAAATCTATTTTTTTTGACATTATTTTCTCCTTTTTTATTATAATTCTAATTGATCTTCTTCAATCAAACTTGCTTTTATTTTTGATATTGTACCTTTTTCAAGTCTTTTCCAACTTTCAATTCTGTTTAAGAAAATTTTTTCTAGCTCCATTGATTGAAATCTTCTAAAGTTCGCTTTAGTAGCTGATTTCAAAAGAAAATCTAACAATTCTTCTTTTGTATTTTGAGTAGCTACTTCTTTTCTACTATTTTCTAAAATTGTTTGTAACTCTTCTGTAAAGTTAAATGGTGTAAATGCCGAAAGATAATCATAAATAAAATTATATGCTTCATCATCATATTGCCAAGTTTTTCTATAGGACTTAGGTTGAATTGGTAAATATGGAACCTTCTCTTCTTGTTTTGCTGTTCTTAATATTTTTGGAACTTCTTTTATCAATTCTTTCATTTTAGAGTATTCCATTATATGCACATCCATAGGCAAAAACTTTTTAGGAGCTTCTCCTTTTCCTATCATTTCTGATATTTTTCCTACATCATCTATTGCTAAAATTGGATTCACATCAGATGTACGCATATTAAATTCTTCTAATAATTTTGCCAATTGTTCTTCTACTTCTTCAACTTTTCCATCTTTACAAATTATCCACATATCTATATCTGGCAATCTATTTATAAGCTTTCTAGGCTTTAATTCATTTAATATATTTGGACATGGCTTACAAATTTGCTTTAAATCCGGCATATCTCTATATTTTTCTTCTAAACATTTCTTACATTCCCATATAGATTTTTGAACAGTTTCTCCGTCTCTAACTAATTGTCTATTATATCTAATTTGTTCTTGAATTATAGGTAGTTTTCCTTGCAAATTTTCATCTAAAGCATAAAAAGGATAACCTGTTCCAAAAGTGCCTCTATTATCACTTATTTTTGAAGCCACAATGTTAAAAGCTTCTATATTCCATAACAAATATTTCCTTTTTAATTCTGTATTTGTTTTTTCAAAATCTGTTGAAGATTTTTCTATTTTTTGTGTTATTTCTTTTACTGTAATTTCATTTTTCATTTTTACTTTTCCTTTTTTACATTAATATATTTATTTATTATACTATACTTTGCTATATATTGTCCAAAAGCTTAATTACCTATTTAAGTAATTAAGCTTTTTATTTATGCTGTTTCTGTTTTTTTATTTGTACTTTTTCTTTTTGGCTTTTCTTCCTTTTTTTCAACTACTTTGTTTTCATTAATTATAAGTTTTGGTTCTTTATTTTCTAATACCGTTTCTTTAGTTACTATACATTTTTCTATTTTAGGATTAGATGGTATTTCAAACATAATATCTCTCATAATTTCTTCTATTATCGATCTAAGACCTCTTGCTCCTGTTTTTCTTTCTATGGCTTTATCCACTATTGCTTCTAAAGCATCATTATCAAATTCTAATTCTACATTATCTAATTCTAGTAATTTTTTATATTGTTTTACTAACGCATTTTTTGGTTTAGTAACTATATCTACTAATGCTTTTTTATCCAATTCTCTTAGTGTTGCAACTATTGGAAGTCTTCCTACAAATTCAGGTATTAACCCAAATTTTAATAAATCTTGTGGTAGTAATTGTTCATAAATTTTATACTTATCAATTTCTTTTTGACTTTGAACATTTGCTCCAAAACCTATTGCTTTTTTCCCTGTACGTTCATTTATTATTTTGTCCAATCCTTCAAATGCTCCACCACAAATAAATAATATATTTTCTGTATTTATTTGTAATAATTCTTGATGTGGATGCTTTCTTCCTCCTTGAGGTGGAACTGATGCAATAGTACCTTCTACTATTTTTAGTAATGCCTGTTGTACTCCTTCTCCACTTACATCTCTAGTTATTGATGGATTTTCTGATTTTCTTGTTATTTTATCTATTTCGTCTATATAAACAATTCCCTTTTCTGCTTTTTCTATATCATAGTCCGCATTTTGAATTAATTTTAATAAAATGTTTTCTACATCTTCTCCTACATATCCTGCCTCTGTTAAAGTTGTTGCATCTGCTATTGCAAATGGTACTTTTAGTATTTTAGCAAGTGTTTGTGCTAGAAGTGTTTTTCCACAACCTGTAGGTCCAAGTAATAAAACATTACTTTTTTGAATTTCAACATCGTCTTCATTTTTTTGTGGATTATATATACGTTTATAATGGTTATAAACTGCAACTGCTAATGTTTTTTTAGCATCTTCTTGCCCTATTACATAACTATCTAATACCTTTTTTATTTCTTCTGGACTTGGTAAATGTTTTTCATCTTTATTTAGTGTGTATTTAAATTCTGAATCTCCTACAACATCATCTTCTAATATATTTGAACATACTTTTATACATTCATCACATATAAATACTCCTGGTCCTGCAATAATTCTTTCTACCGCATCTTGAGATTTTCCACAAAATGAGCATTTTATGCTTCTATCATTTTTTGCCATTTTTCTCTCCCTTTATCTTTATTTTTATTAACTTCTTTTTTCCATTATTCCATCTATTAGTCCATATTTTAATGCTTCTTCTGCTGTCATATAGTTATCTCTTTCTGTATCTTTTTCTATTGTTTCTAGAGATTGACCTGTTCTTGCACTTAAGAATTTATTTAATTTTTCTCTTGTTTTTATCATATGGTCTGCATGAATTTTTATTTCAGTTGTTTGTCCTGAAATTCCATTTCCACCTATTAATGGTTGATGAATTAATATTTCTGCATTTGGTGTAGCAAATCTTCTTCCTTTTTCTCCTGCTGCTAATAATACTGCTCCCATACTTGCAGCCATACCAATACATATTGTAGATACTGGGCATTTAATATAATTCATTGTATCTACTATTCCCATTCCATCTGAAATTGAACCTCCTGGGCTATTTATATATAAAGATATTTCTTTATCTGGATCTTCTGATTCTAAGAATAATAATTGTGCAATTACTAAACTTGCTGATGTTGGATTAACATCTTCTCCTAAAAATATAATTCTGTCTTTTAATAGTCTTGAGAAAATATCGTAAGATCTTTCTCCTTTTGCTGTTTGTTCAATAACATAAGGTACTAAACTATTTCTTTCGTTCATTTAAAAATTCCTCCTTTAATTTTTGTAAACTAAATAGACCCGTCCCTAATAGTTTACAAGAAAATAGTAGAAAAAGCTAGTGGTAAATTTTTAATTTATAATAAATTTATTCCCCCTAACTTTTTCCCTTTATTATCTTATTTTATTTTTGCATTATCTACTATGAAGCTAATTGCTTTTTCTGTTTTTGCAGATTCTGCAACATATGCTTTTAAACTTGCATTTGATTCTAATTCTTTTACATCTTTTCCATACATAGTAGCCATTTCTTCTAATTTTGCTTTTATTTCTTCTTCTGTTGCTTCTATTTTTTCAGCTACTACAATTGCTTCTAGAACTAATTTTGTTTTTACTTGTCTTTCTGCTTGTTCTTTCATTTCATTTCTCATATCTTCTTCTGTTTTACCCATCATTTGAAGATATTGTGCAAAATTTAATCCTTGATACATTAATCTTTGTTCAATGTCTTTTATCATATTGTCTGTTTCTGTTTCTACCATTCCTGATGGAATGTCTATTTCTGTATTATCACATACTGTTTTTATTGCTTCTTCTTCTGTTTCATATTTTGCTTTGTTTTTATTTTCTTCTTCTAATTTTTCTTTTATAGAAGCTTTTAGTTCTTTGATTGTATCAAATTCGCTAACATCTTTTGCAAATTCATCATCTACTTCTGGTAATTCTTTTTTCTTTATTTCATGTAATTTTACTTTGAATACTGCAGCTTTTCCAGCTAAGTCTTTAGAGAAATATTCTTCTGGGAATGTTACATTTATGTCTTTTTCTTCTCCTATTTTCATACCAATAATTTGATCTTCAAATCCTGGAATAAATGTATTGCTTCCTATTACTAATTCGTGGTTTTCTGCTTTTCCACCTTCAAATGCAACACCATCTACAAAACCTTCGAAGTCGATAACTGTTGTATCGTCTTTTTCAACTGGTCTATCTTCTACATTTACAAGTCTTGCGTTTCTTTCTTGCATATGTCCTATTTCATGATCTATATCTTTTTCTTCTACATTATACTCTACTTTTTTAAGTTCTATACCTTTATATTTTCCTAATGTTACTTCTGGTTTAGTTTGTACTACTGCTGTAAAGATTAAATCTTTTCCTTTTTCCATTTGGATAATGTCTATTTCAGGTCTACTTACTGCTTCTATTTTAGCATCTGTTAATTCTTTTTCATAAACTTCTCCAGCTACTTCATTAAAAGCATCTTCATAAAAGATTTGTGCTCCATATTGTTTTTCAACTATTTTGTATGGTGCTTTTCCTTTTCTGAATCCTGGAATATTAAAATATTTTGCACTTTTTACATATACTTTTTGTATTGCTTCTTCAAATTTAGAAGCTTCAATTGTAAAACTTAATTTTACTTCATTTTTTTTGTCTGTTTTTTCAACTTTCATACTCATTTTTCTTCATCCTTTCGCGCTCTATACGCATAATATAATTAGCTTATTTATTATATCATATTTTTAAGATATTGCAAGTCCTATAATGTAATTTTATTAATATTATGTATTATAATCTATTTACTTAATATTTCTAATTTTAAATTCATTAATTTTTCTACTTTTCTTCTCCCTTATATACTACTTCTGGAATTTCATTTAGCCATGCAAAATCTTTTCTGTTTTTAGCACTTTCTAAAATTTTATCTAATTTTTTTGTTGCTTCTTTATGACTTTCTTCGTATTCTTTAGCATCATTGTTTATAATATAACCTTTTTTATACTTTTCATATGTATCTAACATTCCTATTTCATATACATTTGTATTAGATAAATATTTTTCTAATTCTGGAATTTGTTCTTCTAAATACTCTCTTAATTCCAATAAACTTAATCTGTCACATACTTTATTGTCTCTTGGTTTTATTTCTATTGTTCCTATATTTCCAAACATTTCATATATTTGATTTATATAATAGGCTGTATTGAACGATATATCTACTAACACTCCATTTACATCTACTGTAAATAAGTAACGCAAATTATTTACTTCTAACATAGGTTCCAATGTTTCTTTATTTATCTGCATCTCATTTAAAAAATCTGCATATGTAGTTATTTTATCATCTTCACCTATTTGTTCTTCTTTTCTTCTAACAGTATAACCATCTTGAGAATCTTTTTGATATTTTTTGTATGTTGCTCTCATCTTTTTAAATCCATATGTTTCTTCATTTTTATGGAATGTTGCACCTTTTCTTAATCTTAAAGCCTTTTTACCTTCTAATAATTCATATTCTTCAGGATTATCATAATACATATCTCTTGACATATATTTTGCTTCATCAACAATATTATATTTTTGCTTTATTTTTTCTTTTATTTTTTCACCATATGTTATTCCTTTTGTTAAAACATATCTAAGTTCAAATTCATCTTTAGATTTTATAACTGTACTAATTACTTCATCTACTATTTTTTCATATTTTTCTTTAAATTCTTCTTTAGATATTCCTAATTCTAGTCTAAGCATTTCTTTGCTAATTGCAACTGTTCTTACATAAAACGGTTCTAACTTAATTAAATTTTGCTCTATATCTTTATAATCTTCTATTCCATTACATGTAATAACATTTATATTTTCATGTTCGTTTGATTTATATGGCTTTACACATCTTGTTTCTTCTATAATTCCATCAGTTTGTTCAGATATTTCAGGAATAGCTTTATGTAATAAATAACGAATATATTGTTCATTTTTATCTGTATTTAATGTTCGATATGTTTTAGTAAAGTTTGCTATGTCACACAATTCTTTTAGCTTTTCATTTGTAGTATTGTCTCTTATGCTTTCCAAAGTTTCTTTCATTGGAGTTTCAACTATTTGCATATATTCTTCAGTTGTAAAATCTGCTTTTTTATTAGTTAAAAATTTATACAATATAGGATTTATTTCCTTTGGTATTTCATTTTTATTATTTCTAATTTCTTCTAACAAGAAATCTAGAACATGGTCTCCTATTACAGATGGTTCACAAAAATATATTTCTTTATAATTCCTAGACCTTTCTAATATTGCCATATCTAAAAATATTTTCTTTTCTTCTGGTATTGCTACAACAATTTTATCTACATCTAAAACAAATTCAAAACTATCTATTAATTTATCAACTTCTGTTAATATTTTATATCCTGCTTTTTGAGAGTCTCTAACTAAATAATCTAATCTATCTGCATCAATATTATTAGAAACAAAAGATGCTAACAAGTCTTTTAAACTTACTCTATTATTTTTTATTTTAATGCTATTTTGTTTTTTATCTTCTTTCTTATATTCATATACTTTTTCTAAAAATTTTCCTACCTTTGTTGTAAACTCTTCTCCATAATATTTTTTCAAAATTTGATGTATTTCAGTATTTTCATCTTTAACAATGTCTATACTTCTTTTTTCATGAGAATATCCTGTAATCTTTTCTAAAGTATGAGAATATGCACCATGCCCAATATCATGAAGAAGCATTGCTATTTTAGCAATCTCCTTTTCATCTTCTCTTATTTTTATTCCTTGTGCATTTAATTTGCTTTCTATACTTTCTATTATTTTGCAAATTAAGTAATAAGATCCAACACTGTGATCAAATCTAGTTTCATATTTCATATCTGGATATTTCAAATAAGATGTACCTGTTTGAATTATGTCTTTTAGTCTTTGAAAATCCTTTGATTCAACTAGTTCTTTATACACTCCATCTAATTCAATTTTTCCATGTATTTCATCATCTATTATTAATTTTTCGTTCATATTCAACATCCTTTATTCTACATTTTATTCTCTATCCCAAACTGTGACATTATCACAATTGGGGACTGTCCCCAATTGCGACTATCTCTTCTATTTCTTTTTGAGTATTTCCATTTAGGAAAATTCCTCCTGCTGGCAGTTTGTTTCCATTATTTATTATATATAGTTGTGTATTGTTTTTATCTCCTGCAAAAAATCTAAGTGCACCTCTTAGTCTATTTTTTTGTTCTTCTGTAAGGTTTGTGATATCTATTTCTAATGTTTTTCTTCCATTATTTTCTCCTAATATATCAGTATCATCTGGTTCTAATGGTGCATTTTTTATTTTGCTTGCTAATATTGTAATGTTTTGTTCTTCTTCTTTTATGCTTAATCTTCCTTCTATTAATACTATATTGTCTTCAATTAAGCTATTAGCTGACATTTGATAACAATTTTCAAATACTATAACTTCTATGTTTCCATATAAGTCTTCCACATTAAGAAATGCCATTATTTTGTTGTTCTTTGTGTATTTTTTCTTTATTGAGTTTATTATTCCTATAAATTTTACTGTTTGACCATCTTTGTATGGGAATTTTCCTGTTTGTTCTAATTCATCTAATCCTTCTTTTATTTTTAGTGTACTTATATTTGAATTTTTTTCTATTATTTCTTTTAATTGTTCCAAAGGATGTCCAGATATATATAGTCCAAGCATTTCTTTTTCCATTGATAATAACTCTTTGTCTGTGTATTCTTTAAGTGTTGTGTATGAGTATTTTAATTTTTCAAGTTGTTTTTCATCTTCTTCAGATGGGTTTTGGTTTCCTCCTAATCCACCTAAATCGAACATTGATACTTGACCTTGAATGTTTTTTCTTGAACTGTCTGATATTGCATCTACTATGTCTTCAAATGATGCCATTAATGTGCTTCTCGTTTGCTCAAATTCGTCAAATGCTCCTGCTTTTATTAAACTTTCTATACATTTTTTATTCACCGCTTCTGCTTGAATTCTTTCACAGAAATCTGTAAATGACTTATATTCACCATTTTTTTGTCTTTCTTCCACAACTGCATTTACTGCTGCAACTCCTACGTTTTTTATACTTCCTAGTCCAAAACGTATTTTTCCATTATCTACGATAAATCTTGTTTCACTTTTATTTATGTCTGGTTTCAATATGTCTATTTTTAATCTTCTACATTCTTCAATATAATATGGTACTTTATCCAAATTTCCCAAGAAGCTATTTAATGTTGCTGCCATAAATTCTTCTGGATAATATGCTTTTAAATATGCTGTTCTATATGATACAACTGCATATGCTGCTGCATGTGATTTGTTAAATGCATATTTTGCAAATTCAGCCATTTCATCAAATATTTTATTTGCACTTTTTTCGTCTATTCCATTTCTCACACATCCAGGAACTATAATATTTCCATTTTCGTCAACTTGTCCATTTATAAATATTTCTCTTTCTTTTGCCATTACATCTAGCTTTTTCTTACCCATAGCACGACGAACTAAGTCAGCTCTACCAAGAGAATATCCTGCCAAATCTCTTACTATTTGCATAACTTGCTCTTGATATACCATACATCCATAAGTAACTTCTAGTATTGGTTTTAATGCAGGATGCGTATATACAGCATGTTCAGGGTCTTTTTTGTTTGCTATATATCTTGGAATTTGATCCATTGGTCCAGGTCTGTAAAGTGATACCCCAGCTATTATATCTTCTAGACTGTCTGGCTTTAATTCCTTCATAAAGTTTGTCATTCCTTGTGATTCAAATTGGAATATTCCAACCGAATTTCCTTCTTGCCACAATTTATAAACTTTAGGATCGTTCATATCTTTATCAAATTCAACATCTATATTTCTATCTTTCTTTACTAAATCTATGGTATCTTTTATAACTGTTAAGGTTCTTAGACCTAAAAAGTCCATTTTTAAAAGTCCAAGTTCTTCTAACGTAGTCATTATATATTGTGTAGAAATATTTCCTTCTCTTACATATAAAGGAACATAAGTATCTACTGGCTCTTTTGTTATAACTATTCCACAAGCATGTGTTGAAGCCTGACGTGGCATTCCTTCTAATGCCATTGCTATATCTAATAATTTTTTTATTTCTGCATTTGTCTCATAAAGTTCGTTCAATTCTTTATTTTGCTCTAATGCTTTTTTTATTGTAATATGTATCTCATTTGGTATCATTTTAGCAAGTTTATCTGCTTCTGCGTATGGTACATCTAAAACCCTTGCAACATCACGGATTACCATTCTTGCTGACATTGTACCAAATGTTATAATTTGTGATACATGGTCATAACCATATTTTTTACAAACGTATTCTATTACTTTATCTCTTTTTTCATAGCAAAAATCAACGTCAAAATCGGGCATACTAATTCTTTCAGGATTTAAAAATCTTTCAAAAAGCAAGTTGTATTTTATAGGATCTATATCTGTTATTCCTATTGCATATGCAACAATAGAACCTGCACCAGAGCCACGTCCTGGTCCTACTGGAATATCATGTGTTTTAGCATAATTTATATAATCCCATACTATTAAGAAATAGTCTACATATCCCATTTTCTTAATAACACCCAATTCATATTCTGCTCTACTTTTTATTTCTTCTGGTAAATTCTCATAAGATGCATTTTCTATGTTTCCATATCTTTTTATTAATCCTTTTTTGGTTAAATCTTCTATATAATCATAGTGTGTTTCATATCCTTCTGGCACATCATAATTTGGCAAAATTGTATGTCCAAATTCAAATTCAACATTACATTTTTCTGCTATTTTTACTGTATTTTCTATTGCTTCTGGTACATTTGAAAAATAATCACTCATTTCTTCTGGTGATTTTATATATAGCTCATCTGTTTCAAATCTCATTCTGTCTTCATCTGACATTTTCTTTCCAGTTTGTATACATAAAAGTACTTCATGATTATATGCATCTTCTCTTCTTGAGTAATGTGCATCATTTGTTGCAACTAATGGTATATTTAGTTCTTTTGAAAGTTCTATTAATTTCTGATTCACTAATACTTGAGCTTTTACCCCATTATTTTGTATTTCTAAATAATAGTCTTCTCCAAATAAATTTTTAAACCATAAAGCTACTTTTTTTGCTTCTTCCATGTTATCTTGTAATATAGCTTGGCTTACTTCTCCTGCTAAACAAGCACTACAGCAAATTAACCCTTCATGATATTTTTCTAATATTTCCTTATCTATTCTAGGTTTATAATAAAAACCTTCTGTGTAACTTAAAGAAACTAATTTTGACAAATTTCTATATCCTTGCATATCTTTTGCAAGTAATATCAAATGATTATATTTACTATCTAGCTTAGGATCTTTGTCATGTCTTGTTCGTGGTGCTACATACACTTCACAACCTATTATTGGCTTTACACCATTTGCTTTACATGCTTTATAGAAGTCTATAACTCCAAACATTGCTCCATGATCAGTAATTGCTATAGAATCCATTCCTAATTCTTTTGCAATTACTGGTATATCTTTTATTCTATTTGCTCCATCTAATAGACTAAATTCACTATGTATATGTAAATGAACAAATTTTGACATTATTTTTTCCTCCTAAAGTATTAATTTTATTGAGGTGGTAAAGTTTTAAAATAAAACCATATTGTAACCACTATTAAAGTTCCATATATAAGTATTCTGCTAAGCCATATAGTTCCATATATAGAAATTCCCATCAAAAGGCTTAATATTCTAATTATATAAAAATGTATTCCTTCCATTCCAGCTTGTAGTGTTTGCTGTTTTCTATTTATTATTTCACTACTTGGAATCATATATATTTCTGATAATTTATATATTGCATCTAAGTCAGGAAATTCTAAATCTCTTTCCCATTTTCTTATATTTATCTTTTCTACATTTACCATCCCTATTTTTTCTACAAGTTGATCTTCCGTTAATCCTTTTTTCGTTCTTAGTTCATATAGCCATTGTCCAAAATCTATATAATTAGGATCTTTTGTTATCTTTTGCTTTTTCATATTATTTTCTTCCTTTTTATAATACTTTTATAATTTCTCCCATATCTTTTGTTTGAACTTTTGGTATCTGCATTATTTCGAATTTAGAAATTTTATCTCCAAATTTTATTTCAACTATATCTCCAACTTTTACTTCATAACTTGGCTTTACTACTTTTCCATTAACGCTTACTCTGCCACCATCTGCTGCTTCATTTGCCACAGTTCTTCTCTTTATTACTCTTGATACTTTTAAAAATTTATCTAATCTCATGTTATCACCTTTTCTCTTTTTATATGTATCGAATTATATCACATTTATACACTATTAACAATCAATTTGCTAAAATTACCATAAAATGATATAATTAGATTAATATTATACTTTTTACAAAGGAGGAATTTTTATGAATAAAAAAATTGTTAAAAAAATACTGAAAATCATTTTAATTATCTTATTAGTACTATTTGTTTTGTTTCTTTTACATAGTTTTAGAAATTTTATGATAATTAGAAAACTACAAAAAAGCATAGAACCATATTTATCTAGTACAAACTACCATTTACACTCTATTAATAGTCAAGATAATGGTGATAGCATAGTTATGGATTATTATAAAAAAGGTTCAAAAGAAACTTCTATTATAGAAAGAGTTTCTGAAAAAAATCCAACAAAAATATCAACATATATAAATGATGAGTCTGTAACAACTTATATTGATACTCCAAGTGAAAAATATGTAACACCAAATAGAAATATTGTATTATCTATAAATATTTATAATTGGTGTGAATCAGATAATAATTGGCAAACTTTTTTAATCTCTGCATTTTGTAATATAAGAACTTCTAAATATAACGAAAAAGATTGCTACATTATTTCAAACTTTTTCTCACCTTACTTCTTATATGAGTCTTTTGATTCTAATTTATTATATGTTGAAAAAGATACAGGTTTATTATTAAAAACGAAAGTAGGATCTATGGTATCTGAAAGAAGTTATGAATTTAATACAGTTAATGATTCTTTCTTTGTACAACCTAATATAAATGAATATACTTTAAAAGAAGATTAATTTTATAAACTAAAAAATGAATTGGAATTTTTTATTCCAATTCATTTTTTTCTTAACGTGTATAATTTTTTATCTCTTCTTCAATTTTAGAAATAAATTCTTCTACTTTCATTTGTCCAATGTCCCCATCTTTTCTTGTACGTACTCCTACTGCATTTACCTCTATTTCTTTATCTCCAACTATTAACATATATGGTATTTTTTCCATTTGAGCTTCACGAATTTTATATCCTACTTTTTCTTGTCTATCATCTAGCTCAACTCTTATATCTTTATCTAACAATTCTTGTTCTACTTTTTTACAATAATCTAATTGTTTATCTGTAATTGGAAGTATTTTTACTTGAACTGGTGCAAGCCAAGTTGGAAGAGCTCCTTTTGTTTCTTCTAAATAGTAAGCCATAAATCTATCTATACTTCCTAATATTGCTCTATGAAGAACTACTGGAGTTTTCTTTGCTCCATCTTTATCTATATATGCTAAATTAAATTTAGCAGGTAAGCAGAAGTCTAATTGACATGTAGATAATGTATATTCATTTCCTACAGCTGGTCTTACTTGTACATCTAGTTTTGGTCCATAAAATGCTGCTTCACCAATTTTTTCTTCATATTCAATTCCTATATCATTTAACACTTGTCTTAATTTATTTTCAGCATTATCCCACATTTCGTCATCTGGATGATATTTTACTTTATCTTCTGGATCTCTCAATGACAACTCAAAATGATAATCTGTTATATTTAATTCTTTGTATACTTCTAGAATTAAATCTACAACTGCTTTAAACTCAGATTCTATCTGTTCTGGTGTTACAAATAAATGTGCATCATTTTGGCAGAATGTTCTAACTCTTTCTATTCCTTTTAATGTTCCACTTGCTTCATATCTACAGTCTCTTGCTATCTCTCCAATTCTTATTGGTAAATCTTTATAAGAATGTATGCTATTTGCATATATCATCATATGATGTGGACAGTTCATTGGGCGAAGTACAAATTCTTCTCCTTCAACTTCCATTTTTGGAAACATACTATCTTTGTAATGCTCCCAGTGTCCTGATGTTTTATATAAATCTACGCTTGCTAGTGGTGGAGTTAAAACATGTTTGTAACCTAACTTTCTTTCTTTTCCTTTAATGTAATTTTCTAATAAATCCCATACCATACATCCATTTGGTAAGTACATTGGAAGTCCTTTTCCTACTAAGTCGTTTGTCATAAATATTCCAAGTTCTTTACCTAATTTTCTATGGTCTCTTTGTTTTGCTTCTTCTAGTTTTGTTAGGTACTCTTCAAGTTCAGATGCCTTTGGGAAAGAAATTCCATAAACTCTTTGTAATGTTTGGTTATTAGCATCTCCTCTCCAATAGCTTGAAGACATTGAAGTTAATTTTATTGCTTTAACTTTTCCTGTTGAAGGTAAATGTGGACCACGGCAAAGGTCAACAAATTCACCTTGTTTATAAAATGATATTACTTCTCCTTCTGGTAAATCTCTAATTAATTCTACTTTGTATGGTTCTTCTCTTTCTTCCATTAATTTAATAGCTTCTTCTCTTGGAAGTTCAAATCTTTCTATAGTTAAATCTTCTTTAATTATTTTTTTCATTTCTTCTTCTAATGCAGATATATCATCTTCTGTAAATGGTTTTTCTACATCAAAATCATAATAAAAGCCTTTTTCAATTGCTGGACCTATTGTTAATTTGTAATTTGGAAATAATCTTTTAACAGCTTGTGCTAAAATATGAGCTGTTGTATGCCAATACATACTTTCTTCTACTTCCATTGTTTTTCCACCATCTAATTTAATTCTAAACATTTTATATTCCTCCTTTGGTTGGTACCTATTTTTTTATTTTATTGCAATAAATAAAAGCACTCTCTAGATATATTTTTACATATACCTAGGAGTGCTTTTTACACGGTTCCATCCTATTTTTTACTTAATTTATTCCTTTAACGCAGGCAAATACGTCTAGCTTTTTACTAGAAACAATGAGGTAGTTTTTCAAATTTGTTTGCTTCTACTTGCTTTCAGCCGTTGACAAGTATTCTCTTTAAGTAACCTAAATTTTACTTTTTCTCATTTTTGTTTTTATCTATTCAACATACTTTTATTATACTACTTTTTCTTCATTAGTCAATAGTATTTTTCTCTATTGTAATTATTTGTTCTGTTTAATTTGTTGTTTGTATGCCTAATTGTTGCATTTTTTGATTCATGACATTTTGTGTTTGTTGTGCTATTAGTACAATCAACATTGATAATTGATCTGTTGGATAATCATTTAATATTGCACAGTTTGTATTATCCAAACTAATTATTTCATTTTCTTCGTTAAAATTAATTTCTTGTTCATAATTTGCTATATACTTATCATTTCCATCATTATAATTAATTTCGCAGGTTGTTGTAACTTTTTCATCTGATGATAGACCCTCATTTGTTAAGTATATTTCTAATCCTTTATCATTATCTTTATTAACTAAAATTTCTGTATTAGTTTGTTTTGCTGTTTTAGTTTGTGTTACTTGCATTTCAACTGTATTATAATCATTACTTGTGCTTAAATTTTCTGCCATTACGTATATGCTATTTTTTTGATTTGTATTGCTTGCATATAGTGTAAATTTCACATTATTTTTTATAATTATTTCTGTTAATACTGTTTGTCCTTTTTCTTCATATACAACAATACTTACTCCATTTTCTGGTGATTTTTCTGAATCTTCTATTTTCTTTATTTGTTCATCTATTTGTTTTGTTAAATTATTTACCTGTGTATATTCTTCTGGTAAATTCAATATTTTCGCTTTTGTAGCTATGAAATTTAATGTTATGCTATCTTGTTTCAAAGTTTCTAATAATTTTACTGAAATATTTGCTATGTCTTCTGATGTTAAATCTACTCTATATGCTGTTGTATTATATTCTACTCCTTCTTTTGTTATAGGAATATTTGATTGTTTACTATATTTACTCTTTTCTATATTATTTACTATTACAGGCAAATAAGTATCTGATATGTGTTGTTTTTCTTCTTCTGATATGTTTAACAAATCCTCATAATCTATTGGTGTTATGCTATCTGGTATATTTGAATTATCTTGCATTCCTAATTTTTGAGCAAGTACTTTTAAATTTTCATTTCGTACTCCTATAAATGCTGTTACTATTTCATCTGATTTTAGAGCGTAGATATTATTACTATTTGCATACTCTAAATTAAAAAGATTTTGATTTTGATATAATACCGATGCTTTTGTATATGTTTTTTCTTCTTGTCCATTTGCATTTGTTTCTAATTCTACTTTTATTTGTTTTAGAATTTCTGCTTGTTTATTTTCACTTCCATCATAATCAAAATTTAATGTTCCTTTTATTTGATAAGGATTTTCTTTTTGAGCTTCTATAATATCTTTGGTTTGATCATTAGTTTCATATTTCATTCCTTGTATTGTTTGATCAATATATTTTAAAAATAATGTTTGATTTGATTTAAACAAATCTGTAAACAGATATAACATTACACCCCCAACAGCTATTACTATTAAAAGAATAATTATTACAATCGCTATTATAATTCCTTTCTTTTTTCCATAATACATTTTTATTCCTCCTTTGTTTATTTATTTTTTCTTTGTTTTACCGCTTCATATATTACAATTCCAGCAGAAACTGAAGCATTTAATGATGTTATTCTTCCCATCATTGGAATTTTTACTAAAAAATCACAATTTTCTTTTACTAAACGTGACATTCCAAATCCTTCACTTCCAATTACTATTCCAATTGGTCCTGTATAATCTTGTTTATCATATTCTTGTTTAGTGTCCATATCTGTTCCACATATCCATAATCCTTGTTCTTTTAGATATTTTATTGTATCAGTTAAATTATTTACCCTTGCAATTTTCATGTATTCTACAGCTCCTGCAGATACTTTTGAAACTATACTATTTACAGATGCAGCTCTTCTTTTTGGTATTATTATTCCATGTACACCTGCCGTTTCAGCTGTTCTTATAATTGAACCTAAATTGTGTACATCTTCTATTCCATCTAATATTACTACAAAAGGTTCTTCTTTTCTAGATTTCGCTTCTGATAAAATATCATCTACATCACAATATTCAAATGGTGGTACTATTGCAATAACTCCTTGATAATTATCTGTTTGAGCCATTTGTTTCATTTTGTTTTTATCTATTTCTTTTATTATAACCTTTTTTTCTCTTGCCATTGCTATAATTTTATTTATTGATCCATGTTTTTCTCCAGATTGAATAAAAATTTTATTTATATCTCTTCCAGATTCCAATAATTCTATTACTGAATTTCTTCCTTCTATTTGGTCTAAATATTCTTTTTCTTCCTGTTTTTGCATATTTATAATATCTCCTTATATTGTTTTTTTTTAATTTATATAGTATAATTAATTATATTTGTTTTTAGTTTTCAAATAAAATTTACTTAATGGAGGGTTCTTTATGATAAAATTTTTGAAAACACATTATTGGAAGATTCGGTTAACTATTTGTTATAAACAGTATAGTAAATCTCTTTCAGAATTACGAAGTTTAAATTTTCTTAGATATTTGAATTTTGAAATTTATGAATCAAATATTGATCACACCAATAGGTGTCATTCTTATTGGAAAAGGCAGGTTGTTCTTTGTAATTCTCAGCTTAGTAAGTTAACATCGTAATCTTGTGTAAGAAGGAAAGATAATATCTTTCCTTTTTTTCTTATTCCTCATCTAATTTTAATACTGATAAAAAAGCCTCTTGTGGTATATCCACATTTCCTATTTGACGCATTTTCTTTTTACCTTTTTTCTGTTTTTCTAATAATTTTTTCTTCCTTGTAATATCTCCACCATAACATTTAGCAAGTACATCTTTTCTCATTGCAGAAATTGTTTCTCTTGCTATTATTTTTCCTCCTATTACTGCTTGTAAAGGAATACTAAATAACTGTCTTGGGATAACTGTTTTTAATTTTTCTATCATTTTCTTACCACGTTCATAGCTAGAATCTTTATGTACTATGAATGATAATGCATCTACTCCTTCACCATTAACCCAAATGTCTAATTTTACTAATTCTGAACGTCTATAATCTTTTATTTCATAATCAAATGATGCATATCCTTTTGTTCTTGATTTTAATTGATCAAAGAAATCATATATAATTTCATTTAATGGCATTTCGTAAATTAGATTAACTCTATTTTCGTCCAAATATTTCATATCTATATAAATACCACGTCTATTTTGACATATTTCCATTATATTTCCAACATATTCTTTTGGTGTTAAAATTTCTGCGGTAACATATGGTTCTTCCATGTATGATATTTCATTTGGTACTGGTAAATCTGAAGGATTATATAGTTCTACTACAGTCCCATCAGTTTTATATACTTTATAAATAACAGATGGAGATGTTGTAATTAAGCTTAAATCAAATTCTCTTTCTAGTCTTTCTTCTATTATTTCTAAATGAAGTAATCCTAAAAATCCACATCTAAATCCAAAGCCTAAAGCATTTGAAGTTTCTGCTTCATATTCTAATGCTGCATCATTTAATTTTAACTTTTCTAACGCTACTTTTAAGTTTTCATAATCGCTACCATCCATTGGATATAGTCCACAATATACCATAGGATTTACTTTTTTATACCCTGGAAGTGGTTCTTCTGCTGGGCTATTTTTTAAAGTTATTGTATCACCAACTCTAATATCTGATAAATTTTTAATACTTGCTGCAATATATCCAACTTCACCCGCTTCTAAAACTTCACATGGTTCATATCTTCCTGGTTCAAAGTGACCTACCTCTGTTACTGTAAAAGATTTTTTAGCTGCCATAAGCATTATTTCGTCTCCTACTTTTACTGTTCCATCTTTTACTCTAACATATGCTATTGCTCCTTTATAGTCATTGTATAAAGAATCAAATATTAGACATTTTAAAGCTTTATTTTCGTCTCCTGTAGGTGCAGGCAAATCTATTACTATTTTTTCTAAAACTTCTTCTACATTTAGCCCAGATTTTGCTGAGATACAAGGTGCATCCATTGCTGGAATTCCTATAATATCTTCTATTTCCTTTTTTACTTCATCCGGTCTTGCATTTGGTAAATCTATTTTATTTATTACTGGTAAAATTTCTAGGTTATTATCTATTGCTAAATATACATTTGCAAGTGTTTGAGCTTCTACTCCTTGGCTTGCATCTACTACAAGTACTGCACCATCACATGCCGCTAAACTTCTAGATACTTCATAGTTAAAATCTACATGGCCAGGTGTATCTATTAGATTTAGTTCATATTCTTTTCCATCTTTAGCTTTATAATGCATTTGAACTGCTTGAGATTTAATAGTTATTCCTCTTTCTCTTTCTATATCCATATTATCTAGTACTTGAGATTCCATTTCTCTTTTTGAAAGTACACCTGTTATTTCTATTAATCTATCGGCTAAAGTTGATTTTCCATGATCTATATGTGCAATTATGCTAAAATTTCTAATGTATTTTTTTCTATCTTCCAATTTTTCTCTCCTAAACTTTTATTATTGTTAAGTATTTTATCATACTACTTATTTAAAATCAATAAAAAAGCCTTAAACACTATATATTCCATTTATTAAAAATATTATTTCATAAAGAGCTAAGGCTATTAGTTCTATTAAATGTATTGTTATATCTATTTTTATATATTTTTCTGTTTTTTCTTTTTTTCTTTTTGTTAAATTATATATTCTATATATAATCTCTAAAAATATACATATCATTATTATTCCAAAAGGACTAAATAAATATGTTATATCATCAAATACTTTTGGTAAATTTTGAATATACCTCGTTCCTCCGCATAATGGACATGGTTTACCAGTAGTTCTTAAATATGTGCATTCATTAAATCTAGGAAAAATTGCTTTTATGGGAATTTGTATAATAGGAAAAAGAATTATATATATGGAAATTAATATAAATGTAATATTCACATAGATATAATTCTTTTTTATAAAATTTATTATCTTATTCATAGTCTTCGTATGTATAAGACCATTCATTTAAAGATGTTAAAAAGTTTTCTGTTGATTCATTTATATTATTAGTATCTACATTACTTGCTATTACTCCAAATATAAATACCCAGAATATTATTACAACCATTGCAATTGCTGATAATACTAAACCTGTTACAGAAACTGCTATTTTTTCACCTTTTTTCTTTTTTTGAACTGTATCAACTATTCCTAATATTAAACCAATTATTGCTGGAACTAAAGCTATTGAACCACATAATGGTATAAAACCTATTATTATTGATATAATTCCTAAAATTAATGCAGCTATTCCCATGTTTTTTCCTCCTTTTATTTTTATGCTTTAATTATATTTGATATATTATTTTTTGTCAATTTTTGTTGAATATTTTTTATTTTTCTACTTCTATTACAATTCTTCCTTTTTTAGTATTTCCTACTTTTTCTTTTATTTCAAATCTACCTTTTCCTCTAATAGTAATTCTATCATTTTCTTTTATTTCTTTTGTCTGTTTTGTTATTGTTTGATAATTTACTAATACTCTTTCTTGTAGTATTAATTCGTTTGCTTTACTTCTTGAACATTTTGCAAGTTCTGCAACAATATTATCTAATCTATTAGATGAAACAGTTATTGTAAATTTTTCTTTTTTCTCCTCTATTCGTCTTAATTCATTTAGCTCGATTTCTTCTATCTTAGATTTTTGAAATCTTGTTAATTCAGTCAAATTTGCTAATACAAACTTTAATATATCTGTTTTTATTAATATATCTGCACCTTTATCATCTACTAAAATGTCTCCTACTTTCTCTCTTTTTATTCCTAATTTCATAAGAGCTCCCAAGTAATTTTGATGATTATATTTTCCTATATTTTCATTTGGTAATGTTATTCTTACAACTTTTATCCACTCCCCAAAGTTTATCTTATTTTTCTTTATTAAACTTTCTAATTTTGAAGGATAAAAGATAACGGTTACTCTTTCTGCATTTTCATTTCCACTAAAAAATATATAATTTTCCGCATTTTGATATTTTAAAAATTTTAGTATTAGTTCTTTTTGCGCTAAATCTAAAAAATCTGTTACTTGTATTTGGTTTCTCGTTTCGCAAAAACTAATCTTATCTAATATTTTTGATAAGATTAGTTTTTCTTCTTCTTTTTTATATTTATTTAAAATGCTTCTATCCATATTTTTTCAATTTCTCTCTCTATGTTTTTTTCATCTAATTTATATTTTTCCTCTAGTTCTTCTACTTTTCCATGTTCTATAAATTTATCTGGATATCCAAAGTTTTTAACTTTTACATCTTTTATATTATTATCAACTATTACTTGTGCCACTTTTGTTGCCAATCCACCATCTTTTATATTGTCTTCTATTGTTATTACTCTTTTGGTTTTACTTATAGATTTAACTATTTTATCTTCATCCAAAGGCTTTAAAAATCTTGCATTTATTACTTCTGCATTTATATTTTTTTCTTCTAATTTTTTTGCCACCTTTACTGCTCTTGCTACCATTTTTCCTATTGCTATAATTGTGATATCTTTTCCTGTTTTTAATATTTCAGATTTTCCTTCTGCTATTGGTTCATGCTTTTCAAATTTTTCTACATTTTCTGTTCCTCTTGGGTATCTTATAACAACAGGTTTATTTAAAGAAATAGCAAATTCTAACATTTGCTCTAGTTCCTCAAAATCTTTTGGTGCCATTATTGTTATATTTGGAATTATTGAGAAAAAAGATAAGTCAAATATTCCTTGATGTGTTTCTCCATCTTGACCAACTATTCCTGCTCTATCCACACACATTACAACTGGTAAGTTTTGTATTGCTATATCATGTATTACTTGATCATATGCTCTTTGATAAAAAGATGAATATATTGGTATTACTGGTATTAGTCCTTCTTTTGCAAGTCCTGCTGCTAAACCAATTGCATGTTGTTCTGCTATTCCCACATCAAAAAACCTTTTTGGATATGTTTCTTTAAATTTTCTTAGGCCTGTTCCATCTGCCATTGCAGCTGTTATTGCTACTATCTTTTCATTTTTAGATGCAAGTTCTACTAATTTTTCCCCAAATACTTGTGAATAGTCTTTTACTTTTTCTTTTTTTGCTTTTCCTGTTTCTATTTCAAAACTTGAAGTGGCATGAAATTTATCTGGATTTTCCTCTGCTGGTTTATACCCTTTTCCTTTTTTAGTTATTATATGTACAAGAACTGGTTGTTCTCTTTCTTTTTTGGCTAAATTTAAAATCCATTCTACTCTTTCTATATCATTTCCATCCACTGGTCCTAAGTATTTATACCCTAAGTCTTCGAAAAACATATTTGGTAAAAATAATTGTTTTAAACTATATTTTATTCTTCTTGCTATTCTTATTATTCCTGGACCAATTCCTGGAATTTTTACTAATATCTTTCTTACAAAATTATTTGATTTTTTATAGAATTTTTTAGTTCTTACTTTTGTTAAAAATTGAGATATTCCTCCAACATTTTTAGAAATACTCATTTCATTATCATTTAATATTACTATTAATCTTGTCTTACTATTTCCTGCATCATTTAAAGCTTCTAGAGCCATTCCTCCTGTTAAAGCTCCATCTCCTATTACTGCTATAACATTATTATCTTTATGCTCTATATCTCTTGCTCTTGCCATTCCCAACGCTACAGAAATAGATGTACTACTATGACCTGTATTAAATGTATCATATTCTGATTCTCTTGTTTTTGGAAATCCTGCCATTCCTCCTAATTGTCTTAACGTTTCCAATTGTTCTTTTCTTCCTGTTAGAATTTTATGTACATAAGTTTGATGTCCTACATCCCATACGATTCTATCTTTAGGTGTATCAAATACACTATGAAGTGCTATTGTTAATTCTACTACTCCTAGATTTGAAGCTAAATGTCCTCCCGTCTTTGATACTGTATTTATTATTTTTTCTCTTATTTCTTTTGCTAATTGTTCTTTTTCTTTAATATTTAATTTTTTTAAGTCATTCGGATTATTTACCTGACTTAATATATTTGAAAGCATTTTTATTCCCCCACTTTTTATATGTATTTAATATATTAACATATTTTTTTACTTTTTTCTACTAAATATTACATTTTTATTTCATTTTAGCAATATACTTGAAATTATAATATTGGTTATACTATAATTAATATGTAAAAATTTGAAAGGAAGGTTTTTTATGAAAAAATTAAACAAAATTTTAACTATTATTTTATTATTATTTTTAGTTGTTTCTACAACTTGTTTTGCAGCAACAACAACTTCTAAAGACTTAAAATTAGAAATTGTTGAAAATAATGTATGCACTATTAATATAAAGGACTCTGCTATTTTTGAGAAGAAAATTATCGATTATAATTTAGACAAAAAAGAAATAACTCTACAAATGCAAATAAAAAATATTGCTGAGAAACCTTTAACAGGTCCTTCTGAAATTATTTTAGTAATGGATACTTCAGATAGTATGGTAAAAGAAGTTTCAACTGGCGTAACAAGAATAGATGCTATAAAAGCTGCTGCTAATAAACTAGCTACCACTCTTTTAGAAAATGAAAATGTTAAACTAGGAATAGTTACATTCTCTACAAGTGATAAATTTGGCACTCTAGAAGATGCTAAATTAAAAAGTGCTTTAACCTCTTCTAGTGAAGATATTTCAAAAGTAATTGAATCTATAACTTTTGATGGAAATGGTCAAACAGATATTGACGCAGGTATTACTTTAGCAAGTCAAAACTTTTCTGAAACTTGTGAAAATAAGTATATCATTTTATTAACAGATGGTGTTCCTAATTATTCTATTGGTAAACCTACATTTGAGTATTCTGGAACAACAGCTACAAATACTAAAAAGACTTTAGAAAAAATTACATCAACAGATAAAATTAATCTTTTATCTGTTATGACTGGTGTAGAATCTAATGTACCAAACCCAGAAACAGGTAAAACTTATAAAGAATTAGCAGAAGAAATTTTTGGTACTTCTGAAAAACCAAATTACGGAAAATTCTATTACATTCCTGATTCAAAAATAGATAAAACAATTTCTAAAGATATTTTAAATGACATTGTTAATCCTAATGATGGAGTATTAACTAATATTGACATTTATGATTATTTTCCACAAGAAATTATAAACAACTTTGATTTTGAATATGTAGCATCTCCTAATTTAGGTACAATTTCACCTTCTATTGATTTACAAAATAATTGTATTGTATGGCATATTGATTCTTTAGGATATGGTGAAACAGGAACTGTTTCTTATAAATTAAAAGTAAAAGAAAATGTAGATACAAGCATTGTTAATGTTATTTTAAATACAAATGAAAAAGTAGAAATTAATGCTGACCAATTAGATACACCTGCTACTTCTACAGTATCTCCAAAAATCAGATTATCTGGAGATAACACAAAAGCAAATACAGTAATTCCACAAACAGGATTAACTTCTACAACTTATGTAGTTCCAGCAATTGTTTTAATTGTTTGTGCTGTAATTGGAATTAGATTATACTTTTTAAATAAGAATAGTAAATAAATTTTATAAAAAAAGAAATGATTGATAAAAATATCATTTCTTTTTTTATGTTTTTTATTCTTTTATTTCATCTTCAATATTTAATAGCCTATTATATTTTGAAACTCTATCAGTCCTACAAGGAGCACCTGTTTTTATCTGTCCTACATTTGTTGCAACTGCTATATCTGCAATTATTGTATCTTCAGTCTCTCCTGAACGATGTGATATTATTGCTTTATATCCATTTTGCTTTGCAAGTTCTATTGCATCTAAAGTTTCTGTAATTGTTCCTATTTGATTAGGTTTTATTAATATACTATTTGCAACTTTATTTTTTATTCCTTTATCTAATCTTTTAACATTTGTTACGAATAAATCATCTCCTACTAATTGTACTTTTTCTCCTATTTTTTTAGTTAAAGTTTTCCATCCTTCCCAATCTTCTTCAGCTAATCCATCTTCTATAGAAATAACTGGATATTTTATAACTAATCGTTCTAAATATTCTATCATTTCATCTCTTGTTTTAAATACTTGTGTTTTCCAGAAATAATAACCTTCTTTTCCTATCTTTTTAGCTTCTTCATACATCTCTGTACTTGCTATATCTAAACTTAAAGCTACATCTTTCCCTGGAATATAACCTGCCTTTTGTATTGCTTCTATAATAACTTTTATTGCTTCTTCTTCATTTTCTAAATTTGGAGCAAATCCTCCCTCATCTCCAACTGCAGTACTATAACCTTTTTGTTTTAGCACATTTTTTAAAGTATGATAAACTTCTACTCCCATCTCCATTTTTTCTCTAAATGTTTTCCCACCTATTGGCATAATCATAAATTCTTGTATACTTATGTTATTATCTGAATGTTTACCTCCATTTAGTATATTCATCATAGGTGTTGGAAGTACCTTTGCATTTACTCCTCCCAAATAATTGTACAAGCTCATTCCTAAAGAATTTGCTGCAGCTCTAGCACATGCAATAGAAACTCCTAATGTTGCATTAGCTCCTAATTCTTGTTTATTTTCTGTTCCATCTAATTCTATAAGTTGTTTATCTATATTAATTTGATCATATATATTTGCACCTTTTAAAATTTTTGCTATTCTTCTATTTACATTTTGTACTGCTTTTGTTACACCTTTACCCATCAGGCGTTCTTTATTGTTATCTCTCAATTCTACTGCCTCAAAACTTCCGGTAGATGCACCCGATGGAACCATAGCTATTCCTGTAAATCCTCCTTCTGTTACAATTTCTACTTGTACTGTTGGATTTCCTCTTGAATCAAATACTTCTAAAGCTTTAATGTGTTCTATACCTAAATAATCTCTCATTTTTAATACCTCCTGTTCATATTATTCACAGTTGATATTTTTATATTCAAACAAATGTAAATTTTGGTAATTTTTATATTTTAACAATATTGCTTTTTTTGATAGTATATGATATATTTCATATATATTTTTATTGGGGTATCGCCAAGCGGTAAGGCATCGGACTCTGACTCCGACATTCCTGTGTTCGAATCACAGTACCCCAGCCATTTTTCTATCCAATTTTCTTTCCTTTTAATTTAAATTCTCCCATATTAGTTTTAGCATATATATTTAAAACATTTCCCATTAATTGCCCCATAATTTCATAATTTATATTAAGTGCATTGTTTTTTATATTTCCTTTAAAATAGCATTGATTCCCTTTAATTTTTCCTCCTGATAAAGTATGTTTCATGCCCATTATTTCTAGTATTCCTTCTAACATATTATCTTTTGTTTTTAATATTACTTTCCCATTCATAGGTCCCATAGGTGTATTAATACTAACCTCATAAATTCCATCCATATTATAAATACCTCCTTGATTCATTATATTCTAGTATTTATAATTGTTGAATAAAATTATTTTACTTTTTTAATATGAAACTTTTCCTAATTTTTTCTCTATTTTTTCATAATTTGGCATATATGTTTTTAACATACTATAAAATGATTTTGTGTGATTTTTATATTTTAAATGGCAAAATTCATGTAATACAATATATTCTATAACATCTCTTGAATATTTAACTATCTCAGGATTAATTGTAATTTTTTTATTTTTGCAAACAGCTAATGTATTTTCTATTCTTCTTATTTCATAATCTTCAGGTGCCATATCTAACATAATTCTTGTTTTTTCCATAGCATTTTCTATTTCTTTTTCTGCTATTTTTTCATACATTTTATTTATTATAACTTCTATTGCATCTGGATTTTTCATTTTTTTATAAATATGTGGTAATTTAACTTGTATTTCTTTATTTTCTACTTTTAATTCTGGCATTTTTACATTTTTATATTGAACTACTAATTTATAGTTTTTACCTAATATTTTTACATTTTCTATTTTAGTATTTTCTCTTTTATCTCCGTAATTTTTTTCATATTCTTCTATTTTATTTAATATCCATTTTTTCTTTTCTTCTACCATTTTTTGAATTTCTGCACTTGTTGTATACCAAGGAGCGTTAATAATGACTTCTCCATTTTGTACAGATATGTACAAATTATTTGTGCTTACCTTATTTACTGTATAAGTTATTACATTGTTTTTATTTGAAAATAAATTCATTTTTATCACTCCTTATTAAAATTTTGTTCTTAAAACTCTTGTTCGTTTTTGTTGAACATATTTTATATTTTTATTTTATATTTGTCAATACTTTTTTTGTAATTTTTTCAAATTTTTGTTCGTATTTTATAGTAAAAAAAGAAAGGCTTTTATAACCTTTCTTATAGCTCCAAAATTTTTCAAATTAAATTTTTAAAATTTATGCTTAAATGTTACCATTATTTAAACAAGCAATATTTTTTCTAATTATTAATTATACAATATAGTTCTAAATGTATAGTAATAATTAGCAACTGTTGAATGGTTGCTATGTCGATCGCTACTATATATATTATCATCTCCATATGCCCCACCTCTATAAGTACATGGATAATATCCTGAAGCTTCATTACCAATATTGCAATACTCCGTTGACCATTCTAATAAATTTGATGCCATATCATTTATCTTACATTTTTCATCTTTATTCACACCTGTATTTGTCAATGATGAATTTATACTTTTTCCATTCTTCCATGTGTATTTTGTATCTCCTGAAAATTTTTGAATATATATTAATGCAGTATCCCACGCATAGCTATTTATTAAATCCGTAGTTACATCACTATATATATTTCTGCTTGCTTTTGCTGCATCTATTTGTTTTATATAGTTCCATAATGTTCCTTCTGTTTTTTCTAAAGAACTATCATTTGATGTTAAAAATCTATTTGAAACTTTTGAATTTGCTTTTTCATCTGTTCCATAACTTGCTTCATAACGTGCTATATAATATCCTCCATTTTCTTTTACACTATCTAAAAATTTTTTTAAATTTAAAGCTGTTGTATTTGTACCATCTTTTCCTTCATTTGCTACACCTTCTCTACTCGTTACAATTTCCACATAATTTGTCCAAATTTCAACTTTCTGCAAATAATTATTTGCATCTTGCTTTAGTCTTGTACTTCCGTCACTATCAAACACATATCTTCCTAATGTAATATCAATTGTACTTCCATCACTTTTCTTTATATTTTTACCTACTGGTACCCACACATATTGATTTCCTCTATTATTTCCTATTCCTTCTATTATATCATTATCTTCTATTACTATTCCTTCTGTTACATTTATTCCACTATCTTCTGCTACTTTAAATCCTTGTGGTACTTTTATTAAGTTTCCATTACTATCTTTTATTGTTGTTGGCGCTGTTGTATATGTTCCTGATTTTTTTAATTCTTCTAATTTTTTTATTTCTTCTGGTTTATCTGTTGGTTTTCCTGTAGTTGAATTTGATCCTAACGTTTTACCTATTTCATTTGATAATTCTCCTAAAGCTATTTGCTCATTTAATTCTGCCTGTTCTTGCATTCTTTTTGCTTCTTTTGCTTTTGTTACTATTCCTAGATTTCCAAACACTAAATTAATACTTACTCCTGCAAGTATGATTAACACTATTATTGTTACAACTAATGCTATTAGTGTTATACCTTTTTCTTCTTTTGATTTCATTTTCTTTTTTCCTCCTCTAATTTTGACATTTAAAATTTAACTATGTAATTTTTTTAATTCACTTTAAAATAATATTACCATCATCTATTTTCTTTAGCAAGCCCTTTTTATATAAGCTTGTCGATATATATACTGCCACAATAGTTTTAGTATTTATTACATTTTTGTTACGTTTTTATTACAAATATTTCACGTATCTTCCTTTTTATAATATTTTTAGTTGATTTCTTACACTATCCAATTTTTAATTTCTTTACTTCATTCCATGATTATATTAACATTCTTTTTAATTCTTCTTTATCTTGCATTCCTATTTTTGTTTGTACTACTTCTCCATTTTTGAAAATCATAAATGTAGGTATACTCATTATTCCATATTTCGTTGCTAATTTTGTTTCTTCATCTACATTTACTTTTCCCACTTTAATTGTACCTTTTAATTCTTCTTCTAATTCTTCAACTACTTTTGACATCATTTTACATGGAGTACACCATTCTGCCCAAAAATCAATTAAAACCGGAATTTCAGACTCCATTACTTCTTTATTAAAATTTTCACTTGTTATCTTCATTTTTTCCTCCTCTTTTAAGATAGATTTTTATTATTTTTTATTATTGAAATGCCTGCTACCATACCTTCATAAGTTGCTTTAGCTATTTGAAGTATTCCTCCTGTACAATCACCACAAGCATATATTCCTTGTATATTAGTTTGCATATTTTCATTTACTATTATATTGTTATTATCATCTAGCTTCACTCCTAATTTTCTTGCTAATTCACTACTTGAAGCTGTTCCTATTGCAACAAAAACACCGATCTATCTTTTTAGTTGTATTATCTTCAAATTCTATTTCTTCTATACTGTTTATTCCTCTAAATTCACGAATCTTTTTTTCATTTACTTCTACATTATCTATTCTTTTATTTATTTGCTCTTCTCCATTTGTTAACATTGTAACAGATTTTGCCATAGGTAATAAACTTTCAGCTTCATGCAAAGCATATTCTTTACTTCCTAAAACAGCCACATCTTTTCCTATAAAAAAGAATGCATCACATGTTGCACAATAGCTAACACCTTTTCCCTCAAATTCTTTTATTCCTTTTATATTTGTACTTTTTCTGCTACTTCCAGTAGCTATAATTACATTTTTAGATTCATAATTATGATTTAATGTTCTAACTATAAAGTTTTCATCATAATCTATTTGAACTACTTCCTCTTTCTTTATTTCTACTCCTATATTTTTTATTTGTTCTTCTCCAATTTTTTGTAGTTCCTCTCCGCTTTTGTTTATTGGTAATCCATAATAATTTTGTATATTCTTTACTTTATCTAATGTTCCTATTCCTTTGGATATAATTAAAGTTTCTAAATTTGCTCTTTTGGTATATAAACTCGCTGAAATTCCAGCAGGTCCACTCCCTATAACTATAACATCATATATCAATTTATTTTCCTCCTAAAAAGTATTAAATAATATCATATATTGTTTTAAATTCATAACCATTTTCTCTTAAGTATTGTATGACACTTGGTAATGTTTCATACGTCAATATTTTATCTGATGCATCATGCATTAATATTATAACACTTTTCTTTGTCCCAATTGTATCTATTATGTTTTGTAATAATTCTTCCTTTGTCTTTGCACCTTCTGCATCTTTAGATAAAGAATTCCAATCTAAATATGCAATTCCATTTTGAAGTAATATTTGCTTTGTTTCTTTTTTTATTGAATTATAGTATCCTCCTGTTGATCCACCTGGAAATCTAAATAATTTAGAATGATAATCTTTATTATTTAAAGCTTGCTGTATACATTCTTCTGTATAATTATATTCATCTAATACAGTTTGTGGACTTTGATATATCTGGCTATATTTATGTGAATATCCATGGTTTGCAATATAATGTCCCTCATTAAATTCTCTTTGTATTAATTCTGGATTTGCCTTTGCTCTATTTCCTAACACAAAAAATGTTGCTTTAATATTTTCACTTTTTAGTAAATCTAATATATATGGTGTAACAGATTTTGTTGGTCCATCATCAAATGTAAGAAAAACTCTTTTTGGTTCTACATCATTATATATATTTTCTATAGCTTGAATTTGATTTTCTGTAAATGGATTCGCATTTTTTAGTCGTTTTTCTTCTTCTTCTTTTTTTACTTTTGCTATTTTATCTGTTTCTATTTGTTCTTCTAATGCAATTTGTTCATTTACTTTTTCATTTTCTTTTTGTTTTTTATATTGTGCACCTTTTATTCCACTATAAATAGCTATTGATATTACTACTATTATTATAAGTGTGATGAAAAATATTTTCTTTTTATTTATCTTTGGTTTTACTTCTATTAATCCATAATTATATAACATTTTTTCACCTTTTTTGACATTTTTTCTTTTTCCTTATTATATACATATTTATAGTTTTTAACAAGTGTTTTTTTATTTTACTTTTCTTTTTATTATTAATTTTGTATTTTGTATTGATAATTTTTGTTTTTTCTGTTATTATAATAATGCTTAAATTAATTTGACTTATATGAATACGCTGATGTGGCGGAACTTGCTGAGGTTGTTCGAACGAACGTGAGTTACAACGTCAGTATGTAGAGCCAAACTAATTTAGTTTATATGGATACGCTGATGTGGCGGAACTTGCTGAGGTTGTTCGAACGAACGTGAGTTACAACGTCAGTATGTAGAGCCAAACTAATTTAGTTTATATGAATACGCTGATGTGGCGGAACTGGCAGACGCACTGGACTCAAAATCCAGCGGGAAACCATGTGGGTTCGAGTCCCACCATCAGCACCAATGACATATTTTTAATGAATTAATTTTTATTTAAAATTTATAAAAAGCGAATGAGAATAAAATCTTCATTCGCTTTGATAATTATTTACTTATAAAAAATTGATTTAGATCAATCTAATTGTTTTTCACTTCTTATTTTGTTCATATTCAATTATATCTGTTATTTTGCAATCTAAATAGTCACATAACCTCGCTATTACAAATATATCAAATCTTACTAATTCACCAGTCATAATTCTTTTTATAACCTTAAAATCAGTATTTGTATCTTTCATTAATTTGTTTATGCTTATATTCTTTTCTTTTAATAAATTATCTAATTTAAAAATATAATTTCCATTTTCTATTTTTACTCTTACCAACTTTACCACCATTAAATCTATATATCTTATAAATAAAATTATATAATTTATTCTTTATACTTGACCATTGGTTATATAACCAGTATAATAGTATATATCTTTATAAAGGAGTAACAATAAAACTATGAGTAAAACAAATACAGATTTTGATATACCATATTATATTTTTGAAGCAATTATAAATTATGTTAGTTTTAATACTACTAAAAGCGAACGTAATTCTAAACTAGAAAATATACAATTATTATTAAATTTAGCTGTTGCTAATAATAAATTATCTAAAGAACAAGCTCAATACATAAAAAAAACATTTTGTAACATATAATATTTTACAAAATGTTTTTACATTAACTATTCCTCATATCCTGGCTTTTTTAATAATTTAAACATATTATTTTTATATTTTTCCACACCAGGTTGATTAAATGGATTAACTCCCAATATTTTTGCAGACATTGCACAAGATAACTCAAAGAAGTAAATTAAGTGTCCAATAGTTTCTTCATCTAACTTTTCCATGTTAATTATTATGTTTGGTACTTTTCCTTCAACATGGGCTTCTATTGTTCCTTGCATTGCCTTTTTATTTATATAATCCATTGATTTATCTTGAAGATAATTTAATTCATCTAAATTATCTTCATCTAAATGAATTCTTATATCTGCATCATTTTTTTCTATATTAATTACTGTTTCAAATAAATTTCTTCTGCCTTCTTGAACATATTGCCCTAATGAGTGTAAATCTGTTGTATATTCAACTCCAGCTGGGAAAATTCCTTTTTGGTCTTTTCCTTCACTTTCTCCGAAAAGTTGCTTCCACCACTCTATTATATAATGCATTTTTGGTTCGTATGTAACTAATAATTCTATATCTTTCTTGTTTTTATACAATATATTTCTTTGTACAGCATATTGATAACATTCATTGTATTTTAAATTTGAATCATTGTATTTTTCCTCTGCAAACCTTGCACCATCTAATATTTTTTCTATATCAATTCCTGCTACTGCTATTGGTAATAATCCAACTGGAGTTAGTACAGAATATCTTCCTCCTATATTATCTGGAATTACAAACGTTTCGTAACCCTCTTTATCTGCTAAAGTTTTTAATGCTCCTTTAGTTTTGTCTGTAGTTACATATATTCTTTTTCTTGCTTCTTTTATTCCATATTTGTTTTCCATAAATTCTCTAAAAAATCTAAATGCTATTGCTGGTTCTGTTGTGGTTCCAGATTTTGATATAACATTTATTGATAAATCTCTATCACCTATTAGTTCTATCAAATCATTTAAATATGTTCCACTCATATTATTTCCTACATATAATATTTGTGGATTTTTTCTTTGTTCACGTGGTAATAAATTATAAAAAGTACTCTTTAAGCTTTCAATTACAGCTCTTGCTCCCAAATAAGAACCACCTATTCCAATTACAACTAATATGTCTGAATTTTCCCTTATTTTCTTTGAACATTTTTTTATTTTCTCTATTTCTCTTTTATTGCTTTTTGAAGGTAATGTTAACCACCCTAAAAATTCATTTTTATCTAGTCTTTTCTTTCTTAATTCATTATGAATTTCTTCAACTGTAGAAGCATATTTCATAACTTCTTTTTTATCTATATTAGTATATTTAAAGTCTAATTTTATATTTGACATTAAAAAACTCCTCCTCTTTTGTATACTATGAAATAATTGTATATCAATTGCTTGTTTTATGCAAGAGTTTTTTATTTGTATATTCTTGATTTTTTTTTTATTCTGTTAGATAATGTTTATATTATTAAATTTAACGATTGGAGATAAAATTTCATGACAAGTTTTTTATTAAAAATAATTGGTATTATTACCATGTTATTTGATCATGTTGGAGATTCTATTGTTGGAAAATTTTCATTTTTTAATCTTATTGGAAGAATTTCTTTTCCAATATTTGCTTTTCAAACAGTAGAAGGATACATTCATACTAAAAATTTAAAAAAACATATTTTAAAGATGTTTATTTTTGCATGCATTTCACAAATTCCTTTTAGTTTATTTTTATCTACATTTACGCAAAGCAATTATCTTAACATATTTTTTTCATTGACTTTAGGGTTAATTGCTCTTGTTCTTTATGATAAATGTAAAAATAAATTTTTAGGTTTTTTAGGAGTTTTATTAATTTCTATTTTAGGCTATTTTATTAAAGTAGATTATAGTTATTTTGGTATATTACTTATCTTTTTATTTTACTTTTTTAATCAAGAAAAAACTAATATTCTATTTATAAAAAGACATAGTAAACTTTTAACTATTATAAGTACTTTTTTATTAAGTTTTATTTATTATTTACCTAATATAATAAAATCTCCTTCTTTATGGCAGGTATACTCACTTTGTACTTTATTTACCTGTTTCTCATTATTTTTCATATTACTATACAACAAAAAAGAAGGTCCAAAGCTAAAATATTTCTTTTATATTTTTTACCCTTTGCACCTACTAATTTTATATTTTTTACATTCTATATTATAAAGATTTTTGGATAGACTCCAGAAATCTTTTTATAATGACATATTTATTCCATTTGCAACTACCTTTCCCATATTTAAAACAAGTTCATCTATTTCCTTTGGAGTTACTATAAAATTAAAATCTTTTGGAAGTAGTGCTTCTTTTATTTCTTCATAGTTATCTTTTTCTTTTATTTCATTTAAATAATCATTGGATTTGGCTTCTTGCTGTAATTTTTCAATAAATATATCTAATGCATCATTTACAACTACAGCGGTTTCTACAACAGTTGGTATTCCTATTGCTATTACAGGTATTGATAATGTGTTTTCTGAAATTTCTTTTCTAGTATTTCCAACACCTGCTCCTGGCACTATTCCCGTGTTCGATATTTGTATTGTGGAACTTATTCTCTCCATACTTCTAGATGCCAATGCATCTATTACTATTAAAAGCTTAGGTTTAATATGTTCTACTACTCCTTTTATTATTTCTAATGTTTCTATTCCTGTTGTTCCTAATACTCCTGGTGCAATAGCACTTACTGGCCTTGTATTTTCATCTATATATTGTGGTAAATAATTTATTATATGTCTTGTTATCTCTACATTTTTTATTACATTTGGTCCTAACGCATCCGGGGTTACTTCTTCATTTCCTAAACCTACAATTAGTACATCATCTTTAAATTCTATTTTTTCTCCTATTAGTCTTTTTAACTCTTCTGCTAAAATTTTTGATGCATCTTCTAGTTCTTCTTCTGTTAATAAATTTATCTTTTTTATATCAATTGTTATATATTCTCCCTTTGGTTTTCCTATTGCTTGTTCTCCTTGCTCGCTTGTTATTTTAACTCTTGTTATTTTTATTTTTTCATTTACATCTTCTTGTTGACTTTCTATTCCCTCTACTTCGTTTTCTACATTATTTGCTTTTTTATATAAATCTCTTCTTTCATCTGCTAAATCTGTTCTAAAATTATACATAATAAAAACACTCCTTTTTGTTATTATTTGAAAAATGAGTGTTTTTATTCGTAAAATTTAATTTATGAACAATATCTACACAAAATTGATTCTAATCCAATATTTAAATCCATTAATCCTGTCTTATAGTTATAATCTAAGTTTATTAATTCTTCAATTATTGTTCTTAATTCTTTTTCTCCAAAATAATTAGCTTGCATTTTATATTTGTTTACTAAAAATATTTGGTTTGGTTTTAATTTTAAACTTTCTGCAATATTTTTATTTTCTCTAATTGCTAGTTTTGTAATATATAACTTTTTAAAATGATTATATAATGTAATTAATATTTTTTGTATTGGTTCTTTTTGGTATAATAAATCATTTAATACCTGCAAAGCTTTAGTTACGTTTTTCTTGCCTATATTATCTGTTAAGTCAAATATTACACTATCCAATTGCTTAATACATAATAAATCGATTTCTTTTTTAGTTATTTCTGAATTTTCTCCTCCATACTCAATTAATTTTCTTATTTCATTTATTAAGTCTTGCATATTTGTTCCTGCACATTCTATAAAATATTTTGCTGTATTATCATCTATATTTACTTTATATGCTTTACAAATTGCTTTAATTCTAGCTATTAATTGAATAGGCTTTAACTCTTGAAACTCACATACTATACCATTTTTTTCTACTTCTTTATATAGTTCATTTTTCTCTATTTCTTTTTCTACAAATACTAATACAACCGCTTCTTTTATTGTTTCTATATTTTCATTTATATATCTAGCTACATTTTCTATTAACTTTGTATTAACTCCTGTTTTTCTTTTTCCTTCTTTTTTAAACAACCCTGAATTACGTACAATGATAATCTTTTTTTCGTATCCAAAAGCAGGCGTTTCCATATCTGATATTATTGAATTTACATTTGTATCATCTAATTTTATTTCATTTATTCCTTCTTTTCTTTCTCCAAAATTATTCTTTATTTTTTTTAGGCATGATTCTAAAAGGAATGTTTCTTCCCCATATAAAAGATAAATACTATTTAAATTTCCTTGTTTTAAATCTTTTTCTAAGTTTTCAACAGTTAACATTTTACTTTTCCTTTTTAATTTTCTAAAATTATTCTAAATACTTCTGCTACACTCCATGCTTGTTGGAATGCACCTTTTGCTTCAAAAGGCTTTTTAGAATCATATAATTCTGATATTCCACCTATTGTTTTTCCTTCTTGGAATTCTTTTATAAATGTTTCTTTTACATTGTTTACAAATTTATCATATTGATTTTGTAATTCTTTTTTCTTTGTTTTACTTGTTTCTGCTTGTACTATTTTTTTTAATGAATCATAGTATATTCCTAATAACCATGGCCATGTTATTCCTTGATGATAGCTCATATCTCTTTTAAAACTATCTCCTTCATATACTTCTATATAATTTTCTTCACCTTTTGCTAAAGTTTTTAATCCATAGTTATTTAACAATTTTTTAGTTACTGTATTAAACATTTCTTTCGCCATTTCTGACTTTGGATCTAATACATTATATGTTAAACTTAAACTAAATAATTGATTAGGTCTTATTTTACTATCTCCTAATACATCATATAAACATTTTCTTCTTTTATTGTAAAATTTAGCATTAAAAGATTCTTTACATTTTTGTGCCATTTTTTTATATTTATTAGCTTTTGTTTTTGTTTCAAATTTAATTGTTAACTCTTCCATTATTTTTAATGCATTATACCACATAGAGTTTATTTCAACTGCTTTTCCATTTCTAGGAGTAACCGCATAATTTCCTATCTTAGCATCCATCCATGTATTTTGTGTTTCATTTGTTCCTGACGAAATTAGTCCATCTTCATCTAAATAAATATTATTATTATCAACATCTATACCTTTTGAATAGCTTTCTATTATTTTTTGTAGTACTTCATAAAAATTATTTTTTATAAATTCTTCATCATTTGTGTATTTTATATATTTCTCTATTTGTTCAAACAATAAAAGCGAACTATCTACACTATTATATAATGGTCTATTATCATATCCAGAATATCCATTTGGAACTAACCCAAATTTTACATCTCTTATCATTGTTAATAATACTTCTTTTGCTATTTCAAAGCGTTTTGTTTTTAGTAATAACCCTTCAAATGAAATTAACGTATCTCTACCCCAATCTAAAAACCATGGATAACCTGCTATTACTGTATGTAATCCAAAACTTGGACGATATACTATGAAATTATCTGTTGCAATAACATAATTTCTTAATAATTGTATCTTATTTATTACTTCCTTGTTTCCTATCTCTTCTTTATCGCTTATATTTTCAGTTAATCCTGAGTCAAATACAAGTCCGCTTATTCTAGCTATTTCTCTACTAATTATATCTTTTCCATTTATTTCTTCTATATTTTCTTCTAATGATGCTACAAAAGTAATTTCTTTTACTTCATTTGGATTTATTTGTATTTCATATCTTCCAGGAATTGCATGGTTTTCTTCTGCTTCAAATCCTCTTTTTTCTTCTTCTATGTAAAACATATTTTTAAAACTATCATTATCATGTTTTATATATTTTCCTTCTGATACATTTATATAAACCGGCGTATTTGAATTTTCATCTATTACTAATTTTAACTTTCTATTTTTTTCTTCTTGCCTTAATTTAAATTGATGATTAGATGTTTCTGTGTGAAAATCTCTAAAGTTTACAATAGGAGTTAATGTTATTTTCGCTTTATTTTGTTTGTTATAAATTTGGTAAAAAACTACTACTGTATTTTTTCCATATTCCATACAAATATATTTTTTTATAATTACATCTTCTACTTGATATGTATAAATTGGAACATACTCTTTCTCAAAATTTGTAATGTATTTATATCCCTCTGAAACATAATTTTTGCACATATTTGTATATATATCATATTTTTTATCATTTATTTCTATACTCTCATCTACTTTTGAAAGTATTAAATGTCTTCTAGCAGGTGGTGTTAATGGAGCTATAAGTAATCCATGATATCTTCTTGTATTAGCTCCACACATAGTAGAACTTGCAAATCCACCTACTCCATTTGTTATTATCCATTCTTTATTTAGTCCATTTTCTAAGTTTATATTTGTATATTTCATTAGTTCCTCCACATTTTTCTTTTGTTTTTATTCTTTCTTCAAACTTTCTATTCTTTGTCTTATTTCTTGTTCTAAATCTATTTCACTTTTTTCTTCTCTTCTAACTGGTGTCTTTCTAGTCCTTGTTGTAGTTTTTGACTCTGATTTAGTTGTTGGTTTTGTTGTTTTAGTAGCTGACTTCTTTTTTAGTACACTTTCTTCTTTACCTACAGTTGAGTTCTTCTTGCTTGCTACTTTTTTATTTTTTGTTTCTTTTTCTTTTATCTTAGCTTGTTTTCTTTTTAATGCTTTTTCGTCACTTTCCTTTATTGATTCTATTCTATCGCTATATTTTTCTGCAAATTTACTTTTTGATCTTGTCTTATTTTTTTCTTTTTTATTGTCTTTCTTAACATTTTTCTTCATTGTTGTTTTTAACTGTTTCTTTGTGCTTTTTAATCTAGAATTTAATAATAAATACTGTGCATCATTTTGCATATCTCTAAATTTTAAATCTTCACATATTAATTCTATTATTGAAGAAGCTATTGCATCTGGATTATGACGTATAAACTCAGAATCTATATAAGATAAATTTCTTTGAATTAGTTTTATTCCTTCTTCTTTTGCCTTAGCTGTATCTTGTTCTACTAAATCTGCACCTTCTTTATTATAACGACGTATAAATTCTGGAACAATTTCACCTGTATCATAAATACAATAATCAACAATTCCTTTTCCAGCATGTTCATGAATAGCTTTTATATGTTCTGATAAAGTGTAATTATCTGTTTGACCTGGCTCTGTCATTATATTACTAATGTATATTTTAAATCCTTTATTTTCTTTTATTGCTTTTGCAACACCTTTTACTAGTAAATTAGGTATTACATTTGTATATAGACTACCTGGCCCTATAATAATAGCATCTGCTTTTTGTATTGCTTCTATTACTCCTGGTGCAGGAGAACAATTAGAAGGATTTATAAATATACGATTTATTTTGCTTACTTTATCTGCTACTATTTCTGGAATTTTATCTTTATTTGTAATTACTGTACCATCTTCTAATTCTGCACAAATATCAATAGGTTCTAATGTAACAGGTAATACCTTTCCTGTCATATTTAAAACATTTTTTGATTGTTCTATAGATGCTGTAAAATCTCCATATAACTCTTTCATTGCTAAAAGATATATATCTCCAAAAGATAGAGATTTTAATTTTCCATTTGTAAATTTATAATTTAAAATTCCACTCATTGCCGCTTCATTTTCTGATAATGCAATAAAACTATTTTTTATATCATCTAATGGCATAGATTCTAACATTTTTCTAGAATCTGTTGCCTGTTCTCCATAATCAGAAACTGTAACAATAGCGGTTATATTACTTGTGTAATTTTTTAAGCCTTTTAGTACAGAATCTAATCCAGAACCTCCTCCTATAACAACTATATTTGGTCCTTCGTCATATACTTTTTTATTAAATATAAGAGATTTTACATTTCCTGTTTTTGCTTCATCCCTTGTATCTGTTTCTTGAACCAATAACTCTAAGGTTCTTTTTTGCATAAATATATTTCCTACTATAACTAAAGTAAAACCTGCTACAAAGCTAGCTACAATTTTTACTATATCTCCAATATCTAATTCTTTACCAATTAATAACTTAGCCATTCCATAGCAAGCAAGAACTATACCTACTAATATAGTTAACATCCACCTTTTCATTTTTGCTTCTTTCTTAAACCATTTAAAAAAACCTTTCATTTTATTAGCTTATGTTAGATTTACTAACATATCTCCTTTCTTATTATTCTCCTATTACTTCAACTTCTAGTTCTAATATTTTTCCAAATTTCTCATAAACTACTTTTATAACATAATCTATTAAATCTAAAATATCTTGAGCTGTAGCATTTCCTTTATTTACTATGAAACCTGCATGTTTTTCTGAAACTTGAGCTCCTCCAATTTCATATCCTTTTAAGCCTGCATCATCTATCAATTTAGCAGATATATAATTTGTTCCTCTTTTAAATGTACTTCCTGCACTTGGCATATCTATAGGTTGCTTTTCCATTCTAGCTTTTCTATATTCGTCCATTCTTTCTTTTATTTTTTCTGCATCTTCTTTTTGAAATTTTAATTGGGCCTCAATTATAATTTCTTGTTTTTCTTTAAAACGACTATGTCTATAAGAAAAATCCATTTGCTCATTTTCTAACTTATGTTTATTTCCCTCTTCATCTATATAAGTAACATTTTCTACTACTTCTTTCATTTCCTTACCATATGCTCCAGCATTCATACGTATTGCTCCGCCTATTGTTCCAGGAATTCCTGAGGCAAATTCAAATCCTGCAATACCTTTCTTTTGTAGAATTACAGCCAACATTGCAAGTTTCACTCCACTACCAACTGTTACAATTACTTCTCCATTTTGTTCTTCATCTATTTGTATATCATCAAAATTCAAATAAATAGTAATTCCTCTTATTCCGTTATCTTTTACTAAAACATTACTTCCATTACCTATTATTGTTAAAGGTATATTATTTTTTTTCGTAAAATCTAAAATATATTTTAAATCTTGAATATCGTTTATTTTTATAAATATATCTGCTTTACCACCAACTTTAAAAGATGTATGCTTTGACATATCTTCATTTGTTTTTATTTCACTATTTTTCATTTTATTTTCTAATTTCTCATATATTTCTATATTATCCAATATTATTTCACCTCTTGTTTCTAATATATGAATTTTTGTAATATTTATGTTTTTCATTTTATCATTTTTAGTTAAATTTTACAATGTTTTTAACAAATTTTGCACTTTTACTTGAAAATTTTGTGGAATAATGTATAATAATGTTATAGATAAATTAAAGGAGGAGTTCTTATGTTCTGTAAATATTGTGGAAAAGAATCTGAAACAGAAGTATGTGAAGAATGTCAAAAAACTCATAGTGAAGATACTATAAAAGTTGAAGCTACTAAAGTAGAATCTGAAAATGCAACAGCAAGTACAACAGAAAAACCAAAATCTAAAATAGTTGCTGGATTATTAGGTATCTTTTTAGGTGCAATAGGTATTCATAACTTCTATTTAGGATATACTGGTAAGGCTATAGCTCAATTACTTATTTCTTTATTAAGCTGTGGTTTCTTAGCTGTAGTTTCAGAAATCTGGGGATTAATTGAAGGTATATTAATACTTACTGGAAGTATTAATACTGATGGTAACGGAAATCCTTTAGGTGACTAGTTGAAAATTATATAAACAATTTATTGTTTTCTATAATTTTATTTATTTGAATTACAAAAAAAAGAATTGATTTTTACATCAATTCTTTTTTATATAATAGCACATATATACTTTTATAAATATTAATGGAGGAATTTATGAAAAAGAAAAATATTTTTATATTATTAGTATTAATAATACTTTTATTAACTATTTCAATCACTTTATTTATAATTTTCAAAAATAAAAAATCTAATAACACTACTTTCCCTTTAAATAATCAAATTATAAATGAAATAGATAACAATTTTTCTGAAAGTAATGTATATGTTACTTTTAATAAGACAAATTCTTGGACTTCAGGAAATAAAACATTTGCACAGTTTAATGTTAATATTCAAAATGATTCAAACAATAATTTTGCTAATTGGAAAATAGTTAGTTCAATACCTAACGAGTTTGAAATTACTCAAATATGGAATGCTACAAATACTATTGATAGTAATAATTTAATTTTTACACCAGCAAGTTATAATACTAATTTAAATTCTAGTTCATCAGTAGAATTTGGTTTTATAGTATCTTCTGCTTCAGTTATAGAAATAACAAATTATTCTTTATATTTCAACAACATAGAATACTCTAAGATTAATGCTAACTCAAATTCTAATACATCTGAAAGCAAAGAAATTCCAGAGCAAACTAATGATACTTCTACTAAAAATACTCCTGTAGAAATACATGGAAAACTTTCTGTCGCAGGAACAGAAATACAAGATCAAAATGGTAATACTTTTTCTCTAAAAGGTGTTAGTACTCATGGTTTAGCTTGGTTTTCTCAATATGTTAATCAAGATAGTTTTAATACAATGCGTGATTCTTGGGGAATAAACACTGTAAGGCTTGCTATGTATTCTAACCCCAATGATGGATATAATAAAAAAATGCATGAAATTGTGAAAAAAGGTGTTAAATATGCTTCTGACGCTGGTCTTTATGTTATAGTAGATTGGCATATTTTAAATGACAACAACCCTAATATGTATAAGAGTACAGCTATTGAATTTTTTAAAGAAATGGCTGAGCTTTACAAGGATTACCCTAACGTATTGTATGAAATCTGCAATGAACCAAATGGCAATGTAACTTGGGAAAAAGATATAAAACCTTATGCAACAGATGTAATAACAGAAATTAGAAAAATTGATAATGATGCAATAATTATCGTAGGAACACCTACATGGTCTCAAGATGTAGATATTGTAGCTAAAAGTCCATTAACTAATGTTAATAATGTAATGTATTCTCTACACTTTTATGCAGCTACACATAAGCAATTTTTAAGAGATAAAATGATAAATGCTTTAAATTCAGGCCTACCTATATTTGTTAGCGAATTTGGAATTTGTGATGCTTCTGGAAACGGATATATAGACGAAAAAGAAGCAAATACCTGGATTGATACTTTAAATAGTAATAATATAAGTTGGATATGTTGGAATTTATCTAATAAGAATGAATCTTCTTCTCTTATTTTAAATAATTGTGAAAAAACAAGTAATTGGACAGAATATGATTTATCTAAATCTGGTAAATGGCTTTTACAAGCATTAAAAAGATAAAAAAGATACCTAAAATTAACATATATTAGTTTTAGGTATCTTTTTTTATTATGTTTATAAATCTTTATATTCAAAGTACTTTGTTACTTTATTTCCATCTTTATCTTCTGTTTCAATACTCTTTCCTCTCAAATTATATGGATAAAATCCACGAATAATTAAGAGTATTAAAATAATTATGATCCAAAATGGATCTACATCCAGTAAGTATAAAAAATTTTTTATACTTTCCATATAAGTATATCTCCTTTTATTTATTATGTCTTATATTATATGCTATTTTAGTATGTTTTTCAAGTTTTTTATATGTTTTTATTATAGATTTGATTTCTTTTTGATTTGATCTAATTATTATAGATATATCCTAATTTGCTATGTATTTCTTTATGGCAGTTTGAACATACTAATTTACACTTTAATGCCTCTGCTTTATATTCCTTCCATGACATTGTATTCCCAGAACCTAATTTAAATTCTTTTTGTCTTGGATCTTCATGGTGAAATTCTAAAGCATCAACACATTTATTATATCCACATATACTACATTTGCCACCTAATAGCTTTATTGCTTGTATTTTCATATTTCTTCTTAATATTGTTTTTTGATGTTTTCTAGTTTCATTATCACTTCTTGTTGATTCTCCACTACAATTATAACAATAAATTCTAGTAGAAGATTTCGTTTCAAATTTAGAATTAAATATTTCGCATATTTTTATCATTTTCTCACATCCTTGATATATATTATATATACTTTTCTTTTTTTAAACAAGCGAACAAAAAAATAACAGATAATTTCTTATCTGCTATCTTTTATTGGCTCGTTTGACACATCCGTGTGCGAAAAATACGAGCTTGCATTTATAATAATATTTTATGTTTGATTCTATGGTTATAATTTAACATAACTTTTTATATAAATCAAGTAGTTTTGAAAAATATTTTAATAATTAACTTCATTCTATAATTTCATATCCAGCCATTTTATATCCTTTTATCCTTCTGTTATACATTTTTTCTAATACTTTCATATTATCTAAATAATCATAAACAATCACTTTTTCTTTATTTTCATGCTCTCTATGCAGCCTGCCTACATATTGAATAATTCTTCCTTTCCATGAAACTGGCATTGTTAAGAATAGTGTATCTAATCTACTATCATCAAAACCTTCTCCTATAGAACTGCTTGTTGCTAGAATTATTCTTGATTTATTATTTTCATCTGCCTCTTTTATTATATCTTGTATTTCTTTCGTTTTCTTTTTTCCCATATTTCCTTTGTATATAACAACTGGTACTTCAAGTTTTTCTAATTGTTCTTTTAATACATTTAAATGTTCCACTCTTTCAGTTAGAACTATCGGTATTCTACCTTCTTCAATACATTTGTTAATATCTTCAATTATTAAACTATTTCTGAAAACATTATGGCACATATCATTAAGTACTTCTGCAATTTGTATCTTATCTTTTTCTTCTGTAGGAATATATTTATAATTAGTTTTCTTTACAATTACAGTATGTTCCATTTCTTTATTCTGTTTTAATTCTTTATTTGAGACTCTAACTCTTATATCTCCACATTGCATATAAATTATTTTATGCCATCCATCTTTTCTAGTTGGAGTTGCTGTTAATCCATATACATATTTACTTCTTATAGATTTCAATACTTTTTCAAAACTAAATGCTGCAACATGATGACATTCATCTACAATGACTAATCCATAATTTTTCACTAGTTCTTCTATATTATCCTTTTTAAATAAAGATTGGAAACTTGCCACATCTAATTTACCATTTAGATTTTCTTTACTTGCTCCACATTGACCTATTTCTTTTTTATTTATATCTAAAAAATAAGATAGCCTTTCTTTCCATTGATCAAGTAAATTATTCCTATTTACTATTATTAACGTATTTGTTTTTAATTTTGAAATAATATTAGCTCCAATAACTGTTTTTCCAAATCCTGTTGTTGCACATAATACTCCTGTTTCATGAGCTATTAGTTCATTCATTGCATTCTCTTGCTTTTTATTTAATTTTCCAATAAATTTGTAATCAGTTTCTATTCCTCTTTCTCTTTTGTCTTTTACTATTAAATTAACACTACTCTTTTCACATATCTCTTTAATTTTTTCTAAACATCCTCTTGGTAAAATTAAAAATCTATCATCTTCTTCAAAACAACTTATTATTCTAGGAGTTGTTTTATAGAATATTGGCATTCTTAATTTTTGTAATTCATAAAATTTTGGATTTGTAAAACTTGCTAATCTTTTCAAATATGTTATTTCATTAGGAAGTAATTTTAATTTCTTAATATATATTTGATTTTCAATTATGCATTCTACATTATTTATAAATGTTATATCCTTTATATTTTCTTTTTTAGGAATATCATCATCTAATATTTCTTCCACTTCTGGTTCCTTATAATCATCATCTCTATATTTATCAATAAATGCATATATTTCATCACTTTTCATTCTTCTTATATTATTTAATATATTTAATTGATTTTCTTGAACTTCAAAGTATTTATCTACAAAAACTGTATTCCCATTCTTGCTACTTTCTCCTTGAAAAGGTAGAGCAATTAGATTTCCAAATCCACCTTTTGGCATTGTATCTTGATTAGGAAACAATCTATCATAAGAATCTAAGTCTAATGATGCTTTTTCCATTGTTTTAGTTAATAATATGTTTCCCATTTTTCTGGCAATTCTAGCTGGCATACTTTCCTCAAAAAATATCCATACATGAGCTCCATTTCCTGAACGAGATTTTTCTACATATACTGGTATATCTAATTCATCACATATATTCCAGAATGCACCTACATCTTTTTCATAAGTTTTTTTATCAAAATCTATTGCTAAAAAATTACACAAATCTCCTGGCAATAAAGGATATATTCCTATTGTTATATCACCTTTTAAATGTTTTAAAACAATATCTTCTGTTAAGGGCAATAATTCTCTATATGGGCATTCACTACATTTTACTCTTGGCTTATCACATTTATATGTACTAAATTCATTCTTACACACTGGTGAATATCCCGATTTACCTGTTTTGTTACTCACCCATCTTTTTGCATATAAATCATTTCTTCCATTAAACACTTCCATGAAAATTTTAATTTTTTCATCACTTGAAATATTTTTTTGTTCTTGTTCAGTTTCTTCTTTTTCTACTTTTCCATGTAATTGTTCTTTTAAATCTTTGTTTTCTTTTTTTAGGTTCTCTATTATTTGTATTAATTCTTCTTTTTCTAAATTTTCAAACAATCCATCATCTCCTAGTAAAATATAATTGTTATTACATTATCTACTATGTTTTACTATTTATTTTCACTTTCTATATATGTATAAGTTGATTTTTTCACTTTAGGTACTAAATATATTTTTTCATTATCTCTCATATAGTAAAATTCAACAATATCATTATTATATGTAAAATAAAATTTAAAATTCTTACTTTCAGTGGTAACATTAATATTGGTTATTCCATCAATATATTGTGTTTTATAATTTCCATGATATTCTGCACCATCTTCAACGACAACTGCAATATTATCCTTTAATTTAACACTCATTCCATTATTTGATACCCATTCATCTTCGTAAATTTGAGATAAATTAGATATAAAAATAACCATTGCTAAAATAATTAATACAATTCTTATTTGAATCATCCATTTTTTTATCTTCGGTATTTTACTGATTATTATCTGTTTTATTTTTGGTGTGAATGCTAATGCAACAATACTCCAGCTAATGAATGGGAAAAATGGTTTTTCTAATGCAAAACAAACTAAAGCCATCATAATTGAAAAAGCAACTTGCATATAACACAAAATTTTGCAGATGACATTAATCACTTTATTGCTAGCTTTATCATTTTCATATCTTTCATTCTTTTTTCCATTATTAGAATAATCAATTTTTCTATCATTAGCTCTAATATTCTTCTTTGTTTCTTCCTTATTTATATATCCACAAAATGGACATTCTAAATTATCTTCAATATCATTACCGCATTTATAACATTTCATACCTTATTAATCCTTTAATTTTATTTCTTCAACATCATATAAAGTTAATTCTGATAATTCTTCATCAGTCAAGTTATTTCCTTTATTAGATAATCTATCTGCTTGTCTTATTAATGCCTTTTCAAAGAAATTTCTAACATCTCTTCCGTTAGCAAAATTTTCGTTACGATGAATATATCTTTTTTCAAAATAATCTTTTACATATTCTTGTGCTTCATCAGTTATATTAAATTTATAGCCTTTGCACATTTTTTCAAATATTGAATACAATTCTTCAGGTGTATAATCTTTAAAGAATAAGTATTTATTAAATCTAGATTTCAAACCAGGATTTGACTCTAAAAAGTCTTCCATCAGATTTGTATATCCTGCTACTATCACTATAAGATTATCTCTATGATCTTCCATTACTTTTAACAATGTATCTATTGCTTCTTGTCCATAGTCATTTCCATCTTTATTTGAAGTAAGAGAGTATGCTTCATCAATAAAAAGTATTCCACCTATTGCTGACTTTACCACCTCCTGCACTTTTAGTGCCGTTTGTCCAACATATCCTCCAACTAATCCAGATCTATCAACTTCTACTAACTGTCCTTGACTTAATACCCCAATTTTATTATAAATACGTGCCAATAATCTTGCAACAGTGGTTTTACCTGTTCCTGGATTTCCCATAAATACTAAATGTAATGACATTGGTTGTTGTTTTAGATTTCTTTTTTCTCTAATTCTTCTAATTTGTATCAAATTGATTAATGATTGTACATCTTGTTTTACATCTTCTAATCCAATTAAGCTATTTAGTTCATTTAATAATTCTTGCAAACTTTTGTCTTCATCCAATTTTGTTACACTAATGTTATTGTTACTTTCTATATTATTTGAATTATATATAGATTTATATTCTTGAGCTTCTTTTTTATAATAATTAAGGTATTTTGTATAAACTGCAATTTCCCTATCATCTATTACGTCGTCAACCATCATTGCTTCTTTTCCAAGAATTTCATATATATTAATTAAAAAGTCCGCAATATTTCCAGTATCATCATTTATTACTTTTTTCTCTCTTAATTTACCATCTGCTTCTTTGAATACAATTATTCCAACTGGTATACTCATACTATCATCACTTAATATTCCAGATGTTTTTATAACTTGCTTTAAATTTTCTATAGTTAGCTCTACATCTAAATCTAGATACCTATTTAAAAAATCAACTTCAGATTGTGTTATTTTTCCATCAATTCCAATTATTCTAGAAACAAACTGCAATAATTCTAGTTTAACAATTTCTTTTGTTGTTTGATTATTATTTTCAGTTTGTCCGAGTCCCTGTATCTTTATATATTCTTTGTATTCCAACATTATATTCATCTATAATGTCTGCTAGCTGGAAAACTGTATCTACACTTTTCTTTAAATCCAACTTCATAACAACAACCCCTTCTACTTCTTATAAAACATATTTTTCTTTTTATCTTTTATTTCTGTTTGTTCTTCTGTTTTTTCCTCAATATCTTCATTTATTTCTTCCTTGTTTTCTTCAACTGCCGAATTGTCAACTTCCTTATTCTTAATGTCATTATTTTTTAATTGCATCCATCTTTCTTTTGTCATTAATACTTCTCTTGGCTTACTTCCTTGATATCCTGAAATTATACCTCTTTCTTCCATTTGGTCTATTATTCTTCCTGCTCTTGCATATCCTACTTTAAACCTTCTCTGTATAAATGAAGTCGAAGCTTGACCTGTTTCAATAACTATATCAATCGCTTCCATTAAGAAAGGATCTATTTCGTTATCTTCATATTCTTCTAAAATATTTTCATTACTATTTTCAATTTTTATATTTATTTCTTCATTTTTAAATTTTTCTGTATTGTTTATTACTTCATTGATATCATTTAATCTATCAGTTTTATTCTCGTTAATGCTACTATCTTTTTCTAATATTTTTTGTGATTGCAATACTCTTATTTGTTCTTTTAATATATTTCCTACTCCTTGTTTCGATAACATTATACATTCATTAAAACCATTATCTCCATAAAAATTTATGTAAGAATAACTCATTATTGGATATCTTGGATTATTCGCAAATCTCCTATCTGGTCCTCCACTCTTATTAACATATTTGTAAGTATAATCTACTACTGTTCCATCCCATGGTTTCATTTCTGTTTCAATAAAATTTCCATTTGTAACACTAATTCCTAAATTTTTATATGATAATGCTCCAACTTTTTTCCCTTCTATTATTAAAATCTTATCTGGGAAAAAATATAATTTTTGTTTTCCAACTGGAATACATGGAATTTTTACATTTGTCTTTATATATTTAGGAACTTTGTTTGCAATTATAATATCTTTTCTGTTAACTAAACTTGATGCTCCTGCATTATATTTAGAATCAAAATTATAATTTTTAGATAAAATATACCATTTTCTTTTACACTTTGTTATTTCATCAAATGCATCATAAAATTGTTGCAATCTCGCTTCAGTTTCTTCATCTATATCATAAAATATAATAGTATTTTTTCTTTTATAGTCTAAATATGCAAATATAATAAAAGACAATATAAATAGATATATATTAAATACAAACAATAAAGAAAACCATTTTAATGTAATTTTACTATAATTGTTTTTTATTTCTTCAACTAATTCTATTGAAGATGAATCGCAAATTTCCTCTGTAGTATATTCATCTAAATCTTCATTCTCACTTTTTGGTGTATAATTATTTTGATTATATTTTTTTATATTTTGAGTATTATTGTGTTCGTTTGCTCTACTTTTAGAATTTCCCCATGTTTTTTTGTAGTAAACTCCATTTCTTCCCATTTGGATATAATTTCCTCTTGGTCCACTTCCTATTCTAAATCCCTTAACACCAGTCGATACACCAACTCCTGATTTTGAAAAATTAAATCTTAATCCACCTAAATTTACAGATTTTCTAAAATAAAACCCCATAAAATCCCTCTTTTACTCTTTATCACTATCATTGATATATATATTAGTTAAATTAATGTTTTTTGTTATTTCTGATATTTTATCTTCAATATTGTTTTTTTCTTCATCTTTATTTTCTTCTTCAATGTCTTCTCTTCTTTCTATATTTTCATCAAAATCTTTAAGCTTAAATACAGGCTCTACAATGTTAAAGTTATCTTCTTCACTTAGAATATTATTTATCCTAGTTAATAGTTCAGAAACTGTTTTACCTTTATTAGCATAGAATTGGCTTGCTCTTAATCTTATAAATTTCCATCCACATCTTGTTAATACATCCTGTTCAATGATATCAGCTTCATATTCTTCTTTGCTCTTAAAATCATCTCCATCACATTCAATGGCAATTTTTTTACCATTTTCATCATTGACTACAAAATCTATTTCATACTTACCTATTTTAAAATGAGATGTAATATCTATATTATTATTTCTTAATTCTTTATATATTTCTTTTTCAAAATCTGTATTCAATTTTACATCTCTATCATCATTTTTATTTTTATTAAAAGTATTATAATAAGTAATTAATTTATATCTTAAACAATCTTTACTTAATTCATTTGGATGTATTGAATATACTAATATTACTTGTTCCTTGGCTCTCGAAGTTGCAACATTGAATGATCTTTCAAATTCTTTGGTTGTTAGTGCTTTCACAATTCTTGTTTCGCCATCTTCTTGTTTTTTACTTATAACCATTGAAAGAATTATAACATCTCTTTCATCCCCTTGAAATTCATATGAATTTCCAATTTTAATTCTTCTTTCTTTTATAAAATCACTACTAAAGTTTTGCCAAATTGCTGTATTTAATGCTTTAATTTGTGCATTACTATTTTGTAACACTATAATTCCTATATCCTTCTTCTTATATGATTTATTATTTTCTATACTTCTTAATATTTCTATAATTTTATCAATTTCTTTTTGATTTATTAGATAGTTTGAACCTGCAACATTAACTGTAGCATCATCTAAATAGTATGTTTCAATAGGATTTTTAATTGTATTTTCATTACTTCTTACTTTTAAGCAATTAATTTGATTTCCGTAAAAATATTTATTAGAAAAATCTATTATTTCTGGTAAACATCTAAAATGCTCCTTTAATACTACTTTTTTACTTCCACATACATTTTGAGCTAAATCATATATACTCATATCCATATCAAAGCCAACACCTAATCCAATATTTGCTAAATATTTATTCTGTAATGCTTTTAAACTATCTATAGTTATTCCTACTGATATTGGACTTATTTGCTTATCGTCTCCAACTATTACCATTTTTTTGCCTCTTAATAATGCTGTTAATGATATAATTGAAGATTGAGAACTTTCATCCATTATAACAACATCAAATTGTGGTTTGTTTGAATACGGATATTGCTCTATGACTTTATCTAATGGCATAATCCAAATTGGGATAGCTTCTTTAGCAATTTGCATTTGTTCTTGCATTTCTCTTCTAATAATATTGGCTCTTTTTCCAGTTCCTTTTCCCAATTTTGTTTTCAATGATAGCCATTGTGATAAAGATTTGCATATTGTATTTGTCATACTATTTATTTGATTATACCAACTTTTTTGTTCAATCAACTTAACAACTATATCTTTTTCTTGTTTTTGTATTTCTTCTTTTTTATCCAATAATTCACTGAATTTTTGATTATTCAATTCTTGATAGAAAAAGTACATATTTAATCTATAATACTTCAATATTTCATCAAAGTTTTTTATTATGTTTCTTCTTTCTTCGTCTTCAATTGATATATATTTATTTATAAATGTTGGATAATTTTGTGTCTCATTTTCATATTTCTTTTTAAGCTCATTATATTTTTTATCTACAATATAAATTTTTTCAATCTTTTCTCTCTCATTTTTAAAAGATTCAATATCTTTATTTTTTATTGCTTCTATTATATTTTCAAATACATCATATGTTTTTACACTTAATGCTTCTAAATTATGCAATTTATCATCATAGTTTGTTTGGCTATTTAAATATTCACTATAATCAATTGCTTTAGTAATTTCTTCATATATTTTTTCATATTCTTCATTTTTTATATATTGCAAAACTTTAACATTTGTCCTAAATATATCGTTTAGAGCATCTTTTAAATCTGAAACAATCTGAGAATAATTAATAAATGTAGAAAGCATTTCAATTAAAACTTCTAATGTTCTTGAAAATTCTTTCTCATTTACAAGTTCCCACAAACTACTTTCTCTCAATGTACCAGCTATATCATTTTTAATCTTTTCTATCTTTAATTCGTATTTTATTTTAGCTAGAGCCAATTTTAAATTTTCTTCAGTGATGTTTTCGTCTAATTTCTTATTATTTACTATAATATTAGATAATTCTAATATTTCTTTTTTATATTTTATTTTCTCTAACATACTGATTTTTCCATCATTAGTTAAAGCTTCATATACAATATTTAATGCTTTGCTAAGATTAATTTTATCATCAGATTTTAGTTCTATAGTATTTCCTATTAGTTCTGTTTCTGTCTTTTCAAAAAATTCCTTACTCTTATTACAATCATCAATTATAGCTTGAAGATTAGTCATTCTAGGTTTATATGTACAATTTTCAGTTATATATTTTCTATCATATAAATTTTCAAGTTTAATAACATTACTTATTGTAGTTGATAACATACTAATATCATAATTTTGTAAGTTTCTATCATCTATTCCTTCTCTTATTAATCCATCTACAATTTGATTGTTTTCTATCTTTTTTATGTTTTCTATTGCTAATTCATAGTTCTCCCAGTCTATTTGTTCTGGTAAATCAAATTCTCTTCCAACTATGAAGTCTTTATATTTCTTTAAATCATTTATTATTGCATTTATTTCTAACAATAATTCTTTATCAAAGCTAATGTTGTTATAATTATTAGTATCTTCAATATAATTATATTTTGTATTATTATTTAAATATTTAGCTATATCTACTAATCTATAACTATCTAATTTGACATCTACTAAATTTAAGACCTCATCTTTATAATCATGACTGTTATTAAGCAATATTTGCATAATTTGATCATAATTTATTTTTTTCAACTCTGTTATTTCAGTTAATCTTTTTTCTAAACTTTCAATTTTATTTTGATACTCATATAAATAGTCCTTATCTTTATATTTATCTAACACTATCTGTATTGAATTTGATAATTCATTATTATTCTGTGTATCTGTAAGTAATGTCATGCTTAGATCTCTAATTTCTATTGGTAATTTATCTTTTATAACCTCTAGAGCTTTTGATTTTTCACTTGTAACTAATATTTTTTTGCCATATGAAACATAATTTGAAATCAAATTTGCTATTGTATGTGATTTACCTGTTCCTGGAGGTCCTTGCACTAATACTAAATTACTATCATTTGTTTGTCTAACAACCTTATATTGTTCTTCATTAGAAGCTAATGGAAACAATACTAATGATTCTGCATTATCTTCAGAATGTAATAATTCTTTTATTTTTTCATCTTCTTTTTCAACAATTAAATATGGTAATATATTTTCAGGCTTAAATTCATTATTATCAATTTTATTTACTATATCATTCAAGTCTTCCATCCATAAAGTTGGTTGTTTTTTTCTTACGATAATATTGTCTTTGTTGAAAATATATGCTTTTTCTGGCTCTACATCACTATAAAAAGTATCTTTTACATATTCATACTTAAAAGATGCACAATTTAAATATTTTTCAAACAGTTCGTCAAAATTTATTTTGTCTTTCATCAAATATTGTTCTTCATATTCATTTTTTAATTTTAACAATGAGTCCCTATCTTTTATTTTAAAATCAAAACCTGACAAAAAATTGTATTCTATATTAGCTTTACTCTCTTTATCAATTATTAAATGAATTGTATTATTTTCTTGCTTTATATCAATTTTTATTGGAGCTTCAAAAATATGTCTTCTTATTAAATATCCTTCTTTCGTTTTATACACAAACAATCCTTTTCCAAGTATTACCTCTATTTTTTCTTCAAACTCATTCTTCCTTCTATTTAATTCAAAAAACATTTCATATATTGAATTATATTTTTTTATTAATTCATTAACCCTTTTTGATTCTTTGTATTCATTTATATACTGATTATATTTTTCTTTTATTTCTTTGCTAATATCTTCATCATTATTTAAAGATATTCCATTTTCATTCACTTCAACATAATCTTTTATTTCATTTGGTATTTTAGGCATAGGTTTTTCCACACTAATATATTTAATAGTGAAATATTCTTCTTCCCCAGCTATATCATTAGAAATGTCATGAATATCTGTTATATTTTCATATGTGTTTTTAAAGTCCTCTATATCAATTTCAGAATCAAACTTTTTATAATCTAATACAACTCTAGTTTTTAGTTCATATATCTCTTTTAAATATTCAAATAAGTTCTTCATTTTCTCTTCCATAAACACTCATTCCTTTTTTACATTTCTTCATAATTCTAATTATTTTATACAAAATACCGCATATAATGGAATTGATTTTATATTATTTTCAAATCCAAAATTTCTAGTAGAAAATCGTATTGCATATTTAGGTTTATATTCATTAATATACATATTTAAACTTACTGATCTTACATTATTTCCACTTTTAACTTCTATTGGAATTATTCCATCTTCTTCACTATACAATATAAAATCTATTTCAGCACTTCTTTTGGATGTCCAATAGTATAATGATTCTTCTTTAGAAGTTAATTCCTGTGCAACATAGTTCTCTGTAATAGCTCCTTTATAAATAAAAGTATTATCTAACATTATATCTGGAAATTTAATTTCACTCATATTTGTCAAAATACCTACATCGCTTAAATATAATTTAAAAGTATTTTCATCTATATATACTTTTAAAGGTATCTCCATACGTTTCGCATTATAGTTTATTAAAATCATTTTTGAAGCTACTAACCAATCAATAGAACTTTCATATTTTCTTTTTCTTCCAGTTTCTTCAACAAAATTATATTTAAAATTCTTATTATCTTTTGCTAATTGACTAGGAATATTTTTATATACCTTTTCAATTTTCACAGTTTCAAAGCTATTTTTCACATACTTCTGCATATCTGCAATGTACATATCTTTTATGTCTGAAATAATATGTGAATCAAATCTTAATATATCTAATTTATTCTCTATAAAATTATTTACAGCTTCTGGCATACCACCAACACACAAATATTGTTTATATAATGTAATAGCTTGTTCATGTGCAAAGTCTGGCATTGGTGACATATCTTTATAGCATTCCTTTATTTTATCTCGTAACATTTCATTTCCTGTAGCTATTAAAAATTCTTCAAAATTCATAGGGTACATATATTCCATTCTTATTTTACCTACTGGAAATGATCCTTTGAATCTATTTATTTTCACTCCTAGTAAACTTCCTGCACATATTATTTTATATGGCTTTTCAGATTCATTAAAGTACTTTAAGGATACTATAAAACTTTCACTAACTTGCACTTCATCGAAAAAGAATATTGTTTTTTCAATATCAATTTTTTTACCTAAGTATAATTCGATATCACTTATAATTCTTTCATCATCAATTGATTTTTCAAAAATATTTCTAACATCTATATTTTTTTCTAAATTGAAATACAAGTATTTTTCAAAATTTTCTTTGGCAAATTTCTCAACTGTATATGTTTTTCCAATTTGTCTTGCTCCAACAACCATTAGAGGCTTTTTCATACCTGATTCTTTCCAATCAAACAATCTTTTTTCGAATAATCTTTGCATAAATTCACTTCTCCTTTGCTAAGAATATTATCATATTTTCTATAAATAGTCAATAATTTCTTGCCACTTTTTGCAGGTTTGTTTTTAAGTAACTTGCCATTTTTTGCAAGTTTAATTTTAAACACTTTGCCATTTTTAATTATTTTATCCATTTATATATTTTATTATTCGATTTGTTTCGTCTATATTGATTACTAATCAATTTTAATTGCAAGTTAAAAATCGTTGATTTCTCAACGATTTTTAGTTTTAATTTTCGTTTTCTTTCGTCCATTTTATAAATAAAGTAACTCAATTACATCTGCAAAACCATTTCTATAATACTTTTCATTCCAGTAATACAGATAATCCATAAAATTTTTATCAAGTTGATCTAGTTGCTTTTGAACATATTTCTTATTCTGTTCTGGAACATTTTTAAGTATTTTCTCTGCAATTTCATCAAAGTAAATACAATATTTTTTATCTTGAGGAGTCATCTCACAAAATGCTGTTTCTTCTCTAAACTCTATCCATTCTTTTAATAAATCATCTTTTACTTCTCTTAAATTCTTCATTTGCATCATCTCCTATACATATATTAATTCATTAAAAATTATTTCTTCTGCTTGGTTCTTAAAATTATTCATCATACCAACCCAATAAAGCATATCTGTATTTTTCATATCTTCTGTTAGATTACTTTTTGCTTTTAATTGTTTTATTATTTGTTCTACTCTTTCAGTTGCAGTTTCTTGAATTTCTTTTAAATGACTATTTAATGTTCCATCCATTAACATTGTTGAATATTCAGCTTTCTTATGTTCTTTTAAATAGTTTAATCGCATTCTACCATATTTATTAAGAATTATCTTTTCCTGCTTTGGTATTGTTAAATTTGGAATATAATAATCTCCTTCTAAATGATATTCAATTCCAGTTTTTTCATCTATCTTTGTTCTAGGTAATTCATTATTCATAATTATTTCACTCCTTTGTTCTCTTTTATTTTTAATTCTTCGTAATAATCCTTTTTTGGTTTCTTCTTTATCAAATACATACATTCTTGAACAATCCATTTTAATTCATTTGAATATGCTATAAATATAACACCTTCTTCTAATTTTCCTTCAATTTGTTTTTCATATAAATAAATATATTTTTCAAACTTTTCATTTAATTGTTCAGCTCTGTGTCTAATTTCTTCATCTTTACTGTTTTTATTATCTATAATAATCTGCATTAATTTATTGTAATCTTCTCTACTAAAATAGATATTATCTTTATTTGACATACTTTATAAGCCTCCTTTAATCTAAATTATAATCGTTTTTCTTTTTTCCTTTCTTAGCTTGTATTTCAGCCAGTTCATCATTAGTCAATATTTTTCTCCTTGGATTTTTTACAATATCTGAATCATTATCATCAAATATACCGCTTCTTTCTAAATCTTCTGCAACAAGAGTATAACTTCTCTTATCTTCTGGAATATTATCAAATCTTTCATCAAATACTTTAGTTTGAAATCTTCTAATTAGTCTTCTCCAAAAGTCTTTAAACTTGCTTAATTCAGTTTTTACTTTATTTAAAGCTGTTTCTAATTTATTGATTTTATTATCCTTAAACTTTATTTCTTCCTTTAATTCAGCAATCATCTTATCCTTTTCAGTATTACTATAATATAGTCTATCTCTTTCGCTTTCTAAATTCTTATAATTTTTTTCCACTTTATCAATAGTAATATTTAAGTCATTAACACCTTTTATGCTTTTAGTAATATCTTTAACCTCTTCTGTATAATTTAAGAATTTATCAATATTCTCGTTTGAAATAATCTTATTATTTTTATCAAGTAATGGTGATTTTAGGTTATTAAGAATTTCTTTTATTTCCTGTGTTTTTATATCTAACTCATCACTTTTACTATTGGCTTCTTTTAATCTTTTAGTATTCTTCTCTTGTTCTCTTTTTAGTTCACTATATCCGTCCATTTGATTAACATTTATATCTCGATTTCTGCCTTTTTGTTTTTGCTTCAATGTTGCATTTTGCTCATAGACCTCATTAAATTTTTCAATACAAGATTTTCTCATTTTATCTTGTATCTCTTTTAATGATGTCTTTGTAAATATTTGAGATTTAGCAACTTGTTTCTTCATTCCATTTTTATATCCTTCTTTTACAGGTACTCCTACTAAGTGCATATGTGGAGAAGTTTCATCATAATGTACTACTGCATTTGCTACCTTAAACGCAGGAACAATTTTCATTAATTTATAAATTTGGTCTTTATAAACTTCTGTCATTTGCTTTTTATATTCCATTGTTTTATTATTCCAAAATTCCATATCGCCAAGTTCTATTATTAATTCACAAGCTAAATCATGTTTGCTATCATTTGAAATATGAGTGAAGTAATCTCCTATTTTTCTATCAGCTCTTATTTGCTTATTATCATATTCAATTTGTGCTTCTTGAAACTCTTGTAAGTACAAGTCTTGAACATCTTTATATAAGCTATTTGTACCATAAACTATCTCAATTTCATCTGTTTTATGGTCATAATCTCTTAAATTATGCTTATTAACTTTGGATAATTGCTGAGCATTTTGAACAGCATTATTGCTAAAAGAAGTTGTACTTGAGTTATTACTTTTTGCAACTTTCTTTGCAACTTTTGACCTATTTTTATCACTTCCCAAGTGAATAGAATATGCTAGTTCTTCTCCCATAATGTCCTCCTTTCTTCTAGTATTTGCTCTAAAAAAAGAAAACTTCGTAGCCATAACTTTATAAAAAACTTCGTAGAACTTACCTAGAATTAGCGAACGAATAAATAAAAATATTACTCTATTTTGGAACATTATTTGATTTTTATTTATGAAGTATTTTATAAAAAGCGGTACATAAAATTTATTTTTATGTACTTATTTGGAACAAAATTAGGTACTATTTTGTTCCAAATATTAGGTGCTTTTTATAAAATTTGTCGCTAATTCGATGCCTCGCAGAGCCCCCGAGTTTTGATAGCATGTCAAAACTCATAGGGGGTTAGGAATTTTGACAAAGTCAAATTCCTGCTTCGT